>WNFB01001550.1_pt1 | contig 34343 bp, 26 predicted proteins | sample 5400501 | NCBI WGS metagenome assembly WNFB01 (sample SAMN13153341, study PRJNA577476) | soil metagenome | isolation source: 200 cm saprolite under Douglas fir tree site 2 hole 1 | place: USA:California | collected 2015-04-18
CAGCAGACTTTGCACCGGCTATCTTCCTATGTCGTGCCCCATACCAGAACAACTCGCCTGGGACACACCTATAGCGATCCAATCTATCTTGAATTGGCTCCTGATGTAGTCGTCAGACCTGATCTCTTCATTGACATGCACGCTGACCATAAACAACATAGCAGGGAAACGGAGAAACAGCTGATTGGTACACCTGAGTTAATCATCGAGGTGACTTCACCGGGCAGCGCGCGCTATGATTGGCGTGACAAGTACGATGCCTACGCCCGTGCCGGAGTATGGGAATATTGGATTGTTCATCCAGAGGCCAAAGCGGTCGAGGTATTGATATTGGAGAATGGGCAGTTTCGTTCATCAGGCGTTTTCGAAGGCCAGGCGGCTATTCGCTCGAAGGTCTTACGCCTGTTTGATCTCCCTATCGAGAACTTCTTTATTTGAAGTGAACAAGCGGCAAGACAGGCCAATGTGAAAGCATTGGCCTGTCTTGCCGCTTGTTCACTTCAAATCAAATTTTTAACTCGCGATCTGAAAACATCTTTCAGGGCTTCGTGCCAGGCATATGAAAAGCATACAAATGATTGTCATCTGAACCAACATAGACAACACCGTTTGCCACCACGGGCGAGGATTCAATGGTATTGCCGGTCAAAACTGTCCAGAGCAGTTTACCTGTTGAAGCATCGAAGGCGTACAACTTATGATCCTGTGACCCCACATACACAACGTTGTTCGCTACTGTTGGGGAGGCACTGATATGATTAGCAGTAGAGGCAGTCCAGAGCAGCTTACCCGTAGAAGTGCTGAAAGCATACAGCTTGTAATCCCCAGATCCAACATAGACCACCCCATTAACCACCGCTGGTGAAGAGTAAATAGCATTCCCCGTCGAGGCAGTCCACAATCTCTTGCCCGTAGCAGCATTGAAAGCATACAGCATATAATCTGCTGAGCCAACGTAGACTACCCCATTAGCCACCGCGGGCGAAGAATAAATAGCCAGGTAAGCAGAGACAGACCACAGAACCTTGCCTGTAGCAGCATTGAAAGCATATAATTTGGAGTCATCTGAGCCTACATAGACCACTCCATTGGACACTGCTGGTGAAGAGTAGATAGCATTGCCCGTCGAGACATCCCATAGCTTCTTACCCGTAATAGCATTGAAGGCATACAACTTGTGGTCATAGGAACCAACGTACACCACTCCATTGGCTACCGTTGGGGAAGATTCAACAACATTGCCGGTAGATGCCACCCAGAGAATCTCCCCTGTACTAGCATTAAAGGCATACAGTGCAGAATCTCCTGAGCCGACGTAGACAATCCCATTGGAAACCGCTGGCGACGAAAGAATAGCACTACCCGTTGAGGTAGCCCACAGCCTCTTGCCTGTTGACGCACTGATCGCATACAGCTTCGCGTCTGCTGAACCAACATACACTACACCGTTAGCCACCACCGGCGAAGACCCGATGACATCACCAGTAGTAACAGTCCAATCTGGCACCAGGCGAGAGACAGTGGACGGTGAAAGTCTCTTCTCATCAGGATTAAAGCGCGTGTGCTGCGGATTAAAACCAAACATGGTAGCATTCATGGAAGCAGCCGCTTGGAGACTGGAGGTAGTAGCTGTAGATTTCCACCTTGTCACCAATGGATAAAGAACCCCAACACCTCCTAAAATGACAATAAGTATGAGTCCAATGAGCAACCATGACTTCATGCGAGGAGATGCCCTGCGCTGCCGTTGATTTTCTTCCATCTGGTTCGTCATACTCAGCCTCCTTGTGCTGACCGAGTTTTCTTCATCGAAACACGACACGAGCGGCCACAAGGGCCCCCACCCCTCATTCGCCCCGCTCCCGCCCCTACGCGACGAAAAGAACGGGGTCTGGCTATACTGACTGCCACAACATATCAAGCATGGAACAAAGTGCTCATCTTCCTGAGCAGTCGGCGCATCAATGCTCCATTCTCAACACTTCTCCGTAAGAGTATAGCCAAACCCTACCTATGATATCCACCTACCTGTTCTGGTGAGCCTGCGGGCACACCAGAAATCCTTACGAGCCGCGAAGCGGCGAGGATTCAAAGAAACTCGCGCATCGGGTTAGCTCTTCTCAAGCAGAAGTTGAACCTCGGAACCAAAGAAATCGGAACGTACGATACCGTTGGCGCGGTCAAGGTACATTTCGAAGTATGTGCTTTCTCTACGCTGTAACAGAGACCGATCATCTACTGTACCCTTGATATAGATGACGTTCCCCTGATCCTGTACATCGGTGACACGGATAATGCGAGAAAGTCCGGGGAGAGCGATGGTGCTTGGCGTATCGGGAGAACCTGCCAGGACTGTCTTCGTCACAAAACCGGATCTGGTCGTGAGGTTTACATGACCCTCGATCACATACGATGCATACGCTGGCATGGGCTTCGTAGGCAGCCCGACTGTTGCACGGAATGCAAGAGCTGAGTCTTTACTCGCTGCCAGTTGGGGAACTGTTTGTAAAGCTGGGGCAACTGCTGCCGCTCCAGCTGTAGCAGCAGCAACGGACCCTGCGCCTGCCAACTGCAAAAATCTGCGTCGGTTTATTTCATTCATGAATTCCACCTCCTAGTGCGGATTTCCTAGAAAAGGAAAGACAGAAAGGTAATCAGTGTGAGGGCCGACCATATCGGTCGTTATTTTACCGTTGGTGACGAGTGTCAACGAGATGTCGATGACATCGTCAGTCAGCTGGCGGCCGTTGAGATAACCTCCTGAATTTGTATGGTTATACGCCAGAATGTCAGGCAGCAAAATGTGCATGATTTTCCTTGCCTGATTCATTGTATAGCCAAATGACATCAGAACAGCCTCAAACTTCGCACCAAAGAGATGTCGATCGCCCGTTGGGTCGATCTGGTTGAAGGTGTTCTTGTCAACACCATGGTTGAACACTGTATTGAGTGCCGGGTGCCCCATACGATCAATCTGGACAAAGTCTTTCGAATCACCATCACCATCGCCAGCCGGACTGAGACACCTCATCCAGATACCAATCTGCGGGTTATTACCAAGCGCAGTGTTTGGCACCTCTAGAACGATACCGAACACATTCAGGTTGAGGAAGAAATCAGTTCCTGTAAACATGAAGTTGTTCAGAAAACCCATCAAATCGAAGAAGAAAGGATCACTGCGAATACCGGCGAAAAACACAAAGTCGCCAGAAGTCGTAATAATTGCCTGGCTGGTGAAGGATACAGGAGCATTCGCGACAATGACCTGACCCTTATCGCCATGCGCCGCAGCATTCGCTCCTGTAGCCCTCTTAACGGTCGCCATCTGGGCTCCGTTTTTAAAGGGCGAGAACGTGAACCGAAATGCGATTTCGGCAACAGAGTCTGCATCTGTATCGATCTGTAGGTCATAGACCGAGGTCGGATCGAACGAGGCAGCCAGGGTGGGTGCTAACGGATTTACATTAACAATCAGTATTGATTTGCTCGGGTCCCCCGGCTTTTGGAATGCATAGATATCCGTGATATCTATCGCCGCATTCATGTTAGGGGACATCAGACCTGGGGCGTCTAAATGGTCTGCCATACATATCTCCTTGTTTTTTGGAGTCTCGATGGTTCGTCATGCATACCAGGATATACCATCTAAGTTGACATATCCCATCGCATCTTATCTCACCACGAACTCTTTCAGCGCACTTTTAATGCACTATTACATCATCAGGGCTTCCCGCTACCTCTCAAAGGCATTGAGCAAATGGGATGTACGTGTCCCGACTGCTTTGGAAGAGTTACTCTCCATCCCTTGTTTGATACGCCGTGCAATCTCTAGCGTTATCCCCCTAACTGAACCATACGTCAGTAGAAGCCAGATAGATCATCATTTTTCGATCAATTTCGGAAACTGCCGTACAAATGGTCTGGTATGCGTGTTGACGGCCTCTCTTGGAATATCTATAATGGCAAGACATCAGATCATCGAATATTTCAATCAGCCTGTAGAGCTATATATACTTGGATAACCCAAGAGGAAAAGTAAACGTTGAAACAATCCCTACGCACCGTGATCTTAGTCCTGGTACGTCTAATCGGACTGCCGGGCGCGTTGGCAGCAGCGCAGCAAGCCCACAAGCCAGCTCCAACAGCACCTCGTATCCTGCTTATCCGTCCCGACCACCTGGGCGACATGATCTTGACGACACCGGTACTGCACGCCCTCAAGACCCATATGCCCAATGCCCATATCAGCATGATGGTTGGTCCGTGGTCAAGCGAAGTGGTAGCTCGCCATCCAGCTATCGACCGCCTGCTGCTCTGCTCATTTCCTGGTTTTCAACGGGCCGCCCAAAAAGCATTGGCCCCCTATATATTACTATTGAGCGTGGCACAACAACTGCGGCGCGGCAACTATGATCTCGCCATCAACCTGCGCCCCGATTTCTGGTGGGGAGCAGCACTGCTCTACCTGGCGCGTATCCCACATCGCCTGGGCTACGCCATTGCCCCCAGCAGCCCTTTCCTGACCCGCGCCCTACCATTCCAGCCGCCTGAACCGGCCACAGTCTCCAATCTCCGCCTGGCCAGTGCTGCACTGGAAACGTTGGGGCTTGCGCCATTGGATGAACCATATACGCCGGAGCACTACCCACTTGAGTTCACGCCAACAGCAGAAGAGCAACAGTGGGTCGCTGATCGCCTGTCAAAAGAAGGCATCGCAGCCGAGACACCCATTGTGGTAATTCATGCTGGCAGCGGGGCAGAGGTCAAATCATGGCGTACAGAGGCATGGTCGGCCTGTGCCAATACCCTTCCAGCATTATTGACATCTTCCACACCTGCGCGTATCATCCTTACTGGCAGCCAGCGCGAGCGACCAATGCTGGAGGAGATTGCCAGGGGCATGACCTCGCCTCCCTTGCTGCTTACCGAGATGACCGTTGGTCAATTGGCGGCATTACTACAGCGAGCAGTCCTGGTGCTGGGAGTTGATAGCGGGCCACCTCATCTCGCGGTAGCGCAGGGCACGCCAACCATCCATATTTTTGGGCCGACCGATCCGCGCATCTTCGGCCCATGGGGCAAAAGCGGGCGCAACGTCGTGGTTGCATCGACCCATCGCTGCCCAACCTGCCCCGGCATACCCTGCGGCCGCCTGGATTTCCGTCCAGAAGAATTGCCAGCCCATCCCTGCGTGCGCCTGATATCAGAACAAGAGGTGGAGACAGCCATCAAAGCAATACTCAAAACGCAGTCCGTGAACATTCACCAATAACATAAAATTGCTTTGATACAGCAACAATGCCGTATCAAAACCAAAACCTTTGCGAACTGCCGAAGGCAGCGAGGAATCAAGAAAACATATGTCATATATCGAAGAACAATTGAGCAACGTCGATGACTACGGCTACCCTATGCCTCCAAGTTCGCGCCACAAGCTCCGCAAAAATGTCATTCGCACCAGCAGGAGCATCGTTGGTAAGGGCATCTATCTCCTGATGAGCATCATTGGAGGTCTGCTCTGGCTGGGCAGAATCGGTAAGAAAGCTCCTCCATTGACGCCGCAGAGCTTTCATCCAAAGCGTATCCTGGTCATTCGCCTGGACCTCATCGGAGACCTGGTACTCTCGCTAACGGTGGTACGCGCTCTGAAACGCACCTATCCAGAGGCAGAGATAGACTTGCTGGCCATCCCTGCCAGTGCCAAAGTTGCCACCTATGACCCGCATCTCAGCGAGATCATCACCTATGACCCGAACATCTGGCGTCGCCCCAGAGCCTTGCTACAACCCAAGAACTGGCGCGAAGTAAGAGCCTTGAGCAGCAAACTTCGCGCGCGCCACTATGACCTGACCATCAGCGTTTACGCCAATTGGGCAGCCGTGCTGGCGGTGCTGAGTGGAGCCAGGCGGCGCGTGGGCTACGGGGCAGAGGGCTTTCCAGGCTTTATGACCGACAGCCTGCCCGGCGGCATCCCTGGACGCTGGCGGCACTATGCCCCCCTTGACAACAAACACGAGGTCGATTACTGCCTGGAACTGGCAAAAGCGGCGGGAGCAACCCTGACGCCGGAAGACCGTATCCCCCGCTTATATGTCGATGAGAAAACTCGCCAGGAGGTCGAGCAACTACTGCGCCAGGAAGGTGTGCAGCCGGGTAAGCCATTGATTGCCTGTCACATCAACTCAAATAATGGGCAATCCAAACGCTGGCCCATCCCCTACTGGGCCACGCTGATTGACCGCCTGATTCGCCAGGAGGGCGCACAGGTCGTATTGACGGGCGCGCCAGCCGATCTGCCACAGATCGAGCGCGTCACACAGCGCATGTGCGAACACGCGATAAACCTGGCAGGCAAGACCAGCCTGACCCAACTGGCCGCGCTCTTACAAAAGGCCGACCTGCTCATCAGCGGTGATAGTGGCCCATTGCACATGGGTGTTGCCTGTGGAACCCCCATCATCGGCATCTACGGCCCCACCAACCCATCACTGGGCGGCCCTGTAAGTCCTGATGCGACGGTATTGCGCAGCGGCATCTGGTGCAGTCCATGTTACAATGCAAAAGACACGGCGGATTGCCGTTTTTATACCACACAATGTATGAAAAATATCACACCATCGCAGGTATTTGATCTCGTACAACAGAAACTCACATAACGGACAATATATACATGCAAACACAACCAATCCAATTGCCACCAGAGGCCCACATCCTGGTAATCAAAATGGCAGGCATCGGCGATCTCCTGCTGGCCACACCGGCCTTACGCGCCTTACGCGAAACCTATCCCCAGGCGCAAATCGACCTGCTGGTCACGCCCGCTTCCGCCGGTCTGCTCAACGGTTGGGAGGTTATTGATCGCGTGATCGTGCTGGATAAATATCTCTTTGACTACCCGCAGCAAATGCTCACCAACCCGCGCAACCTGCTGAAGCTCCGCCCTCTCTGGCATGATCTGCGCGATGCCCATTATGACGCAGTACTCTTGCTCCATCACCTTACGCTCCCCTTTGGACGTTTGAAGCACCAGGTGTTGCTGCGTGCCACCGGCGCGAAGTGGCGGGCAGGATTGGACAATGGGCATGGCTGGTTCCTCAATTTGCGCGCGCAAGACAACGGGTTCGGGGCTATGCACGAAGCCGAATATAACCTGGCCGTAGCTGAACTCGTGGGCGCGACCACCAGCAACAAACGCCTGACGGTACCCATGAGCGAGGAAGATCATCGACAGGCGTGGCAATTGCTCTATGAAAACGAATCTCCTGAGAGTATCAAGCACCCCATCATCGCCATGCATCCAGGAAGTGGCAGCTACAGTACAGCACGACGCTGGGCACCCGAACGTTTCGCCCAACTGGCGGATACCCTTTTCTCTGACGTAGGAGGACAGTTGCTTCTCTTAGGTGGCCCAGAAGAGGCGGAACTCCACCGGCAGATCATAGGCATGATGCAATCAGAGATGCCAGTACGCAGCCTGGCAGGCCGGGGCAGTATCAAAATCACCGCGGCACTCTTAGAGCAGGTTGACCTCTTTGTAGGCAACGACTCCGCGCTCGTCCACCTCTCGGTAGCCGGAGGCACCCCCACCGTCGCCATCTTTGGCCTGACCAACTCCGGAGCCTGGGGGCCATACACGGGCGGCACTCCTGGGCAACAGGCCGTAATAGTACGCCTCGACCTTCCCTGCATGCCCTGCTTCTATCGCGGCCACGACCTCGGCACCCCTGAGGGCTGTGCCACCCGCGACTGCCTGGCCCTGCTCGGCGTCGATCCCGTCGCCGTTGCAGCACGGAGATTGTTAAAGACGGAAAGGAGTCTTTTTGTGCCTCCACAAGCTACAAATCAAGCATTGGCTGTAATCACCAATTCAGGCTCGACGAACGCACCGGGGTCAACGTTGGCAATCAATAGAGATGGCAGTGGGACAGTAACGTACCTGAAAGGGACACAGCAGGAACGCTTCAAACGCTACGTGAATAGCACCCTCCCGGCAGGCACGTTTGAAAGTAGCCAGTTAGAAAACATTCTTACGCAAATCAAGGACGTTGGAACAATTCCTGATCGTCATTGTCTGAAATCGACCTCCTTTGGTTCTACCATCACCATTACTTATCAGGGGAAAACGAGCGGCGACCTATCATGCCTGACAAATGAAGACCCGAAGATTTTTCTCGATTTGAAACAACTGGTGTTAGAGAATATGTACTCACGTCTGACCTGAGGTGTAGACACCAATCGCCTTGACACCCCAATAGGCAACCATGCTACAATAAAACTCGATCTAACAATACAGTGTATTATGTAGGATCTGACCATGAAGCTTACACCAACATCAAATAGTCAACAAAGTACAGAGAACATTGCGCAACAACGCGCTATCGCCGAACTCATCGAGGGAAGTAACGTACTTCGTCAAATTGCTGATTGCCTGGCTCCAGATATCGTCACGGTAGCGGAACAGCTTATCAGCATATTAGAGGCAGGCGGCAAGATACTTATTTGTGGCAACGGGGGCAGTGCCGCCGATTCTCAGCATTTCGCAGCCGAGCTGGTCGGGCGTTTCCGGTGCGAGCGACCAGCCTGGTCTGCCATTGCTCTGACGGTAGATACGTCTGTACTCACCAGTCTGGGCAACGACTATGGCTTTGAGCAGATATTTGCTCGCCAGGTTCAGGCCCTGGGACGACCGGGGGATATGCTCGTCGCCATCTCCACCAGTGGACGCTCGAAAAATGTGCTGGCCGCGATCGAGATAGCTTCTGAGCTGGGCATGAGAACGGTGGGCCTGACCGGTCAAGGAGCCAGTAAACTGGGAGAGATGGTCGATCATCACCTACCAATCCCCAGTGACAATACCACCTTCATCCAGCAAGGACACATGGCCGTGATCCATGTCCTCTGCGAACTGGTCGAGGAACGTCTGGGAACGTAAATATAGATTTCGGAGGATGTTTTTATGCGTGTCGAACAGCTCATGGAGGTCATTCCAACGCTCAATATGATGGTCGTCGGCGATGTGATGTTGGATGAGTATCTCTGGGGCACCGTGCGCGGTATCTCGCCAGAAGCACCTGTACCGGTAGTAGAAATACGCCAGCAGACGTATGCCCTGGGCGGTGCTGGCAATGTCGTGGCAAACCTGGCAAACCTGGGCAGCAATGTCTGGCTGGCCGGTGTGGTTGGAGCCGATACGCAGGCAGCAAAAATATTCGAACTCTTCTCAGAAACACCCCACATCTCCATGCATTTATTTCCCTGCCAGGACAGGCCAACCACCACCAAGACACGTATCCTTGCCCATAGCCAGCAGATGATACGAGCAGACCGCGAAGAGCGGCATTTTATTTCAGCAGAGGCAGAGGCCAATATTCTCAACTGCGTGCAGGAACGCCTGCATACCCTGCATGCCTGTATTCTCTCCGACTATGCCAAAGGTGTTCTCACCAATACCCTGCTCAGTGCGCTGATCGCTCTCTGCAAAGAAGCACATGTACCCGTGATTGTCGATCCAAAGGGGCACCACTACTCTCGCTATCGCGGGGCCACTGTTGTCACGCCCAATGCGGAGGAGGCGCACCTCGCAGCGGGAAACGGCGATGGAAGTATGAGCTTAGAACAGGTGGCCGAGCGTCTACATGGCGAAATCGGAGATGGTGCATTGTTAATCACTCGCGGCCCACAGGGTATGTCCCTCTTCGCCCGTGACACTCCCCCCGTGCATATTCCCGCCCAGGCACGCAATATCTATGATGTCACCGGTGCCGGTGATACAGTGGTCGCCGTACTCTCTCTGCTTATCGCGGCTGGCATGGACATACTATCAGCCGCTAAACTGGCTAACTACGCCGCCGGCATTGTGGTGGGCAAAGTTGGCACCGCCTGCGTAAGCATCCAGGAGTTAGTGGCTGGATTTTGAGGATAAGGGGTTATACTATGAGAATCTTGATAGAGCCTACAACTTGAGAAAGTGAGAAACTATATGAACCAACCTGTAGCTCGTGTCGATGTTATACGCGAAACATATCACGGTACCGTCGTCGAAGACCCCTATCGCTGGATGGAGGACATGCAGGATGAGGAGATGCAAACCTGGATCAAGGCCCAGGCAGTGTACACTCGATCTTACCTGGATGCCTTACCGGAGCGTGCAGCCTTGCTGAAACGTATCAATGAACTAGATAATGCGGGTTCGAATTTCTCTTTCTTCACTCCTGCCGGAGGACGAGTTTTTTACCTGCGCCGCGATCCTGGTGAGAATCTTGCTAAGCTGATGGTGCGCAGCGGTGAAAAAGAGAAAGTTTTGCTTGACCCCAACACTTTGGCAGGCGAAACACATACAGCCATCGATTGGTATTATCCCTCGCGGGATGGGCAGCGTGTCGCCTACGGCCTCTCACAGGGTGGCTCCGAGGAGAGTACGCTCTACGTAATGGAGGTGGAAAGTGGCCAGGTGCATGACCTGGCGATTAGCCGTACATCATTCTGCGTCGTCAATTGGCTGGAGGATCAGCATTCTTTCCTCTACTCGCGCTTTCCCGCTCGCCCTGCTGATGCACCTCCAACTGAACGTTTCAACGATAGCAGCATCTATTTACACCGCCTGGAGGACAGTGATCCCGAGCAGGACCCCTGCATCTCAGGCTATGGTAATAATCCCGCTGTAGCGATAGCTCATGAAGACTTTCCACAAGTGTTTACATCACCTCTGAGCGATTGGGTGATCGGGAAAGTTCAGCATGGGGATCGCAATGAGGTGACACTCTATGCTGCTCCACGCGCCGGACTTGCCGACCCCGCAACCTGTCCCTGGACAAAGATCGCTGATATCGAAGACGAGGTGACAGATTATGCGTTTATCGGGGATACCATCTATCTTAAAACGCATAAAGAGGCACCGCGCTACAAAGTTATTGCTACCTCGCTCACGCATCCTGACCTGGCACATGCAACTGTTATCGTTCCTGAAAGCCAGGCTGTGATTGAGAATATCCAGGTCGCTGGAAGCTACTTGCTAACGAGCGATCTCGATGGCGGTATTGGACGAATCAGGCGTATGCGTTTGAGTGGCAGCGAACCTGAAGCTATTCCTCTGCCCATTGAAGGTACAATTTTAGCGTTGGTGAATGAGGATGCCGCTCCTGAATTCCTGGTCCTTCTTACCTCCTGGACGACCTCACCTCGTCTCTATCTCTGCAATGTAAATACGCGGGAACTGATTGATACTGGCTGGGTGCCACCATCGCCTGTTGACTTGAGTGAGATCGAGGTGCATGAGGTCTTCGCACCTGCCCACGATGGTACACCGATTCCACTCTCTATTATGCACAAGAAGGGCCTGGTGCTTAATGGCAATAACCCCACTATATTAATTGGCTATGGCTCATACGGGATCACCTCCAAGGCCTTCTTTTTCCCAGTTCTGATGACATGGTATGAACGCGGCGGGGTATTTGCTATCGCCCATATACGTGGTGGTGGTGAATATGGCGATGCCTGGCATAAAGCCGGTCAGATGCTCAATAAGCAGAATACGATTGACGATTTCATTGCCTGCGCCGAGTATCTGATTGCCCAGGGCTACACACGTCCAGAACGCCTGGCTGGCGAAGGCGGGAGCGCGGGCGGCATCCCGACAGGCGGGGCACTGGTAAAGCGGCCTGATTTGTGGGCCATCATGCTCATGCATGTCCCCGTTACGAATGCGTTACGCTTTGAACTCACTGAGAATGGGCCACCGAACATTCAGGAGTTTGGGAGTGTGACGACGGAAGATGGCTTCAAGGGCCTCTCCATCATAGATTCGTACTCGAAAGTGAAAGATGGTGTACATTATCCGGCAGTGCTGCTGACCGCGGGCATCAATGATCCGCGTGTTGTCGCCTGGCAACCCGCCAAGATGGCCGCACGTCTCCAGGCCGCCACTGCTTCGGGGAAACCCGTCCTGCTTCGTGTCGAGTTCCAGGGTGGGCACGGAATAGGCTCAACCAGGCAGCAGGAGAATGAGGAGCAGGCCGATGTGTTTGCCTTCCTTTTACAGCAGTTTGGCATGTAATGTCTGAGCCGCTTCACGGCTCGCCAGGATTTTTGGAGTGTCTGCGGGCTGCACTGCCTTCACCATTCCCCGAATGCGGCTGCCTGCGGGCTGTGCAGCCCGCAGACACTCCAAAAGCTGTTGCCGCCTTCGGCAGCAATAACTTGCACGCAGGGCCAGTCAATTGACCCTGGCTTCTTGAGCTACCCTTTTCACAGGCCGTGTAAAGTTGCCGATCTCGACTTCGGGAGCCTCGCGCTTAATCATCTCGATCATGGTGCGCACTCCCAGAGCCTTGCCCAGCGCATCCAGGGCGGGCATGCGTGGAAGCAGCACTTCCGGGTCGATGTTGAGGTTGCGCAACTGGATCAGGCGCAGGCCCGTCTCTTTGACGAAGGCAAGCAGAGCCTCGACCTCTCGTTCGCGATCGATCATACCGGGGAAGCAGAGCAGGTTGATGGAGCTATACACTCCCGCGTCACGCGCCCGTTTCAAGGATTCTTTGACATCCTCAAAAGTGTAGCCAAGGGGACGGTAATAGGCGGTGTAGGTCTCTGGATGCCCCGAAATGGTGCTGGCGCGCAGCGTATCAAGGCCCGCGTCGTAGAGACGCTGCAACCAGCGCGGGTTACTGGCATTGGTATTGATGTTAATCACTCCCCTGGCAGTGCGGCCGCGGATGGCTTTGATCGATTGCTCGATGCGCCGCCACTGCAAGAGTGGTTCCCCTTCGCAGCCCTGCCCAAAGCTGACGATGGCCTCCTCAGCCTGCTCCAGGTGCGGGACGGCGACCTCGACAATCTCCTCGATGCTGGGGATGAAGGTGAGGCGGTCCTGGGGTGAGATCAAATCTTCCTCTTCCTGTTTCGAGATACAGCCAATGCAGCGCGCATTGCAGCCCGGAGAGACGGCAATCGCCATTTCCCAACGACCGAAAAAGAGATTGCTGGCCGTGGGACAGGAGTAGTCCAGCGCACAGTGGGCATGTTGCGCCACGATACGGTTTTGGGGGTAGGCAGCCTGTTTCTCATGCACGAGACGGGTCAGCGTGCGCGTGTTGAAGGCGCGTGGGTGCCATTTGCGCGGGTCATCGGTCTTGACCGCCGCGACATACAAACGGCCATGCATACCTGCCACCGCGCTATAGCCAAAGAAGGGCAGGGACTCGGTATCCGGCACTTTCTCGTAGGCAGGTAAGAACGTGCGCGTGTAGCCAATCGGCAAGAGGGCTGCCGCGGCCCAGCCACGAGATTGAGCTATTATCTGTTGTTCACCACTGCTCTTTTGTCCAACCGCCAGGCGGTCCGGCATCATCGAGAGCGTGACACCATCAGGCAGAGGGATGAGGTCAGCCGCGGCTAAAGGTTGATTACCAAAGGTGAGGGCCTGCAAACGCGACTCTTCGCGTATCTCCCCTTCTGGAGTACAGTAAACAAGATATGGAGTAGGCATTTTTTCCTTATAGTATCTATTCAGTCCCATCTACAGGGCGAGGACAAGCCATTGCCTGCGGGCAAGGGGAGCAGGTCGCCCCTTGCCCGCAGGCAATGGCTTGTCCTCGCCCTGTACTCTTAATGCATAGGCATGGGCGGCGGTGTCGCTGGAATACGTGGATTGGTTGGGCGTTCTTCAACGTATTCATCATCAAAGAACCTGGGCAAAGCACTGGTCGTCTGAGCTTGTGTGACGACGCGCTGCTCTAATTCTCGTGTCTCCTCATAGACAAAACTGAGCAATATATGCTCGCCGCGCATGCTCTGGCAAACGTGACGAATGCGCGGATGCTCGGTCTCCATCCAGGCGTTGACGACAGCCTCAAGCGCGGACATACTATCTCCACACTGTGTACTATCAAAGCCTTTGAACCTATACACGATACGATCCTTTACGTAGGGGCCGATTTATCGACCCACTATTGCCATAGAATTGTTCCTTTGCGCATGCATACAATGATGGTTTCTTTACTAACGCAAGATATTGTACCATCCTATCACCCATTTTACCAGAGACTCAAATTATCTCAGCCCCCAGCATCCGCAAATCCTCAAAAAAGTGGGGATAGCTTTTCGCTATATGCTCCACGCCTGACAACGTCAACCCGCGGTGGCTGCGCAAGCCAACAATCGCCAGAGCCATGAGCAAGCGATGATCGGAGTGACCATCGACAACTACCCCGCCTTCAATCCCCTGGGGCTGCCCGCGCACGATAATCGCATCCTGGCGAGGAGTCACTACGCAGCCTGCCCGCCGCAGCTCTATGCATAGATCGTTGATACGATCGGACTCCTTATAGTGCAAACTCTCGATATTATAAAAGACGCTCTCCCCCTCGGCAAAGCACGCTGTCGCCACTAGCACAGGAATGCAGTCAATAGCCTTATCACCATTCATCTCAATGCCACGCAGCCTGCGACCACCGCGCAGCCTGAGCGTATCGCCATCGATGCGCAGGTCAGCACCCATAGCGTACAATGCCTGAACCAGGGCATCGCCATCTTGCTCTCCTGAATGTAGACGCGACAAGCATACCTCGCTGGCAGGATCAGTCGCCACGGCACAGGCCGCCAGCAGGGCCGCCGCCGAGGGGTAATCGCCAGGAACTTTCAAATCATCAACCACAACAATTTCAAGCGATTCTTCTTCTATCTTCTGTCATACTCTCTCTTTCAATTTATATAGAACGGTCAAGTAAAATCATTTGCAATTGTAAGATATTTAGCGACAAAACGTCGAGCTAAAAAGACACCAATGTAACAGCATGTATTTATTAGTATCGTCCTGGTAAACATTTTACCTTATCATATTACCTTACAATGAAATTGCAGTGTCAGTACAAAAAATTAATGCAAATAGTTACTTTATATTTAATATGTTACAAATGCATTTTTTACTACTTTTAGTTGACTTTCGAGCATTATTCTGCTATACTCTTGACTATTGGCGAGGAAGGGTGCGCGTATGATTTTTGCATCGAGCGTGGTGGGCGAGCATGGCTGAGGCAAGCGCAGCCACTACTATACACGCACGACGCGCACCTCGTGTATAGTAGTGGCTGCGCTTGCCTCAGCCATGGGGGGTATATTACTGTGCGTCAACAACGAGTCGTTATTGTAGGTGCTGGTATTGTAGGACTCTCAACGGCCTACGCGCTGCTGGCCCAGGGCGTAAAGCAGGTTATGGTTTTGGAGCAAGAAACGGTTGACCACCGGCGGTCTACTTCTCACGGTATTTCACGATTGCTGCGCTTCGAGTATGGGTCGGACATATTTTATTCTGAAATGGTGCGTTTGAGTTTAAGCCGTTGGAAACGCCTCGAACGCACTTCAATGCGCACGCTGTATACTCCCACCGGCCTACTTTCATTGGGGACTGAAGGTGACAATTTCACGCAGGCCAGCTATCACAACATGCGAGCATTGGATATGCCTGTAGAGCGTCTCTCCCAACAGCACTGCAGGCAGCGATTTCCGCAATTCGCCTCATACGGCAAAGAGATCATCACTTATAATGCTGAAGCAGGTATATTGCACGCTTCAAGCTGCCTGCGCACTCTCAAAGAACTGATTATCGACCTCGGTGGGACAATCGTCGAAGCCTGCCGCGTCACGCACATCTCGCACGAAAGTCAGCTATGCCCCGTGCGCATTCACACCAGCAACGGCAGTGAAATTGAGGCAGAGCGTGTGGTGCTGGCAACCGGACCGTGGGTACACCGCCTGCTGAGCGACCTGGACCTACCGGTACGCTTAACGCGCCAGTACCTCCTCTATTTCGCGGGTCTGCCTTTCTCATCATTTGGTGTCAATGCCTTTCCCGCTTTTATCACAAGCGATCTTTACGGTTTTCCCATCCACTCTCCATGCGATAACTCATACGGACCGCACTGGTTAAAGGCTGCATCCCATAGCTTCGGCCCCTCTATTGACCCCGACGACATTCTTCCACCGGATGAGCGCGTTATTGCCCGTGTCGCCAGGAAGCTGAGAGACCTGTTACCGGCACTCCAGCAGGCAGAGCTTGTCCGTGTTGACTCGTGCATGTACGATGTAACGCCCGACGAAAACTTCATTCTCGACTATCTATCCCATGACTCCCGTATCGTCTTCGCTACAGGCCTGACCGGCCATGGTTTTAAGTTTGGCTTGCTATTGGGCGAACTGCTGAGCAGTATGGTATGCAATACTCCGCCGCCGGTCTCACTTGATCGTTTCAAGCTGGCACGCCCCTCACTCCAAAAGCAATATGTCTCTGTTGCGTAATATGAGAAAAGGAACTATACAATAACATGAGTTGCGCGGATCACACCGCGCTTACTCTTCTTCCCCTCAACCACTATCGCCTGGCCCTCTTGTAGCTTCTCCAGTATCACCGGTGAGAGATGCTCACCCGCCTGGTTCATGACTGTTGTCTTATCATCGATACGAACAGCTACAGGCTGCATCTCTCCTGTACTCTGCCTGGCTGCTCTCCCTGCGATAATATAGCCACGGTTCTGATGTGGGTTGGGTACGCCCGCCTCCACCGTCACTTTACGCCCGTTGTCCAACAACGCATTGATATGTTCGAGGGTCCGTTCTAGCGCCTGCAACCGTTCATTTTCAGCCCGTGACGAATCTTTTTTGTGCTTACCTGTATCGTCTTCAGCCATCTCTACAACACTGGAGGTTTCTATTATCACCTGGATTGCTTTCCCTTGCCAGAGAATATCGCCCTCACTACAACCACCTCTTCGTATCTCAACTGGAAACTCTTGCTGGGTAGAGATAGCCTTAGCAGCAGTGAGATCAAATGCCACGCGGCCTATCTGGTGTTTGAGGGTATTGGAGGTCTGGTCAATGACTGTGGCATCGATGCCCAGACCGGCCATCAGTAAGAACTGATGTGGAGCTTTTGAGGAACCTTTTTCCTTCTTCTTTGCTGTTTCCTTCCAGTGAGTCTTTGATATCTTTTGCAGACTGTTTTGCGGAAAGATCAGCCTTTGCACAGCCACATGCCCAAGATCAACCCGCCGTGCTTCGCTGTTGATCAGCGTGAGAGCGGCCTTGACGGGGTCACGCGGGATATGTATTTCACCAGCCCACTCATTGGCGGTACCACCCGTAATCAGGCCTACAATACTCCGTCCCCTGGCATTCATCACCCCGTTGAGAACCTGATTCAGTGTGCCATCGCCACCATAAGCGACGATGAGATCATAGTCCTTTTTAGCGGCCTCGCTGGCCAACTCCATGGTCTCCCCACAATACTTTTTCAACAGAATGTCGGTTTTCCAACCGGCTGCCGACAATACGGCGAGCAGGTCGATGATTTTTGCCATGTTCTGCCCATTGCGGGGATTAATGACCAGGCAGACTTTCTTGCAGTCCATACGTAGCTCCTGCTGTTGAGATGTGCGGGCGCAATGAATTGGGCCCCTACATTCAGGATACGCGGGAAGCAAGAGCGGCGTTTCAAAGACGGCTGCCTTCACCATTCCCCGAATGCGGCTGCCTTCGAAAATTTCACCAAAGCCGGGCCAGGATGCTCCGGTCTTTTTAAGCCGGGGAGGAATGGCCGTTCCTTATTTGGGGCTTGGGTTGTGGGGGTCAAACTTGTGTTCGTTCAACTATCTTCCCTTTCTTGACATGTCGTTGAATAGTTCGTATCATACATCCATGAAAACGGTGATTACAGCGAAACTCACATTGCATACCACACCAGAACAGTTCGCCGCCTTGCGCACGATGCAACTCGCCTATCGGGATGCACTGAACTTCGTCAGTCAGTACGCCTTTGTGTATGGCAAAATGAGCAATGCGGTTCGACTGCAAGACGGGACCTATGATGACCTTCGCGCCCGTTTTCGTCTTCCTTCGCAAATGGCCTGCTCGGTTCCTCGGCAGGTCGGTGCCACGTATAAAGCCTTGTGGACGAAGGTGAACCAGCATGCCCAGCATTGCAAGCAGGGTCGCACCAAGAAACGCTATCAAGGGTTGGACCAGGCTCCAACCTATCTTTCGCCCACCTTGACCTATCAGTATAAGAAAGAATACAGCTTCAAAAAACACCAGCAGATCAGCGTCCTGACGTTGGATGGCCGCATCATCGTCCCCTACACAGGCTATGAGAAGCATGTGGCCTTGATCCAACAAGGCGTGGAGATCGGCGCGGCCAAACTGTGGTACGACAAACCCCACAAAGCTTTCTCCCTGCTGGTCTCCCTGGAAATCGAAACGGCAGACCCGACACCTGGCAGCCATACCGGCATTGTCGGGGTGGATGTGGGCGTGCGGTATCTGGCCGTGACCAGCGATACCACAGGGAACTGTGCGTTCCATACCGGCAAGGGGATCGTGCCCAAAGCCAACCATGACGCGAGACTGAGAAAGCGTCTGCAACAGAAAGGCACTCGCTCTGCTACCCGTCGCCTTGCAGCGATCAGCGGGCGAGAGAGACGGTTGAAGCAAGACGCCAATCATCGAGTCTCCAAATGCATCGTGACCCGGCATCCCAACAGCCTTATCGGACTGGAGAGTTTGACAGATATCCGCGAACGAACCAAACGCAAAAAAGGCCAGAAAGCCAGCAGGAAGCAACGCAAAGCCAATGCCGCCTCCTCAAAGTGGTCTTTTGCCGAGTTGCAGAGCATGATTGCCTACAAAGCCCTCTTGCAGGGATCGATGGCGATCAAGGTGGACGCACACTATACCAGCAAGGCTTGCCCGGTGTGTGGACATACCAGTGCTGCCAATCGCCCCCAAAAAGGCTTATTGTTTCTCTGTCAGAACTGCCATTACACGCTCCATGCCGATCTGGTCGGAGCCAGGAATCTGGCGATGCGAACGTTGCTCATCCGGCAAGACTGGATAAGCACGGGGTCCTTGTCAATGACCCCTGATGTGTCGAGCGTCGAAGCCAAAGCAGCACGTCTGCAAAGATATGCTGAGTTGCGGTGGAGCTGAGACACAAGCCCCCGCGCTTCAGCCGGGGGTATTTGACATAGAAACACCCAAATTTTCAATCAAGAGAGAAGACTAATCAGCCCCAGGCACCTGGCCCAGCCAGGTGCCTGGGGCTGATTAGTCTTCTCTCTTGATTAAAGCTTATGGCGTCGGCGTCGGTGTGGGATTAAGCGCATTGGTGACACCAGTGCTGCCTGGATACTCACCATCGAGCATGTAATCACAGTTGCCGCCGCCTGAAGAAGCGAGGCCATTGCTTGCCGAGACACATTGCTTTGTCACTCCAGGAGGTGCAGTAAAGGTCTGTGGTTTGAAGTACAGGTTCGTATGGGGACAGGGGATGCCGTCATTTGCTGAATTACACATGCCACTGAGATAGGTAATCACGCTGTGCCATATAGGCGCGGCACCCGTGATACCGACCACATTGCTGGTCATTGGCGAGTTATCCGCATTGCCACCCCATACCCCTACGACGACGCCGGATGTATAGCCGACAGTCCAGTTATCTCTGAAATCTTCAGTTGTACCTGTCTTGGCTGCTACATTGGGATATCCCGGATTAGGCAAATCCGCGAAACCGACATTCCCCCAGAATGAGAGGTCGTGGTCGGGCCAAAATTCAATGCGGCGTGCCTCTTCATCTGAGAGCACAGAAGTCATGAGAAAAGCGATTTGCGGACTGATGACCTGGACACCGCCTGGGTGGGCGGGATCAAAGTGATAGAGGTGATGACCATAATTATCCCAGATATCCAGGATACTCTTGGGAGGAACATGTACTCCGTTGTCAGCAAAGACCTGGTAGGCACCGACCATCTGGATTAAAGGTATACCAGAGGTACCAAGCGCAAAAGAAAGATTGTTGTCCTGTTTTTGGCTGACTGTTGTAATACCAAAGCGCTGTGCCATATTGATCGCATTATTCACACCAGCATACAGCGAAGCTTTTATCGCTGGAACATTGCGCGAATTGGCAAGAGCCTGGCGAACGTTGGTGTTTGAATTCGTATACCCACCGCCATAATCTTGTGGGCAGTAGGCATGAACAAAATCGCATATGGCTGGTGACCCAGAGGCGGATGCGGGGAAATACGTTTTATAATCTGGCACCACAATGCCTGGATACCAGCCCTGCTGGAAGGCAGTGGCGTAAACGATGGGCTTGATGGAAGAACCTGGCGAGCGCAAAGGACCGATAGCGACATTGTATTTGCCCTGAACTTCTTTATTGGTTGAGTTATAGTCGGCACTGCCATCCATCGCCAGCACCTCACCCGTCTTCGCATTCATGGCCACAACCGCCGCATCATACAGATTGTAGGTGGGGCTGCTCAGAAGTCCATAATGAGCGTAAGGGAACTGTTGCAGTTCGGTTTGTTGTAGGTGACGATGCACGGCACTTTCGACGTAGGCTTCCAGCCTGTAATCGATGGTGGTGTAGATATTAAAGCCGCCGTTGAGAAAGGTATCTACGCCCAGTTGCTGCTCTAACTGTTGGATGACCCACTGGACAAAATGCTGGCAGCCATGGTAGTAGGGATGCGTGTACATTGGAAACTGCATCCTGGCTGTCAGGGCTTGTACCTGGTCTACCATAGCCTGCGTGATGGTGCCCAGTCCCGGCACCTGTATGCCTAGATGTAGCATCTGATCCAGCACGTATTGCTGGCGCTCCAGATAATATTTCTGGCCGGTGGCCTGGTCAACGATACCCAGGGTGGGATCATAGGCCGGTGGATTTTGCGGCATTCCGGCCAGCAGCGAGGCACGGGCCAGGCCCAGCATGGGATCGCAGTACTTTGAAGTAGCGCATTGCTCTGGATTACACTGCAGCTCATGGGCTGCATCACAGTTCAGATAATAGACCCCTGGAATGCACTTGAAATTCGAGTCGCATTGCGTGGTGAGGTGGAAGTAATCCTCTGCCGCTGCCTCGACGCCCAGGTTTTGGGCGCCATAGGGGGAGACATTGAAATACATCTCCAGGATTTTTTCCTTGGTATATTGCTGTGTCAGGCCAATGGCCAGTGCCGCTTCAGGAATTTTACGATTGAGCGAGACAGCATCATTGTGGGTGAGGTTTTTAATCAATTGCTGGGTGATGCTGCTGCCGCCGCTCTGCACTGTGCCATGGGCCTGGATATACTGGATACCTGCGCGTAGTATGCCCACCGGGTCTATACCGGAGTTTGTCCAGAAGGTGGGGTCTTCCGCCGAGGTCATAGCGTCTTTTAGCACCTGTGGCAGATAGTTATAGGTGACGGGAGTACGCCGCCCGCCGCCCGCGTGACTATTGTCATAGGCATCGTAGAGCAGCACGCCATTGCGGTCATAGATACGGGTGGTCTGGCTGATGCGCTGATTCGCCAGGTCTTGCAACTGCGGTAACTGGCTCTGGTAGTAGCTATAGGCATATGCGCTGCCAGAAGAGAATATGATTACCAGCAAGAGCAAAAAAGATATCAAGACGCTGGTCCAGATGGTTTTGGCATTGGGACGTGATTGCTTCCAACGCTCCCGGCGGTGCTTCATCATCATAGCTACGCGGACAGAACGCGATCGCTTCCATCGCTTCGATTTTGGTGCCACCATTGGTGTCAGGGGAATGCTGGGACGATACAGTACTAATGGGTGCTGATCGACGGGAGGAACAGCAGCAACGCGGTCAGACCAGCGGCGTACCATCTGTACAGTATTGGCTACCCATCCCTGTTCCTGTGGTTTGTTATGAGGCGAGGGCCAACTTTGAGGCGCGGGCCACCCTTGTTGAGGAGGGATTGGTGCCGATGGTGTGATAGGCGAGTAGGACGGAGGCCCCTGTGTTGGAGGAAGCGGTGAAGGTGAATACTGCGGGAATCCCTGTGCTTGTCCTTGATATTGTTGGCGATAATCTCGTAACAGACTACCTGGCTGAGGAGCTTGATTATTTTCAGGTGGATAATTGTCGTTTTGTTGTTGGCAGTTCCAATAGTTGTTGCTCATTTTGTGCTGTACATCCCTTAAAGTTAAGCATTGCCAGGGTGCCCGTAAGCCAGGGCGCCCATCCCCAGAACAGCCCGTCTCCAGGACACCCAAAAGGTGTCCCAACATTTCACATTTCATTTACTATAGAACGAGAAATAGATATCATTTTCAGGGGCAATTCAGCCTGACATATCCCTGTAGCCATCATTGCTCATTAACCCCATATGCAAGTTTCTGCCACCGCCTTCGGTGACGACCGCGTTGGTGAGTCTGTAGAAGCTCTCTGCTGCCTGCGGCAGCAGAGAGCTTCTACAGACTCACCAACAATTCTGGCGAGCCGCGAAGCGGCGAGGATTCAAAACAACCCGCACATCGGGTTTATTATCTTAACGGATAAGGTAAGATAGGTTAACAGAACTACCTGTTCAGGCCATCTGAAATCGTGTACAATAGGAGCAATGTATCGCGAATTGTCGAGAGGAGCCATGTTGATGTCTCTTGATGGCCTGCGGCCCAGCCACGTGTTACGGCTGATGTTACTTTGTCTGTGCGGCGTTTTTCTTTTACCTGTGGTCTTTTCTAGCAAAGTCTCGGCCTTTAGTAATCCCATTGCCGTTACCAATCAGACTGACACGATCCACTTTCCAGGCTCTATCGACTTTACGATGACTGCGACCGATACTGCTGGCTCCATCTCTGATGCCAGCATTTACATTACCTACAAAGATACTCAACCTGCCGTACTCACCAGGCAATATTCCGTACCTGTGACTAGACCAGCACAGAATATTACGCTCCATTGGCACGAGATCACGGGCGGAGACAATTTCCACCCGCCCGGGACGCCGGTAGAGTACTTCTGGTATATACAGGATACTACCAATCACCTGTTCAGCAGTGCGGCACAAGATTTCACTACCATCGATACCCGTTTTTCCTGGCAGCATCTCTCTGAGGGTTTGTTACAGGTCAACTGGTACAATCGTCCATTGGATTTCGGCCAGCTCTTGCTTAAGGATGCCAATGATAACATTACCCGTATTAGCTCAGAAGTTGGGGGTGGGCTGCTCCACCCTATCAATCTCTGGGCCTATGCGAACAATCAGGATTTTCATGGCGCACTTGCCCCTGGCGCCTATGAATGGGTTGGAGGTGAGGCCCATCCCTTGTTACATGAAGCGTTTATCAGCGTGATTGATAGCAATGACGACACCCTTATACGCGATATGCCGCACGAATTGACGCACCTGGTCTTCCATCAACTGGTGGCGCAAGGCCCTTTCCCTCCTACCTGGTTTGACGAGGGCCTGGCTGTCTACAACCAGTTGTTTCACGAGCCAGAGATGAGAGCCCGTTTTGATCAAGCTCTCCGCGACCATTCACTCATCAGACTCAACCAAATCTCAGATCAATTTCCTGCCGACGGAGATCAGGCCTATCTGGCCTATGCTCAAAGTTGGGATCTGATAGGCTACATGTACAGCACCTTTGGTCAGGCCAAAATGGTACAGCTCATCAAGCAAATGAATAATTCCCAGACCAGCTTAGACCAGGATTTGACGCAGTCCCTGGGAGAAGATGAGATACATTTAGAGAATCAATGGCTTCTCCACCTGGGCCAACCTGGAGTGATCCCTCCCGATCAGCTCACTCCAACGCCAAAGGCTGTAGCGCAGACAAGCCAGACACAAAGCACCGTAACCGACAATACCGCACCCATTTTTATCACGGCTGGTACGCTGCTCATCCTGTTACCTATCATCGGCATTGTGGCAATTCTCGTCTATCAGAGACGCAAGCGTCAGCAAGTACTGGCGGCAGAGGCAGTAGGAGGAGCACCAGGACACCCCATTCCAGGGCACCCCACACCAGGACACCCGCAAGGGGTGTCCCTACCATGGACGAGCGGGCCACCGGCGCAATATCCGGAGTATCCTTCGCAGCAGGTGCCGCAGACCTATATGCCGTTCTTCTACTCTATGCCTGAACAGGACGCGGGCCCCCACCAGGACACCCGCGAGGGCCCCCACCCCTCATCCACCCCACTCCCGCCCCTACGCGGTCCTGAATGGGGCGCGACCAATTGGGCCCCTACGGCGGAGGAAGATTTCAGTGAGTATGGAGAACCGACCATAGCCCCATTTGGGCCATTCCAGGAAAATCTCAACACACAACCGAAGAAAAAAGTTCCACAGGAGTAATAGCAGCTATAATATACGCTAGAAGGAGTACTGACCGAGATGGAAGTGTTTGATGCCCCGACACGTTATTATCCATCCGACGCTCTATCGTTGGATGAACTGGCCTACTGGGTGGCCTTCAGCCGCATTCTCGGCATTGGGCCGGTGCGCTTCAAATTGCTGCTTGACTACTTTCACGAGGATGTCGAGGCTGCCTGGAAGGCGAATAGTCAAGAATTGGCGCAGGCGGGTCTCGACCAGAAAACCATAGATGGCTTCATCAAGCAGCGAGCAAGTAGCAACCCGCGACAGGAACTTGAGAAGCTTGAACGTTTGCGCGTGCGAGTAATTACTCTAAAGGATCATGATTATCCTCCTTTGCTCAGAGAAATTAATAATGCACCTCCTATCCTGTATGTAGCAGGTACCCTCAAAAAGGAAGAAGACAGATTTGCGCTGGGCCTTGTTGGTACGCGAAAAGTATCCGCCTATGGTCGCCAGGTAACAGAGCAATTCGCCAGAGAACTGGCACAGGGCAAGGTCACTGTTGTCAGTGGGCTGGCCCACGGCATCGATACCATCGCGCACACTGCCACACTGGACGCCGGTGGACGCACTATCGCGGTACTGGCAAGCGGCCTGGATATCATCTACCCGCAAGAGAATACTGGCTTGGCACGGCGCATTGTCGAATCGGGGCAGGGTGCGCTCATAACAGAATTCCCGCTCGGCGTTAAACCGGATAGCCGCAACTTCCCGGCTCGCAACCGCATTATCTCCGGCCTCTCCCTTGGCGTACTGGTTAGTGAGGCACCTAAACAAAGCGGGGCGTTAATAACAGCAGGCTTTGCATTGGAACATGGACGCGATGTCTTTGCCGTTCCCAACGGCATCTACGCACCGGGAAGTGTGGGCGTCAACAAGCTCATCCAGGATGGAGCACACCTCGTTACCAATGTACAGGACATTCTGATGGTTTTGAACCTGTTTATGATACCTCAGCAGATCGAAATACAGACAGCCCTACCCGACAACGACGAGGAGCGTACTCTGTTAGCTTTACTAAGCCATGACCCACGTCATATCGACGATGTGATTCGCGATTCGCAGCTGCCAACCACGGTAGTAGCATCAACATTGATGATGTTGGAACTTAAAGGGGCGATCAGGCAGCTTGGAGGGATGCAATATGTGCTGGCAAGATAAGGTATGATTCACCTCAATCACATGCTTGAAGCGACCAACGGCGTCCTCATCTACCCTGGCAAACAGCACCATTTCGATGCTTTTAGCCACGATACACGCCAATTGATTCCAGGAGAGATGTTTGTGGCAGTTCGCGGAGAACAGGGCGATGGGCACGATTACTTGCTTGATGCGGTACATCGAGGCGCAGCAGGACTTCTATTAGAGGCACAATTCCTGACAACCCTCGCGGAAGGAAGCAGGGCGACCCTGGAGCGAGCTGGTGTCGCAACGATCAGCGTGCCAGACACCCGCGTAGCCTTGCAACAATATGCAAGCTTCATCCTGCAACGCTGGCACCCAACCGTAATAGCCGTGACCGGCAGCACAGGAAAAACCAGCACTAAGGAAGCCATCGCCTCGGTACTCGCCAGCACCTTTGCCACCTTCAAAAGCTGGCAAAACTACAACGACCTGCTGGGGCTCCCCCTCTCGCTTGGTCGCCTGGAAGAACACCACGAATATGCCGTTTTAGAGCTGGGTTGCGATCACCCAGGCGAAATCAGCGACCTCTGCCGCATCTGCCGCCCGCGCATCGGCGTTCTCACCAACATAAGTCCGACCCAACTCCAGTATTTTGGCACCCTTGAGCGACTGGCCTCCGAACTGGGAACCCTACTCACCTCTCTTCCACAAGACGGATTGGCCATAGTCAATGGTGACGACGCACAAATTCAACCCTTAACCGCCCAATGTGTCGCACCCATCACAACTTTTAGCCCATCAGCAGCACACAATGTACAGGTAACATGGGAAGGAACAACCGCCGTAGGGGCGCAATTCATTGCGCCCAACTCTCGCCCAACGATTAACCAGGAAGCCAACGAACCGGGCGCAATAAATCGCAATCCAATCCCACTCTCGACCACCAACAAACCGGACGCAATAAATTGCGTCCCTACGGCGTACTTGTTGGGCGCGCATCATGTCTCAACTTTATTAGCCGCCTATGCTGTCGGAAGAGCTTGTGGATTGCAGGTGGATGAGATACAGCAGGCACTGGCAAACCTGCGACCATTACCTGGAAGACTCAATCCCTTGCCAGGGATAGATGGCTCGATGCTGCTCGACGATACGCACAACGCCAACCCAGCCTCGGTGATCGCGGGATTGGAAACGCTCAAAGCACTTCCCACGCATTACCGGATTGCTGTACTCGGTGACATGTTACGTTTAGGCGACTACGAAGAAGAGGCCCATCGTCTTGTAGGGCGAAAAGCAGCCACCTGTGTCGATTTCCTGGTGACACGCGGAGAGCGGGCCGCGCTGATTGCCGAAGCAGCAAAAGAGGCCGACCTCGCTGCGGAACGAGTTGTGATTACTTCAACCCATGAAGACGCAGCCCAGGCGGTTCGCCAAATCATCGAACAACATGTAGAGACACCCCTCCTGCTCCCCTTGCCCACAGGCAATGTAGATGTCCTGGGGACGGGCTCACCTCTTTCAGAGGTAGATTTTTTTGGTGAAACCCCTTGGGAAGAGACACCATCGCGTAGGGGCAAGGGACGTGGGGAGGTGGAGAGGGGGCCCTCCTGCTCCCCTTGCCCGCAGGCAATGTGGCCGCCCGCAGGAGGAGAAAGGGAGAGCAGGGGTGAAGGACAAGGACACGGCGGGCCTCCACCAGGGCCCCCGCAAGGGCCCCCACCACTCCCAACCCCACTCCCGCCCCTACGCGACCCTCAATGGCGTTCCAAAAACCTACCTTTGAAAGCGGATTCCCCTACCGATGCTGTTCCCACCGCCACTATTCTGATCAAAGGCTCTGAAGAGACGCGCATGGAACGGGTTACGGAAATGCTGATGGCCCGACCGGAGCAGGCACGGGAACAACTGGTGCGCCAGACTCCGGGCTGGAAGCAGATCGTCGTAATGCGTGCCGACCGTCCCACCTGGGTTGAGATCGATTTGAGGGCTATCGCCAATAATACCCGCCAGATCAAATCTCTGGTTGGGCCACAGGTGCGCATACTTGCCAGTCTCAAGGCCGATGCCTACGGTCATGGAGCAACTAAGGTGGCGCGCACCGTGCTGCATAATGGTGCGAGTATGCTGGGCGTGGCAACCGCCAGCGAGGCCATGCCCTTACGCAACGCCGGTATTCAGGCTCCCATCCTTATCTTTGGCTATGTGCCTCCCTGGCAGATGCGCGAAGCTGTGCGTTTAGGGCTGACCGTTACCCTCTATGCGGTTGAGTCGGCTCAGGCACTCTCACGTGCGGCACAGGCACTCGGACAGACAGTCAAGGTACATGTCAAGGTTGATACTGGCATGGGTCGTCTGGGCATACGGGCGGAACAGGTTGAGGAAGTGTTGACGCTGGTGCGCGAGATTATGGAACTGCCAGGACTCGAACTGGAGGGTATCTTTACCCATTTTGCTATGGCTGATACGCATGATCTGACCCATGCCCGTTTGCAACTGTCGCGCTTTCAACACGTATTACAAGTGTTAGAGAGGCATCTTCTGCGTCCTCCACTTGTTCACGCTGCCAACAGCGCGGCCCTACTGAGCCTGCCTGAAGCACACTTCGACATGGTACGACCGGGTATCGCACTCTATGGGCTTGACCCATCGGCGGAAGTACCCATGCCGGAGGGATTTCGTGCTGCGCTCTCGTTCAAAACGCAAGTAGCGCAGGTGAAGACCATACCAGCCGGAGAAGGTATCAGTTATGGCTGTACCTACATTACGGAGGAGCCTACCCGCGTGGCAGTACTTCCCGTTGGCTATGCCGATGGTTTCAGGCGAGCACCTTCCAACTGGGGGACGGTGCTGCTGCATGGTCAAGAGGTGCCAATCCTGGGGCGCGTCTGCATGGATCAATGCATGGTCGATGTCTCACACGTTCCGCAGGCGCGGGTAGGCGACGAGGTGGTACTGATCGGGCGACAGGGACGGGCCACATTGACGGCAGAGCAGGTGGCCCAACGCCTGGGTACCAGTAACTATGAAGTCGTCTCGGCCATTCTTGCTCGCGTGCCTCGAGTCGATTGATGGAAATTCGAGAAAAGCACATGCGAAAAAATATTTCACAGGAGATCTCGGCTAATTTAAGAACTCACTGCTCAGCAGTGATGATAGTTAATCCAACCTCAGGAAGCTACATCTATCATGGACATCAACTGGCGGAAACTATCGCCTTTTTGCGCCATGCTGGCTGGAAGATTGAACTTCGACTGACAAAAGAGGCTGGCAATGCAGGCAGCGTGGCACGCGAAGCAGTCAAGCAGAACGCGGACGTGGTGATTGCTGTTGGCGGTGACGGCACCATCAACGAGGTGATCCAGGAACTGGCAGGTAGTGAAACCGCCCTGGGCGTGCTACCCATCGGCACGGTCAACGTATGGGCGCGAGAAACACATATTCCACTGGATATTGCCCGTGCTCGTGAAGTATTGGTACATGGCACAACACGACAGATTGACCTGGGCAGAGTGAATACTCGCTACTTCCTACTGATGGCCGGCATCGGTTTCGATGCGGAAGTAGCGCACGCCGTCGAAAAAAAGCCCATCAAACGCCTGGGCGTGCTGGGCTATCTGCTAGTTGGTACATGGCTGGGGCTTGGCTATGAAAGCTTTCGCGTCTATTTGACCATCAATGGGCGTCTCGTCAAGAAACATGCCCTACAAGTTGTTGTCGGTAACACCCAACTCTACGGGGGAACCATCAAATATACCTGGCAGGCAAAGTGTGACGATGGACTGCTGGATGTCTGCGTCGTGCGCAAACGCAGTATGCTAGGGCGTATCGTGGTGGGCTTAGATTTTTTATTCCATCGAGAGCAACGCCGCCAGTGGGTCAGCTACGAAAAATGCGAGGCTGTAGAGGTGCGTACCCGCAAGCCTGTAGCTATCCAGGTTGACGGAGATCCGCTGGGTCACACGCCAGCGAAATTTACCATTGCCCCCAGAGCGTTGAAAGTGATCGTCCCCCGGCAGGTACCCAATAGGCTTTTTTCGCAGGGATGAGAACAAGTAGAAGATACAACGGTGAGCAAAGCAGGGCATTTCCGCGGGAAACTCCCTGCTTTGCTCACTGTCTGTACTTTCTCTTGAATAGGTTCAGCGCCTGTAGTTGAATGCGATGTTGACGACCATGATGGTGACGCACACCACACCCAGCCCAATCAGCCCACCAATCAGTGCCGCAAAACCCTGGCTGCTTGTTGTACCCATAATTATGCCTACAATCGGTATCAGGATACCCAGCGAGACAATCGCCAGGGCCAGGCGCATTCCGGCGGAAACATTACTACTGCCCGCCCCTTGTGAGGAAAGTTTGTGTCCTGTATACGAACCCATGAAGGGGTCTCTATAGCCAGATTCGTAGTTATCAAAGTGGGGCTGGGGTTCCTGCTGTTGACGGTTGGTCTCGTCATAATCCATTCGCTGTTGTGACATGGTAGGCCGCTCCTTCTTCAATCGCAGCATATAATAGCAAGACGTTCGATGCAATTACCTTAAATACGAGATACGTATGGATTGGGTTGCAATCGCAAGCATTGCTGAAAAATTGCTTTTTGTTGAATAAGTAGGATGACAGAGATTGAAGTGTCTAACCTATCAAATCACTCTCTCTAAACCACCCCACTGCCTCTGACGTGGGAAAATGCGCCGAAGTTCCAACTCCATTACCACTCAGCGTAGTAGAAGGCGCCTTCACTTTTCCAGAATTGGGAGAAGCTTGCAGGGATGACTCGTCAACAGCCTCAAAATCTGAGCCAACGATTCCATCCAGCAGGTGCAGGTCGTTGTTGTTCCAACGCTTGTCGGGCGCACCGGAGAGGAACCAACTGCTGCCATTATCGGCCACAAACATACCGTAATGCTTCAACGCCGTCAGGATGACCTGGTTTGTGGGCGAGAAGTGCGAAATGTCAATATTCGCCTTGAGGCGCAGGCGCAGGCCCATCGGTGGTAGATTTTTGTTGGAGCTTGACGAGGCATAGTGGCGGGCAGGCCACAGGAAAGCCGCCTGACTCTGGCTCACCGTGAAGCGCAAGGCGTGATTAATGACCCCTGACGCCACCTCATCATACGTTACCAGCCCCGGCAAGATAGGCAGACCGGCGGCATCCGCCGATGTCCAGCCGCTGGGGCGTAGTTTGTCGGAGTTCAGGTCCCATTTTGCCCCGCTATACGCCTTCCAACTGTGATCAGGTTGCAGGTGGCTATGATACATCTCGTATAAGTTGCAGTTACCACTATCGACGACGAGTACATGGCGATCCCCACCGGCCTCAACCGGCGCATTTGGCGGAATAGGATACGGGCCAGGGTCGCTCTCATGCTTGATCTGAAATTTTACGGGGACAAATGGCTGGCTGCCTGGGACAACGACGAACGGAATGCCAATCTTGCCGGTGCCAAAATCGGGATGCAAGACGCCTGAGCTACCAATGCTCTTGATGAAATTCGCCGAATTGACATGTACGGGCACGTTAGAAATATCATAGTTCCAGATGTTGTCGGCAGGATAGAAGGGGCATCCGCCCACGCCGCCAGCAGGACGGCTCGCTTGTGCCTTACTCGTTAACCCCTTGAAACCACCCATGGTCATCCAACCAGCGATAAGAACGAGCAGCAATGCCAGGCTTCCAACTTGATAAATGCGCAGACGAGGGATAGAGCGCTGTTGCATACAATTTCTTCTCCTTACACCACAAAAATGTGCTAGTGTTCCAGAGTACCAGAGGGTTCTCCAGGGGGGAAAAGAGCAACCCCGGTAACATAGGAACATTGTATATCTCTTCAGAAAAGCCTGTCCACGTTTAACAAGAGAATACCAGAATTTTGCCACAGAAGTACTAATCGGAAAGTTATTCAATGATTCACAGTATTACCCCAAAAGATCAATGAGAAATATGGGAATAACTTCCTCTGTGTAGCATGTTATATACCATGTTAGCAATCACAAAGAAAGAGTGCTAGACAAATGGCATTTTATTTGCTATAATTTAGCAGTCGCATTGTAAGATTGCTAAAACAGGATGCGAGCATTTGCATCAATAGACAGGAGCTTAGAATTAGATGAAATGTGAACGTTGTCAAAAAAATACTGCCCGTGTACGTATAGACCAGATCGTCAATGGGCGTCGTGAGCAGCACTACCTGTGCCAGGCGTGTGTTGATGAACTTATGGGCGCGGCCATGGAACAGATGGGCGGCTTGAATGGGCAAGGAATGCCCGAAAATACACCCTTCGGTTTCGCTCCTAATATGAACAATTCTGCCTCTGCAGCGGGTGGTGTCAATACTGCTACCGCCGAGCGGCAAGCTAAAAATAGTAAAACACCAACATTGGATCAGTATGGGCGCGATCTCACCGCCGAGGCTGCCGAGGGCAAACTGGACCCGGCTGCCGGACGACAGCGTGAACTGCGCCGCGTGATTACTGTACTGGGTCGTCGCCAGAAGAACAATCCTGTACTAATCGGTGAGCCAGGGGTTGGTAAGACGGCCATCGTCGAAGGGCTGGCGCGGCGTATCAACGACGGCAATGTACCGGCAATCCTTCGTGGGAAGCGCATTGTCTCCCTCAATATTGGCGGAATGGTTGCCGGTGCCATGTTCCGAGGACAATTTGAGCAGCGTATCAAATCCATCCTTGAAGAACTGCGCCAGGCCAATGATGTGATCGTCTTTATCGATGAATTACACACTGTGGTTGGAGCAGGAGCTGCCGAGGGCGCAGTTGGTGCCGGCGATATGCTGAAACCGGCTTTGGCCCGTGGTGAACTGCACTGTATCGGTGCCACTACTCTCGATGAATATCGCAAACACATTGAGAAAGATGCCGCGCTGGAGCGTCGCTTCCAGCCAGTGATGGTTGACGAGCCATCGGTGGAGGAAGCCATCGAAATGCTGCGTATTGTGCGCGCCAACTACGAGGCACACCATGGCGTAAGCATTACCGATGATGCCATAGAAGCCGCCGTCAAACTCTCCGACCGCTACATCAATGATCGTTTCCTGCCAGACAAAGCTATCGATGTGATGGACGAATCGGCCTCGGCCTTACACCTGGACGCGACTGAGCAGGGCATTGTCAGTCCAACACTGGTAGCAGACTTAGAGGCTGAACTTGCGGATATCCAGGCAAAGAAGGAAGCTGCAGCCAATGCCGAGGACTATGAGCGGGCGGCGAAACTGCGCCAGCAGGAACTACTAACGCAGGATAAGCTAGAAAAAGCCCATGTGGAGGCGAAGGATGCCGCTACCCTGGTTGTCACTCCTGAGTTGATCGCGCAGGTGGTTGAGAACTGGACGGGTGTGCCTGTCAGCCAGATGCTGGAGAGCGAGCGTCAAAATCTGCGCAACCTGGAAGATGATCTACGCAAGCGGGTCATCGGTCAGGATGAGGCCATCAGTGCCGTTGCTCGCGCTATCCGCCGTTCGCGTGCCGGCTTAAAGGATCCCAAACGTCCTATTGGTTCGTTTCTCTTCCTCGGCCCAACCGGCGTAGGGAAGACGGAGCTGGCGAAGGCTCTGGCGGCTGAACTCTTTGGAGGCGTGGATAAGCTGATTCGGCTTGATATGTCTGAGTACATGGAGCCGCATACCGTTTCTCGTCTGTTCGGTAGCCCTCCGGGTTACGTAGGACACGACGAAGGTGGTCAACTGACCGAGCAGGTACGCCGCCGCCCCTACAGCGTCATTCTGATGGACGAGGTTGAGAAGGCACATCCAGAGGTCTTCAACGCTCTGTTACAGATCATGGACGATGGGCGTTTGACGGATGGTCAGGGCCGCACGGTGGACTTTAAGAATACCGTGGTGATCATGACCAGCAACGCGGGTAGTGCCGATCTCAAGCGCGCCGTCCGTATCGGCTTCTCGACACGCAGAGACGAGGCTATGCGCGATGAGCAGCACGAGGCTATGCGCTCGAAGGCCATGGAAGGGCTCAAGCGCATGTTCCGTCCTGAGTTCATCAACCGTATCGATCAGATTGTGGTCTTCCACTCTTTGGGCAAGGCCGAACTCTATAGCATCGTTGACCTGTTGTTGGCTCAGGTGCGCTCGCGGCTCAGCGAGCAGGGTATTGATCTGGTTGTCAGCGACCAGGCGCGAGACCTGCTCCTGCGTGAAGGGTTTGACGAGGAGTATGGTGCGCGACCTTTACGCCGCGCTATCCAGGCCTACGTCGATGATACGCTGGCTGATGCCCTCATGGCAGGTACAATCGCTTCCGGTCAGACAGCACTGCTCACTGTGGATGAGAAAGGCCATATGGCTATCGAGCCACAGGAAGTCTTGCAGGCTGCGTAGAATAGCCAAACACATGCAAAAACCCAGGGTACCCGCAAGGGGTACCCTGGGTTTTTGCATGTGTTTGGCTATCATCTTGCAGTGACCAGGAAACTTTTGAAACTAAGTAACCTGAAGCTGAGTGATAGGCTATATAAGCCTGTGCTTTTCTGCTACATGCATTGGTTTTCATTGCGCAGTTGTGATTAAAAGAGTATACTACCATTTAATTAGGAGGAAAATATTGTATGTCTATCAGCGACTCATCTTATTCGCCCACATCAATACCTTCTCATCCTCGTCGCCCGTCCGAAATTGACCAATTTGTTGATCATTTCTTATCGCTCATGTGCGATCGAAGCCGCCGACAGATTTTAGAACTGCTTGCTCTGCCGCAGGAAGCCAGCGATGGAGAGAGGTCTTCCTTATTGGAACGACGGTCGACCGACATCGCCAGGGAACTTGGGCTCTCGCCTGCCACCACATCAGAGCATTTACACCAGTTATCCGATGCAAAACTCATCGCCTCACGTAGAGATGGGAATACTGTGTACTATCGCCTCTACAACCATATGCTGGTGCGTGTATTTCACGACCTGGTGCTTGCCCTGGATAAGGAACATGCCTCACGTTTAGAAAAACAGTGAAACATGAATCATCCCAGACACTCAACGAAAAAGCGCAACAATTGTTGCGCTTTTTCGTTGAGTGTCTGGGATGATTCATG
>WNFB01000387.1_pt1 | contig 34288 bp, 28 predicted proteins | sample 5400501 | NCBI WGS metagenome assembly WNFB01 (sample SAMN13153341, study PRJNA577476) | soil metagenome | isolation source: 200 cm saprolite under Douglas fir tree site 2 hole 1 | place: USA:California | collected 2015-04-18
GAGATCGGGCCCGGCGCCGAGCTCCGCTGCGATCTTCTTGCGCTCGTCGAGGCCGAGAAAGCCGTGCGGCAGCAGGCGATTGTCCTTCACCTTGCTGCAGATCGAGAAGAAGCTCGTGGTCAGCCGTCCCGCGGGGCGCGCGTGGGCGCCGCACTGCGGCGCGGGGACATCGGGCGGCGCCGCGAGCAGCTCCTGATAGATCTGTGCCTGGTTCTGTCGGGTAATTTCCCGGTAATGCGGCTGATGGATGCGCGCGTCCGGGTCGATACGGGCCGAGCAGTCGTCCTTCCACCACAGCTCGCCGTCGATCGGCTTGCGGTTCTCGTCGACGATGACGCCCGCGCCGTTGGTGCGCCCCGACACCCACAGCTCCTTGTTGTCGGCGTCGAGCACCTTGAGCTCGAGGAAGGCGCGCCGGAAGCCCACGCCCGAGGGAAACTTGTGGCCGACGCGGCTGATCACCGTGACGCGCGCGTCGAGCGTACTCCCGTCGTTCTTCACGTCGCCGATCGTGATACTGGCCGTGCGGTTGACCGCCTGATCGAGCATCGCGTTTTCGACCGTCGGAATCGATTCGATCCCGTCGGAGAGCATCGGATCCTCGCGGCGGATGCCGAGCACCTCCGGGAACTGCCACGCCATCTTCAAGAGAAAGACGTTCAAGCCGACCAGCGTGTGCTTGCCGAAGGGCGAGCGTACCGGCAGGTCGATGTCCCCCGGCGGCAGGGTGTGCTCGGCCTGCGGAAAATTGCCGTGCTCCTGGATCGCGGCGATCTTGCTGCGATACGGATTGCCGTCGGCATCCTTGTTCGGCATGTGACAATCCTGGCAGGATTGCGCCCGCGGGCCGGCGCCGGACGGCAGCCGGCCGTCGGGCGAATCGCCGGTGCGGTAGTCGCTGAACGCCCACTCCGGATACGTGGTCTGCTCGTAAGTGTGGCCGATGGGTTGGCCGCGATGCCGGATCGGCAGACGCACCGTGTGACAGCTGCCGCATGCCTCCGAGCGCATGATGTTGCGGTCGTGCTCCGGCTCGATCCCCAGCGCGTTTTTCATGGACTTCGGCTTCGGCTTCTGGAACGGCCCGAACACGCGGTCGGGCGGACCGACGAGGAAATTGCCGGTGAACGTCTTGGCAAATCCGGTCAGATCCGGATTGAGCGCGGCTTGGCGCTCGTCCACGCACTTGTTCTGCGGGTCGTTGCGATATTTTGCAGTGTTCTCGTTGCCGAGCACCATGCGGTGGCAGGCGGTGCAGGAAATGCCGTCGCGCGCGAGCGCTCCGTACCGTGCAAGCTTGGCATCGTGTGGCGAGTCGGGTTTGGCGGCCACGGTCGCGCGGGAAAATTTTCCGCAGGCGCCGGTTTCCTCGCGGGTGTCGATGGCGAATTGGCGCTGGCCCATGATGCCGTGGCAGGCGAGGCAGGTATCCTGGATCATCGACGAGTAATCGCGATGGAACGTGTCGGTCTCGCTCGCGAGCTGCGCAAAAAAGATCGGATCGCGGCCGGCGAGGCCCATCGGCGATCCCCGCCACGTGCCGTAGGGGGAGATGTTGATGAGCTTGCTGTCGGTGCCCGGCTCCGTCATGTCGAATTGCACGCCGGTGCCGCCGGCGCTGTGACAGCCTAGGCATTGATCAGAGGTGACGAACTGGCTCGCAGCGGTCGGCTGGCCCGGCTTGACCCATACGTTGTCGTAGGTTTCCGCGGGCATCGGGACGGCCTTCCTGGGCCGGCCGCCGTGCAGCCAAAAGGTTTTCTCGAACTCGCTGTCGTATGCCGGCGTCGCCGCGCCGAGCGCGGCGGCATCCTTGGCCGCCGACTGCAGGATGCGGCTATGCAGGCCCCGCCAGGACGGATCGAGGAAGAAGTTCTGGCTGAGATACACCGGCGGGATGTTGGGCTCGCCCTTGATGTTCCTGAGCGCTGCGAAGGTCTGGTTGGCCTTCGCCGAGGCATGGCAGTTGGTGCAATACTGGCCGAAGCCCATGTTTGGATAAGGGCTGTTGGGCCGCGCCGGCCAGTCCACGTACCAGCCGGATTCGGCTTCGGGTCCCCAGCCGTACCAACCCCAGAACCAGCCGTCGTACGACCCCTTGCTGTCGCGCACCATGACTGCGGCCCCTTTCGTCTTGGCCAGCAGATGGAGCGTATCGACGCCCGCGCAGGCAGTCGCCGGCGGCGGATACATTTCCTTGATCATGATGGCGCCGTCGGGCACCGGCCGCTCGGGTACCGGCGCAACGCTGTCCGGACGGTTTTCCTCCGGACGGTTTGCCCTCAGCCACGCGTAGAAATCGGGCGAGTACCAGACCAGCGCCGGCGCGTGCGTGCCGTAATACTGTCCGATCCATTTGCCGTTGCGGTAGGTGCCGACCCATGGGCCGGTGTCGCGGACCCATTTATCGACCTTCCAATCGCTCCGGCGGTGACACATCGCTCCAAGGAACTCTCCGAGCTTCTTCTCGTACACGTCGAGCGGCAGCTCGCTCGGCTTACGCACGAACGGCTCGAGCTTCCCGCAGAGCGCCAGATCCTTCGGTGTCTGCGGCGTCTTCTGCTCGTCCGGGCAGGTCGACGACGCGCAGACGGCGACGTTCGCAATCAATCCGGCGCCGATCGTCAATCCTGCGATCGCCGACCGCGCGCGTGGTCCGATCGCCGTCATGCGGCGCCCCGCTCCTCGGCGGCCGCGAAGAACTCGCGCAGCTCGCGATAGGTTTCTTCCGGCGCCTCCTCCGAAAGATAGTGTCCGCACGGCAGCGCCTTGCCCCCCCGGATGTCGGCGGCATAGCGCGGCCAGATCTCCATCGATTTGTGATGGCGGCCGACGCCGCCGGTCGCGCCCCACAACAGCAGTACCGGACAGGCGATCTTGCGCCCGGCGGCGAAATCCTCGCTGTCCATGGCGAGATCGACGCCATGGGTGGCGCGGTAGTCCTCGCACATGGCGTGGATGGTGGCGGGATTGCGGAAACAGCGCTTGTATTCGGCAAGCGCCGCCGGATCGAAGAAGCTCAGCCCCCGTGCGGTCTTGGCGAGCTTCTTCTCGATGAAATAGTCGGGATCGGCGCCCATCAGCCGCTCGGGAAGATCATAGGGCTGGATCATGAAGAACCAGTGCCACGAGAACGTACCCCATTCGCGCGTCACGTTGTTGAGCAGATGGTGCTGCGGGATGATGTCGAGGATGGCGGCGCGCGCGACCGTGCGCGGATGATCGAGGCACATGCGGTGAAGCACGCGGGCGCCGCGGTCGTGCCCGGCGGCGTAGAAGCGGTGGAACCCGAGCGCGGCCATGACCTCGACCTGGTCCTGCGCCATGGCGCGGAACGAATAGCCGCCGTGGTCGGCGCCGCCCGGCGGCTTTTCCGAGTCGCCGTAGCCGCGCAGATCGGTCGCCACCACGGTGAACTCGCGCGCGAGCCGCGGCGCGATCTTGTGCCAGGAGAGGTGCGAGAACGGATTGCCGTGCATGAGCAGCAACGGCGGCCCGCGGCCGCCGTGCACCGTGACGATGCGCGCGCCGCTGGTCTTGATCTCGGTGCGGGTGAAGCCTTCGAGCATCGCCACGTCACCTCGCCGCGATGCCGGCGGCCTTGGCCAGATCGATGGCGATCGGCGCCTCCCGCGCGATGCGGGCGTCGAAATCGTCCGGCGTCATGATCATCTCCTCGACGCCGAGCTTGGCGAGCTTCTCCTTCACCGATGGGTCATGCAGGGCGTTCGCCGTCTCCTCGTGGATGCGGGTGACGACGTCGCGCGGGGTCTTCTTCGGCACCAAGGCGCCGATCCAGAAATCGAAATCGGAATCGGGAAAACCCGCCTCCACCGTGGTCGGCACCTCCGGCAGCGCCGAGGCGCGCTTCGAGCTCGACACCGCGAGCGCCAGGAGCTTGCCCTCGCGGATGAACGGCATCGCCGGCGTGATCGGGCAGAAATAGAAATCCACTCGTCCGGTGATCACTTCCGTCAGCGCCTCCGGCGCGCCCTTGAAGGGAACCAGCTGCCCCTCGAACTTGGCCGCGAGACGGAAGCGCTCGGTGGTCAGATGCGGCGGCGTCCCTATGCCGGCGGCGGCGTAATTGATCGATCCCGGCTTGGCCTTGGCGGCGGCCACGAGCTCTTTCAGGGTCCCGATGTGCTTGTCCGGCGAGATCACCAGCACCAGCGGGACGTTGCCGAGCGGAGTGACGCCGGCGAAGTCCTGCACCGGATCATAGGGCATGTGCTGGATCGCCGGCGCGGTCACCAGCGCGTTGGAGTGGACCAGGATGGTGTGACCGTCCGGGTCCGCCTTGGCGACGGCGCCGACCCCGATGGCGCCGCCGCCGCCGGGCCGGTTCTCGATGATGATGGGTTGACCGGCCTTCGCCGACACCTGCTCGAACACCGTTCGCGGCAACAGGTCGGTGGCGCTGCCGGGAGAAAACGGCACGATGACCTGCACCCGCTTGGTCGGCCAGGTCTCCGCCTGCAGCGGAGCGGCGGCAATCAGGGACGCCGCCGCCAGCGCCATCGCGACGCATCCGCGCGCGAGAGCATTTTCAGGAAAAGTGGGAACCGGTTTTCCGTCCGAAAATGCGACCACGCAAAAAGACTGGAGCGCCTTCAGTTTCCGTCGAAGCTGAATGCGCTCTAAACCCCGCAACATGATCATGTCCTCCTTGGCCGCCGAAAACACGCGGTCGCACCGCCCGGCAGGCGGCACGAGCCTAAAGCATTTTCAGGAAAAGTGGGAGGCGACCAAGGCGCGGGTGCCACCAGAACTCGGGCTTGCCCGAGTTCTGGAGTTATTAGCTGGCGAAAGTCGGGTATACCCGACTTTCGCTGACGAGCGCAGGCGTGACGGCGCAGGCGTCGATCAGCGCGTGAGGACGATGAATTCCGTATAGCGGCCGGTTTCCCGACCGAGGCCCTCGTCCGAGACCACCAGCGACGAGCCCGGAATCAACAGCTCGCCGATGCGGTCGAGCGCCTCTTTCGGAAACCGGATGCGATCGAGCGCCTCGGCCGCGGTCGACGGCGGCTTGTTGCTGTGAATCACCACCGGCAGGTCCCTCGATTTCCTCCGCCCGTCCCGGTGCTCGATCACTGGCGCCGATGACGTGTCGTTCGGAACCGTCATCAGATTCCAGCGCATGCCGGCGCCGCCGTCGGTCACCGCCATTGCGGTGAAGACGTGGGTGCCGAGCGGTCGATCCGGCTCCCCGATCTCGATCGGCATCTCGAACAGCGGAATGAATCCCTGGCGGATGAAAATCCTCTTTTCCTTGCGGCTGACGAACACCGCGACCTGGCCCGAGCGCTTGACCGGCTGCTCCGCCGCCTTGGTCCGCGGCGCCGGCGGCTTCATCGGATCATCGACGGCCGGCGCGGGCTTCTCGGCGCCGGCGGGCGTCGCCTCCGCCGGGCTCGACGGCGTGGCCGCGGGCGCGGCCTCGATCGGCGTCGCCGGCTCCGGCGCCTCGACCGACTTGCGCAGATCGATGGGCGACGGCAGCGCCGGGACGTCGGCCGGCCGCGCAGGCGGGATCGTGCCGGTTGCCTTCGGCGCTTCCTCGGCCGCCGCCGCGGCAGGCTGCGCCGGTTCGGCTCCCTGCGCCGGCTCGGCGGCCTTTACGCTCGCGGCCGGCTTCTCCACCACCGGCGTTGCGCTTTCCGCGGTATCCTCGACCGCGGCGGCCGCCGGCTTGGCGGGCTCGACCGCTTCGGCGGCAGGCTTGGCCCTTTCCGGGCCTGCCTCGGCGGCGGGCTTGGGAAGGTCCATCTCGGCCGCTGGTTTGGCAATCTCCGGTGCGGCCGCGGCCGCCGGCTTGGGAAGCTCCGCTTCGGCTGCGGGTTTGGCAAACTCCGGCGCCGTTTCGCTCGCAGGCTTCGGCAGGTCCGGTGCGACCTCGGCCGCATCGGTCACCGGTATCGTCACCTGGGCGAGCTTGACCGCCGGCTTGGCGCTCAGGCCGTCGGTCGCCCCGTTCATCGCCACTTGCGCATCCGGCGGCTTGAGCTTCGGCTTGAGCAGCTTGGGATGATCGAATTCGACCGGTGCCACGTCGCTGCGCGAGACGATCACGCGCACGCCGAGCTTGGTGATGGGCCAGAGCTTCAGGGCGAAATCGTGCGACATGCGAATGCAGCCGTGCGAGGCCGGATAGCCCGGCAGCACGCCTTCGTGCAGCGCCACGCCCGACCACGTGATCCGCTGCATGTACGGCATCGGCGCGCCGCTGTAGATGTTGGAATGGTGGTAGCGGTCCTTCTCGATCACGCTGAAGACGCCCATCGGGGTCGGATGCCCGGGCACGCCGGTCGAGACCGGCCCTTGCGCGACCCGCACGCCGTTGCTGAACAGCGTCACATGCTGGCTGCCGATCGAAACCACGAGCTGGAGCGGTCCCTTCGGCATCTCGCCGAACCCTGAGTCCTTCTTTGGCTCGGGCTTCTCCCGCTTCGGGCTCGCCGCGGACCGCGCCGTGCGGGCAGGGATATAGGTCGGGCTGCCGTAGTAGTAGCCGGGATCATAGAACCTCATCCGGCGCGGAGCGGCGTCCGCCGGGCTCGCCAATCCCGCAAGGACGGCCGTGGCCACGCCGGAGACCAGCGCGACGCGCAAGGCCCGGAGATTGCATCGATCGGATAGGAAGGGGACCGCGAATTTCGCCAAGACATTCTCCCGACTGTCGAGCGGATTTTCGCCGGCCCGGCGGCGCAGAAATTGCCGATTCTCGCTACAGAATAAGCGCGACGCGCCCGCAAAGTCGATCAGCTTGTCGGCCGCGACGATGCGCCCGCGCCGCATAGGCTGCCTCGATTTGGTAAACAAATCTGCCCACGCGCGCCTCCCGAGCGCCGAAACATCCCGTTGACGTAAAAGGCGAAATTGGGACCGCCCGCGACGTCGATCGTCAACGGTCGATAACCCCGGTGGTTTCGTCGAACAGGTCGTCGACGGCGATTTTCCGCGGGATGAGGCTTTGCTGCAACGCATAGTCGATGATCGTCTGCAGCGCCGGACGGCAGGCCGCGAGACCGAAGGGAAGAAAATCGATCTCGCTCGCCTGGGGCAGCCCGGCGGCCTGTTTGCCTCGCATCAGCAGGCGGTAGATTTCCCGCACCGCCTCCGGATCCGACCTCGCGAGCTTCTCCGTCACCACCACCATGTGGTTGATCGGTACCACCCGGTGGCGCGCATACCAGCTCTGCGCCGCCGCGGCCGGATTCGGGATCACGCTGGCGAGCGCCGGGTCTTTCGGCAGGTCGGCACCGTAGATCGCGGCGTCGAGCTCGCCCTGGCGCAGCATCTCGAGCAGGTTCTTGTCGGCGCCGGCGCGCTCGACCCCCGCCGGCTCGCGGTATTCGGCGACGTGGCCGTCCTCGAAAGTCACCCAGTTGAGGCGATCGACGTCGACCCCGTAGTCGTTCTGGAGAATACCGCGCACCCACACCGCCGTGGTCTGGCTGTAGGACCGCACGCCGACGCGCTTGCCCGCGAGATCGGCGGGGCCGATCGGGCGCGCCGCGTTGCACAGGATGGTGCCGTGCTGAAACCGCCCCATCATGGTCGCGGGAATGAGAACGAGCGGCTTGCCGTAGGCCTTGGCCTGAACATAGGTCGCGATCGCCATCTCGCTGACGTCGAACTTGAGCTCCCGCACCATCGGCTTGAAGAACCGGTTCGCCGGCTTGACGTCGGAGAACGTCAAGGCGACGCGCGCGGATGTGATCTCGCCGCGCTTGAGCGGCAGCGTGTGGGGATAGTCGTCGAAAGCGGCGCTCAGCGTGGTGATCTCGGTGCTCATCTCATTCCTTGGTGACCGTTCCATGGCGAGAATGATCCGGGAGCTGACTTAGACTAATTTAATTTAGGTGCTTTCTCGGCGGACGATGGTTCATCCTCAGCAAACCATGCAGGATCACCAGAATTTGGTTCCAGTCGCCCGCAAGTGCATGCCTTGGAGCAAGGGCAAGCTCACCGCGGCGTCCGGCTCATCACCGGACGCCGCGGGCCGCAATGTTTGGATCGTCGCCTAGTTCGCCGCCAACGCGGCCGCGATATCCGCCTGTTTGGCGGTGGTGCCGTGACCGCCCACGATCGTCGATCCCGTGATGCCGGCCTTGCGCAAGGCATCGCCCACCGCGACCGTGGCGGGCGAGCGGGCGATCGGGCCGCGCGGCGAGATCAGATCCGTGACCCACACGAGATTCGGGCCGACCACGTGACCGATGATCATCCCGTCGGAATGCGGATTCGGGATGTTATATAGGTTGATCTCGACCGTCTCGTCTTTGAGCGACATCGCATCCTTCACATCCACGATCCTCGCCGGCTTCGGCTGCTTCGCCAGCGCGTCCGGCGCTAGCTTATGTTCGGCTTGGAACATCCTCTCGAAGAACGGCCGGGCCTGGCCGGGCATCACGATCTCGGCCCCTTCCGCCACATAGGCGCGGGTGCCGCCGGTGTGGTCCATGTGGTGATGGGTGAGCACCAGCTGCTTGATCGGCTTGCCCGGATATTTGGCCTTGGCCGCGTCGATGACCCAGCGCGATTGCCCGTCGTCGGCCGGCGCGTCGAAGATGACGATACCGTCCTTCATCGCGACGATCAGGTTGTTGTGGGAGCCGCCGACCACGTGCTGTACGTTCGGCGCCAGCTCGGAAAGCTTGAAGCCGCCGTTCTCCGGGAAATAGATCTTGTCGCTGTCGACGAAGCGGCCGAGGAACAGGCGCCGCAGCACCCATTGATAGGGCGCGTCGGTGGCCGCCGTCTTCGCCTTGGCCTTGACCTCGTCGTTGACGGCAAAGGTGTTGGCCGGGATCGGCGCATCGATGGCGACCTCCTTCAAGGTCAGCCGCTGCACTTCCATGCCGTTGAGCTGGAACGACAGTGTGTGCGCCCGCTTGGCGCCGCCGCCGACGTCCTTCCAATCGGAGAGGATCATGTCGTAGTTCGAATCGCCGTAGACGTTGTCGGCGTCGCGGGTGCGGATCGCCGCCGGCAGATGCGTCGTGCGGTCGAACAGGACAGTAAAGGTTCCCGCACGGGTCTTGATCGAAACCGCCGGCAACGAGCGGTCGCCGATTTTCTGATCCGGCAGTGCCGAGATGCTGTCCGGGGCGTCGAGCGCCCGTACCAGCAGCCGCGGCGACGCGCGCTCGCGTTCGCGCCAGTGCGCCGCCAGGCGAATGCCCGACATCGGCTGTTGGGCGCCCTTGTCGTCGATCAGGATGCCGAACGTCGGCGTGGTGATTTCGCCGTACTTGAGCCGCTCGACAAACGGATATTTCATGTCGCGATCCCAGTCGACGCGGACCGTCCGGGTCGCGTTGTCGACGGTCTGCGTGTAGGTCGAGTCGCCGAGGAATCTCGCCTCACCGGTGGGTGAGTACGACTGCCCGGGCTCCCAATGCTTGGCCTCGCCCTTGATGATGGTGGTCTTGGCAGCGCTCAGCGCTGCAGCGCCGCCTAGCGCGGCGACCGACTGTCTTACCAGATCGGCGCCCGATTGCGCGCCCGCCGGCTGCGCCAGCGTCGCGCCGAACACGAGCGCGACGGTGGGCACGAGAATACGCAACATGATTTCCTCCTTATATGTGATTGCAAACATCGTTGGTTTGCGCTTCTCCCTTGTCCTGCGGGGGTCGGCGCCGCCGACACCGCCGGGGAGGGCTTTCGGCTTCAACCGACGTTCCACGTATGACGGCTGAATTGACGCGAACGATAGCATCGTGTGGGGCTACGCGGAAGCCGGAATGCGGGTCGCCAATCGCGTTCGATCGACCATGTCTGTGAGGCGTCCGCTCAACCTCCGACTCCTGCCGCAGCGTTGCGTCGCAGCGAACGGCACAATGTGCCAAAACCGGCTCTGGCCATTGCGCGAGTAGACCGTGCAGTCGAGAATAGGGCGCACAGCACTTTAGTGAAAGCGCACTGTCTAGGAGCAAGCAACGCGCGTGGATGGTGATAGTCAACCCGCACGGCGCACTGTTCTCAAACGTTGGCTGTGGGCTGTCGGCCTTTTGGCCTTCGGCGTACTGCCTGTGGGGTTCTGGAGCGCCAGGTTTTCCAGATCGAAATGGTCCCTCCTGCCGCCAAGACCGGTCGACTGGGCAATGAAGCCTTTGTCGAGCGCCAAGATTGCGGAGCATACGCTGTCGGATGGCCGTATGGCGCTGCAAATCGAACACGACCTCCTCCGCGGCGTTACACCGGCTATGCTCGTGTGGTGGTGGCGCAATATCGAGGGGGACATGGTGTTGAAGGGCCGGACCTATGCTCGTTATCTAGTCTGGCACCCCATCGATCACATCCATTTCGCGGTCATGGACCGAATGCCGGACGGCAGCGTTGACGTCGGTTCAACATTTCATTTGGTCGAGGCATTGGGAGCCGATATGCGAAATCTTCTGGATGTCATGCTTCGTCTTGCTCAACTTGATGAGACGGGAGCGCGAGTCGAGTTGCATATGCTCGGGCGGACCGTGATGCAAATTCAAGGAAAGTTCCTACCGCAGGACGAAGGTACACAGCTCGTCACGACAATGACCCTAGGTCGGGAAAGCGCATTCGGAGGCCGACTTGGCCTCAATCAGTTGTTAATCGACTGGTTCTTTCCCGCCGAGCGCCGGCAAGCGTGGCTCAAGCACAGCGTAGAAGAAATAGGCAACCTGCAATTTTTCCTGCCCACTCTTTATGACCGACACGCCGGGCACTGATTGTTTGACTCTTGACGCCTACATTTCGCTCCGGAACTTCCGAATCGGGTCAAGACTCGGTCTTTCAACGATGTCCGGTACAGGACCGCTTCTACTCCGCAAGCAGACCTCCGCAGGCCACCACGGCATGTCGCGGAACGACCCAAAGGAGACGTGCGCGTTTGGTTTATTCGATCACCTCGTCGGCGCGCTGCTGAAGATGCAATGGCACGTCGAGGCCGAGCGCCTTGGCGGTCTTGAGATTGATCACCAGCTCGAACTTGACCGGGGCCTGGACGGGAAGCTCGCTCGGCTTCGCGCCCTTGAGGATGCGATCGGCATAGGACGCCGCACGCCGATAATTATCGAGCCGGTCATGTCCGTAGGACAGCAGGCCGCCGAGTTCAGTGAAGAAACGGTTCGAATAGACGGCAGGGAGACGGTAGCGAGCAGCCAGCGATATGATCTCGGCACGATGGACGGTCAGGAAGACATCCGGCATCGCAATAATGCCCCCATTGGGCGCGGCGGCCTGTGCGGCAACGACGGATTCGAGCTCGGACGTGTCGTGAACAGGCGCAGCGATCGCCTCCACTCCGAAGGACGCAGCGGCGGCCATGAACGGACCCAAAAAATATGAGCCGCTGCCGGGAGCTGTTGCCCGGTTGAACACGAAGGCGATCCTGGTGACGCGCGGCGCAATCTCCTTGAGCAGCTCCAGCCACTTGCCGCCCATCGAGGCCTCCAGATTGATGAAGCCGGTGATGTTGCCGCCCGGCTGCGGAAAGCTCGCGACGAAGCCGCTGCCGATCGGATCGGAAATGTTCGTGAAAATGATGGGGATGGTGCGCGTTTGCTGCTGCAGCGCCGCAGTGGTGGGTGTGCTATCCGTAACAATTAGGTCGGGCTGCAGCGCGACGAGCTCCTTCGCGAATCGTTGCCTCGACTCCGCGTCGATCGCTGCCCAGAGATGGTTGATCCGGATGTTGCGGCCCTCCGTCCAGCCGAGCTTCTGCAACCCGTCGCGGAACGCCGCAACGCGGGCCTGGACTTCCGGATCGCTCTCGGCATAGGCCATCAGCACGCCGATCCGCCGCACCCGGGCGCCGTGCTGCGCGCGCGCAGCGATCGGCCACGCCACCATGCCTCCGAGGAGGATATGAATTCGCGCCGTCTCATGTTCGGCCCCGAGGCTAAAGACCACGCTTCGTGCAGCACCCCGTGAATAGCATACTGCGGTCCGAGTCTGTGTGAACCGGGTCGAATCGGGAAGGTGGCGTGAGCTCGATTCCAGCCGTCCTGACCACCGGCGTAACGTCCGCATTGGCACGACTCGGACTCGGCCTGACGTCCGACTTGAGCCCGCAAAGCACTCCAAAGCGGAAATTCATCAAACCACGCGCATCAGCGTGGTTTATGAGTACACGCCCTAAATCACTCGAAAGGGAGTGCCCAGATGTTGCAGCGACTTGCTCTTGCTAGCGTGACGGCAATCACCATGGCGGCCGGTGTCAGCTTCGCGCAATCGCCGTCGCCCAACGGCGTCAAGACGCTCCATCCTCCGGGTGCCATCAAGGCGGAGGGTACCTGGAGCCTCGGCGCGAGGGCCGGCGACTTCGTCTTCGTCGCGGGGATGCCGGGCATCGATCCCGCGACCAACGTGCTGGAGAGGGATCCGCAGGCCCAAGTTCGCCGGGCATTCCTCAATATCCGGGCGATCGCTCAATCCGAGGGCGCCGACCTGCAGGATTGCGTGCGGCTCACCGTCTACGTCAGCGACCTCAACCGGTTCGCGCCGATGGTTGACAAGGCGCAGGCCGAGCTCTGGGGCAAGCCGCCGTATCCGCCGCGCACCCTGATCGAGGTCCAGCGCCTGTTCGACGACATGGTCGTGGAGATCGACAGCGTCTTTTACGCCCCGGTGAAGAAGTAGCTCATTCGGCGAGCAAGCGTAGCCCGGATGAGCGAAGCGATATCCGGGCTCTGCCCCTCCAAGCATCACCCCGCATGTCGCTGCGCTCACGCGGGCTACGGCTGAGGCGCCGTTTCGCGCCGGGATCGTCGAGACGCCTCGCGGTTGCTATGATGGCCCCGTAACCCCCGCACGAGGCCGCGATCCCCATGACCCTGATCCTGTCCAACGACGACGTCGCGAAGGTGTTGACGATGCGCGACTGCATCGCGGTCATGGAGGAGGCCTATCTGGAATTGGCGGAAGGACGCGGCGTCTCGCGCCGGCGGTCCGATTGCTTCACCCCGACGGCACGGGCCGACGCGCTCTACAGCCTCAAGTCCATGGACGGCGTGGTGCCGAAGCTCGGCGTCGGCGCGGTCCGGATCAATTCCGACATCGTCACCTGGCCGAAGCGCGGCAACAACATGCGGCGGGAGAAGGTGCCGGCGGCGCCGAACGGCCGCTATGTCGGCCTGGTGCTGTTGTTCTCGGTGGAGAACGGCGAGCCGCTCGCGATCCTGCCCGACGGCGTCATGCAGCGCATGCGGGTCGGCGCCGCCAACGGGCTCGGGATCAAGTACCTCGCCCGCGGAAATGCGAGCAGCGTCGGCATCCTCGGCTCCGGTTGGCAGGCGGGCGCGCAGCTCATGGCGGCCTGCGCCGTGCGCGACATCGCGACCATCCGCTGCTTCAGCCCCAATCCGCAGAGCCGCGAGGCCTTCGCGCAGGCCATGGGCGCGCTGCTCGGCGTCGAGGTCGTTCCCGTCGATCAGCCGGAAGACGCGATCAAGGGCGCCGATATTGCGATGTGCGCCACCAATTCGATCGACCACGTATTTTTCGAGCGCTGGATCGAGCCGGGCGTGCACCTGAGCTCGATCAAGCGGCCGGAGATCGAGGTCGCGGCGGTCAAGCGCGCCGACCGCGTCGTCATCCATTGGAACGAGCCGAGCCCGATCCACGTCGCCGCCGCCGGGGTGGTGATCCAGGAGAAGGTCGAAGGCCGCGGCTGGCAGCTCGCCGAGGAGATCGAGTTCGACAAGCTGCCGACCTTGCCCGAGCTCATTCTCGGACGGGTCGAGGGCCGCAAATCCGACCCCGACGTGACCTGTTTCATCAACAATATCGGGCTCGGCTACCAGTTCGCGGCCGCCGGCTCCCTCGTCTACCGAAAAGCGAAGGAGAGCGGCCTCGGCCATGAGCTGCCGACCGACTGGTTCACCGAGGACGTGCACCCTTAGACGCCGCTGCGCACGCGCGCCGTCCGCCCCGGAGGATTTGCCCGGCGAAAGTCTGGTCGATGCGACTGAAATCAGCGGTGACTGAAGGTTAGCGCTGGAAATACGGCCTCGGCTGATCAGCCGCCGCGGCCGCCGGCCGACAGAATCGCCCGCGTGGTGTGATCGGGACCGAAATCGTCGGCGCCGTCGATCGCGAGCAGCTCCGACAAGCGCGTGCGCGCGCGATTGACCCGGCTCTTGATCGTTCCGACGGCGCATTCGCAAATGGCCGCCGCCTCCTCATAGGAGAAGCCCGACGCCCCGACCAGAATGAGCGCCTCGCGCTGGTCCTGCGGCAGCTTGGCGAGCGCCACCCGAAATTCCTCGAATTCCACCCGGCTGTGCTGCTCGGGATGCGACTTCAGGCTCTCGGCATAGCTTCCGTCGGTGTCTTCGACCTCGCGGCGTCGCTTGCGATACTCGGAGCGGAACAAGTTGCGGAGAATCGTGAACAGCCACGCCGACATGTTCGTTCCCGGCTGGAACGAATCGATGTTGGCCATGGCGCGCAGCAAGGTCTCCTGCACCAGGTCGTCGGCGCGATCGACGTTGCCGCAGAGCGAAATCGCAAAGGCGCGCAAGCTCGGAACGGCTGCGAGCATTGCGTCGCGTACGGACGATCGCATACTCATGAGCTCGATCCCTTGTAGTGCGGGTGATGCGGCCCTCGGGCGCCGACGAGACGATCCGGCTCGCGGCTTCCGGAAGCGTCCGGTGCACGTGCCGAGGGCGCGGTCTGCGCGTTGCCAAGCGCGTGCTCCTGGGATCCGTCAAGCTCGCAGAGCAGCTCCCTGAATCGATCGGGCACACCCTGACGGACCACGTCATCATAGACCCGTTGAAGGATATCGCCGAGCCTGCGCTGGTCCTCTCGGCTCAATCGCCCCCCGGCCTTTCGCGTTTGGGCGTCGCTATGCATTGTCGTCGCCTCTGGGCTCGGCGGCCTTGCTGCCGCGGATACGAATTGAGCGGGCTTTTGCCCCGACAAGCCCGGCCTAGCTGCCTTTTCTTCCCTCATTCGCCCTTCCCGCCGGCGGCTGCCACCCGCGGACCCCTCACTGCTCATCGGAGCATAACGTGCCGCGAAACCGTTCGTTCCGTCGAATGGAACTTTTTTCCGGCGACGCCGTTTTCCGCTAAGCTAAGCAGGAACGAAACGGGAGGGTACCGTGCCCAATACCGCCGCGGTAGCACAATACCTGCCATTTTTGCGCCGTTACGCAAGGGCCCTGACCGGAAACCAGGCGTCCGGCGACGCATATGTCGCGGCGACCTTGGAGGCGCTGATCGCCGATCGGGCCGTGATCGAGGATCCGCGCGGCCCCCGGGTCGCGTTGTATCGCCTGTTCACCAAGATTTGGAACTCGGTCCCGGTCAACGGCGCGACCACCGCCCCCGAGGGTGTGCTGCCGGGAGAGCAAAAGCTCGCCCATATCACCCCGCTGCCGCGCCAGGCATTCCTGTTGGTCGCGCTCGAGGGCTTCTCGGAGCCGGATGCGGCGCGGGTGCTCGATGTCGACGTCATGAAGCTGCGGGCGCTGGTGGAGGAATCCGGGCGCGAGCTGGCGGCCGAGATCGCCACCGACGTGCTCATCATCGAGGACGACACGTTCATCGCCATGGAGCTCGAAACCCTGGTCGAAAGCCTCGGGCACCGCGTGCTCGGCGTCGCGCGTACCCACGCCGAGGCGCTGGCGCTGACCAGGCAAAAGACGCCGGGGCTGATCCTGGCGGACATCCAACTCGCCGACGGCAGCTCGGGCCTCGAAGCGGTCAACGAACTGTTGGCCTCGTTCGAAGCGCCGGTGATCTTCATCACCGCCTATCCCGAGCGCTTCCTCACCGGCGAGCGGCCGGAGCCGGCCTTCCTGATCGCCAAGCCGTTCCAGCCGGCGACGGTATCGGCCATCGCCAGTCAGGCCCTGTTCTTCGAGCGCAGCGCCAAGCGTCGCGAGCGACGCGTTACCGTGTGACGGGACAGCGGCTCGATCGAGCCTGACCGCGGGCCGCGTGTAGCTCCCTCAGGCGCGGCGGCCGGCCGCGCCGAGCAGAAATCCCACGCCCGCCGCCAGGACGAGCGCGGTGAGCGGCCGCCGCGCGACCTCCTCGGCCAGCCGCTGCAACGCGGTATTGCCGAGCTTCGTCGCCTCGCTGCCGAATTTTGCCGCCTCATCGGCGCCGTGTCGAAACCGATCGGCCACGCTGCCGAGGGCCGACGCCACGGCTTCCCCGACCCGGTCCGCCGATTGCCACGCGATCGACGGGCTGGCGACACGCTCGAGGCTGCGCTCGAGCGCCCGCAAGCGGCGGTCGATCGCGCCGAGGTCCGCGGAGATCGTGCGGGAATATCCGGACATCCTTGGCCTCACGTTTTGCTTCGCCAGATAGCAAGCGGGGCGTAGCCGACCCACGGTCAGCTACGCCCACGATGACCGGCCGAGCACGGGGAGGGGGGAATGGGCGGCCGGCTGCCATGACAATGCATCGGGTGCCCCGTTGGTTCCGGAGATTCGAGCCAGGCGCGTCCGCACGCTGGAGCCGGGCTTCCAACCGCCGGGAACCCGCGGGGCTTCGCCGTCCCCCGCGCCCGGCCCGGAGGGCGCGCGCGCCCGGAAACCATCTTTCGATCAAAGCGTTGGGTCCGAGGCGCGGGCGCGGTCGGCAGCCCCGCAAATTGCGCCGCCGGGGATGAACCTAACGAGGGGTTAACGCGACTAATCAGCATAGGGATCGTGGGAGCAACCCATGCGGCGTCATTCACTAATCGTCAGCGGCTGTGGCGCGGCGTTCGCCATAGCGTCGTTCTTCATCGGCCTCGAAGTATCCGCCACCACGGCCGCGCCTTCGCTCCAGCGGAGCGATCCGGTCGTGAATCGGACCCTCAAGGGCGACCGTTTGCCCCTGACTCCGGCGAAGAGCCGCAATGCCGTCAACGGCCCCTTCGAGATCAAGGCCCCGCCGAAGTTGCTCGATGGCTGCGAGCCGATGGTCAGCGCGATCGGACAGTCGCCGCTGGCACAGATTGCCGGCCGCTGCGTGTCCTAGTCTCGGCCGATCTGCGGCCGCACTCTTCGATCCGATTTGATGTCGCCCCGCCGATGGCGGGGCGAAGCATATGCCGAGGCGTAATGCCGTGATGCACAGCGCATATGGCGCAATGCCGAGGCGACGATCGTATCGCGGAACCTTTCGAAATTTCGAGCGCTTGTAGAGTAAGGAGGGGCAATTGCCGCAGGAGGGATCACCCATTTTGCATGCCGCGTAGCTAGGTGAGCACGACAGCCGCCCGATCGCAATGCAAAACCCAATCCCCCTCTGCGACGACCAAGTAAGAGTAAGAGACGTGGCGATCCTCCCGCGTAGGCCGCGCGCCAGCCGGATCATCGCGGCTAAACCGGACCTTTCCGGAGGGCGCGCTTGACTCGATTGAACAAGGGACAAGAATTCGCGTTGGGTGACCCCAGTTGCGCAAGCTTGACCTGAACCGCGCGACATCGCCCGCCGACCGCGGGCTCTCGACATCGAACAGCACCATCGTTCCCTGGATGTAAACGTGTCCGACGCGCAAGAGCGACATCAGCAGGGCGAGGCGGCCGCGTCCGACCAGGTCTCGCTCCCCCCGCTCGAGTTGTTCCGGTCGGCGCTCGAGGCCGGCCACGGAGGCGTATGGGCGTGGGACCTGCGGTCTCAGCAGCTGACCTGGTCCACCAATCTCGAAGTCGGGCATGCCGAAGGCGGCATGGACGGCACGCTGTCGCTCGCCCCGCAAGAGCTTCCGCCGGAGGACGGCGGCGTCTTCGCGGCGATCCGACAGGTCCTGCAGACGCGCGAGGCCTGCCGGCTGGAGTACCGCCTGCCCGGTCCATCGGGCCGCGACGAGCGCTGGTTCGAGGCCCTGGTCACCGTCGTGGTCCGCGACGGCGCGCCGGTGCAATTGCTCGGGATCTCCCGCGACGTGACCGAGCGCCTGCGCATCAATCGCGAGGTGCGCGTGCGCGCGCGCCAGCAGGAAATGCTGGCGCGGCTCGGCGAGCGGGCATTGACCGAGACCGATCTGCAGAAATTCTTCAACGAGACCGTCGGCACCGTCGGCGAGGCACTTGACGTCGAGCTGGTGAAAGTCCTCGAATTGCTTCCCGGCGACGCCGACATGGTGCTCAGGGCCGGCATCGGCTGGAAGCCGGGACTGGTGGGAATCGCCAATATCTCGACCGCGCGCGATTCGCAGGCCGGCTACACGCTGGCGTCCGGACGCCCGGTGATCAGCGAGGATCTTGCGGCGGAGACGCGGTTCACCGGACAGCCCCTGCTAGAGGACCACGGCGTCGTCAGCGGGATCACCGTGCCGATCGCCGGGCGCGACGGTCGCGCCTACGGCGTGCTCGGCGCGCACACGGCCAAGCGGCGCAAGTTCAACGATTACGACATCGCGTTTCTGGCGGCGGTGGCGAACGTGGTTGCAGGCGCCATCCAGCGCCGGCAGCTCGACCAGCGTCACGAGCTGATGATCCGTGAGCTGCGTCACCGCTCCGGCAACCTGTTTTCGCAGCTGCTCGCCTTGTTCTCGCAGACCGCCAAGACTTCGCGCAACGTCGCCGATCTGGTCACGAAGTACGAGGCCCGCGTCCTGGCGCTCGCGAATGCGCATCGCTTGATCACGGAGGGCGGTTGGAGATCGACGTCGCTCAGCGAGCTGCTCAATACCCTGCTCGCCCCGTTTCTCGATCGCATCTCCTTCAAGGGTCCCAACGTCTTCCTCGAACCCGACCCGACCTTCGGCCTCGGCATGGCGGTGCACGAGCTGGCGACCAATGCCGGCAAGCACGGCAGCCTCTCGGTCCCGGGCGGCCGCGTCGATCTGAGCTGGTCGGTCACGCGCACCCAGCTGGGGCTCACCCTCGTGCTCGATTGGAAGGAAAGCCGGGGGCCGGCGCCCAAGCGGATCCGGCGCCCGGGCTTCGGCTCCCGCCTGATCAACATGGTGATCGAGCGGCAGCTCAACGGCCAGGTGCAGCAATCCTTCGGAACGGAGGGATTGCAGGCGAGGCTCACGGTTCCCCTCACGCACGAGCGCTGGCCCGGCGGCGCGCGTCCCACCCCACCGCTCGATTTGCCGTAGCGCGAAGGCGAATCGAAATGAAACAGGCGCTTCGCAGGGAGATCGGGTGACCCCATCCCGTCGAGCGGCATCTCATTGATGCATCTCATCCGTGGGCATGATGCCCCATAGATTCGCTGCCGCGGGATCCTTGGGCCAGACCTTCGGCCGTTGCGGATGGTCGCGGTGCCAGGGACGCGGCTCGAAGTAGCCGAGCTCCTCGTTCATCCGGTCGAGCTCGGCGAAGGTTTCGGTTATCAGGCCGGCGGGACTGCGATGATAGGCGAACAGGTTGTGGCCGATGCCGTGCCGGCCCGGCCCCCACAGGAGCTTGTAGCCGTTGAGGCTCAGATAGTCGCAGGCGGTCTGCAGGTGCGCCCAGTCGCGTAGCTCGAAGGCGGTGTGGAAGTGCCGGTTCGAGCCGGTCTGCATCAGGTTGATGGTGTGGTGATCCGGCCCGCAACGCAGGAACGAGAAGAAATCCGCCATCCAGTCGGACTCGCGAAAGCCCAGCACGTCGCAATAGAACTTGGTCACGTGCTTGACGTCGGTCACGTGAAAGGCGACGTGGCCAAGCTTGTGCGGCACGATCCCCTTGGTCGGGAAACGCTGGCCGGCGAAGGCGTCGCGCTTGAACACTTCCATGACCGTCCCCTTGGGGTCCTCGAACGCGACCGCCTCGGCAATGGAGGGATCGGGATCCTTCTTGCGCTGGGTCTTGATGCCGTGGCCCTGCACCTGCTTCTCGAATGCATCGAGATCGTCCTCGGGCCCGATCTGGAAGCCGACGCGCACGCATTGCGCCGCGCCGCCGTCGCGCACCACGATCGAGTGGTGATCGACGGTCGAGGCCAGGTAGACCGCGTCCTTGGCCTTCTCGGTCACCGTGAGCCCGAGGATCTCGGTGTAGTATTCGACTTGCGCTTGCACGTCGGGGACCTCGTAAGCGGCGTGGGCGATCTTCTTGACGCGGATCATGCGAGTCTCCGTTCTTGCTTGCTCGATGAAACTCAGGGTTTCCGCCGCGGCAGCGCGGCGACGGCGTCGACCATCGCGGCCACGTCCTTCTCGCCCAAGCCCATCGCCATGAATTTGTCGTAGAGCTCGACGGCGCGGTCGAGCATGGGCGTGGCAACGCCGACGCTGTCGGCGAAGTCGTCGATCATGTCGAAGTAGTGCTGCAGGGCCGGCGCCGTTCCCTGCGCGGGCAGGAAGCGGCGCTGCGCCATCCACGGCGCGCGGATGCCGAACTGAGTCGAGCCGCCGCTGCCGGTGGCGATGGCCTTGATCATGAGCTCGACGTCGACCCCGGCCTTCAGCCCGAGCGCCATCGCCTCGGCGGCCGCCGCGATGTGGACCGCCACCAACAGATTGTTGACGAGCTTCACGCGGCTCGCCGCGCCGAAGGGACCGAAATAGAGGCACGAATCGGCGAAGCCGGCGACGACGCGCTCGGCCTTCGCGCAGGCGTCCTTGTCGCCGGCAAGATAGATGACGGCCTTGCGCGCCGACACCATTCCCGGCGTCCCGCTCACCTCGCCGTCGAGGAAGGCGGCGCCCTTCGCCGCCAACGGCGCAACGTGCCGCGCTTTGTCGGGTACCGGATGGGAGCCGAGCTCGATGATGATCTGTCCGGGACGCGCGGTGTCGAGGAGCCCGGCCGGGCCCGCCACCACCTCGGCGAGCGCCTGCGAGGACGGCAGGCACGAGAACACGATGTCGGCCTGCGCGCCGATCTCGGCCGGCGAGCGCGCGGGAATGCCGCCGACCTTCTCGAGCTCGGCAAGGGAGCTGCGGCGATAGCCCAGCACGCGATAGCCGCTCTTGATCAGGTTCTCGGCGATCGGCAGTCCGATCTTGCCGACGCCGACCACGCCGACCGTTTCTGTGCTCATATCCACACCTCAGCGTGCCTACGCCAGCTCCAGCGATTGGTCGGAGAAAGTCACCTTGATCCCGAGCGAGCCCTCCATCACGGTCCACTCGCGCAGCTCGAAGCCGCGCAGCCCATTGACCACGAACGGGTCGGCTTCGGCGATCCTGCGCGCAGCCTCGGCATTCGCCGCGCGCAGGACGGTGAGGCCGTCGCCGCGCGTCTTGCCGTCCGCCTCGGCCAACGGACCGGACGCGAACAGCACGCCCTGCTTCTCGAGACCGATCATGTATTCGAGATGCCGCGGCAAATGCTCGGCGATCGCCTCGGGCGCCGCGCCGCCCTTGGACAGGACGACGTAGAGCTTCTTGCGCAGCATGGTCCTGGTCAGCTCGCGAATGCGTTCTTCCGGCTTCGTCGCCGCCACGGCTATCCTCCCGTTCCCCCTCCCCTTGTTCCGGATGATGGGAGCATGGCGGGCGGCGGCCCACCGTTCAAGAACAGAGTTCATGCCGGCAGCTTCATGCGCCCGTTCCAGTCATCCCTGAGCTTGTCGCGCAGGACCTTGCCGCGGTCGCTTTTCGGCAATTCCGCGACAATGAAGGCCTGCTTCGGCACTTTCGCGGCCGGCAGGCGCTCGCGGCAATAGTCCGTCACCGCCGCCTCGCTCAGGCTCGCGCCCGGACGCGGCACCACGTAGCAGACGACCTCCTCGCCGTAGGTCTGGTCGGGCACGCCGACCGCGGCGGCATCGAGCACGCCGGGATGCTTGAGCAGCACCTCGTCGATCTCGAGCGGGGCGATGTTCACCCCGCCGCGGATGATGAGGTCCTTGGTGCGCCCGGTCACCCGGACGAATCCGTCCTCGTCGACGATCGCGAGATCGCCCGACTTGATGCGCTTGCCGCGGATCGGCTCGATGCTGCCGTCGTCGTTGAGATAGCCGACCGCGCAATGCGGCCCGCCCGCGGTCACCTCGCCTTCGACGTTGGGCGGGCACGGCCGGCCGTGCGCGTCGACGATCTCGAGCTCCTGGTGCAAGGCCGGCAGCCCGACCGTCCCGAGCTTGTTCTTGTAATGCCGGTTGCCGCACATCCAGCCGGCCTCCGACATGCCGTACATCTGCAACAGCTTGACGCCGTACATCTCCTCGAACCGCAGCCATTGCTCGAGCGTGAGCGGGGCGGTGCTGCAGGTCATCAGCCGCAACGTCGGCACGTCCTTGGCGGTGATGCCGAGCGGCTTCTCCATGAGCATGTTGAGCACCGTCGGGACGCCGGCCGCGAAGGTGATGCCGTGGCCGCGGATCCATTCGAAAAATCGGCTGTGCGAGAAGCGCCTGGCGATGTGCAAGGTGAAGCCGGTTTCCAGGAACGGCATCAAGCTCAACACCTGCGCCGAGTTCCAGCCGAACGAGCGATATTCCAGCGTGCGGTCCTGCTCGGTGAGCCCCAGGCATTCCAGCGTCGAGAGCCCGTTGAGCCAATAGGCGCAATGGTCGTAGACCACGACCTTCGGCCGGCTGGTGGTCCCGGACGTGCAGAAGATGCAGGCGAGGTCGGCCGGCAAGTTGCGCTCGGGCAGGGTTTCGGGCGCGACTGCGCGCGGCATGGCGCGGAAGAAGTCGTCCCGCGGATCGGCGTCGGCCGCGCCCGGCGTGTAGTTGCCGAATCGAACGAACGGGGTTCCCGCCGGCGGCGGGTTGAGCTCCTTGTGCACCAGCGTGAGCGCCGGACCGACCGCTCGCGCGAGATCGGCGATCAGCCCCGCGTTGAGCTCGACATTGAGCGGGGCGACGACGGCGCCGAGCCGCCAGGTGGCGAGCCAGATCAGGAGCTTTTCGAGATTCTCGTCGGAAAGGAGCAGCACGCGGCTCCCTTTCCCGACCCCCTTCTCCTTGAGCGACGCGGCGATGTCGGTGACCGCCGCCTCGAGCGCGCCGAAGCTGATCGACCTCGCCTGATCGAGATCGACGATCGCGAGCTTGTCGGGATCGCGCCGCCGATATCGGGCGAGCAGATCCGCGATCGGCTGATAGGGGATTTTCGGCCGATGCTGGCCGAACACATCCGCCATGGCGTTTCTCCGCGTTATCTGGTTCTTGCCGGCGCGTCCTGTTTGGCTCCCTCCTCATTGGGATGTTGCGATGTGCTGCGCGCCGCCTCGAGCACGGCGGAGACGATGCCGGCATAGCCGGTGCAGCGGCACAAATGCCCGCCGAGCACCTCGATCACCTCGGCTTCCGACGGCTTGGGGTTGCGCGCGAGGAAATCGGTGAACGACATGAGAATGCCGGGAGTGCAGAATCCGCACTGCAGCGCGTGATTGTTGCGGAACGCCTGCTGCAGCGCGTTGAGGGTGCCGTCGGCATCCGCGAGCGATTCGACGGTCGTCACCGCCCTGCCTTCGGCCTGCACCGCAAGCGTGAGGCAAGAGCGCACGGCGGTACCGTCGAGCAGCACCGTGCAGCAGCCGCAGACGCCGTGCTCGCAGCCGACATGGGTGCCGGTCGCCCCGAGCGCCTGGCGGAGGAAATCGCTGAGCAGCATGCGCGGCTCGGCTTCGCCCGCCATCCGGCGGCCGTTGAGGGTGAGGCGGATGCGGGCGCGCTCGCCCTTGCTCACGCGGCGCATCGGACCGCCTCTTGCGCGACGACCGGACCGATCCGGCGCAGCAGGTCCCGCCGCATGCGCGCCGATGCGTGGATATCCTCGTAGCCTTCGAGCTCCCAGGCGAGCCGCTCGATCGCATCCTGCAGGGCGTCCTCCGACGGGACGCGGCGCACGGCCGGACGCTCGGCCATGCCGGCGACGCCGAGGCGGATGCCGTTTCCGCCGTCGGCCAAGGCGGCGACGGCGACGATGGCAAAATCGCCGTGCCGGCGCGCGACCTCGCGAAACGCAACGCCGCCCTGCACAATCGGAAAACGCACGGCGGTGATCAATTCGTCGGGCTCGCGGGCGGTCGTCAGCATGCCCTGTTGGAAATCTCCCGCCGCCAGCACCCGCGTGCCGCGACGCGAGCGCAACACGACTTCGCCGTCGAGCAGGGCGAGCGCGAGCGGAATCTCCGAGGCCGGGTCGGCATGCGCGATCGAGCCGCACACCGTCCCCTTGTTGCGGGTCTGGAAGTGGCCGACGAACGGCAGCGCCGCCGCAAGGAGCGGCAGCGTGCGAGGGAGCGCGGACCAGGCCAGCAGCCGGTTCTGCGTCACCGCCGCGCCGACCTCGATCCTGCCGTCGATCTCGCGGATGAGATCGAGCTCGGCAATGCGCGTGATATCGACGAGGATCGCGGGCTCGACCACGCGCAGATTGAGCATGGCGATGAGCGTCTGGCCGCCGGCGAGAACGCGGGCCTCGTCGCCGTGCTCGGAGAGAAGCGCGAGCGCCTCCTCGATCGAGTCCGGCCGCGCGTAGTCGAACGGGCGCGGCTTCATCGGCCGGCTCCGGCGAGGTCCTTCGGGCGGGCCGGCTCGGGACCGGCCATCAGCGCGTGGATGCGGCGCGGCGTCGCCGGCAACTGCACGTCCGTCACCCCGAGCGCGTCGGCGATGGCGTTGGCGATGCAGGCGGGCACGCTCATGCAGTTGCCCTCGGCAAGCCCCTTGGCGCCGAGCGGGGTGAGCGGCGACGGCGTCTCCTGGTGCAGCATCTCGACCGCCGGGATCTCTGCCACCGTCGGAACGAGGTAGTCGGCAAACGTGCCGGTGAGGAACTGGCCGCTGTCGTCGTAGACGAACTCCTCGTAGAGCGCGGCGGCGATCCCCTGCGCGAAGGCGCCGCGCATCTGGCCATCGGCGATCATCGGGTTGAGGATGCGGCCGGCGTCGTGCATCGAGACATAGCGATCGACGCGCACCTGATAGGTCAAAGGATCGATCTCGATGCCGCACATGTCGAACACGAAGCCGTAGGTCAGCGAGGTGTTGACGCGGTCGTCGCTTGCGGGCGGCTCGAGCTCCGGCGGCGACCACACCGCGGTCTCGCGCAGCGCCGGGGCCATGCCGTCCGGCAGCATCACCGGCGACCAGTGCGCGGTGCCGGCGATCCGGCCGAACGGCACGGCGTTGTCGGGATTGCCGCGGCTGCGAATCTCGCCGCCGACGAGCTCGACGTCCGCGGGCAGGACGTTGAGCTGCTTTGCTGCGATGGCCTTGAGCTTCTCGGCCATCCGCTCCGCCGCGAGGTGGGCGGCGACCGCGGTGCCCGGCGTGAAGCGGCAGGAATAGGTGCCGGCGGCGATCGACCACTGGTCTTTCGCCGTGTCCATCTCCAGCACGACGTTGACGTCGTCGGGCGAAAGGCCGAGCCGATCGGCGACGATCTGGGAGAGCACGGTCTGGTGTCCCTGCCCCTGCACGGTGACGTCGGCGGTTACCGACACCGCGCCGAGCGGATCGACGTTGACGGTCACCATCGAGACCGCGCCGTTCTTGGGGCCGGCCTTGTCGCGCGCCGCCGGCGTCAGCAGGGTCGAGAGATAGCCCATGTTGGACATGCCGGGCTCGACCACGCAGGCAAAGCCGATGCCGTAGCGGCGCCCGGCGGCGCGCGCCGCCGCCCGCCGGCGCTCGAGCTCGTCGAGCCGCCCGTCGCCGGTCGCGGTCTCGACCGCGCGCCGATAGTCGCCGGAATCATAGAGCGCGCCGGCCGCGGCCCGGTACGGGAACTTCTGCTTCGAGATCAGGTTGCGCCTGATCACCTCGAGATGATCGAGCCCGAGCTCGATTGCGATCCGCTGGATGAGCCGCTCGAGCGCGAGATAGAGCTGCGGCCCGCCGAAGCCGCGGATCAGGCTCGCCGGCATCTTGTTGGTCAGCACGACCCGGTTGACCACATCGACGTTGGCGATGTCGTAGGCGCCGGTCACCGCGCCATGCATGCGATAGAGCGGTCCCGGCATCGGCGCGCGCAGGAACGCGCCGTAGTCCTCGAGCTGATCGAGCCGCAACGCGAGGATGCGGCCGTCCTTGGCGACGGCGGCCTCGATCTCGGTGATCCGATTGGGACCGGAGCTGGCGGCGAGGAGATGCTCGAGCCGGTCCTCCACCCATTTGACCGGACGGCCCGTGATGCGGGCGGCGAGCGCCGCGAGCACGATGTAAGGAAACACCGAAAGCTTGATGCCGAAGCTACCGCCGCTGTCCGGCGGGATGCGCAGGCGCAGCTTGGGACCGGGGACGCGCAGCGCGCGCGCCATCACCGGATGCGTGCTGAACGGCCCCTGGAAATTCGCCAGCACGTCGTAGCTCCGGTCGGCGGGCCGGAATTCGGCGACGACCACGTAGCACTCCATCGGCGTGAACGAGTTGCGCGGGTATTCGCAGGTCAGCGCGACGCGGGCATCGGCTTGCGCGAACGCGCGCGCGCTGTCGCCGTAGGAGAATTTGCGGACCGAAATCTCGTTGCTCTTCGCTTCGGCGTGCAGCAGCGGCGCCGATGGGCCGCAGGCGGCGCGCGGGTCGAGCACGGCGGCGAGCGGCTCGTAGTCGATCGCGACGAGGTCGGCGGCATCTTCCGCCAGGTAGCGGGTATCGGCCACGACGAGCGCGACCGGCTCGCCGACATAGCGTACGCGCTCGACCGCGAGCGACCATTGATGGATCGGCGCCTTGAGCGCGATCAGGAACGGATCGGAGAGCTTGCGCACGTCCTCGCCGGTGACCACGGCCCAGACGCCGTCCTGCGCGAGCGCCGCGCTCGCATCGATGCGGGCAATTTTCGCGTGCGCGTGCGGGGAGCGAATGACGTGAGCGTGCAGCGTCCCGGCCGGCACCGGCAGGTCGTCGGCATAGCGCCCGCGCCCCGACAGCAAAGCCGGGTCTTCCTTCCGGAGCACCGAGACGCCGAGGAACTGCGACAACGCCCACCTCGTTTCACGGCGATACTATAAATGAACGCGCGGGCAGGCAAACCGCGACCTCTGCGCGGGACGATCGCGGCAATCCCAAACGCGCGGAGATCAAGCGGATGAATTTGATCGTTCCGCACGAGTCCATGCGTTTTTCCCGGTAAAGGATGGATTGCCGGGTCAAGCCCGGCAATGACCGGCTGGTCTTTTCCTGCGCCGGTCGACGCGGCGTCTCATCGCGACGACGAGCGCTTGCCGGCCTTCGCGGAATCATCGGCGCTCTCTTGGCGCGCCGGCGGCTGCACCCATCCGGACACGGAGCGACCGCCGTAGGCATGCGAGCGCTCGCGCTCTTGCGCGATCAGCTCCGGCACGGTGGGACCCGCGGCGTGGCGCTCGAGCCGGCGCGACTGCTCGTCGAGCCGCCGCAGCGCGGCGAGCTCTTCCTCCCGGCCGAGCTTCGCATTCGCGACGGCCGCCTTCAGCACCTGGATCGTCTGGTCGTAGACCCGCAGCGGCACCGGGAACGGGTGTCCGTCCTTCCCGCCGTGCGCGAACGAGAACCGCGCCGGATCGTTGAAGCGACAGGGGGCGCCGTGCACGACCTCGGCGACCGCGGCGAGCGCGCGGACGGTGCGCGCCCCCACTCCCGGAACGAGCAGCAGCTCGCAATAGTCGGACGGAGCGCGGTCGGCGGCCGCGGCCAGGCTCCCGTGCAGCCGCAGCAGCAGCACGTCGCTCGGGCGCACGTCGTGGTGCGCGGGAAGAGCGAGGTGCGGCAGCAGGAGTTGCGCCGCGGGCACGGCGCGGCCCGCGGCGGGCTCGAGCTTCGAGAGCTCGCCCGTTATTCCATCCGACCCCAGCGACGAGAGCAGCTCGAGCTGCCCGCGGCGCGACGCTTGCGCCCGCCGGTCGGTCAGATTGACGATCTCGCCCAGCGGCGGCCCCTCGATGGCGGCGTGCGGCTCGTCGACGAAGCTTTCGAGCCCCTCCGACAGCCAATGGTAGCGGCGGGCTTGCCTGACCTCCTCGTTCATTCCCTGCTGAACGACGACCCAATGGCCGTCGTCGGTGACGACGAAGCCGTGCAGGTAGAGCGCAAAGCCGTCCTGCACCGCGGCGCTGTCGACCTTGGCCACCAGGCGGCTCGCTTTCGCCAGCGCCGCCCCGTCGAACCCCACCCGCTCGCCGATGGCGACGAGCTCGTGCGGCGTCTGCCGCGAATGTTTGCCGCGCCCGCCGCAGACGTGAATCCCGAGCTCCCGTTCGAGCGGAGCAAGCCCGCGCTTCAGGGCGCCGATCACGCTCGTGGTGATGCCGGAGGAGTGCCAATCCATGCCCATCACGGCTCCGAACGACTGGAACCAGAACGGGTGGGCGAGGCGGCGCAACAGCTCGTCGCGCCCGTAGTGATGCACGATCGCCTCGCTGATCACCGCGCCGAGCCGGGTCATGCGATCGGCGAGCCATTTCGGCACGTGCCCGCCGTGCAGCGGCAGATCGGCGCTTCCCGCTCTTTTAGCCATCGGTCGAATATCCCCTGCGGCGGGCGCGCCCGCGATGGAGCCACCGAGTCGCTTCTTACATAGAACATTCGAGCGGCCGAGCAATATGCTTGCTTTCACAAGACCCGGCCGCGCCGCCGCTTCTTTCCGGCTATCGCGATGCTCGTTCCGCCCTCACCCTGAGGAGCGCGCGCACACGCAGTCATCATTCGCACGACGCGGATCTGGGCGCGCGTCTCGAAGGGTGAGGGCGGCCCGAGTCGGGCGGCCTCCTGCTTCGAGACGCATCGCAGCGCGATCGTGCTTGCAGGACCACATGCGTCGTCCCGCGCTGCGATGCTCCTCAGCATGAGGCCGAACGACCACTCTCGCAAGACCCGCGCATTCCCGGTCGCTCTTACTCCGCCGCCTCCTTCCAGGTGTCGCGATGCGCCTTCGGCTTCGCCTTGCGCCGCAAGTCCAAAAGCTCGTCGCGGTCGCGCGTGCTGTTGCGGAAAATCTGCTCCTTGCCGGCGAGATATTGCGGCGGACAGTGGATCGCGGGCGCGTCGTACCAGGCCGCCGCCTTCATGGTGAAATAGGGGTCGACGAGATGCGGGCGCGCGAGCGCGACGAGATCGGCGCGGCCCGCCGCTAGGATGGTGTTGACCTGGTCCGCGGTGGTGATGGCGCCGACGCACATGGTGGCGAGCGAGGCCTCGTTGCGGATCTGATCGGAGAACGGGGTCTGGAACATGCGGCCGTAGACCGGCTCGGCGTCGGCCACGGTCTGGCCGGTCGAGACGTCGATGAGGTCGCAGCCGGCCCGCGCGAACGCGCGCGCGACCTCGACCGCGTCGTCGCCGGTGAGCCCGCCGTCCGCCCAGTCGGTCGCCGAGATGCGCACCGACATCGGCTTCTCGCGCGGCCAGGCCGCGCGCATGGCGCGGAACACCTCGAGCGGAAACCGCAGGCGGTTCTCGAGCGTGCCGCCGTAGCGGTCGCAGCGCCGGTTGGTCAACGGCGAGATGAAGCTCGCCAGGAGATAGCCGTGCGCGGCGTGCAGCTCCAGCATGTCGAAGCCGGCGCGCTCGCCGCGCTTCGTCGCCGCGACGAAGTCGGCGATCACCGCCTCCATGTCGGCGCGGGTCATCTCGCGCGGCACGGCGCTGTGCGGGAAATAGGGCAAGGGCGACGCCGAGACGATCGGCCAGGCTCCCTCCGGCAACGGCTCGTCGATCCCCTCCCACATCAACCGGGTCGCGCCCTTGCGGCCGGCATGGCCGAGCTGCAGGCAGAATTTCGTCCGTGACCGGGCGTGGACGAAATCGACGATGCGTTTCCACGCCGCCTCGTGCGCGTCGTCATACATGCCGGCGCAGCCGGGCGAGATGCGGGCGTCCTTCGACACGTCGGTCATCTCGGTGAACATCAGGCCGGCGCCGCCGATCGCGCGCGAGCCGTAATGAACGAGGTGCCAATCGTCGGGGGTGCCGTCCTGCGCCGAGTATTGGCACATCGGCGACACCACGACGCGGTTGGCGAGCATGAGGCTGCGCAGGCGGAACGGCTGGAACATCGGCGCCCCCACCCTACCCTCCCCCGCAAGCGGGGGAGGGGAAGAGAGGGAGCTACCCTCCCGCGCAATCGGGGGAGGGAAAGGCAGGGAGCTAGCCTCTCCCGCAAGCGGGGGAGGGGAACGGAGGGGGCTACCCTCCCCCGCAAGCGGGGGAGGGAGGGGGCCGAGCGCGCGCACCTCGCACGCAACCGCCGCATCGACCTCGTCGACGAATTCCGGCGCGCGCAACGCGAGATTGTCATAGGTGATGGCCTTGGAGCGCGTCATCAGCCCGAAGGCGAAGCGGGTCGGGTCCATGTTCCAGAACCGATCGACGTGCTCGAACCAGACCAGCGAGACATCGGCCGAGTGCTGGGTCTTCTCCACCTCGTCGCGGCGGGCGGCCTCGAAACGGCCGAGCGCGGCGGCGACGTCGCGCCCGCCGGTGTCGCGGAACGCCTCGTAGAGCGCGATCCCGTCCTCCATCGCGAGCTTGGTGCCGGAGCCGATCGAGAAGTGCGCGGTCGCCTTGGCGTCGCCGATCAGCACGAAGTTGTCGGCGACCCAGCGCTCGCAGCGGATCACCGGAAAGTTGCGCCAGATCGAGCGGTTGGTGATCAGCCGATGGCCCTCGAGCTCGTCGGCGAACAGGCCCTCGACGTAGCGCGCCGACGCCGCCTCGTCGAGTCGATCGAGGCCGGCGCGCGCGAAGGTTTCGGGATCGGTCTCGATGATCCAGGTCGAGCGCCGCGGCTCGTATTGATAGCAATGCGCGATGAAGATGCCGTGCTCGGTCTCGCGGAAGAAGAAGGTGAAGGCGTCGAACGGCCGGGTCGAGCCCATCCAGGAAAACAAGTTCGGCCGCAGATCGACGCTCGGCTTGAAGGTCGCGGCGAAGGCATCGCGCAGGCGGGAATGGATGCCGTCGGCGGCGACCACGAGATCGGCGTCGAGGATTTTCGGATCGAGCGGGGAGACCTCGGTTTGATATTGCACCTCGACGCCGAGCGAGCGGGCACGGCGGCCAAGAATCTTCAAGAGCGTCGCCCGCGAGCAGCCGCAGAAGCCGTTGCCGCCGACGCGGTGGCTGGTGCCGCGAAAATGGATCTCGATATCGTCCCAATAGGCGAAGTGCCCGATGATGGCGCGATAGCTTTCGCGGTCATGGGCTTCGAACGTGTCGAGCGTCTGGTCGGAGAAGACCACGCCGAAACCGAAGGTGTCGTCCGGACGGTTGCGCTCGAACACGGTGACGCGCGTCGACGGCCAGGCCTTCTTCATCAGGCTGGCGAAATAGAGGCCGGCCGGCCCGCCGCCGACGACGTGAACCTTCATGCGCGCCTCCACCGGGCGATCGTCCCGGTCGTGACAGGCCGCGACTCGGATCGCCGGATTAGTTTAAGCCTCAAATATCCACCGGACAAGCTTGAAGCTTTAAACTTTTAAGCCTAAAGGATGTGATTGGTTCCCCGGTTCCGGAGGCGGGGCGATGGCGCTCGCGGGCAAGCATGCTTTCGTGACCGGCGGCGGGCGCGGCATCGCTTGCTGGGTCCGGCTTGCGCGGGGACGAACGGTCGAGAGGGCTTCCGCTCGCCCCCGCGAAAGCGGGGGCCCAGCTGCGAAGATGGTGCCACAAGCCCTTTGCTCTCCCTGAAAGGGGAGGAATAAGGTGGAGGTCGCTGCCCCCGCGAACGATGGGTCTCGTTCGCAAGTCTTGGAAGCGGTCGGTCGAATGATGGAAGCGCGGAGAATTCCCCTCGACGCCGAGACCAAGGTCGCGGAGCGGCCGCACGACCACCGGGAGGAGCTGCGGCTGTGGCTGCGGCTGTTCACCTGCAAGGAAGTGATCGAGAGCGAGGTGCGCCGGCGCCTGCGCGACACGTTCGCGATCACGCTGCCGCGCTTCGACCTGCTGGCGCAGCTCGACCGCGCGCCGAAAGGCATGACGCTCGGCGAGCTCTCGCAACGCATGATGGTCACCAACGGCAACGTTACCGGCCTGGTCGACCGCCTGGTCGAGCAGGGCCTGATCGACCGGCGGCCGTCCCCGAACGACCGCCGCGCCCAGCTCGTGAGCCTCACGGCGGCGGGCCGGCGGTTCTTCCGCGGCATGGCGCGCGCCAACGGCGACTGGATCGGCGACATGTTCGCCGACCTGTCGAGCGACGAGATCACGACCTTGCTGCGCCTGCTCGCCAAGACCAAGGCGTCGGCGCGCAAGGCGATCGGGGCGGCGCGATGAGCGCCGCCAATCCGGTGAGCCTGCCGCTTGCCGGCTATCGGGCGCGACACCTGCGTCTCGCGGTCGAAGGCAAGGTCGCGACCGTCACCCTCGACCGGCCCGACAAGAAGAACCCCCTCACCTTCGACAGCTACGCTGAGATCGTCGATCTCTTCCGCGCCGCGGCCAAGGATAAATCGGTCAAGGCCTTCGTCATCACCGGGGCCGGCGGCAATTTCTGCTCGGGCGGCGATGTGCTCGAGATCATCGAGCCGCTCACCGAGATGAAGGCGGCCGAGCTCCTCGATTTCACCCGCATGACCGGGGAGGCGGTCAAGGCGATGCGCGCCGCGCCGCAGCCGATCATCGCCGCGGTCGACGGCGTGTGCGCCGGCGCCGGCGCGATCCTCGCCATGGCCGCGGACATCCGGATCGGAACCGCGGCGGCCAAGGTGGCGTTCCTGTTCAACCGGGTCGGGCTCGCCGGCTGCGACATGGGCGCCTGCGCGATCCTGCCGCGCATCGTCGGCCAGGGCCGCGCCGCCGAATTGCTCTATACCGGCCGGGTGCTCACCGGGGAGGAAGCCGAGCGCTGGGGCTTCTTCAACCGGCTCGCCGCGCCCGACGCGGTCCTGTCGCAGGCGCAAAAACTCGCCGGCGAGCTCGCCGCCGGGCCCACTTTCGCCAATGCCATGACCAAGCGCATGCTGGAGATGGAATGGGCGATGTCGGTCGAGACCGCGATCGAGGCGGAAGCGGTCGCCCAGGCGCTGTGCATGAAGACGGAAGATTTCGCGCGCGCGTTCCGCGCCTTCGCCGCCAAGCAGAAGCCGGTATTCGAAGGGAACTGAGGTGGGCATCGACGAGACCCTGAGCTGGCCTTTCTTCGACGACGGCCATCGCCGCTTCGCCGAAAGCCTCGCGCGCTGGGCCGACGCCATGCTGTCCTCCCTCCCGCACGACGACGTCGATGCGGCCTGCCGGGCGCGGGTCAAGGCGCTGGGCGAGGCGGGCTTCCTCAGGGCGGTGGTTCCGGCCGAGCAGGGTGGGCTGCATCCGCGGCTCGACGTGCGCACGCTCTGCCTCGCCCGCGAGATCCTCGCATTCCGCGACGGGCTCGCCGACTTCGCCTTCGCCATGCAGGGCCTAGGCACCGGCGCGATCTCGCTGTTCGGATCGCCCGCGCTCAAGGCGCGCTACCTGCCGCCGGTCCGCGACGGCCGCGCCATCGCCGCCTTCGCGCTGTCGGAGCCGGAAGCGGGCTCCGACGTGGCGGCGCTCGCGACCGCCGCCCGGCCCGACGGCCCGGCGCAGCTGCGGATCGACGGCACCAAGACCTGGATATCGAACGGCGGCATCGCCGATCATTACGTGGTCTTCGCCCGCACCGGCGAGGCGGCCGGCGCCAGAGGACTCTCCGCCTTCGTGGTCGACGCCGATGCGCCGGGGCTCGCCGTGAGCGAGCGCATCGAGGTGATCGCGCCGCATCCGCTCGCGACGCTCACCTTCGACGGCGTGCGCGTGCCGCTTACGAACCGCCTCGGCGAGGCCGGCGACGGCTTCAAGGTGGCGATGGCGACCCTCGACGTCTTCCGCTCGACGGTCGGCGCCGCCGCGCTCGGCTTCGCGCGCCGGGCCTTGCAGGAGACCGTGGCGCGGGCGGCGAGCCGCAAGCTGTTCGGCGCGCCGCTTTCCGAGCTGCAGATGACGCAGGCGGCGATCGCCGACAGCGCCAGCGAGGTCGACGCCTCGGCCCTCCTCGTCTATCGTGCCGCCTGGAGCAAGGACCAGGGCGCGGCGCGCGTCACCCGCGAGGCGGCGATGGCGAAAATGTACGCGACCGAGGCGGCGCAGCGCGTGATCGACCGCGCCGTGCAGCTGCACGGCGGCGCCGGCGTCACCAAGGGCGTCAAGGTCGAGGAGCTCTACCGCGAGATTCGCGCGCTGCGCATCTACGAGGGCGCGACCGAGGTGCAGAAGATCGTGATCGCGCGCGAGGTCTTGAAAAACCGCCCCGGCAAGCCGGCGCTGGCGGCGGAGTGACGCACAACGTTCCGTCATGGCCGGGCTTGTCACCCAAGTCGCGTATACGCGACTTGCGGCGCTCAAATGATACGCAACTCGGGCAAGCCCGAGTCGCGGTGCCATCCACGTCTTCGCCGTCGGCGTAAAGAAAGACGTGGATGCCCGGCACAAGGTTTACACTCGGGCCGGCCGAAGGCCGGACCCGGGTGCCGGGCATGACGGGTGCAAGGCTATGGCCTTTGATATAA
>WNFB01000406.1_pt1 | contig 34146 bp, 40 predicted proteins | sample 5400501 | NCBI WGS metagenome assembly WNFB01 (sample SAMN13153341, study PRJNA577476) | soil metagenome | isolation source: 200 cm saprolite under Douglas fir tree site 2 hole 1 | place: USA:California | collected 2015-04-18
ATTCTATGACAGGTAAAGTAGCAAGCCCAGCAGCGCAAATGTTATACTTACTCTATACCGACTGATATTTTGATGAGAGGAGTCAATCAAGCATGGCATTGACGAACTTCGCGGGAGCCGTTGCCGTGATTACTGGAGGTGCAAGCGGCATCGGGCTGGCAACAGCCAGGGCTCTACACAGCAGGGGCGCACATGTTGTCCTGGCAGATATCAACGACCAGGGTTTGCAACAGGCAGCAGAGCAAATACGCCTGCACAATCCCGAAGCTCCTAGCAGCGTATTGGGCATTCCAACAGATGTGACGATCGAGCAACAGGTACAGGCCCTTATGCGTCAAGCTCTCGAAACATTTGGGTGCATCGACCTGGTGATGACGAGTGCCGGTGTTGGTCAAGGCGGCCCGATTGACCTGTTCACGGCGAGCGAGATGCAGACCATGATGAATATCAATTTCATGGGCACATACCACTGCGTGCAGGCTGCTCTACCGGCGATGCGCCAGCAGCAGGCCGGTCATTTCGTTTTTCTCAGTTCGGTGGCGGGCAGACGCCGATGATCCATCAGGACGAGCAGGCTATGAAGTTTCTCAATGTACAGGCTCTCCTCACGGCAGACCAGGTGGCAGCCGAGATATTGCAAGCAGTGACTGAGGAGAGGCGCGACCTGACATTGGCTCCTAACCCAGATATTGCCTTGATCTTACAGATCATGCATGACGACCCGGATAAAGCAGAACAACTATCCGGCCAGGCGTTTCAGAAGCATATGGCACAACTGTTTAGCCAACAGGCAGGGTAAAGCGACTCCAAACCCCACACAGACAGCATGAGAACGGGCAGGAATAAGCATGAAGGATTATGGCTACTATGGCCCCGGCAGTGCGACCTGGAAGATTGCCAGCGAGGCGCTGATCACACTGGGAGGCACGCGAGCAGTACTGATGCAGATAGCCCATCCACTTGTGGCGATGGGAGTAAGCGAGCATAGTAGCTATATGACCGATCCATTTGGGCGGACCGAGCACACCTTTATACTCGGCCAGAAGCTTGCCTTCGGTTCCGTAGCTACTGCACGAGATGCCGCTCGCACTATTAATCGCCTGCATGCCCATGTCTATGGCATACTGCCCGATCGGGCCGGTGCCTATAGCAGTGAAGCTGATTACAGGGCACGCGACCCGCAACTGTTGCTCTGGGTTCACGCCACTTTGATCGACACAATTTTATACATCTATCCTCTGTTCATCGGCCCGCTCAGTGAGGAGGAGCAGGAACAGTACTACCAGGAGTCGAAAACCATGGTGTACCTGCTTGGCCTCCCGGCAGCGGATATGCCTCGCACAGTGAAAGATCTACGGCAGTATGTCGATGAGATGGTGCATAGCAATCGCCTGGCCGCCACTCCTCAGTCGCGCCAACTGGCCCGCCAGGTGCTATTTCCCCGCGCGCCAGCCATCCTGCGCCCATTGCTACATCTCAATACCCAGATTACCTGTGCCCTCTTACCCCAACCGGTGCGAGAAATTTTCGGCCTGGAATGGAGTGCAAGTCAGCAGCGAGGGTTTGAACTCTTTGCACGCGGTATACGGGCCCTTGTACACAGACTTCCTACCGACCTGCGCGTGCTTCCCATTTCTCAACGCTTGATGCGCCAGGGGGACTTAAAGCGGCATAGTGCTTAGAAGGGAGACTACAGGCCGATGGATACTGGGGCTGCCTTCCAACAAGTATTCGAGGCATTGCAGAGTCATGGCTTGCTTCTGGAATCTGACCCGCAGCTGCCCAGTGTTGCCAGCATTGTTGCGGGAGAAGCCATTCGTGGCTCATGGTGGGGCCATCCACAGGGGAACACTATCTACCAGGTAGCCAACGAACTCTGCGTACACCCCGATATCCTGGTGACAAAGCTTGTTTCTGGCAAAATCACCTATGTACATCGCCAGCTCTGGCCGGCGATAATCGGTGTAGGCACGGCGGGTGAGCCGTGGCAACTACAAGACCTGAGCGATGCGGCGCAGTGGCTGCTGGACAAGGTGACGCAGGAGTACTCTGTGACAACGGACCAGCTTCAACTGTTTAGCAGTTACAAACCCAGGGCCTTGGGAGACGCGGCACGAGAGTTGGAAAAGAAGCTGCTCGTCTATTCCGAGTCATTTCACAGCCTGACAGGGGCGCACTACAAACGCCTGGAGATCTGGGCACGCTGGATCAGCCGCGTCGGCTTCACCGAGCAGCTAATGGCTGCCGACGCGGGCAAGTACGCGCTGGAAGACATTGTGTTCATGCTAAATGATCGCTTCGAAGCGAAAGGCAAATTGCCCTGGATTGGAGCTTGAAGAGAAGAGCGATGACAAATGCCCAATCAGTCAATGCTCTCCCTACCCATGTTTACTTAACGTTCCAAGTGTAATTATGATGATAACTACTATCGGATGAATCCGTAGCAGCCATTGTTCCCTGCATATGACCATCTTGAAAAATGACCCCCTCAATATCTAACAAGAAGTTTTGTGCATCAATTTGACTACAGTGAAGAGTAATATGTCTATCTTTCGTGACTTTACCTTGGCAATTATAATTGGCTTGTTTGTTATTGTCAGATCTCATAAATATGACTTCTAAGCTGACATTGCCCTGTTGGTCTTCTGAAATGAGTGAGAACGTGATAGATCCGTTAGCAAAGCCTCTCGTAGTACCCACGTAAGATTGATTGAGTTGAGTAGGAGAAGCAGATTGAGTAGGGGTTACTGTTGATGTGAGGTACTTTGAAGTGGTCTGGTGAGCATAGCTCCAATAGATCAGTGTCCCCCCAATGATGGCAAAGAGAACAATGGCAACGGTTGCTCCGGTTAAGGGGAGCGTTCTGGAGAATTTGCGAGCCGAGGATGTGGTATCTATGCGAGAGACAGGTAGATACGCCTTTTGCTGGCGATTCACGATATCCTGCCGATCTATTGCGGTGTCCTGTTCTGAACTCGCTTCCGCTGTTTTCAGCACATTTACTAGTGTGTTAAGCCCCGTCTCGTATTTTCCCTTCCGCATGTCAATATATTGTGTATTGATGAAATCTAGTGGGACACAATCTAACCAATCGGTTCCCTCTATCCATACAGGATAAATGCGCCTGGGAAGATACCGTTTGGCGAGATTCAGCTCACCCTTTATATACAGCGATTTGATAACGCTTGGTGAGGCAATCAACACTACCGCATAGGCATGACTAATAGCATTACGTATCGAGGCCTCCCAGTCAGAGGAGCCAGGAGTGATATTAGGTTCATCGCGCCAAACGCGCAGGCCATGTGCTCGTAAGTCTTGTTCCAGGCGCTTTGCAAATACTTCTTCAAGGCGGGAGTAAGAGATAAACACGTAAGGATCTTGTAGCGGCGCTGAGGTCATTATTTGCCTCCTCTTCCCACTTTGTAGGATTATCTATTCTACTCGGACGCACGAGACTACAAGTACCAATTTATTCTTAGCCCGTTAACAATTGTATCTATACTGAATAGAAGATGAGGTGATGACATTTTGTCTGATGATAATCCCATCATATCATTTGGATCAACCTACGCTACTTCTCATAAGCGGTGTCAGCCGAGACATGTAGACTGGAACACCACTTCCAGGGTATCATAGGAATGGTGAGTGAGCATTAGAAAGGCAACGCGTATGCATGAGGATTCCTTGGAGAGAGACACGCACGCCCTGTTGGTCCAGCTTCTCCACGAACGGTTTGGCTCACAGGTGGAACTCGTTGACATGACCGTCGCGAATCGTCTTGAGGACTATGTTGTCCTCCTGGCCACCTTGCGTCACCCCTCTCTTGAGGTGGTGGTCAAACTCGCCGGTCCACATGCGCCCTATCCATATCCATTTGATCGGACAGCCCTGTTTCATCGGCTGGTCGCGACTCACACCACCATTCCCATGCCTGAAGTCCTTGCGGTTGATATTTCCTACCGAGCATGGCCCTGGCGCTATCTCATCAAAACATATCTGCCAGGACAGGAATGGGCCGTGGTGCAATCCCAGATGAACCAACAGGAGCTTCATCATGCCTATCAACAGATTGGGCAAGCTGTCGCCCAATTGCATGCCATCCCTTTTCCCCATTTCGGGGAGGTGGATCTTGACGGAAGCGTGCCGTCACAGGAACAGTACCTGAGCGCGCTCACGAAGCGAGCGCACCAACGCATCGTGAATCCACGTCTGGCAGCCCTCTTTTTGCACGTCGTTGACGACCACCTGTACCTGTTCTCTGGCATCAGTGAGGCAACGCTCTGTCACGAAGATCTGCATGGATACAATATACTGTTTCGTCAGGTGCAAGGTCGATGGCACCTCTCCACCATTCTGGATTTCGATAAGGCATGGGCAGGCCACCAGGAGTCGGATTTAGCTCGCCTGGACTTGTGGACGGGGATGGTGGGTGAGGGCTTTTGGCCAGCCTATCAGGCGATCTGTCCTGTTGCTGATGGATATGTTCAGAGACGGCCCATCTATCAGCTCTTTTGGTGTTTGGAGTATGCAGATCCATCGCCAAAGCACGTCGCGGATACGCAACGCATCTGCAAGCAACTTGGTATTCCGCCTCTTGCACATTTTGAGTAATGGCCACAGAGAGGAGGAAGATGGCACAAATTTCATTCTTGCAAGAATCCCCTTTTCTGTGTTATAGGAGAAAAGAACATTAATAAATACAAACCTCCCGGACGCAAGAAAGGCTTAAGATTATCATGTCGAAACAGGCACACAAATCTTCTGACATAGCGGGAACTACATCATCGCTGCATATAACGCTGGTAGTAAACGACCAACCCTATCAGGCCGAGGTCAATCCCCAGGAGATTTTTCACGAGGCACTGGAACATGCGCTGCCGCCAGGATTGCTCGTTGGGCATCGCATTCGCATCTCTACGCCCAACGGCGATGAGATCTTTCCTGATATGTTTATTGGGGAGAGCGTCGCACACTTCAACACAAGCACATTTCACGTTGAGGCCCGCCCGATTAGCGAGGTAACAGCCTCGGCGGAGCAGCGCACCTGGACGAACTTTGGCTTTGACCATCTTGCAATAACGGTGGCTGATCGCGAGGATGCCAAAGCTTTTTTTAGCGAGGTATTGGGGATGGCGGTTGTGCGCGATGATCGCCATCAGACTGTATTGACCACCGGTAATGTTGCACTGTTCTGCTTTGGGGCAGAAAAAGCACCACTCTCTGATGGTCTTCCCAGCCGTTGGCATCATATCGGTTTTGTGGTCGATAACCTGGATGCCGCCTATCACCACCTGGCCCACCATGCACAGCTACGTCGCGAGCGTGCCGACGATGGCTCCAGCTCCATTTCATCTGATTTCACGCTATTGGAGCGCAACGAACGCTGGTCGCTCTACTGCCATTACCGCAATGGTGATACTCGTTTGATGATCCAACTTTCAGAAATCAAGCCAGAGAACCGGGGTTTTGCCAACCCTCAACACTTCTCTGACCACATGTACGATTATCTCAGTGGCCGCTATGGCGTGCGCTTCGACGAAGAACAGTAGAAAGCATCATTAGTGGGAGACGACGCCTGAGACAAAGAAGGCCATGATGATCATCCAGCTAATGATAAAGGCAATAAGCAGGCGAAGTGCGATACCCGAAAGCAGCCATGCAAAGCGGCGTTGACTGCTGGTCGTGCGAGGTACCTGGGCATTGATTCCATTCGTAGCCATAAATAACACACTCCATTTACATACAGTTATATGGGGTCTATGCGGAAGGTGTCCTGGATATTCGTTTCACAGGATTTGACCTTATCTGCCTGACTCATTAGATATAACGTTGTATGTAACAGTTGTTAACATTCAGCGTACTGTTGATCTATCCTGCCGACTTGACCGACACTGGTCACATTCACAACTGGCACGCAGTTTCTCGTAGGTATAGATGCCCGTTTTGTGTCCGTCCTCCCAGATGGGCGTCAAGCCATAGCGGCCAACAGGCTCTATATTTACTAGCGTCGTCTCCTCAACGCTCAGGCTCTGTCTTTTCTGCAACATGCCCGGCTGCCCACCCTCACCGGCGCACCACGCGCAGGGACAGGCCCAGCGCAACGCTTCCCAACTGTGGATGCTCTCGTGTTCATCACTCCAGGTTAAGATAAGCTGGCGATGATCCTCGTCTAACAGGAACGATATTGGAGCTGGATGATTATATTGACTCATAGCATGAAAACCTCTAGTTTGTTGCTTGCTGATGTATAGCTCAATTTAGCTGCTTCTCATACGTTCTATTATATGCCTTTATGGCAGCTCAGTCTATGAGAGAACTTAGTAGCGAAAAGGTTACTGCTTTGCACGCTCTTTGACTCCAATGTGCTATACTACAGCGATGGGCGGGGCTGGAGGAACTCCTAAAAGGAGAGCATACGATGACGAATGAAGAGCATTTGCCATTAGCAGGAAAGGTGGCCCTGGTTACGGGCAGTGGTCAAGGCATTGGCCGGGCAACGGCACTGCGTCTTGCGCAAGCCGGGGCCGATATTGTGATTAATTATCGCAGCAAAGCCAACGCTGCCGCCGAGGCTCAAGCGAGTATCGAGGCAGTGGGAAGACGCTGTGTCGCTATACAGGCCGATGTGAGCCAGGAAGATGATGTCTCTCGTCTCTTTGCGGAGGCAACTCAATTCCTTGGCCCGATTACCATACTGGTCAATAACGCCGGTACCACACGCGATAAGCTCATTTTACAGATGTCGCTCGCCGACTTTGAGCATGTGCTGGATAGTAACCTGCGCTCGGTATTTCTTTGTACGAAAGCGGCATTGCGTGGGATGATGAAAGCACGCTGGGGGCGCATCGTCAATGTTTCATCAGTTGCGGGTCTATTGGGGTCGGCCGGGCAGGCAAATTATTCTGCCTCGAAGGCCGCAATTATTGCCTTGACGATGAGTACAGCACGCGAGATGGCCAGCCGCAATATCACCGCCAATGCCATCGCTCCTGGCTTCATTCCCACAGAACTTACCTCCACGCTCACAGAGCAACAACGTGAGTTCATCCTTAACTCTACACCTCTAGGTCGGTTCGGCAGCGCTGAGGAGGTTGCCGCAGCGATTGGCTTCCTTTGTTCTCCAGAAGCAGGCTATATTACCGGACAGATTCTCTGTGTTGATGGTGGGATGGCCATTCATATCTAAGTGAAACAAAAAGAGGGCAGAGTCTCTCTAAAATAGTAATTTAGATTACGATAAAGGAGGTAACATTCATGAGTTTGATGGAAACAGAGGAAACCAACAAATTTTCCTTTGAAGCTTTCGCTGCACACCCATTTTACACAGAAGTCAATCGCGCGCTTGTCCGCCAGGCTCTTGCCCACCTGGAAACGCGATCCGCCGGTACGACACTCACCATTGTAGATATGGCCTGCGGAACAGGGGCTGTCACGCGTCTTATCGCAGAAGAGATGGCCCGGCAAGGAAGACAGGTTCATCTCATTGGCGTTGATCCTTCAGCGGAGGCGTTGCGCCGCGCACGCAGAAGCATGGAGGAGATGGGAGCCAGCGCTGATTTCATCCAGGGAGATGCCGATGACCTCCCCAGGATTGTCAGCGATGCGGATGCTGCATTTTTTTGTAATGCTATCCATCTTGTTCCCGATAAGCTCTCAGCTTTCCAACAAATGGCCTCTATCCTTGCTCCCGGCGGCATCTTTGCCTGCAACAGCGCCTTCTATGAGGGTACCTATGTCGAAGGAACCGAACGCTTCTACAGACTCTGGACACGTAGAGCCGTAGGCTGGCTGCGTAAAGAGCATCCAGAAGTGCATTTATCACGCGAAGCAAAAGCTATGGCGATGCAATGGCTCACCCCCGACGAGTACATTGAGTCTCTCAAGCAGGCTGGCTTTAACAGGGTAGAAACAATCTCCCAAATTGCAATTATCTCATTGGATGCCTGGCGAGACCTGGGACAGTACTGGCTCTTCATTGAAGGAGCATTGCCGGGCGCGCCCCTGGCATACGCGGCCGCCGCACTGGAGAAGTCCGTCTACCAGGCAGGGTCGGAATTGTCCCTGACAGAAGTGCCTCGCACATGGATGCAGATTGTCGCAACGAAGGCCTGATTGATGCACATTGTAGACAGCCTATGTGCTACAATAAGCATAGAAGGGTACCTGCGTAAGGTACTTTGTATAGCAAAATAGGAGACACGTTGTATGCAATGGGCTGTCGCTACGGCTGCATTTCTTGCCTCCGCAGTTGAATTTGTCGAGGCATTTACGATTGTTCTAGTTGTTGGTGTAACGATCAACTGGCGTAGTTCACTGGTAGGAGCTTTTGCTGCAGCAGCTACCCTCGCATTAATTATTGCCACGCTTGGAGTGGCACTCGTCCAATTCGTCCCAATTAATGTTTTACGTCTTACTGTCGGTATTATTCTCATTCTTTTCGGCCTGAAATGGCTCAAGAAGGCCATCCTCCGCTATAGTGGGCTGAAAGCTCTACACGACGAAGAGGCTATCTTTGAAGAAAATCGAGCCGAACTGCGGAAACGTGGGGAAACGATTACGCCACGCCTGGAACCCTTCGGAGTAGCCCTTTCCTACAAAGCGGTACTCCTTGAGGGTCTTGAGGTCGCTTTCATTGTGATTACCTTTGGAAGCAGCGCAGTTTCCAATGTTGGAAGTAGCGCAGCTGCCAATGCATGCAGCCAAAGCTGTGGCATCGGTTCCGCCGCCATTGGGGCAGCGATCGCGGGCATCCTGGTAATTTTTGCCGGGGCTGTCATACGCGCACCTCTGACCAAAGTTCCAGAGAATACGCTGAAATTTGTAGTCGGTATCATGCTTACTTCCTTTGGGACGTTCTGGGCCGGAGAAGGTTTTCATATCGACTGGCCCTATACCGATGCCTTTATCCTCATCCTGGCCGCCCTCTACCTGCTAGCTTCTTTTATACTGGTCACCGCACTCAAACAGGATAAACAGCGGCGTTTGGCTCTGGCTGGTACAAACAAGGCTCCCGTTACCACGACCGAGCAACAAGAGGTACGTCCATGAAGGTGATAAAAGCCATCTACAATTTTCTTGTAGGCGATATGATTATCCTGGTGGGCGTAATCATTGTCATGCTCGTATTAGCCTTGATAGCCAACATCAGTGCATTGTCGCCTCTGCGAACCATAGCGGGTGCCATCCTAATTATCACTGTCCTGGGTGTGCTTACCGCGACCCTGATACGTGAAGCGCGAGGAAACAGGTAAATCATAGGTCAAGCGCGTAAAAAGCTGGCCGAAAATGCATTTTATGCATTTTCGGCCAGCTTTTTTATACGGTTGACCTATGATGAGCTTATCTAAATAGTTGACGTTAGCCTTGAGAACTGCTAAGATAAGCCACAAAAAGTGCTTTTAGAGCTATTTTAGCAGTAAGGCTAACAATATGCATGAACAACCAGAAACCTGGCGAGACCTGCTGAAGCACCTCATCAACGACACTCGCGAGAAACAACGTCTCGCCGAGGAATTGGGGATCAGAGCCATTACCTTGAGTCGCTGGGCCCATGGTGAATCAGACCCACGGCCACAAAACCTGCGCCACTTACTCACTGCTCTCCCCCAGCACCGGGAACAAATGCTAGATTTGATCAGAGAAGAGACAGGGTTTGAGGAATTTTCCAATGCAGAGCTAGAGGACTCATCGTTACGTATCCCGTCCTCCTTCTATACCAACGTATTTAGTGCTCGTTCTTCCACTGTCGAAAGTATGCGCTTCTGGTCAATCTGCAACCTGGTATTGCAGCAAGCACTCGGCCAGCTTGACCCGGACCGCGTGGGCATGGGTATTTTCGTGGTGCGCTGTATGATTCCATCACCTGTGGATCATAAGGTGCATAGCCTGCGTGAAAGCGTCGGACTGGGTACGCCCCCCTGGGGCGGAGAACTGGAACAGAAGGCTCTGTTCCTCGGAGCAGAATCTTTGTGTGGATACGTGGTCACCACGTGCCGCCCCGCCGCCAATCAAAATGTTGACGATGAGCAAAGTCTCGTTCCTGCTCACAAAGTAGAACGTGAGAAGAGCGCATCAGTACATCCAATTCTATTTGCAGGTCGCATTGCGGGTTGTTTACTGGTCTCCAGCACGCAATACAATTATTTTTTACCACAGTCCCGGCTCGCCTTGATTGAGGACTACGCCAATCTACTCGCACTGGCTTTTGAACCAGAGGAATTTTATGACGTAAAGGACATCGAGCTGCGCATCATGCCTGACCAGGAAATTCAGAAGCAGCACTTTTCCAACTTTCGTCAACGTGTCGCAAACACGATGATAGAGGCGGCCAGGAACAGGCGGCCAGTCAACAACATCCAGGCAGAACAGATGGTTTGGCAGCAGCTTGAAGACGAACTTTTGCAAATCCCTGGCCGTAGATAATCATAAGTACTCGTGACAGTATCACAGATAGAGCATTATGTTTGATGACTTTTCTCAATCAATAGATCAACGTTGGGTACAAACATGTGTCGGAGGAGGGTCACTCCACATCGTTGATTCAGCACTCCGCATGGAGTTCCAGTCTGCCCAACGTGGACAATACGTTGACGCCCAGATCGATGATTATGGCAGTAGAGTTCGAGCGAATTTTCCGTGGACACCCCCACTGCGCATGGAGGTACGGGCCCGCTCGTCACATGCCGCCGCGACCACGTCCAGCACAGTTGAGAGTGCACCTATCCTGCGCGGCACCGCAGGATTTGGCTTCTGGAATTATCCCTTTTCCGTTCGCGGAGATATCCTCATGCTGCCAGAAGCTATCTGGTTCTTTTATGCCTCACCGCCATCAAATATGGCACTCGTACCGGGTGTACCAGGTTGGGGCTGGAAGGCTCAGGTAGTGCATAGTATGCGGTTGGGCGCGTTGACCGCTGCCGTTCCGGCTGCACTTACAGCGGGATGGGCAAGGTTGACAGGGGAAACGCAGCCCGCGCAACGCTGGTTGCAAAAACTGAGTGGAGCGCAAGAGGCTCTGCTCAACGTCGAGATGAATAACTGGCATACTTATGTCCTGGAATGGCGACACAGCATGACTCACTTCTGGGTCGATGGCACATTGGTACTCAGCGCACCTCAACCGCCCACCCGGCCACTCGGCTTCGTTGCCTGGCTCGATAACCAGTATGCCATTGCCACACCACGAGGCGTGCTGCGCTTTGGCACGGTCACAAGCGGCCCGCAATGGTTCGAAATCGATGCGGTGAGAATAGAACCATTAATGTGAGTCATGCAGCCTACAGAAGAGGATTCGAGCAAAAGACAGTGTCTTTTGCTCGAATCCTCTTCTGTAGGCTGCATCTTCTATTATTTTTCAGCCAGGGGCAACACTTCGTCGATGATACCATACTCCACAGCTTCTGTGGCACTCATGAAGAAGTCACGCTCGGTATCTCGTTTGATGCGCTCAAGAGATTGCCCCGTGTGATGCTGGATGATGCCATTCAGCACATCGCGGGTATGGAGAATCTCGCGGGCGTGAATATCGATATCTGTTGCCTGACCGCCAATGCCGCCCTGGATCAGCGGCTGGTGCATATGGATACGGGCGTGTGGCAGAGAACGCCGCGAACCACGGTCACCGGCCATCAACAGGATAGTGCCAAAACTGGCAGCCATACCCACACAGGTCGTGGCAACCGGGCAGGGAAGAATGCGCATCGTATCATATATGGCTAGACCGGCGGTCACCGAGCCACCTGGCGAATTGATATAAACATTAATCTCGCGCTTACTATCCTCCGCGGATAGAAAGAGCAATTGGGCTACCACGAGGTTTGCCAGTGTCTCCTCGATCTGGCCATTGACCATGATGATCCGTTCCCGTAACAAACGGGAAAAGATATCATAAGCTCGCTCGCCTCGTCCTGTGGTCTCGATGACCGTGGGAACATACAAACTTGACGCCATCGTTTCTCTCCTTATTCCATCTTTTGACGCACAAAGTAGTAATGGACATGTGTACGTCTACTATCAGCCGCTTTTTGCTCCAGCATCCCGCCTTCAGACAGGGTCATGCGTGTTTCGAATGCAGTACTTCTACCCTCGGCCGCTTTTTGCTCCAGTATACCAACCAGCAGCCAACCTTCACCGCCTAACTCATTCAGCAGAGCGGCATCAGGTAAGCCTTCCTCTCGCATATCAATGGTCAACACGCGATACTCCCAAAGTGTGGGGGTAACAGGGATATTTTCATAGACTATGGGCATGGGCATTGAAGGACGTACATCCGGTTGACCAGACATATGTCCATGAAAGGACAGTGATAAAGCCATGTAGTTTTCCTCCCTTGATTTCAAAACGTCTTCCTCCTTGAATATACCATGCTAATAGTTTATACTGGAAGAGAGAAACTATGCTATTAGCATGTATATATCGCGGATATGCCATGAGCATAGGAAGGATGGGAAAATATCAATGGCTGATTTACAGGAAATCATTGGAAGAGTCATGCGGAGAGAGCGTCAGGACCGCCACCTGACCATCAAAGAACTTGGAGATAAGGCCGGTCTCTCAGAAATCTATGTTGGTGAGATCGAGCGTGGACAGAAATATCCCTCCGCCAAGGTGCTGGAAAGCATAGCTACAGCCCTGGATTTGGACATTGCGGATTTGTTGGAGTTGATTGCCGAAGAAATTCGCTATGAGCGCGAACCACATACAACGAATGCCATTGGCTTTGTGCTGCCTGCCACGCCAGGACAGCCGCGTCGTCTCGTCGTCAAAAAAATGGTCAATATGCTCGACGAAGGAGATGTGGAGAGTGTGGCCGATTTCAGCGCATTCCTGCTCTCAAAGCACTTTACTCCACAATGATGAGTACATGCAACATCCCTGGTTTACAACAAAAAGGCGCAACACTGTGGGCGCCTTTTTGTTGTAAACCCAAATTAGCTATGGGAAACCCAGATGTTGCCGGGGCCTTGATAATTTGGGCCTTCGCCAAAGGCCATCTGTGTATGATTATCCTCGTCGACCGCCATCTGGAAGTAGTCTCCGTAAGGCAAATTAAATCCTTTCGGTGTGACGTATGTATAGCCAGGGACATAGCCAGAGATGCGCGCAGTAGGGCTGAGATGATTTCCACCGTCAAGGCTGCTGCGGTAGAAGAGATTCCAGGCCCCGGTGCGATTATCCATCCAGGCCAGCCGGACATCTCCTGGACTTTTACCAACGGCCAGGGCAGGGAAACAATGCTCCACACCGTTGGGTGCGTCCGATACATCCATACGAGGGGAGAAGGTACGCCCTCCATCGGTCGAACGGGCAAAATAAATGCGTTCAGGAGCGAAGTTGGTGCGATCAACACTACTGTTCCACAGCAGGTAGATGGTGTCGTCGCTGCCAATACTAATAGCATCCTGCGCACTGAGGTAAGAATAACCGCAGGGATGGCAGGGAGGTGGAGCACCGCTGACCCCGAACACAGTGCGAGTCCAGTGCAGGCCATTATCGGTTGACTTCGATATCCACAAGGTCACTGGCCCATCACCTTTAGCCCTATGAGCCTTATCAAAGCTGTTCCAACTGAAGTAGATGTTGCCGTGCGAGTCAATACCACCGCCAGCAGAAAGCGACATGCTAAAGCGAAAACTCGTTGGAAAGACTTCGTGCGTCGCCCAATGTTGACCGGCATCAAGCGAAATGGAAACCCAGGTGTTAAAACCATCATCGTAGGCTACAACGACTTCGCTCCCATGTACGACGAGTTCATCTTTATCCAATCCGGGTGGGAGATTATCCACAACCTGCGGCGTACTCCAGGTCTCTCCAAAATCGGTGGACTTGACAATCTCGATCTGCGCCTTGGGGAAATTCTGCATGAATGAGGCCCACACAGTCCGGCCATCGACCGGATCAACCACAATCTGAGAATCGTCCTGCCCGCTCTTCCCCTTGATCGGCCCGGGAGCAACTGCGCGAGGGGCCGTCCAGGTATTTCCCCCATCGTCGGAACGCTGGAAGACCATGTGCAGAACGCAACCAGTGCAGGTCTGCCCACCCGGTACATCGTAGTGTTTGTACATAGCATAGATATGACCGAAGCGGTCGGTGGTGAGCGAAGTTTCCCAGTCATCGCCTGACTTGAAGCCAATACGCGCTTGCTGCGTGAAGTGCTGGTCGCCACTATGGCGGGAAACAGTGGCCTGGGCAAAGGCTGTGCCGCCAGAGATACTGATTGCACATACCAACGTAAGCAAAGCAAGTAAAAAGTACAGGAGACCGCCAGGTCGCTGTGAGCGAGGTTGAACACGTAATGTACTCATTAAAGTAACACCCCTCAAATCAAAAACCGTAACAGCGAATCATACTGGCCTCCCTGCACAAAGATGGGGGCAATGGGCCGGGGAGCAGTCCATGTACGTCCTTCATCACTTGAACGTTGGACCAGCAGGTGCAGGTTACATCCCTTGCAGGTCTGCCCACCCGGAACATCGTAGTGTTTGTAAAGTGCGTAGACATGGCCGAAGCGATCTGCGGCTGTGGCAGGCTCCCAATCGTCGCCCGAATGAAAGCCAATGCGCGCCTGAAGGCTAAAGTGCTGGCCACTATTGTGAGAAGTGGCCGAAGCGGCTAAAGCTGTCTTCCCATTGGCACTCTGCACAAATATCAGGCCCATTACGAGGAGAAGATAGACAAATACAAGAAGGGTGCTTTTGGGTCGCCCGATGTGAGAACGGATTAAGAAGGTGTTCATGAGAAATACCCCTTTAAAAATAGAAGCTCAGAAACTCGCAGGCAGCGACAGGAAATAGAAACACGTCTATTAGCCCTTGCTTACGATAACATGGCACAAACTCGCTTGTCAACGATTTAGTGTTTTTTTCAAGGGAAAAGCACAACAATGTAGGAGCCTGACTCTGTCAGACGCCTACATTGTTGTGCTTTTCCCTTGCATATCCAGATGAACTTATATTGTCTGGGCTGATGAATGTCGTTATCGGAACAGGCGGAATCGGCGGCGCGGGCGACGTGCATAGGTACCCCGGCGATAGTAGTAACGCGAGGCATAGGGGCGGTAGTATCGATGATAGGCAAAGCCACTCCAGATGAAAACCAGGATGGCGGCGGCAATAATCGAACTGATCAACGGCACACCATATGGAGATGGCTCACCGACGATGCGTAAGTGAAAGACGCCAACAACCAGAAAAATGGCGATAAAGCCCAGCACGATGGCGCCTATGAGGCCGTCGGGTGCTCGCCTGCGGGCAATCAGTTCTCCAACGATGCCAACCAGTGCCGCGATCAATAACCAGATGATCAGCGTAGTCATATGAAAACCTCCTTGTAATAGCTGGTTCAATATATCACTCTATGGTTAACACGTATAACCCAACCTTTTCATATTCAAAAAACGCAGCTTGAGGTCGTTGCAGAGAATTACTAATGTAAATCTAATGAACCCCCTATGCAAGTTTTTGTCGATGCCTTCAGAGGCAAGGTTTTTGGTGTGCTTGCGGGCCTGGCAGCCTTTGGCTGCCAGGCCCGCAAGCACACCAAAAACCTTGCGAGCTGCGAAAATGAACAAAGGTATAGATTATAGCGTTCGATAGGCTCCTCTCGCGGTTTGCTGCGCCCGGCGACGGGCCAGCCAGTCTGTTGCCCAGCGATAGAGGAAGATGAAGAAGAACAGGTAGAGTGCGCCCTCAAGGTAGCCCCCCAGCACATCTGTGAGCCAGTGATCTCCCTCGTATATTCGTGAATAGCCAATAGCCAGGATGTCATAAACGGCATAGAGCTGGAAGGGAAGCAGCACCCAACGATAACGCCACTCGCGAACGGGTTTGGTCAAGCTGAGATAGAGCAGGAAGCCATAGTAGACCACATCATGCTCGGTATGGCCAGATGGGTAGGTGGGAAATGGCACCAGTGGAGTATAGAGATGGATATGATCGGCGCGCGGATCTGGTCTTGGACGTGCAATCAGGTCATCCAGAACTACATTGAGACCAGCCGAACTCATTACCGTCAAGGCAAGAAAGATGGCCGCCATAATCCAGTTTGTAGCAGGTAATTTGCGTATTCGCCGGACTAAGCCTACCAGCAACAAACCAACGCACCACGCTATTAATGCTACAGCCGAAGGAATGGGATTGTTTAATACACTGGGAAAATTAATTACAGCCAGTAACCATGAGGGAATCTCCATACTCTGAACAGTGTGAGTTATAGACAGGTCAAAAGGATATGGCTGTGGATGAGAATGAACGGCAAAACAGGACGCGATGAATATTATCATGCCGATAATCCAGAAGACAGCTTCAACGCGATGTCGTTTTTGGGCATCGCGCCGGTTCTCGCCTCCTGCCGTCGTTGTGGCCGTCGGCGTCTGTATGCCCTGTCCCTTGGGATTAGTTATACTTTTCATTTGTATCCTCTATAGTGCTAAGTTAATGAAGTATCTGTCTAATACACGTTTCGAAAAGCTTAGCAGGATACACTTCCCAAGTGAAAGGTACCGCTATTCTTCTTTCGCCAGCGACCTCAGCACCAGGTACCCTAAGTATCCCAGCAGGGTAACACCACCAACCATGCCCAGAAGTAGAGGTAATGGAGATGAGGTCGTAGGTGGCGGAGGGGCAGGAACAAGGGCGCGTTCTTCTCTAGTGGCGGCATGGCGACGAGCCAGTTCCAGATGCAGGCTTTCTTCTCCTTTTGCCATGGCCCAGTGGTGGTTAGCCGAGAAGATGGGTTTCATAATAAAGGAGAAGTAGCGCAACAAGGATTTCTCAGCGTTGATCTTCCAATCGTAGACCACATTCACCCACGATCCGTCCTGCTCGAATGTCCAGATGCCGCGCCCTTCAAAATCTCCCCAGGCAACTAATGTAAAGCCGTCGGGTCGAACATCGGAGACGCGGAAGTCCCAACGCAAGGTATATGGCAACCAGCCTTTGGTATACAGGCTGACAACTTTACCTAAGCCGCGTTCGTCGCCAGGTTCTAGTACCTGTACGTCCAGATAGACCGAGGGCCACCAGCGCACCAGGTCACGCGCATCACCGATGATTTCGGTTACTTCTTTGATGGTGCCGCTCGCACGCCAATGCGTGATGAAATGATAGTCGTTACTGGCCATCTTTGGCTCCTTTTCAGAGGAAATAGTTTGATCGATCCTTGTAAGAGAAATATACCATGTGTACGTAAAGATAAGTGTTTCAGATCACTCAGTTGAAATGGGAAGAGGGTACAACGAGCGATTGCTGCGCAATCGCTCGTTGTACCCTCTTCCCATTTCAACAAAAGAGGCGTGCGTTCCTTGACAAAAACATTGACCATCAATATAATTACATATAAATGTATATTTGGTTTGTTGGGAACAATGGAGAATGGCTCATGACAACAGATCGCCTGGTAGATGATATGCTGGCCATCTATCACCTCATTCGACGCGCCTCACACCCGGTCCATCGGGCCGAAATGACTCAGGAGCAATACTGGCTGCTCCTGCTCTTGCGCCGAAGAGGCGCATTGACGATTGGTGAACTGGCTGAGGTGCTTGGCGTGACCGGCAGCTCCGTCACCACAGCCTGTAAACGACTGGAAAAGGCCGGGTTGGTGACACGCGAGCGCCAAAGCGATGACGAGCGCATGGTACGAGTTGTGCTAACCGAACAGGGGAGCACACGAGTGGAGTCGTGGCAGCAGCAGCGACGTGCGTTGCTTGCGCACCTGCTCGCTCCACTTAACCAACGCGAGCAGGAGACGTTGCAACGGCTCCTCGAATGCATCCTGGAGGCAGCAGATGTTCCTCAAAAGATAGGAGTCACCATGAAGGACGCATACGATAGAGGATAAATGAGAGAAGATATGGGAACAATCGTAGAGGTTCAGGAGCTGGTGAAGTGCTTCGGCGACCATACTGCGGTCGATCATGTTAGTTTTGGGGTGAACGAAGGTGAAGTTTTTGGCTTGCTTGGTCCCAATGGAGCGGGCAAGAGCACGATTATCAAGTTACTCACGACCCTGCCCTCTTCTAAAGGTAATCCTGCCTTGCAGAGAACTGCCAAATAGCGTAAAGTTCCAGGTATCAATATAAGGAGGAACTATGCGTATTCTCATACTGGGCGGCGACGGCTACCTCGGCTGGCCCCAATCACTCTATCTTTCCAGTCAAGGGCATGAGATCACTATCTTCGACAATTTCATGCGCAGGCACTTCGATCTTGAACGCGGCTTCCATAGCTTGATTCCTATCAATACCCTTCATGAACGTGTTGCAGCGTGGAAAGAGGTCTCTGGACGGCAGATCAAGCTATACATTGGCGATACGATGGACTATGAAGCCCTCACCTCTGCCTTTCGAGACGTTCAACCTGAGGCGGTCGTACACTTCGCCGAACAGCGTTCCGCGCCCTATTCTATGATTGACCGCAGGCATGCCGTTTTCACGCAGACAAATAATGTCGTCGGGACGCTCAATGTCCTGTATGCTATGAAAGAGTTTGCGCCCGACTGCCATCTCGTGAAATTGGGTACCATGGGCGAATACGGCACTCCGAATATCGATATCGAAGAGGGCTTTATCGAGATCCACCACAAAGGCCGTTCAGACGTGTTGCCATTCCCAAAGCAGCCAGGCTCCATCTACCACCTGAGCAAAGTTCATGACAGCCACAACATCATGTTCTGCTGCAAAACCTGGGGGCTTCGCGCCACCGACTTGAATCAGGGCGTTGTGTATGGGGTGGAGACTGACGAGACCACACAGGATGCACGCCTGGCAACGCGTTTCGACTACGACCAGATCTATGGCACGGCCCTGAACCGCTTCTGCGTCCAGGTCGCTGCAGGGTATCCACTCACCGTTTACGGCAAAGGTCAACAGATCCGAGGGGACATCAATTTGATGGACACGATCAGATGCATTGAACTGGCCATTGCATCACCACCCAGAGAAGGCGAGTACCGTGTATTCAACCAGATCACCGAGCAGTTCTCGCTCGTTGAGCTGGCAGAAATGGTCGTCAGGCAAAGCGAGCGTTTCGGGTTAGAGGCACAGGTCAAGCATCTCCCTAATCCCCGCGTTGAGGCAGAGCAGCACTACTACAATGCAGCTCACACCAGGCTCGTCGAACTTGGACTCGAGCCGCATCTCTTGAACGGGTCCGTACTTGAGTCGCTGATACAAGTAGCCATCAAATATCGCAAGCACATCGACAGAAACCTGATTCTGCCTACCGTCAACTGGCGCACGACCAAAAATGAGGTTTATCGGACCGACTCCTGATAAGGAGAGATCGTCTTCTCAAGAGAGCAACCGATCAATGATCGGACAAATATCTTGATTGGCCTTCATATTCCAGACTTTGTAGGCCCGAATGCCATCCACCTTTTCAGCGATCATCCCTGGATTACTTGCTATCCTGGAGAGCAGCTCTTGCTGGGCCGTCGTTTCCAGGCAAACCCAACCGAGGTTGTACCGCTCGATGAATTGAAGGTTGGGGGTCTCCTGGCCTGGAATAAAGGCTGTGACGAGAAACGGTTTCTCCAGCATGAATGCTTCGGATATAAAGCTTGCACCCGCTTTACCGGCTATCACATCCGCCGCCGCCATGTATGGAGCGATCAACTCAGTAAAAGGCAAGGCTCGCACCCGCTCAAGGCCTGCATAACGCGCTGCCATGCTCTTGTTACTGCCGGTCGCCAGGATGATCTGCATGGGTACACCCGCACTCTCCGCACTCAGCAGGCTCTCGATGGTCCAATCAGCTCCAGCAGACCCTTTCGCACCTGCCTGTAAAAAGATGGTAAATACCGCAGGATCAAAATCCAGGGCAGCGAGCATCTCATGTCTCCCATCTGGAGAGACTTCTAAAAACTGGTGACGCACCGACCTTCCAGTAAGGTACAGGTGGTGTTTATCGATACCTTGTTGCAGGGCCTGGGCAAAAATTTCGCGGGTTGGAGCAAGGTAAGCATCGGCCTGTTTCTCCGTGAACCACGTCATGTGTAGCTGCCCCAGGTCGGTGAGCTGGAAGACGAGTGGGACACGTTTTCGACGGCGTTCATTAACACGAGCAGTTGCATATGATAACAGCGCATGTGTCGTTATGATAAGTTGAGGCTGGATATGCTCGATAATGCTGCTTAGCCGCTTGCGGCTAAGCAGCACAAGTACGCGGTGTAGCCATAATGAGGTGATTTCATTGTCAGTGAAGGTAAATTGCCACTCTAGAAATTTCGAAAAATGTCGGCTTACTGACGCATAGTAACGATCAACCATAGCAGGCTGTGGATCCACAATAGCAACTTCGTAGTGTGTCTCAAGCATACCCTTTAGTGCCTGAGCGAGATTCAGGTGTCCACCCCCGGTATGAGTGGTCAGGATCAAAATGGTGGGCTCTTTCATCATCGGCCTGCCCTTCAAAAAAATGTGTGATCTTTGTCTTGATTTCAATAACAATATATGCTATACTTGAAAATAACAATTAGTTATATTCAGCCAGTAGCGAGGGATTGGAGATGTAGAGCACTAGTGCTCGAGAAAGGCACGGTTGCAGCCATGACCTCAGCTCTCTTTTGTGATCAATGTGGTGCAGCGCTTCCAGCACAAGCGACCTCCTGTGCCGCCTGTCGTTACTACTTTGGCACTTCTTCATCACCAGCATCAGCGCAAGCAGCTCAAGCGTCTCTCCCTCCCACCATGGCTGCATCTGTAGGTGTCCTGCGTCCTGGTACGCTCTTCGCTCAACGCTACCGTGTCCTCGATAAGGTGGGTGAAGGCGGGTTCGGCGTCATCTACAAGGCGGAGGATCTCGACCAGCATCACAGGTTCGTCGCCATCAAGCAAATCGACCTGAGTCGACTCAGCCCACAACAGATTATCGAGGCGACGGATTCCTTTAATCGCGAAGTTGGCTATCTCTCCCGGCTGAAACATGACCACATTCCCCGCATCCATGAGTACTTTACTGATCCAGATCACTGGTATGTCGTGATGGATTATATCGCGGGAGAGACGCTGGAAGACAAGCTCAAGAAAGCCCACCGGGGACGCTTCTCCGCGCAAAAGGTGCTTGACATCGGGATAGCCCTCTGCGATGTGCTGGCATATCTGCATGCGCAACAGCCGCCGGTCGTCTTTCGCGATGTCAAACCTGCCAACATTATGCTGACCAAAACCGGCCGCATTTATCTGATCGACTTCGGCATTGCCCGCAACTCAGCACCAGGCCAACTTAGAGATACCGCTCCACTCGGCTCTCCGGGCTATGCGGCACCTGAGCAATATGGAAAAGCCCAATCGACCGCGCAAACCGACATCTACGGTCTAGGTGCGACCTTGCAGACGCTGCTCACTGGAAAAGAGCCATTAGAGATCCTGGCCGGAGGAGAACCATTAGATCGCGCCATACCCAAGAAACTGCAGACCCTCCTTACAAGCATGCTCGAGCGAGACGTCAGCAAAAGGCCGCAGAGCATGGATGAGGTGAAGCAGTCTCTCCAATGGCTCAAAGAGCATTCAGCGCCTCTGAGAGCGAAGCGAACGCTTGCTTTCATATGGAATTCTCTCATCCCCTCAATCTTCCGAAGCATGCTGCTCACGGCTCTGCTGCTCTTCATCTATCTCGTCTTTTTCTTCACCGGTTTTTTCAACAGCCTGATCTGGATACTGTGCCTTCTTCTTATGCTGTGCGTTGTTGTTGGTCGGAGCGCCTATTATCTCCGTCGGGAGATGGAAGAAACCGCGACTGGGCTGAGCGCAAAAGCAGCACTCGCTATAGTGGTGAAGTACCTGCAAGGCTCAATACTCTATGCGTTGATACCGGCAGTACTCTTCTATTCCCTCTACTATATCCAGGGGACAGAGTACCTTTCGATACATGATGCTCTTTTCTTTGGAGGTCTCGCCCTTGCCTGCATCATCTACGGCCTTTACTTTTTCAACAGGGAAATCAGCTGGCTATTGCATCTTGTTCCTTCGTGGCGGAGAGCCCGTAAGCATCAGCAGGTTCCTCCTCTCCAGCAGCATATGCACAAACGCCGTTGAATGTATCTGTCTCCTAATCAGGAATCGGCAAGAGGCCAGTATCATGTCCAACCTTACTTTCTAGCGGTTGGAGCGTCTCAATTATTTCAATCTTGATTTCAGCCATGACAGTACTCTCGCGCCTGCTCTGGCGTAACTTTCGCACAAGCCAGGCGGAGAGAACAGTAGCCACCAGCAGGGCGAGAAAGAGGCCTGAGAAGGCTCCAAATATACCCGCCACTTCCTCCCAGCTTGCTGCAAAGATGTAACCCAGACCCAGAGGAATGGTTGCTCCAAGTATTTGCCCACTGACATCCCAGAACAGAAAGTTACGGTACGGATATTGTTCCACTCCCGCGAGGAAGTTTATCGGGCCACCAAGAACCACTATCAGAAACCGCGTGATAAAGATTGCCCATGCCGTTTTCTGCTTGAGATAGGCACGACCCCGTGCCAATGTCTGTGATGAGATCAAACGAAAACGTTTTTGCCGCTCAAACCAGGTCAGGAGAGGACTGCCCACGCGCCGACCGATGAAATAGCCAAGATTGTCTCCCATCACAGCCGCACTCAAGGCAACCGGAAACAGGATCACCATGTTTAGATCACCAAAGGCGGAAAATGCTCCCGCGGCGAAAAGAAGAAAAGAACCAGAAATGGGAGCACCAGCGGCAGCGACGAAAACGATCAACCACAGCACCGGATATCCATATAACTGCAGTGCATTGATCAAGAACGCATTCAATATTTTGCCCTCCCTGTCGCTGGTGGAGCATGTCTCACGCTGTGCTGGGGCGGCGGCATTGGCATCGAGGGGGGTTGTTTTTTACGATACGTCAGGATGGCATGTTGAATGGTTCGAATAACCTGATCGATAGGCTGCCGGTTACGATTCGCGATCTCATTGAGCGTCGCATGGCGGATCTGATCCGGGCTGTTCATATTGAGTGAACGGTACAGGTAATCTTCGGGAACGTGGTAAATATGGGAGATCATATGGATAGTCATCCAGGGATGAATAGCATGTACGTCTCCTGCTTTGATAGCACTATTCTGCTGCTGGAAATTCCGCACTGCCTGAACGGTATTCACAGCAGTAAAGGCGAGAATCCCCAACATGAGGAGCAAAAGAAGGCAGAGAATGCCTAGCTTGGCGCGTTCCCTCAGTGCGTACAACTTCTACTGTTCCTTTCTATTGTCACAATTAGTTACAAGTATTTTTTGAGTGCTCTGGTTATCGATTTAAAGCCATCGGCAGGGTCTATTGTATGTAGCAGCCCTGATGCGATCAGTTTCTGCGCCCGGCCACTAACCTGCTCTCCTCGCATAGCCGATGCCAGTGTATCGGCGGTTCGTCCACTTCCCTCGATGACGATCACCGGGCGAGTGGCTCTCACGCTCTCTGCTATGTCATCCCAGGCAATCTCTCCCCCATTTACCAGGACCGTTACGGAGGGTTTTTGCCCGGCTAATTCATCCGCGACATCGGCTATCCAGGATGATTCGTCACCCCATTGAGAGCCAGGAACCAGCATGAAATGGCTGTGGTGAGGCTCCAACAGTTCATTATGTGGACGGGCTAACACATCAAGGGATAATGCGATAGTGCCAGTTGCTGCCACACCTATTAATGGGAATATCGCCTTGATCTCAGCACGAGCCTGCCCCATCAATTGCATCACCCCTGCATCGGTACCGCCATCTATAATGGCCGCTCCGCTAGATTCGGCAAGCGGAGCCAGAGCCTTTACAAAGAACTGGTGAAGATGGGTCAATTCGTCGCTGCCGACGCCACTTGCACCGCCGACCAGCACAACTGTGGGCCGCGGATAGTGTATACCCAGTTCACGCAGAGCAGAGGAAAGTTCGGCTAACTGGTAAACCCGTATAACCTGTGCGGTGTGCTTATTCGGAAATGCGTAGACGAATGACTTCACTGGTTAACTTCTCCTGAGATGACTATTGGGGCATTGTAGCATTGCCTCAGCCTGTTTGCAATATCGCATTTATCCCGCTTGCTCGCTCCGCAAAAAGTTCTGGGCCAGGCACAGGGCAGCGATAGACGGTGCAGATTGTAATTCGCCACTGGCACATAGATCAACAAATGTATCGAGTGGTACCCATCGCATTCCTATCGGATAGTGTTCATCGCCGACCAGCTTGCTGGGCAACAGGTCGCGCGCCAGGAAGACGAATTGCCGCGAGGTTATATACTTGGAGAGGTGTATTTCGCCCAGGTAATCGATCCTTTCCGCACGCCAACCTAGCTCCTCTTGCAGCTCGCGGTTGGCGGTCTCTTCCAACGCTTCACCGGGCTCGGTTGAGCCACCAACCAGTACCAGCACATCCTTGTTGAAGGCGGGAGAGTACTCAACAGCCATCAGTACCTGGCCATCGTCTGTCAAAGGTACGACCAGCACGGCGTCGCCACAATGGACAAAGCCTTCTCCGTCATCGCAGGCCATCAAGGTAAAGTATGCATTACTCGCGACTGTATGACCATGAAGCTCGTTTGGAATATGTTCCATAGGATGCTCTTTCTTGCTTTTCTTCTATTCTACCTCCATAGTATAGTATGACGTGTTCTCTGCTTGTCTTTCCAAATTGAAGGAGTGAAATTCTCACTATAAGAAAGAAAAGCTGCAATTCGGGTGTTTGACTGCAGTCAAACACCCGAATTGCAGCTTTTCTTTCTTAAAAAATGCGGGATGAATCATGTATTCACCCATTTAAGAAATTCTCTATGCGTGTTCGAGGCGGCGAAGCTCGATTTTTCCATTGCGCACGCGCACATCGAAGCCGGGTTGTGCGTAGACGGCTGGGCCGTTGACGACACTCCCATCGCTCATGCGGAAGCAGGAGCCGTGCCATGGGCATTGGACTACGCCGTCTTTATACGTTCCTTCATCCAGCGGGCCCCCAAGGTGTGAACAGGTGGCGGCAATGGCGTAAATTGATTTGCCCTGTTTGAGCAACACGGCTGGAATACCGGACACGTCCACCCGTGTCAATTGGCCCTCGGCCAGGTCTTGGACGTTTATGACCCCGACAAAGTCGTCCGAGCCGCCCTCCCAGGCGACATGGTTCACCCCCACTCCCTTGGCGAAGACCAGCTCGCCGCCAAGGTAGGCGGAGAAGAGAGAGGTCAGATAGCCAGCCGACGCGAGTGCGATGCCTGCACGGCGTTGGCCCGTGCGCCGCAGTAGAAGTGAAACCAGGTACATAACTGTGATACTGCCGTTGAGCAGGCCATGCATCAGGCCGACGCGCCGATCGGTGCCATCCAGATCACTCCAATCGGTCACACCGGTTACGGCCGCGCCTACCGCTCCCAACAAACCCAGCCCTAGTGAGAGGTCTGCGCCATTAGCCAGCCCTTCGCTCTCATCATTGAGCGTGGCAAGGTCGAGCAGCATGGTAGCACTCCATGCTCCCAGGGGTACATCGGTCAGCAGAGGATGGACAGAATGCCCAAGCCAGGTACCGTTGAGCGCATCTTTGATCTTGCGGTTAGGCTGACCCGGCTGGCCAAAAAGGGCTAATAGCCAGTTCTGAAATGGACTTGCGAGCTTATCGAGCCATGTTTGATTCTCGACAAACTCTCCAATCACATGCCTGACAATTGGACTGGCCGGTGGCGTCTCTGCCCAGCTTCTCTGTTGTGCCGCTTTGACTTTTGTGGTCATCTGTTGTATTCCTTTCTAAATTTGCATGAGAGAACGGGTGACAATTTGCGAGTTGTCGCTATTTACTTTACAGTAAGCCAACAATAATCACAAGGAGGGTTTGAACCTAGCACTGAGAAAGGTACTTCTGGCTGTCGCTTCTTCAGTATGTAGCGGACAACGGCCCTGTTATGAGCGTAGAAGAGGCGGGCACAGCGTAAAGCACTTGGGAGTGAGCGGAATCGTACCTTCATCTCGTGGGATAGCGGTAAGCTAACATACTGAAAACCATGCTCAACCAACCAACCATAGTCCTCTCTACGAGGCCAGATGAACACAATTTTGCCGCCTGGCTTCGTCACACGCTGCAGCTCTATCAAGCCCGGCTCACCACCACGTTCCGGTTCAGCAGTGAAAGCAGAGCAAGAGAGAGATATGTCAACGCTATGATTGTCCAGGGGTATCTGATCAAAATATCCCCGATAGGCGATGATCCGACTACTGTCAGGCTGGCTTGCCAGCTTTTGTTTCAGGATACGCAGCAGACCTGGAGAGGGCTCCACCGCGTAGACCAACGTGGCACCATAACGCACACACTCAAATGTGGCACGCCCGCTCCCTGCCCCAACATCAAGGACAGTTTTGCCGCATAGGTCCGGCTCTAACTGCTGAAAGATGCCGGGGTGCAGGCACTCTCCCTCCGTCAGTTCCTCATAGAGCTCAGGAGTTTTCCAGTAGGTCAATTCCCAGAACAGGGTATCGAGAACGCGCTTTTGTGCAGCATTCACCGTATCGCGTGACACGGGCTGCCGAAATGCCATCATGAAGTTCGCACGCTGCCGTGCAGGGAGACCGTAACTGACACGTTTCAGCAATGCTTTGGAGGCCCCTTGCAGGCTCCATGCCACGTCTTCAAGCCTTAAACCCAGGCCACCTCTGCCAAACAGATGCCGCATAGTGGCATCGTCAAACACCATCAAGTCTTCAATGGCAAATGGGTTCTCAAACAACGGGACATCTTTCGAAATTTCCTCAACGCTATCTTGTGAAGATGATATGTTGTCCATTAGCTGTTTCCTATCAGCGTGCGTTGATTGCCCCCTGGCATTTCAAAATACATACTTACCAGCATGATGCTAGATAGTAGTCACCCTTTGAGGAAAGAGGCAAGTCAACAATAAGATATTAAGCAAATGTTAAGTTGTGACTGTTATGGTCGGTGTGATAGAGTGCGATAGAATGGACGCTTTCTATTTTCACAGACGGCGCAAAAAAGAAAGGAGGTGCTCACTTGTATTTACCGGCACCGCTTGCCACGACTGCTCATGCCCTGCGAACTGATCAACTTGATCTATTCGCCTTTATAGAGAGCATTTGCGAGCAGATTGATGCGCTTGAGCCGCGTATACATGCACTCCTACCCGAACCAGGCCGCCGAACACGCCTGCTGGCGGAAGCCAGCAGGTTGCGGGAACGTTTTCCTGATCCTGCCAATCGCCCGGTCTTATATGGCATTCTGCTTGGCGTCAAAGACCTGTTCAATGTCGATGGTTTCCCTACTCGTGCCGGGTCGCAGCTTCCAGCAGAGGTGTTTGCAGGGCCAGAGGCAAGCTGCGCCACCGCACTGCGCGCCGCGGGTGCGATTATACTGGGAAAAACCGTTTCCACTGAATTTGCCTATTTCGAACCTGGGCCAACTCGCAATCCACTAAACCTTAGCCATACTCCTGGTGGGTCGAGCAGCGGTTCCGCTGCGGCTGTTGCGGCTGGATTTTGCTCCCTGGCACTGGGTACGCAGACCATTGGCTCGGTTATTCGCCCGGCAGCTTTTTGCGGTATCGTGGGCTTTAAACCAGGCTATGGTCGTATTTCCAGCGACGGAGTCGTTGCCTGTTCCCCATCCCTGGATACTGTCGGGTTCTTCACCCAGGATGTGGCAGGGGTGGCATTGGTGGCCCCATTGTTGTGCCGGGATTGGCAACCAGCAGAACCCGCGGCATTGCCTGTCCTGGGTGTGCCCGATGGACCTTACCTTGCTCAGGCTGCGCCAGAAGCGTTGGCTGCTTTCGAGACTCAACTGGAGAAGCTTGCAAAAGCTGGCTATGTGGTGAAACGCATCAAGGCAATGAGCGATATTGAGGCGATCAACCGCCGCCATATGCAGCTGGTTTTTGCCGAGATGGCCCAGGTACACGCTGCCTGGTTCGCTCAATATGAGTCTCTCTACCGACCTCGTACATCTGCTGCCATTCGCGAAGGGCAGGCTTTGGATGCCGGGTCAATAGCTGTCGCCCGTACAGGGTGTGCGCTGGTGCGTGCTAAATTTCAGGTGTTGATGTCACAACACGGTTTTGATCTGTGGGTCTCTCCTGCCGCCTGCGGCCCTGCGCCCGAAGGCATTGATTCAACCGGCAGCCCGATGATGAACCTCCCCTGGACCCATGCCGGACTACCCGTTATCTCACTGCCTGCCGGAAGAGCCGAGAATGCTTTACCTCTGGGTTTGCAGTGTGTAGGTGATATGATGACGGATGAACTATTAGTGGCGTGGGCGGAACCCATGGCTATGATACTGGAGAAAGAATGAAGTAACCTAAATCCAGGGAATACGTGGCAGTTCGGGCGAAAGGCGTGCCTTTCGCCCGAACTGCCACGTATTCCCTGGATTCTAAGAATAAGCCATATGGCTCCTACGCAAATGTCTACTTCTACCGATACTGTAATCAGAACCATTCGATGAGAATGGATAATAGCTTCCTGGACTTACGCTGTATTGAGTGCTTCGGTATCCAGTAGTTGAGAAACTTCTCTGTAGGAGAACATCATGTACGCTGCACCTTCTTTGAGAAGAGTACTTCCTGCCATGGTGATAGGAATCGCTCTTCTCGCACTCTTTAGTGCCCTTGCAAGGAATATCTTCGATTACCAGAACACAACACAACGGACGAATACCTTAGTCTCCTCAAGCAATATGAAAGGCCCTGTACTTTATACCCCTAAAAATACGCTTCCTGATACCTGGAATAATATTCACCCCTTCCAACTGTTCGACACGCATGTTAGCTCGAATGTTATCGCTCGCACTTACAATGCTATTTGGGCTGCAGGATTGGGCAGAATGCGGATCTATCGCTCAATTAATCCGGGCATGTTCCTGTCCTACTACATCCCTTTTAACCGGGACTATGGAACCTTTTTCAATAACAGCACCATCCACAGCCTGTCTTACTGGCAAGCCGCCCATCCTGATTGGGTGCTCTACCAGTGTGATCGCGTCACACCTGCCTATCAATTTGGCGATCCCAATGTGCCGTTTGATTTTACCAATCCTGCTGTGATGGCCTGGCAGGTGCAAACCTATGCCCAACCCGCCAGCCTGAGGGGGTACGATGCCATCGCGGCAGATAATGTAGACTTCGGCAACTTTTACAATGCCTGCGGCATCTACAAAAATGGCCAATGGGTGCAGTTGTTCTCAGGACAGCCCACAGATACGAATTGGCAGACAGCCCTGCTGAACTGGCTCTCCCAGATGGGAACAGCCCTCCATAGCCTTGCACATCCCCTGACTCTTATTCCCAACCTCGCTTTCAGTGGTCTTTCACCAATGGACCCGCTCATTCTCCAGGCAGCGGACTTAAGCGATGGCACACTGGATGAAGGCGGGTTTACCAACTACGGGGGTGGTTACGTGACCGGCACGGAGTGGGTCCAGCACGTGCAATATATCGAGTACTTGCAAGCCGAGAATAAACCGTGCTTTGTCGTCAATAATCTCCCGACCATGAACAGGCCCAATATTCAGTGGGCCCTGGCCTCTTACCTGATGGGCAAGGATCATTTCAGCGAGATATACATCACAAAAATGCAGAAATATGGTATCAACTCCTGGCTAGCCGAGTACAATGCTCAGGTCGGTAGCCCCAACGGTTCCATGTATCAAAGTCAAAATGTGTATTGGCGCGACTATTCCAGCGGAGAAAGCATCGTCAATCCCGATGCAGCTAGCACCTTCACCATCACTCTCAATCCGAGTGTTCACTATGTTGATCTGTATGGCAACACCGTAAGTGGGACAGTGACGATGCTCCCCCACTCTGGACTGGTGCTGTTAATAGCATTTTAACTTGGAAATTTAGCGAAGAAGCGCAGCCATACAAGCGTTTGACAATGTCAAACGCTTGTATGGCTGCGCTTCTTCGCTAAATTTCCAACATTTCTTACGGGTCGCGCCGTGCAACCAATCCCTGTTGCCAGGCATAGACAGCCGCCTGTGTACGATCCATCATGTGGAGCTTGCCCAGGATATTGCTGACATGCCCCTTGACCGTCTTTTCGCTGATGACCAGTTGATTGGCAATTTCGGCATTGGAGAGCCCATCTGCAATGAGGCGCAGTACCTCTAATTCGCGGTCGCTCAGGTCGGTAAAGAGGTTGGGAATGTCTCGCCTTGCCCCACGAAGTTCCTGTACCACGCGAGCGGCGACGCGGGGGTGCAGCACAGATTCGCCTCGCGCCGCCTTGCGTACAGTGTCGGCTAATTCGTCTGGACCGACATCCTTCAGGACATACGAGAGCGCACCGGCACGCAGCGCAGGGAAAATGTATTCGTCTTCGTGATAGGAGGTGAGCACAATAATCTGTGAATGTGGACTGACCTGCTTCACCTGCCGCGTTGCCTCCACACCCCCTATACCGGGCATCACGAGATCCATCAGCATCACGTCAGGAACGAGTTCTGCCGCCATACGAACAGCCGCCTCACCGGAGTCCGCCTCGCCTAACACAGTCAAATCCGGTTGTAGCTCTAAAAAGGCTCGTATCCCTTGCCTCACAAGAGCATGGTCGTCGGTAATCAGAAGAGAAATCTTATCTGTCATATGCGCTCCGCACCTCTGAATGGATCTAAAACGTTCGCATCCTCATGATTTGATACAACCGAAGCATCGCTCGTACCAACGCCCAGACGTTTGCACTGCGCACTGATACGTGTCCCTTTTCCTGGTGAACTCTCTATTTGTACGTCGCCCCCAAGTGCCTTCATGCGCTCCTGCATTGAAAGCAGGCCAACCCCCAGATACCCTTGACGAGCAGTATCAAAACCTTGGCCGTTATCGACCACAGAGAGCGTCACCGTATCATCAGTAGTCGTCAAGATCATCTGTACCAGGGTAGCCTTGCTATGGCGGGCCACATTTGCCAATGCCTCTTGCGCAACACGGAACAGTGCCTCCTCTATTATGCTAAGCGGCAGGGTCTGTGTTCCCTCTACCCGCAGGTTGGCGACGATGCCGGTCTGCTGTGTCCACTGGGTTGCCAGTTCGCGCAGCGCGGCGGCAAGTCCCTTGCCCTCAAGCGCGACGGGACGCAGTTCGCGAATCAGCGATGTCAGTTCTTGTTGAGCCTGGTGGACAAGCTTTTCTGCCTCATTCAAGCGTATCTCGGCGGCAGCGGCATCACGTTTGAGCAAGACCTTTGTTGCCCCTATTTGCATCAGGGCTTCTGTCACCACTCACATTTCTGACCATCACCCTGAAAGAAACAGCCCCCCTAGAATCTCACCGTGCAGTGGACCGCCCCCCGCGACTGCCGCTCTCCTATACATCATCGCGTGGAAGTATCTCTCGCTCCGAATGGCCGCGTATTCTGCAACGTGCTAACCAGGGCGAATCATTACGCCAACTCGCAGAGAGCTACGGAGTATCCCCCACAACGATACACAACGTTATAAGAGCAGTCCGTAGAGAACAACAGGAAACGGAGGGCAAGTAGTATGACGCTCTCCACCGCCGCGCTGCAACGTGCTCAGGAGCGCAACCGTGAGCTTGAGGCGTTCATACGCTGGGAAGATGAATTATTCAGCAATGCCCATCTGAGCGGCAACCACAAGCTAGAAATCAGAGCCACCCGGCGAGCCGTTCAACGGGCACAGACCCACGACGCGCAAGGCCGCGCCCGTATCAATCTCACTACGATTGCCGAGCAGATAGGCGTCTCCCCGGACACCATGGGTAGGGGGCTAAAGGTGCTCAAGCAATGCGGCGTCATTACAGACCACGACCTGAAACCAGAGATACAGGAGAATGGCGAGCGCTGGACACGCCACTATGTCACGCTTGACGAGCAACTCCTCGCCAGGCCGAAAGAAATTAAACCTCCAGAGCCGCGCAATCACGGCGGCAAGCGGTACCATTGTCAGAAATGCGGCAGCGACCAGGTACGCATTAAGCGCCGGGTTACGGTTGTGTGTAAATGCTGCAAGCATGAATCGCTCATTGAGGAAAGCGAACGCGACCAGGAACCGGAGAGCACCGACCAGGCTCAGGTAAAAAATTTTGACGAGCAGGGGGGCAACTTGCAGGACACTCTAAAACCAGTTAGCCCCCCCTATGGTGCAGGAGAGACGGCAGACGGCCCCCGCGATCCTGGGAGCGAGCCAGAGCCAGAGGTTGACCAGGATGATCTACGCGCAGCCGCCGAGCTCCTTCTAGCACTGGCAGGCCAGGCCGACGAACATATAGAAATGTCACGGCGCGGAGAGAAGAAGTATTACACCGTTGACCGCCCCCTTCTGCTTAACGACCTAGTAGACCACTTGCAGGGGGGCAAGGCACGCGGAGCGCTCTGTAGCTACCAGGACGGCAGCACACGCGGCCTCTGCTGGGATGCAGACGACCCAGAGCACTGGGAACTGCTACGCCAGGCAGCCCGGCAACTTGCGGAGGCCGGGTACTTGCCGATCTTAGAGCCATCGCCAGGCCGAGAGGTAGGCGGCCATCTCTGGGTGATGTATGATGACCTGGTAGACGCGGCAGCCGCCAGGCACCACGCCCAATTTATCGCGCCCCAACTTGCGGAATTGCCGGAGTATTGGCCTGGACCTGCGAACGCGAAACGATGGAACAAGGTACGGCTCCCAGGCGCGAAATATGTCCGGCCTGGGGTGAGCGCTTGGTGTCAGCTGGTGAGTATCGCCACTGGTGAAAATAGCCGGGATGGACGCAGCGCGGCCACCCTCTTACTCTCCAGTCAGACTCCCGCCGCGATTGTGCCAGCGATCCACAACGACCAGGCGCAAGCTTGCAACGTTGCCCAACAGGAGACGGAACCCCCAACGTTGCACCTGGTAGCCCCAGCTGGGGAGTTGCCCAACGGCGACCAGTACCAGGAAAGCAATTTGCAGTCCAACCAGGTGGATACCCAATGGTATCAGAAGTACAACACGCCGGAGGGGAAACGCCTCTGGTTCCAATGGACACCGGCCCAGCTTGCGGCCTGGTGGAACGAACGGCACGCCATAGACGAACTGTTACCCAGCGAGCGTAACGGCTACGGCCTTGCTAGCTGGCGTGGAGAGCGCACCGCAAGCGTAGCGAAGGATAAGAGCGGCGAGCGCTGGGCAGACTTCGGAGCCAGCGCCCGCCAGAGCGACGGCAGCCCCGATACAGGAGATGCGTTAGAGCTACAGGTGAGACTCACCGGAGCGCCGAAACCGGAAGTGATGCGTCAGGCAGCGCGGGAGCTGCTCCAGGAAGCACGCCAGGCGCTAGAGAATGCAGCCAGGAACGGCGAGCCGATACCGGTCTGGATAGTCGAGATCATCACACCGGCAGGCCGCGAGCACTACGCCAGGGTAGCGAGTCAGGCCGGACACGTTGACCAGGCGGCAGCCCCCGCGATCAGCGACCATGCTACCGAACAGAGGGGGCTAACTGGTTTTTCTCCTACTAATCCGGCGTTAGCCGTTCCTTCTTTCAATCTGGCGAGTCAGGATACGCCGGAAGCCCTGGCTGGTGAGCTTGCGACGTGGCTAACATACGATCCAGCCAACCCTTGTAGCATATGTGGCTGCACGCTAATCTATGACCTGCAAGGCTACGCAGCATGTGCCAGGTGCTACCCAAGTTCAAGGCGTTGGGGGGATGTAAACCAGGAGCGCATACATGCTCTTTTTTCGCGTTTCAACGCCCTATAAGATTGATACGAGTGGCTGTAATTTGCCTATCCAAATTTGCCACATATGACGTGGATGCCCAGGGGTCTAATTCAGGCCGGAAAGAAGTAAGAACACGTTGCAGTACCGTTATAGACTTTATTTGGTCGATGAACGTTAGAGCTTGACCAGCGCGTCTACAAGCTTCTTCAATTTCCCCCTGTTGTGCGTAGCTGCGGGCAAGATCGACGAGAGTAGTGGCTTGACGGCTAGGCAATGTATCAAGTGCTTCTAGCAAAACGGGTTGTGCCTTTTCTGGATCACGGAGACGCACAAAACAAACACCCTTGTAACCTAGCAGGCTAGGAAGCCCGAATTGTGTCCAATAGGGATCATCGTCTAGCTGATGTTGACTAGTGATAGTTTCAGCTTGCGCTAACGCCCTGAAACAGGCATCTGATGCTCCAAGATTAGCTTGAACTTCTGCCTCTCTTGCTGCAATCCAGGAACGTGAGGTAATAGTAGCACTTTGC
>WNFB01000393.1_pt1 | contig 34128 bp, 30 predicted proteins | sample 5400501 | NCBI WGS metagenome assembly WNFB01 (sample SAMN13153341, study PRJNA577476) | soil metagenome | isolation source: 200 cm saprolite under Douglas fir tree site 2 hole 1 | place: USA:California | collected 2015-04-18
TCAGCAGCAAGTGCTGCAAGGCAAAACCCGCGGCGAACATCGCCGGCATTGCGAGCAGAGCCGCGAGAAATGGATCGAAGCCGAACCACGTCGCCAGCGCGAGGATCGCGAACGCCGCCAGCACGATCAGATCGCCGTGGGCGAGATTGACCAGCCGCATGATGCCGAAGATCAGCGACAGGCCGGCGGCGAACAGCGCATACAGGCCGCCAAGCAGAACGCCCTGGATGATCGTGTCGAGCCAATCGAGCATGCTCAACGTCCGAAATAGGCAAGGTGAACCTGTTCGCGTGTTAGTTCCGTTGGCCGCCCTGACAGCGACACCCTACCCTCCTGGAAACAATAGACACGGTCGGCGACCTTCATCGCCTGCGCGATGTCCTGCTCGACGAGCACGATGCTGGTGCCGTTCTGTTTGATCCGCGGCATCGCATCGTAGATATTTCGGATTACAATCGGCGCCAGACCGAGACTTATCTCGTCGCATAACAGCACGCGCGGGTTTGACATCAACGCGCGCCCGATCGCGGCCATCTGTTGCTCTCCGCCGGACAGCGTGTGGCTCGGCGCGGTCCGGCGTTCTTTTAGCACCGGGAACAGCCCATAGATGCTATCCAGCGACCATATCCCGACCACATGCCGGCCGTAGCTTCCGATCAGCAGGTTCTCCTCAACCGTCAGCGAGGAGAACAGCCGCCTCCCCTCCGGCACCATCGCGATCCCGAGCTTGAGAATATTTGCCGCGCCAAGCGCGCCGATGGGCCTGTCCTCGAACCGCACGCTATCGGGCTCGGCGCGGATCAGGCCGGTGATGGCCTTGAGGTAGGAGGACTTGCCCGCTGCGTTGGCGCCGATGATCGCAATCGTCTCGCCTCGGCCGATCACAGTGTCGATCCCGTACAGCGCCTGGAAGTCTCCGTAGTAAGCGGTAAGGCCGCGGGTCTCGAGCATTGGATGTCTCACGCCAACAGACCGATATAGAATTGCCGAACCTCCGCGGAAGCCATCACCTCCAGCGGATCGCCCTCGGCGACTTTCTTTCCGAAATTCAATACGCTCAGCTTTCCGACCACCGCCACCAGCGCGTGCACGATATGCTCGATCCAGATAATGGTCATTCCCGCGGCATGGACTTGCTTGATGGTCTCGACAAGTTCGAGGCACTCCCCCTCGGTTAGTCCCCCTGCGATCTCATCGAGCAGCAACAAATGGGGGTTGGTTGCGAGCGCGCGCGCCATCTCCAGCCGCTTGCGTTCGAGCAATGTCAGTGCACCGGCAAGCGTGTTGGCGCGTTTGAGCAGATGCAAGCGTTCAAGAATTTCCGCACAGGGCGCGGCGGCGGCGCGCTCCGTCAAGCCCCCGCCATGCACAGCAGCGACCAGCAGATTCTCGAACACCGTGAGATTCTCGAACGGCCGAGGGATCTGATGTGAGCACCCGATTCCGGCGATGCAGCGCTCATGCGGCCTGGCCACGGTAATATCACGACCGTTCAGGTGGATTTCGCCCGCATCGGGTGCGAGACCGCCGGCGATCAGGTTGAAAAGCGTCGTCTTGCCGGCGCCATTCGGGCCAATGATCCCAAGCGCCTCGCCCTGCGCGACCGACAGATCGATATCGTCCGCCGCGATGACCGAACCGAAACTCTTGCGCAGGCCTTTAATCTTCAGCATGCGCTTGAGTTTAACAACACGACGGACGAATCGGAATGTAATCGCAAACCTGCGCCGGGGGTGCTCCGCTCGCCTCGCCCTGCTCTCAACCGATCACCTCCATTTTGCCGCCGGCCGGAATGTTTGGCGCAGTCCTGTTGTCGGTGATGACGATGTCGTATTTATTACCGTCCTTCACGCGCCATTGGCCGCCGACCAGCGGTGTCTTTGCGACGTTTTTTGCGGCGAATGGCGGCAGGTTCGCTCCGTTCCACTGTACCTTGCCGACCACGGTATCGAGATTGGTCGCGGCGATCGCAGCGACCATGGCTTTGGCATCGCGCTGCGGCGCACGCTTCAGCGCATCGACGGCGACCTCGAACAGCGCATGCACGAAGCCGATCGGCTGCGTCCATTGTTTCTTGGTCGCAGCCTCATAGCTGGCGGCGAGATCTTTCGCACTCATGCCGGTGAGTGACGATTTGAACGGATGGTTCGGCGACCACCACACTTCCGATGAAAGGTTGTTGCCGTCCTTGCCGAGCGCCTCGACCGCGACCGGGAACAGGATCGCCTTTCCGATCGAGGCGACCTTCGGTTTGAAGCCTTGCCGCAGCGCCTGCTTCCAGAATGTCGTGAAGTCGGGCGGCAACACGACGCCGGTGATGATCTCGGCGTTGGCGTTCTTGAACGCGCTGATCTGCGCCGAGAAGTTGTCGGTGAGATTCTGGTAGCGGCCGGGATCGGCGAGCTTGTAACCGGCTTTCTCCAGTGCCGGCGGGAATCCGACCTGCTTGTCGCCCCAGGCATTGCCGTCGCCGTCGTTGGGAAACAGACCGCCGACTGATTTGTTGGTCGGCACCTGGCTCCACATGTTGGTAAAGACCGCGATAACGTCTTCAAGCCCCCAGAAGAAGTGGTAGGTGTAATTGAAATTCTTCCATGCCGGAGGTCCACCTGCCGGATCGGCCTGGCGGCCGATGAACCAGGGCTGCCATGGCGCCACCGTCGAGATGCAGGGAACTTCCTCGATCTCGCATTGCGTTGAAACCGGGTTCGTGGTCTCGGGCGTCGAGGCCACCAGCATCAGATCGATCTTGTCCTGGACGATCAGATCCTTGGCGACCTGCGCGGCGCGGTTGGGATTCGACTGGCTGTCCTTGACCACGACTTCCACCGGAATGGTGCCCATGCCGAGCTTGATACCGGCCTTGGCGGCTTCCTTGAAATTCGCGATGATAAAGTTGTCGGCTTCGGCGAACGCGGCGAGCGGGCCGGTTTGCGGGCTGACGTAGCCGAGTTTTATCGGGCGCGTCTGCGCGATGGCGGGCATCGCGATCCCGGTAGCGAGCGCTGCGCCGGCCGCCGCTGACGATTTGAGCAACGTGCGACGATCAATCCCTGTGGGCACGATCCTGGTCATGAAGCCTCCCTCCCTGAAAAACTCCGCCGGGCGGCCAGGTCTCGGCTGAGCCTTGACCGTACCCCCGAAATTGTTCGATATTCGAACTCGCGTTCGCTTTTTCCGCGAGTGTCAATGAGCGCCTTGACGGTGTCAACCGCTCGCTAGGGCACGGTGTGTACGATGATGCCTTCCGGACCGCCAGACGAGGGTCGTGACAAGGAGTTCATGACCACGCTCGCCAAGGGGCTCGCCATCCTCAGTGCGTTCGGCAAGCAGCGGCCCACAATGACCTTGTCGGACGCGGCCACGGTCGCCAACCTCTCGCGGGCAGCCGCGCGTCGTGTCCTGCGCACGCTGGCCCAGCTCGGTTATGTCGTTCAGGACGGCCGTGCGTTTTCGTTGACCCCGCGCGTTCTCGATCTGGGTTTTGCCTATCTCTCGGGACAGGACTGGATCGACCGCGCGCTGCCGATGATGAAGGAAGTGAGCGAGCAGCTTGGCGAATCCTGCTCTGGCTCGATTTTGCAAGGCATCGAGATCGTCTACGTCGCGCGCGTGCCTGCCCGGCGCATCATGTCAACCGCCCTGGCGGTTGGCAGCCGGTTGCCGGCCTTTCACACATCGCTCGGCCGCGCGCAGCTCGGCTGTCTTGATGGCGCGGAAATCTGGCGCCGGCTACGGTCGGCGCCCATCGAAGCCTATACGCCTTATACGATCACCGACATGCAAGCGCTGTTCGATCGCGTTTGCGCCGACCGCGAGCAGGGATTTTCCATTGTGGACGAAGAGCTTGAGCGAGGGCTCCGCTCGATTGCCGTCCCGGTTCTCGACCGCTCCGGCCAGGCGGTCGGCGCCATCAATCTCTCGGCGCACAGCACGCGGACAACGCGCAACGAGATGCGCGAGAAATTCCTTCCCGAGCTCAAGGCCATCGCGCAACGGATTTCGCAAGCACCTCGGCCGGTACAGGACTAGGGCAATTCGTTTTGCGATTGCTCGCTTGTCAGGACACCACGAAGACCTTAACATTCCCGTTCGATTTCCGTACAGAAGTTCGCATATCGAACATAACAGGTGCGGACGGTCAGGCGATCGAAAATTCTACGGGAGGTCACGATGGCAAAAACGACGAAGACGGCGGGGGGAAGTACGGCCGGCGCAACACCAGCCAAGGCGACAATGGCGAAAACCAACGGCGGCGGCGACCGCGTAGCGTTCGCACGGCGCCCCGAAAATATCGGCCAGATGGAAGTTAGCCGGCCGCAGACCGGCGCGGAGTATATCGAATCCCTGCGCGACGGCCGCGAGGTCTTCATCTATGGCGAACGCGTCGAGGATGTCACGACCCACCCCGCCTTCCGCAACACCGCACGGATGGTGGCGCGCCTATTCGATGCCCTGCATGACGACAAGCGAAAGAAAAAGCTGCTGCTGCCGACAGACACCGACAACGGGGGAATGACGCACGCCTTCTTCAAGGCGCCAAAGACCGTGGAGGATCTCATCGCCGGCCGCGACGCCATCGCCGAATGGGCCCGCATGACCTACGGCTGGATGGGCCGCTCGCCGGATTACAAGGCGGCGTTTCTCGCGACCCTCGGCGCCAATATGAACTTTTACGATCCGTATCAGGACAATGCCCGACGCTGGTACAAATTCAGCCAGGAGCGCGTGCCGTTCATCAATCATGCCATCATCCATCCGCCGATCGATCGCGACCGGCCGCCGAACGAGGTCAGCGATGTCTGCTGCCACGTCGACAAGGAGACCGACGCCGGCCTCATCATCTCGGGCGCGAAGGTGGTCGCCACCGGCTCGGTGCTGACGAACTATACGTTTGTGGCCCACCACGGATTGATCCCGGTGCAGGACAAGAAATTTGCCGCGGTGTTCATGTTGCCGACCAACTCGCCGGGCGTGAAATTCATCTGCCGTACGTCTTACGAGATGAGTTCGACGGTCATGGGTAGTCCGTTCGACTATCCGCTATCGAGCCGACTCGACGAGAATGACGCGGTCTTCATCATGGACAAGGTGCTGGTGCCTTGGGAAAACGTATTCGTCTACGGCGACCTCGAGAAGGCAAACAACTTCTTTCCGCGCACCGGCTTCCTGCCCCGCTTCGTCGTGCATGGCTGCACGCGGCTCGCGGTCAAGCTCGACTTCATTGCCGGCCTGCTGCTCAAAGCCACCGAAGCCGCGGGCACCAAGGATTATCGCGGCGTGCAGGCGAATGTCGGCGAGGTAATCGCCTGGCGCAACCTGTTTTGGGGACTTTCGGATGCCATGGTCCGCGATCCGAAGCCGTGGATCGGCGACTATGTCTTGCCGAATATGGATCCCGGTAATGCTTATCAGATCATCGCCACGATGGCTTATACGCGGGTCAAGTACCTCATCGAGCAGACCGTTGCGTCGGGTCTCATCTATCTCAACAGCCACGCGCGCGATTTCAAGAATCCGGAAATCCGGCCCTATCTCGATCAGTATCTGCGCGGCTCGAACGGCTACAAGGCGGAAGAGCGCGTCAAGCTGCTCAAGCTGTTGTGGGACTGTTTGGCGAGCGAGTTCGGCGGCCGGCATGAGCTTTACGAAATCAACTACGGCGGCTCGACCGAGGAGATCCGCCGCTACTGCCTGTTCGGCGCACAAGCCTCCGGCAACGCCGATAAATTCAAAGGATTCGCCGAGGAATGCATGGCCGAGTACGACCTGGATGGCTGGAAGGTGCCCGATCTCAGCGATCCAGGCGAGCTCAGCTATCACGTCATGCGCGGAGCCGGATAAGTCACAGCTTAGATCCGGCAAACGTCTGGCTTTCTCTGACCGTTCATTGCGAACGGCCGCTTTGCGCCACTGGCGGACATTCGCCCATGCATGTAGGTCGATACCCCGGCTATCCGACCTTGCGAGGCTCTTGACTAACTTCGGTCGGACTGCGATTCGGGTTCAGCGATCCCAGGCTCGGATAGGGGACGCATCATCTTTCGCAAGTTGACCGACTATCAGTTGGGACTCTATGCGTCGAGCGATTACCTCCGCGCCAACGAGCCGATCGAGGACATTCGAGACCTGCGTCAACACCACTTCATTGGATACATCGAGGACCTGCTTTTTGCGCCCGAACTAAACTATCTCCCGGCACTGACGAAAAACATCGCGGCGAGGATCAAAAGTGCCAATCTGAATGCGCAGTTGAACACCTGCCTTTCGGGAGCAGGATTGGCGGTCCTACCGAGTTTCATGACACGCGATCTGCCGCAGCTTCATCGTGTGCTTCCCGAACACACTAGTTTGTTGCGCACCTTCTACATGCAGATGCACGAGGATAGTCGACAAATCGGCCCGGTACAGGAAACGGCCAAATTTATTCTTCAGCAGGTTCGGATCAATCGCGATCTGTTCAATCCCGATCACTAGGCTTCGCGTTGCTCGAAACCGCCAACACATCTTCCGCTGTGATCGCCACGAGGTTTCGAAACCAAAATGGCAAAACCACCATCGCTGTAATCGCTGAGATGAAACGCGATAACGGCGAGGTCGGATCCATCCTTTTGGTCTAAGATGCAGGTCGGGCCGATGTTCGCTTTGCGCTAACGGCGGTCGTTGATCTTTTGAGGTAACCGGCGTGTCGTTTGACGTTTGGAGGCGTCAGGTTCAGTCGCCCTTGCAATCAAATCGATGCCCTGCAAGCTGAAGCGGTTACCCCTTCGGGAGGGATCACGCTTAGACAAGCTTGGGAGCAATACCGGGACGCCCCACTCGGCCGTTTAGCAAGGGGCAAAGTGGAGTGGTGTTCGGTGCAGAAGCCCAGATAGTCACGCCTGCTCCATCGCGCCGGCTGCTTCCAGCGCGGCGACTTGGTCAGGCGGAATGCCCCAATCTGCGAGCGCCTGCCGGCTGTCGCGCCCGGGCGCCGGCGTTGGCCAGCGAAGCTTCGACGGGGTGCGAGAGAAACGCGGCGCCGGGCTGGGATGCAGCAGCCCGTCGAACATTGCGTAGACCTCACGGGCCTGCATTTGCGGATGCTCGGGCGCTTCGTCGATCGTCAGTACAGGCGCAAGACAGGCGTCTCGCCCCGCGGCAGCCGCGACCCATTCGTCGCGTGTCCGCATCGCGAAGATTTTCGCGAAACGCTCGCGCATTTGCGGCCACGCCGTGCGGTCGTTCTGGTCCGGAAGATTTTCGCCGTCGATGCCTATCACCTTCATGAGATTGGCGTAAAAATGCGGCTCGATCGCTCCCACCGCGACAAACTTGCCGTCCCCGGTCGCATAGCTGCGATAGAACGGGGCGCCGCCGTCCACGATGTTGTCGGCGCGCCGCTCGGTCCAGCTTCCCTGCTGACGAAAGGCCTGGAACGCCGACATCAAATGCGTGACGCCGTCGATCATGGCGACGTCGATCGTCTGTCCGCGACCCGATCGGCGTGCTTCCATCGCCGCAGCGAGCAGGCCGACCGTCAGATAGAGCGCTCCACCACCAAGATCGGCGACAAGATTGAGCGGCGGCGGCGGCGGCCGGTCGGCGTCACCGAGACAGTGCAGCGCGCCTGTGAGGGCGAGATAGTTGATATCGTGGCCCGCCTCCTGCGCTATGGGCCCCTTCTGCCCCCAGCCCGTCATGCGCGCGTAGACAAGACGCGGATTGACCGCGAGGCAGACCTCGGGACCAAGCCCGAGCCGCTCCATCACTGTGGGACGAAACCCTTCAATCAACGCGTCCGCCTCCGTCATGAGTTTCAGCACGGTCGCTACTGCCTGCGGCTGCTTAAGGTCGAACGCAACCGAGCGCTTATTACGATTGTAGAAGTCGAATCGCGGCGGAAGGTCCGGCTCGACCCCCGGCCTGGCGATGCGATCGATGCGCAGGACGTCGGCGCCGAGATCGCCCAGCAGGGCTCCAGCGAAAGGCGCGGGTCCGATTCCGCCCATCTCGACGACACGAAAGCCATCCAACGGTCCCGTCACGATGAAATCTCCTGTTTTCGGAAATCGGAAAGCCCTTTGCCGGAAGCCGCGAGTCCGTCGAGCCAGGACGTCGAAGCGAACCGCCCGCTGTGCGCTTTCGCAAGACACCGGCAGAGCGCGACCAATTCTCCGAGACCGAAATCCTCGACCCAGCGGGCGACGCCGCCGAGTGGTTTTGGGAAACCGAGGCCGAAAACCGAAGCCGCGTCCGCGTCGTCGGCGCTTTCGATCACGCCGTCTTCGAGGCAGCGCAGAACCTCGCGCGCTTGGGCCGCCAGCAAACGCAGCCGCACGCTCCCCTCATCGGGCTGCGCGGCGGCGGACGGATACAGATCGGCTAGTCCCAGCCAGAGCGCGCGCGGCCCCTCATTCAGCCCCTGGTGCGAGGCCTCGGCGTTGCGCCCGCACAAGACGACCGCGAAGCCTGCGGAGGCGACCGCCTGCGCTATGCCGAGTCCCATCAGGCCCGTGCCAACGACGCCGACAGGCCCCGCGATCTCAGCGGTGGAATCGGACGACGTCATCGATATGCGCCCGGCCGACGCGCGCGGCGTTGGCTTTGATGCTGCGGTCCTCGTAGCCGAACGAAATGCCGAACAGCAGTTTGCAATTGGCGGGAATGCCGAGATGTTCGCGGACGATTTCGGGAAACAGCCCGAGCGCGCCCTGCGCGCAGGACGCGATGCCCCGCGCAACCAGCGCTAACATCAAGGTCTGCGCATACATGCCGATATCGGCCGCCTCGCGCGTGTCGAACGGTTCCGGCATGAAGATCAATACGGCGTGCGGCGCGTCGAAGAAGGCGTGATTGCGGATATAGGCCATCTTGCGGCCGACCACGTCCCGTCGCTCGACTCCCATCGCACCATACAATTTCTGCGCCGCGTCCACCTGGCGCTCGCGGTAGATTCCGGTGAATTTACCATCGGCCGGCCAGTCCGGCTTGATCGGTTCGTCGCGCATTCCCGCAGCGACCAGCGCCCCGCGAAGCCGTTTCAACGCGTCACCCGACACCACATGCGGTGTCCAGGGCTGCACGTTGCAATTGGATGGCGACCATTGCGCGAGCTCGAATACCTCGCGCAGCGTCGCCTCCGGCACCTCGTCGGACAGAAAGCCGCGCACCGAACGACGGTGGCGGATCGCGTCGTCGACGTTCATGGCGGGCCGTTCGTGCATGCTCATCGCTGTTCCTCGATCAACGCGACGCCGCGCTTCGCATAGGCCCGCGCCAGATGACGTCCGACGCGCGCGGCATCCGGCAACACGCCGCTACCGAGATCCCCGCGCGCGGCGACGCCGGCGCTGCCTACCGCGCCGCGAAACATTGCAAACACCTGATGGAATCGTGTCAGCCGCTCCTTTGCGCCCGACAATTCGTAATAAAGTTCAAGATAATCGTGCTCGGACGGAACGCCCATCTCATCGAGCGGCAGGCCGAGCAATCCTCCGTTCTCGTCCGGCGCCATGCGCCAAGCCTGACTGTTGAACGCAAGATCGACCAGAGGATGGCCGAGCGTTGAAAGCTCCCAGTCGAGCACGCCGATGACGTGCGGTTCTTTTTCGTGGAACATCGCGTTAGCGATGCGGAAATCGCCGTGGCAAAGCGCGATGGTCTCGCTTTCGGGCAGCCGCTCGGCAAGCCAATGCACCATCCTGTCCAGGGCTGGGTTGTCGTCGTCGCCGCGGCGGAACTGCGTCCACTGCTTCGACCAGCGATTGAGCTGGCGGGCGAAATAGTTTCCGGGCTTGCCGAAGTCGCCCAGCCCGAGCGCCTGATAATCGAGTTTGTGAATGGCGGCGAGCGTGGCGCACATCGACCGAAACAGCTCGGCACGCTCGCCGCGCGTGAGGCCAGGCGTCGCGAAGTCGTTAAAGACACGGCCGTCCAGCCATTCCATGAGATAGAACGGCGTACCGACGATCTCGTGATCCTCGCAGTAGCTATAGGGCTTCGGCGTCGGAACGGCGCTCCCTTGCAGCGCCGTGAGCACCCGATATTCGCGGTCGATCGCATGCGCCGACGGCATCAGCACATTGTTGGGCTGCTTGCGCAGCACAGCGCGCCACTCGCCGCGGGTGACAAAGTAAGTCGGGTTCGACATGCCGCCGTGCGTGCGTTCGACTCGCGTTGGATGGACGCCGCCGAGCCAGCCCTTCAGATATTCGTCGAGCCTTGCGACGTCGAAATCGATACCACGGTCGGCCCCGTTCGACTCCGTCTCCGTCTTCACTGGCTTGCTCGCTTGCCGCTAAAGTTGAACAAATATTGCGCCACGCGCCGGATCTGCACTTCCTCGGTACCCTCGGTGATGCGATACCGACGGTGGTGGCGGTAGATGTGCTCGAACGGTAGCGCGCGGCTGTAGCCGATGCCACCGTGCACCTGCATCGCCCGGTCCGCCGCCTCACAACACAGCCGGTTGGCGCGGAAGTTGCAGATCGACACCATGTCGCTGATCTCCAGCGGATTCTGGCGATCCATCTGCCAGGCCGTGCGGAAGATGAAGTTGCGCACCAGTTCGTATTCGGCCCACAACTCGACCAGAGGGAACTGAATCGCCTGCTTCTTGGCGAGCGGCTCGCCGAAGGCGACGCGTGACTTTGCGTATTTGACCGCCTCCTGGATACAATATCGCGCCGCCCCCGCGCTCGCCGCGGCCTGGCGCACGCGGTTCTCGTGCACAAAGCGCTGCGCGACGACGAGGCCTTCGCCCTCCTTGTGCAGGATCGCGCTATCGGGCACCCGCACGTTCGTCAGTTCCGTCTCCGCGTGATCGCTGGGCATATTGAAAGTCCAGTGATTGTAGAGAACGTTGTGGCCGGGCGTGTCGGTCGGAACGATGAATGCGCTGATGCCCGTGGCTTCGCCCGGCTTGCCCGACGTGCGCGCGAAGACGAGATTGGCATGCGCGCGGGCAACCTGGCTGTTCCAGCGCTTGCGGCCGTTGATGATCCAATGATCGCCGTCGCGCACGCCCGTCGTCTCCAGCCATGTTGCGTCGCTGCCGTGTCCCGGTTCGGTCAGGCCGAAGGAGAGATGCTTTTTCCCCGTGATGATGCCCTCGATATAGGTCTTCTGCTCTTTGGTGCCGTAGTCGGCGAGCGCCGGAATGATCGGGAAGTTGCCGACGATCGACGACTCGTCCTGCAGATCGTTGTGCAGGCCGAGACCCTTGGCGGCGAGGTGCTCGCGGATTGCCGCGATCGCGAGGTTGGAGGCGGCGTGGCCGCCGCATGATTTCGGCAGACCATAGCGCAGATGCCCCGCCTTGTCGGCGCGGCGCTCCATTTCGCCGATCAGCGCGCGCCATTCCGTGCGCGGGCGCCCATCGTCATCCCAGTCGGTTCGCGCATTTTCGCGGCGATGATCGAAGAATTGCATATTCTCGCGCTCGAGCGGCTTGATCTCGGCCTCGATAAAGGCGTCCAGCTCGACAAGCTTGTCGGTGATTTCCCTGGGCAGTTCGAAGTCCATGGCGCCTCTCCCTGGTGCTCTGTTTCGTTGAAGATCGTTTCTAGAGCGCAATCCGTCCGTATGGGTGCGTGCTGCTGACGCCGCCGTCGACCGAGAGCAATTGTCCGTCAACATAGGAGGAATCGTCGCTGGCCAGAAATGCAGCTGCGGCCGCGATCTCCTCGGAACGTCCCGGGCGCTTCATCGGCGTGACGTGGCCGAGCTTCGCTTCAACGCCACGCGCGCGGGCATCCTCGAATACCTTGCGGGTCAGTTGCGTTTCGACCAGTCCCGGCAGCACGGCATTGACGCGCACGCCGGTTCCGGCAAAGGCGTTGGCCGCCGTCTGCGCCAGGTTATTGACCGCCGCCTTGCTCGCGCTGTACGAGGTCGCGCCCGCATTGGCGCGCAGCGACGCGGCCGATGAGGTGAGAATGATCGAGCCGTGGCGCTGGGCCGTCATGTGACGACCGGCGTATTTGATGGCGAGGAAGCAACTGATCGTGTTGACGCGGTAGACTTCCGACCATTCCTCCACCGTCTGCTCCAGCAGCGGCGTGTTTGTCCCGGTGACGCCTATATTTGCAAAGAAGACTTCGAGCCCGCCGAACTCCGACACGCAGCGCCCGACCATCGCAGCCACGTTTTCCTCGATCGATGCATCGACGATCAACGCAGATGCCATCCCCCCTTCGCCTCGGATTGTCGCTGCCGTTTCCTCGGTATTGCCAGCCCGGCCAACGACCAGTACAGCAGCGCCCTCACGCGCGAAACGGATCGCGCTGGCGCGACCGATTCCGCTGCCGCCGCCCGTCACGACCGCACGCTTGCCTTCCAGTCGCTTCATGCCGCTTCTCCTATCTGGCAGGGATCGTCCAGCCACCGTCGGCCGTGATGACGGCGCCCTGGATGTAGCTCGCGTCATCGCTTGCGAGGAACGCGGCCAGCGAAGCGATTTCTTCCGGCGCGCCGAAGCGCCCGCTCGGCATCTCGGCCTGTCGTGTTGCGAGCGTCGCTTCATCGAATTGCGCGATCGAAGCAGGAGTGGCGATCATGCCCGGCGCGATAACGTTGACACGGATCTTCTTCGCACTCAGCTCAATCGCGGCGGCACGGGAAAGGCCGACGACGCCGGCCTTCAGCGCTGAATAGGCAATCGAATCCTTGGCCGGATGAAACGCGGACACGGAGCTCAGGTTCACGATCGAGCCGCCGCCGCGTCGCTCCATCTGCGGGGCCACGGCCTGCGTCGTCCAGATCAGGCCGTGCACGCCCACAGCGAACATGCGCTCGACCGTCTCAATCTCGATTTGCGGAAGCGGCTCAAAGCGCGCCCAGACCGCATTGTTGACCAGTACGGCGACCGGCGCGGCAAACTCGCTTTCAATCCGCGCGAACAGAGCGTGGACATCGTCGCGCTTGCCGACGTCGACCTCATAAGCCCTGGCTTCGCACCCCTTGTGCCTCAACTCGTTGACTGCCGGTTCGAGACGGCGCGCGCTGACGTCGACACAGGCGACGCGTCCGCCTTCCCGGCCGAAGCGCTCGGCGATCGCAAGGCCGATCCCGCGCGCGGCACCGGTGACGACGCACACGCGATCCTTTAGGCGGGAATTCATGCGTTGGCCTTGCGTGGCGGTTCGGCGAAAGCCTTCGCTATCTCGCGAAGCTGGAATTTCTGCACCTTGCCCGCCGGGGTCTTCGGCAGATCCGCGACGATCTCGACCCGTTCGGGCCAGTATTGTTTCGCGACTTTGTGCTCTGCCATCAGGGCCTGCACATCAGCCAGATCGAGCGTTTGTCCGGGACGCAGCACCACGAATGCACAGGCGCGCTCTCCCAATCGCGGATCCGGATATCCCACGATCGCAGCCGAAAGCACGGAGGGGTGCTTGAACAGCAAGTTCTCGATATCGAATACCGGCACGTTCTCGCCGCCGCGGATGATGATGTCCTTGATGCGGCCGTCGATGCGGATGTAGCCCTCGTCGTCCATATAGGCCATATCGCCGGTGTCGAACCAACCCTCGGCGTCGAACGGCTCCATGTCCTCGCGTTTGTAATAGCCAAGGCACATCTGCGCGCCGCGCACTTTGAGCAGGCCCTTCTCTCCGACCGGCGCCGGAGATCCGTCCATGCGAAGCACCTTCACTGCGACGCCGTCGAGCGGACGACCGTCCGTCTTCGAGGATTTGTCGAGCGCCCGCTCGGGCTCGGTCAACGTGCTCGACAGCGATTCGGTCATGCCCCACAAGGAACAGACATTGAGATCGAGCTCGCGATAGACGCGATCGATCAGTGCGGGCGGAATTGGCGCGCCGGCGCAAAGGAACTTGCGCAGCCGCTTAGGCTTTGGCGCCCCGGCAGCGACCGCCTCGCACATGTCGGCGAGAAACGTCGCCGCGCCGGCCGAGTAGGTAACACCTTCGTTGGCCATGATCGCGATGCCGCGTTTCGGCTCCCACACGTCCTGGAAGATGACCGATGCGCCGATCTTCAGGCCTAGCAGCATACCGGCGGCGAAGCCGGTCATGTGGCCAAGTGGCGAGCAGACCAGCATCGTGTCGTTCGCGTCGAGGCCGAAGCGCCCGGCGAGCGCAATGTTGCAGGCCAGCAGCGTATTGAGGCAATGCATGACGCCTTTGGGCGAGCCGGTGGTGCCCGACGTGAACATCAGCACCGCCATCTGATCGGCCAGAAGCGCGCCGATCTCGCCGATCGGGGGCGGGCCGAGACGCTCGCTTCCGGACAGCAATGCATGGTCGAAGCTGGTTGCCCCCTCGCCGTCGACGACGACCACATGCTGAAGTTTAGGCAGCCGGGGTCGCAGCGATTGCCCCATCGCCTCGTGGTCGAATCCACGGAACAGCTTGGGTACGACCAGCAGCTTCGTCTCGGCGAAGTCGAGCATGTAGCCAAGCTCGTGTTCGCGAAAGATCGGCATCAAGGGATTGACGACGGCGCCGACCCGGAACGCGGCAAGCGCGATCACCGCGAATTGCCACCAATTGGGCAACTGCACGGAGACGACGTCACGAGGACCGACGCCAAGGCACTTCAATGCGGCGGCCGCGCGCGCAATGAGATCGCTGAGTTCCGCGTAGGTGAAGCGCCTCGCGTCGGCGCGATCGGCGCGGTCGGCCAGCAGCGCGAGCTTTCCCGGCGTGGCCGCGACGGTCTGCTGGAGAAATTCGTCGAAGCTCTTGTCGACCCAGAATCCGCTAGCGCGCATCGATCGCGCGTGGGCGACGGGATCGAATCGATTTTCGCTCATGCGTTACCTCCATGACTTAAATCGCGGCGCTTGAGGGCCTTTTTCGTTAGCTAGTGTACTAGTTTTGCGATGGACCGCAACACCAAAATCGGTCCCCCGTTCGCCCACGAACACGTGGGACGCGCGCCAGACCGCGGAAATGTTCGCGGCACTTAATGGGGCGCAAAGGACGACGTATATGATAAACGTGTGTTCGAACATCCGATTATGCGACGGATGGGCCGGAAGGGAGAGGCAAAATGAAAGCGGCAGTTCTGGAGCGGCGCGGAGCCGAAGGCGTTAGTTGGCGGGACTTCCCCGATCCGGCCCCTGCCCCCGGTGAGTCCGTGCTCAAGGTTGCCGCGGCGTCGCTCAATCGCGTCGATCTCTACATGCGCGACAACGGGGCCGGGATCACGCATGCGTTGCCGCAGGTCATGGGCGTGGAGGCCGCGGGCGAGATTGTCGAGGCCGAGCCTGGCAGCGGATTGAAGGCGGGCATGAAGGCCATTCTCTTTTCGGAAGCATATTGCGGCAGATGCCGCTATTGCCTCGCGGGCGATCAACCGCTGTGCGAAAATGTGAAGATCATGGGCGAGCATCGCCATGGGGGTTTCGCCGAATATATCGCCATGCCGAGCCGCTGTTTCCTGCCGTTGCCTGACGACGCCGACCTGGTCGCGGCGGGTGCGCTGATGACCGGCCATCTCACCGCATGGCGAATGCTGTTCGGGAAGAGAACGCTGCAACCCGGCGAGCGCGTTTTGATCGTCGGCATCGGCGGGGGCGTCGCTGTCGCTTGCCTGCAACTGGCGAAACTAGCAGGGGCGCAGGTCTTCGTCACCTCGTCGCGCGACGCGAAGATCGAACGCGCGATCGCGCTGGGCGCAAGCGGCGGCGTCAACTATCAAAGGGACCGGGTATCGGACGCGATCCTGGAAATGAGCAACGGTGGGGTCGATATGGTCATCGACAGCGTCGGCGAAGCAAGCTGGGGAGAATCGCTGAGGTCGCTGCGGCGCGGCGGGCGGCTTGTCACCTGTGGCGCGACCACTGGCTCCAATCCTCCGGCTGATCTGCAACGGGTGTTCATCCGCCAACTGGAAATCTACGGATCGACCGGTGGAAGCGTTAGCGAATTCCACCAACTGCTCGACGTGTTCAACCGTAGCCTGGTGAAGCCCGTCGTCGACGCAACTTTCAAGATGGCGGACATTCGCCCGGCGTTCGATCGTCTCGCGTCGGGAACGCAGTTTGGCAAGATATCGCTGGTAGCGTGAGAGGCATGCCACGAACTGACGCGGTCGCAAAGGCGGTTCGGCGCCGACGTCGGAACTTGATCGACATCGGCGCCGGGTCTGTCACATTTTGCAGGCGGGATCGACCGGTGGAATGATGTCCGGTCCTGGCTCGATCTTCTTGACCTGATAAGCCGGCTTGCCGTCCGGACCGGCCACGATCTGATTGATGGCGATCGGCCGCACGGTCTGATGGTCACCTGCGCGAACTTCGACGTTGCCGAACACCGTGTCGGCCTTGAGGCCGGCAAGCGCGGTCCGCACCGCGTTTATGTCGGTCGAATTTGCCTTGTTGATCGCGGCGGCCATGAGCTGGATCGCGGTGTACTGGTCAGCGCCGGTGTAGGGTGGCAGTTCGCCGTTGTACTTTTCCTTGTACGCCTTCACGAAGGCTTCAGCCTCTGCGCCGGGAAAACCCGGCACGAAGCCAAGCGTCTGATAGACCCCCAGCACCGCGTCGCCCTGCGCCGGAAGCGTCTGCGGGATCACGAAGGAATTCCCGAGCACCATCTTGTACTTCTTGAAGAGGCCAAACTGCTGCTGTTGCTTGGCGAGGTTGATGGCGTCGCTGCCGAAAATGGTCACGAACAGCCCCTCGGCGGGGTCACTGCCCAACTCGGAGATCTTGGCGCCGAAGTCCGGCGTTCCGAATGGAACGAAGAGGGTTTTTCCAATCGAGCCTCCTTGCGACGCAATCAACGACTTGAATTTGTCCGCCGCGTCCCGGCCCGCTGCATAGTCGACTGCGATGATGTCCCATTTCCTGAGCCCCTGGTCCTTCAGGAACTCCTTGACGGCCCCCATGATCATGGAGTCGCTCACATTGACCCGAAAATAATTTGCCGAGCATCCCTTGCCGGTGAGACCATCCGCCTGAGCGAACACTTCCACCATCAGGGCTTTGAGCGATGGAAGTTTGGCCGCGAGAGCAGGCGAGACCGCCGACGTGTCCATCCCGGTGATGAAGATCGCTCCATCCTTTTGGACGGCGCGCGTGGCGCCGTCCACCGCGGTGTCGGGCGTGCCCGGATAGGTGATGAAACTGGCTTCCAGTTTCTTGCCCGCGGCCCCGCCGGCGCCATTGATCTGCTCGATCGCCAGGTTGACCGCCTTGGTCTGAGAGTCCTTCAGGCCGGCCAGTGGCCCACTATCGATGAGCAGGACGCCGATCTTGATTGTATCGTCGGCGAACGCGACGGTCGGTGCGGTCGCGACGGACAGGGCTGTCGAAAACAGCGCGCCGAAGCCTAAGCCGGTAAATGCTTTCCTCATGTTTCTCTCCCTCGTTTTCTGATTCTGATCACAACGCCATAAGCGCCTGGTTCTCAGGCGCACCGATGGTGCCGGTCGGTCCTGACCCGACGACTTCTCCCTTGGCCAGAATGATGAATCGATCCGTCGCACGCTTGACCAGATTCAAATGCTGCTCGACCACCAGCACCCCGGTTCCCGCTTTGCGGATCGTATTGAGCGCCCCGACCAACCCGTCGATGAGAACGGGCGAAAGACCTTCCGACGGCTCGTCGAGAAGGATGAGGCTTGGATTGGCCATCAGCGCCCGGCCGATCGCCAGCATTTGCTGCTGCCCGCCGCTCAGCATGGTGCCCGGCCGGTTCGACCGTTCCTCGAGCCCCGGGAACAGATCGTAGACAGCTCTCAGATCCCAAGGCCCTGCTCTGCCGGTCGCCCTGCTGAGCAGCAAATTCTCTTTGACGGTCAGATTGGGCAGGATACGGCGTCCCTGCGGCGCAATCGAGATCCCGAGCTTTGCGGCCATATAGCCGGGCATTCGATCGATCCGGTTGTCATGCACCCAGATTTCGCCGGAGATGACGTTCGTCTCGCGAAACACGGAGAGCAGCAATGTGGATTTTCCCGCCCCGTTGCGGCCGACCAAGGCCACCGATTCCCCGTCATCGACGGTAAGGTCGACGCCGTGCAGCACCGTCGAGGCGCCATAGCCGGCAACAAGCATCTCGATGCGCAACGCGCTCATGCGGCGGTTCCGAGATAGGCGGCGACGACGCGATGGTCGGCGCGAATTTCTTGGGGCGTACCGGTCGCGAGATGCCGGCCAAGATCGAGCACCGTGACTGTGCCGCAGCAAGCGAATACGGCGTCGACATCGTGCTCCACCACCACGGCTGCGATTTTTCGCTCGCGCACGAGGTCGCGCAGATGCTCGAACAGGCGGAGCGTCTCCGCTGCAGACAGACCAGCTCCTGGTTCGTCCATCAGCAGAAGATGCGGCCGACCAATCAAGGCCAGCGCGACGTCCACTCTGCGCTGCACGCCATAAGCTATGCGTCCAGCCTTCTGGTCGAGATAGTCGGCCAGGTCCATCACTTCGATCACATCGTCGAGCCGTTCGTCGCCGAGGTGTTGCGCGACCAGGTGAAGTTGCTCGTAGACGGTGAGATCCTGGAACACGCTCGTGCGCTGGAACGATCGCGCCATGCCCTGCCGCCGCCGCCATGCCACCGTGCGCCGCGTGATATCCTCGTCCCGATAGCGAACGGTTCCCGCGGTCGGACGGCGGCGGCCGCAGACCGCGTCGAGCAGTGTGGATTTTCCGGCGCCGTTTGGTCCGATCACGCCGTGAAGCGCGCCATCGCCACGGACCTCCAGATCGACCTCGATCAGCGCCCGGACCGATCCATAGCTCACCGACAGCTTTTCAATCTTGAGCATGTCAGGATGTCTCCCTCCGCCCGCTGAGCGCTCGCGCCTGCAGCTGCACCACGCTCCACAGTCCCCCGACGACGCCGCGGGGGAAGACCACGATGAACAAAACGATGGCTATGCCAGTCAAAAGCTGCGTGAGCCCGCGCGCGCCGAATTCGTCTTGCGCGAAGGAGAAGATCAGCCCGCCCAGGATCGGCCCCACGGAGCCTGCAATGCCGCCCATCAGCGCCGCGACCAACGCATTGGTGCTGACAGAAAGACCCAGGCTTTCCGGCGAAACGAAACCGGCGTTAAGGACGTGCAGCAGCCCGGAGACAGCGGCGACGACGTTGACGAGCACATAGGCGATCAGCCGCGGCAGATAGGTGTCGAATCCCGAGAACCGCATGCGCTCTTCGTTCTCGCGCACCGCGCGCAAGATCGCGCCGAGACGGGAGCGGCCGACGGTCCAAAGCGCCAATCCGGCGAGCCACGCCGCTACCCAGGCCACCAGCCAGAAGCGCGCAGGGTTCGCGAAATCCGCGGCTTCCATGCCGAGTATCGAGCCCTTGAAGTTGACGACCAGACCGTCGGCGCCGCCGGTATAGTCCCGCAATCCTTCCAGCATGACGCCGTGGCTGATCATCTCGCCGGCGGCAAGCGTGAGCATCATGAAAGCGAGCGGGTTGGTGCGCACGATAAGCGCGCCGAGGACCGTCGCGTACACGACAATGATGAGAAAGGAGGCGCATACCGCGCTCATGGGCGTCAGGTCCCATTGGCTCATGGCGATGGCGAACAGAAGGCCGGCGCCGCCATATACGCTCGCCGCGCCAAGCGCCACCAGTCCGGCCTGGCTCATCAGGAAGGCGACGCTGAGGGCGAGCATGCCCAACAGCAAGCCTTCGTTGGCAAGCCGGAGCACGAAGTCGCCGGCGAAGCGTGTTGGCGCGACCGCGCCAACCACAAACACGATAGCCACGGCGACAATCGTCAGCGGCATGCGCGAGGACTGACCGCCAAACGCGCCGATCGCGGCGGCGCGGGGGCTTTCCGCGGTCGTCGTCCGGTCATTCAATTGAGCACCCTGCCGCGTCCGATGCCGCGGGGGGCAATCAACAGCACGGCCATCAGCAAGATGTAAGGGACGAGCGCGGCGATGTTCGGCAAGAACACCGATCCCGCGACCTGCACGAGGCCGAACAGCAGTGCCGCGACGATCGCGCCTCCAATGCTCCCGGTGCCGCCGATCACCACGATAATAAGGCAGTTTACGATCATCGTGACGTCCATTCCGGGGTCAATCGACAGATAAGGACCAGCCAGCACGCCGGCTACGCCGGCGAATGCGGCACTGAGACTGGTCACCAGCAGGCTGAGCCGATCGGCATTGATGCCCATCATGCGCGCAACGGACGGATCCTGGCTTACCGCGCGGACATACAGTCCCGAGGACGTGAATCTGAGCCACAAGGCAAGAAGCGCGCACGACCCCAGGCCCATGACGATGAGGAAGATCCGATAGACGGGATAGGACAGGTTCATGACCGTGACCGAACCTGACAGGACTTCCGGCGCATCTACGCTGCGCGCAACGCCGCCATAGAAGAAGATGATGATCTGTCCGAGGATTATGCCGAGGCCAAGGGTGACCAGCGCGACCTCGATGTGCGATCGACTCTGCAGGGGGCGCAGCGCCAGATATTCGAAGGCGATGCCGAGAAAAGCGAGCAGGATGGGCACCACGACTAACGCCAGCCAAAATCCGCCGACGAGCGCGACCGTGTAGCCAAGATAGGCGCCGAGCATGTAAATCGCGCCATGACCGAAATTGATGACATCGCGCAGCCCGTAAATCAGGGCGAGCCCGCTTGCGAGCATGATCAGCAGTGAGGCAAGCGCCAGCGAATTGGCGATCAGCAGCGCAATCACGCTGGCGCCCTCTCGTCATGCGTCATCGGACGAAACGCATTCGTCCGATGCGCCGCCAGTCTGCGCGCCTGCTCTCGCAAAAGGCCCTCCCCCGCTGCTATGAGGCGTCCGCGTCACGGTCCGACCGCATGCGCGACACCGATCACAAGTTTTTTCTCCGCCCTACCGGGCAGATCCGGGTCCAGCCCGTATTTTAGTACACATGTTTATCATATACTTCTATTACCTGCAAACGCAAACCGTCGGTCGGCGTGCGTTGCTCTGCCGCACGGAAGCCGTCGCGCCGGGGGCTCGCTTGACGAAATTAGTACGCGTGCGCAACGATACGCCGGCAAGAGGACTTGAGAGCACCAACGGCCATGAATCTCGAGCATGTCATCGCGCGCCGCTTCGAGCCGGCCTACCAATCCTACGATTGGCGCGACGCCGCGCTTTACGCGCTCGGGTTGGGCATGGGCGATGATCCACTCGACGAGGATGAACTTGCCTACGTCTATGAAGGCCGCGATCAGCGCGCCGTGCCGAGCATGTGTGTGACGCTGGGCTGGCCGCCGCTTTGGATCGCCGAGCCTCAGACCGGCATCGCCTGGACCCAGGCCTTGCACGGCGAGCAGCGCCTCGAACTTCACCGCCCATTGCCCGCCCAGGGCTCGATCCGCGCCGATCATCGCGTGAGCGCAATCGAGGACAAGGGGCCGACGCGCGGCGCGCTGCTCTATTTCGACACCGAATTGTTCGATACGACAACCGGCGAACGACTGGCGAGCCTGCGCGCGACGGAGTTTTTGCGCGGCGATGGCGGCTGCGGCAAACCACCAAACGAGATAGCCAAGCTGCACGCCAATGCGTCACCCATCGCCAGTATCGACTACCGCACGTCTCGCCAGGCAGCCTTGCTCTATCGCCTCGTCAGCCGAGACTACATGCCGATCCACGCTGATCCGGCGATCGCGCGCGATGCCGGCTTCGACAAGCCGATCTCGCACGGTCTGAATACTATGGGCCTGGCCTGCCGCGCGATCTTGAAGCATTTTGCGCCGGGAAGGCCGGAGCGACTTGGCGCAATGGCGGTGCGGTTCGTTTCGCCCGCCTTCCCTGGCGACACCATCAGGATTGAGATGTTCGACGGCGGCGACGCAATTCGCTTCAGGGCCTGGGCCGTCGAGCGACAGGTGCTGGTGCTGGATCGCGGGAATGCCGGCCTGCGCGGGGGATAGCGGGGTTCGCAGGAGCGCGCGATGAAGTTCGAGACGAACGCAAAGAATACATCAACTGTCGATCGAATCCAGATCAGCCATGGCTGTCGTAATGCGCTCGATCATCGTGAGCGTCGTTTCCTCGGGCTGCATATTGGGCAATAGCCGCGAGTGACATAGCGTGATCGTCCACATGGCGAGCGCATGCACAATCTGCTGCCGATAGTGCCGGAAACTGAGATCGAAGTCCGGTCTGACGCCGGTCTTCTCTTCGAACCGCTCGACAAAGCGGGCCAACAGGTCACGTTCCCAGCTCCGACGATTGTCCGGCGTCAGCGAGGCTGTCACGGCGTAGGCGAAATCGCGTGACCAGTGGCCGCGCGAAAGACATTGCCAGTCGCATAACCCCATTTGGCCCGCTGCTGTCCGATACCAGTTTCCAATGTGAACATCGGAGTGAATGAGTCCTTGCGGCTCGCTTTCATGCAGCGCAAGTGCGCGCATCGTCGCCGGCCAGACATCGTCACGGCGCGCAAGGACCTCCGCTGGAATAACGTGGGCAGCGGCGTCAAATGCCTTGCGGGTGTAATACTCCGTACCCATTTTCTCCGCGCCGATGGTAAACCAACGTGGATAGCTGGCGAGCCATCGGTAGCGCCCGCCGAGCGTTGGATCGCCGTAGAAGCGGCTGTGCAGCGATGCCAGCAGATCGATCATGTCGTCTGCCATGGCGCGCGAGACGTACGTCTTGTGATTGCAAAACGTCGCGCCCTTCGCGGCGACCATATCTTCCAGCAGGTGGATCGCCGCAAATGTTCGCCGATCGTAGGCGGAATGATAGCACAACGGTGCCTCGATCTCGAGCTGAGGTCGAAGCTGCGTATAGAAATGGCCCTCGACACGCGCTGTGCCGTTGAAGCCGCCGATCATGCGCGTGACGATACTTGGCAGCGATTTGGTGAAGATCGAAACCGGCAGCGCCGCGCGCCGGCCCTCCTCGTTGTAGGACACCATCAGTTGATGGCGTTCGTGCGTTCCCGCGCTCGCCGGCTTGACTTCGACCTGCGTAACAATGGCTCCGGGAGTCTTGCTACACAATACCGCCGTCAGCCATTCCGCCGTAACTGCATAGGGCGAACAGGGCACATCGTTGAACCGCCGAGCCTTTGGCCGCGCGAGACGCTCAAAAGCGACGCGTCCTCCGATTTTCAGCGCTGCAAGGGCAGTCCCTGTCGATGCACCCATGATCCAACTCCCCGTTCAGCACCCACCGGCAACTGCAGCGACCATGATCGATCCGGCCCGATCAAACTCAGGTTCTCGGCTACATCGACGGCGATTTTGAAAATCCGTACGCTATATTACGATCTGGATCAATAATCGAATGATGAAGGCTGGACGCGCCGTCCCAATATCAACCGATCACGCGATCCCGCCTTAATTCGCCGATCATTTCAGATGACAGACCCATTTCGCCCAAGACATCATCGGTGTGCTGCCCAAGCACCGGCGGCGGCAGCCCTGCTTGGCGCTCCGCCCCGTTTATCAGAACGGGGTGACCTACGCCCTTCAGCCGGCCTGCGGTTTGGTGCTCGTATTCGACAACAATGCCGCTTGCCCTTGTGTGCGGGTGGTCAAGCAATTGAGCAATCGAATTGATGGGCGCGCAGGGAACGCCGACGCCCGCAAGCGCGCCGTTCCAGTGCGCGGCGGAATACCGGGCAATCGCTGACTGGACATGACCGATGGTTTCTTTGCGGTGCGCAACTCGATCCGCGTTCGTCCTGAGCTTCGGATCATCGACGATGGCGTCCAATCCAGCGACGGTACAAAACTTGCGCCACAGATGGTCGTTCGCGACCCCGATCATGATTGGGCCATCGGCAGCCTCGAAGGCCTGATAAGGACAAAGCGACTCGTGGCTCGAACCACATTTCGGAGGCTGAACGCCGCGCTCCCAAAACGTCTGCAGATTATAGCCGAGCAGGCCCAGCGCGGTTTCGAAGAGCGAGACCTGGATCTCACCTCCCTTCCCTGTTTTCTCCCGCGCATACAGCAGCGCCAGAATGGCGCTAAACGCGTGTACGCCAGTCATCTGGTCGATCGGAGAGATCGGACTACGGATATAGCCGCCGTCCTCATCGCCGGTCATTGACATGATCCCGCAAAATGCCTGCAGGATCACGTCATAGCCCGGTGAGTTTTTCAGCGGCCCCGAACGGCCAAATCCGGAAATACTACAGTGGATCAGGCGCTCGTTCAGAGAGCGAAGCGTTGCAGCATCGATGCTCAGCCTCTCGGCGACGCCGGTCCCGAAGCTTTCGATGGCAACGTCGGCAGATTTTGCCAGCGCATGGACAATTTCGCGCCCCTTTTCCGTTTTCATGTCGACGGCGATGCTTCGCTTGTTTCGGTTGGCACTGAGAAAGACAGTGCCAAGGCCGGCCGCCGGGAAAGGTGGCCAGCCGCGCGTTTCGTCACCCTGGCCGACGGTCTCTACCTTGATGATGTCGGCACCGAGATCGCCGAGATATTGGGCGCAGAGTGGACCAGCCAGGACTTTCGACAGGTCGAGGACGCGTATGCCAGTCAAGGGCTTTGACACTGCTTTTCTCCCGATTGGAGTTGCGCAAGCCGCGATGCAGCACGTTTCGAAGATGGCGCCAATCAGGTGCCGAGCTGAGCGGAGGAAAAGGCGCCTCCGATATAAGCGGGAAAGCCGCAATTCTTGACCAGCAGATAATCCGCCGCGCGGCGCTCATCCTCCGACAGCCGGTCCCGCCATTTGTTTGCGACGGAAAACGCCCGCTCAAGACGTTCGCGCAGCGCGCGTTTGCCGTCGGTGACAGGCTCTGCCTCTAGCCAAAACGCCGCCTGTGCAATGACGCCATCGAATTCCGCTGCCGGGCTCGCGGGTGTGCGAAAGCCCGCGCGGGCGAAGGCATTTGCAAGCACGGCATCCGCGTTTCCGTCCGCTTGCAATGCCTCGGAAACGGCAGTCACTGCTTGTTCGACAGGTGCAGGAATGCCTCCCGCCTTTCGAAGGCGGTCATGATCAAGCCTGCCAAGAAACAGCGTCCTGATCATGTTGCGCGGTTCACGCCGTTGAATGAGCTTTGAGAATATCCGCATCTCGGTGCCGATCGCGTCATCGAATGGCTGCGGCAATCCCTGGCTAACGCAATCGAGAATAGCGAGCGGCGCCGGATAGTGCCCAAGTGTTTCCGCAAGAACAGCCGCGCGTTTCCGCTCGATGATTGCAGCTACACGATCGACATCGGCCGGCCGCCAGCCCGGGCGGTCCCAGGGCTGCGACGCCGCCGCATGGGACAACACCCATCGTTCCGCTGCTGCCACCTCTTCGCCAGGAGCAACCAACTGATCGATCACGCCGGCCGTGATGGCGGCCTGCCCGGACAGTCGCGCACCTTCCAACAGGATCGGAAGAGCCCTTTCAATTCCGGCCAGGCGAGGCAACCGCTGGGTTCCCCCCGCCCCTGGTAACAGCCCGACAAGTGACTCCGGCAAGCCAAACGCAGCCTTGGGATCGTCGACCATGACCCGATGATGCGCGGCCAGCGCCAGTTCCCCGCCCCCGCCAAGCGCCAGGCCAGCAATCGCCGCCGCAACCGGTTTGCCTGCGGTTTCGATTCTGCGCAGCGCCAGGCTGAGAGGAAAGAAGTGGTCGAACGCCACGCGATCACGCGTCTCAGCCGGCGCGGCCATGATCATGTCGTAGGCCAATCCCAACTCGCCAAGATCGGCGCCGGCGCAGAATGCCGATGGCTTTCCCGATCGAATGACCACACCATTCACGTCACTTCCGCGCAGCCACTCGCTGAAGACAGCGAGTTCGGCAATGGCCGCATTGGAGAACACGTTCATCGCGCGGCCGGGCATGTCGAAAACGAGGTGCAGAACATTGTTTTCGGTGCGTTCCGCCCGGAACTGCTGCAACTTCCCCAACACCGTCATGGTATTCTCCGCGATAGCGTCCCGCCTATAGCATATCGTATATCTGTGTACTAGTTCAAAGCAATGGATTTTGCAGCCCCGGAAAAGCGCTTGAGTGCGATTGCCGCGATTATCTGCCGAGCTGGTTCCGAAGTTCTGGCGCGGGCAGCGCCGACTCAGTGGTGCAAAAAAGCTCTCGGCTCCCAGCTTGCTTTTTACCTGCCTCCCGCATATGGTACACTAACTAACTAAATTGATGCGGACAGATAGCGATGATAGAGCGAACCATTTTCCGCGAAGAGCACCATATTTTCCGGGAAACGGTGCGGCGGTTTGTCGATCGCGAAATCGTTCCGTTTCATGCCCAGTGGGAGAAGGACGGTATTGTGCCACGGGAGCTTTGGCTCAGGGCCGGCGCAGAGGGTCTACTTTGCTGTACTGTGCCGGATCAGTACGGCGGCATGGGCCTTGACTACCTCTTCGACGTTGTCGTGTTCGAGGAATTATGGCGGTCGGGCGCGAGCGGCCCGGGATTTCTGATCCATACCGATCTCGTAGCGACCTATCTTCTCTCCTTCGGAACCGAGGCTCAAAAGCGCCATTGGCTGCCGAAGATGGTGTCGGGCGAAGCCATCGGCTCGCTCGGCATGACGGAGCCTCACGCGGGCAGCGACCTCAAGGCGATCCGGACGCGCGCCGTTCGCGACGGCGACGACTTCGTCATCAACGGTCAGAAGGTCTTCATCTCGAACGGTCAACTCTGCGATTTCGTCGTGCTTGCGACCAAAACCGACGGCAGCGCCGGCGCCAAAGGCGTGACGCTGTTCATCGTCGAGAGCAGCCGGCCGGGATTTCAGCGCGGGCGAAATCTCGAGAAGATCGGGATGAAGGCCCAGGATACTTCTGAACTGTTCTTCGAGGACCTGCGTATCCCCTGCACCAATATGCTTGGACAGGAGGGCAAAGGGTTCTCGTTGATGATGACGAAGCTTTCGCAAGAACGGCTTGCCCAGGCTATCCGCTCGGCAACCGTCGTCGAAACCGTCCTTGATTGGACTGTTGAGTATACTTCGGACCGCAGCGTGTTCGGTCAAAAACTCGCAAACTTCCAGAATACGCAATTCAAGCTTGCCGATCTGAAGACCAAGGCCACAGTCGCCCGCGTTTTTACCGATAAATGCATTTCGCTCTTCATGGAGGGAAAGCTGGATCCGGTAGACGCCGCGATGGCCAAGATGTTTACCTCCGAGCTTCATTGCGAAGCCGTCGACGAATGCCTGCAACTGTTCGGGGGCTGGGGATATATGTGCGAATATCCGATCGCCCGCGCCTATGTCGACGCCAGGATCGTCAAGATCGCGGGCGGATCCATCGAGATCATGAAGACGATCATTGCGCGCCATATGTTCGCACAGGGCGGGTTCGCATTGACCAAGAGCGGTTGACATCGCTCGGCCGGCCGGCGCAAGCCGACCCCGCCAAACAAAGCAGGCGGCCAATGCGCCGCAAAACAAGGGAGTGAGACGTTGAAAGGCTTATCAGGCAAGGTAGCGATCGTTACCGGTGGCGGCCAGGGCATCGGGCGTGCGATCACCCTCCGGCTCGCGGAGGAAGGTTGCATGGTCGCGATTTTCGATATCAATCCCGACGCCGGGCAAGAGACGGCGAAGCTCGCACCGAAATCTGCGATCACAGCCTATACCGTTGACGTTGGCGATCGAGCGTCGGTGGATCGTGCGGTCGCACAGGTCGAGGCTGAAGTCGGCCCGATCTGGGTTCTGGTCAACAACGCCGGCTGGGATCGGCCCATGCCATTCCTCAAGACCGACAAGGATCTCTGGGACAAGATCATCCGCATCAATCTTTATGGTCCCCTCAACACACACCATGCCATTGCGCCGCTCATGGTCGAACACGGTGGCGGCCGCATCATCAATATTGCGTCCGATGCTGCCCGCGTCGGCACCAGCGACGAGGCCGTCTATTCGGCGTGCAAGGGCGGCCTTATTTCCTTCACCAAATCGATCGCTCGGGAACTCGCGCGGAAGAATGTGCTGCTGAACGCGGTGTGTCCAGGCCCCACCAACACGCCGATGATGGCGGCGGTGCTCGGTGAAGGCGAACAGGCGGTAAAGTGGAAGGACGCGATGGTTCGCGGCATTCCCCTGAAGAGAATGGGCGAACCCGACGACTATGCTGGGATTATTGCGCTGCTTGCGTCGGACGACGGCAAATTTATCACCGGCCAGGCCATTTCGGTCTCTGGCGGAATGAACATGATCTAACGGATGCGAGGGAAAAACCATGTCAAACGCGACGAAGTTTACTGATGTGATCTATGAAGTTCGCGATCGTGCCGCCTGGATCATTATCAATCGGCCGCAGGTCTACAACGCATTCCGCGGACAGACGCTGGAAGAATTGATCCAGGCTTTCCACCTCGCCGCGAACGATCGGAACGTTTCGAGCATCGTGCTGACAGGTGTGGGCGACAAGGCTTTTTGCACCGGCGGCGATCAAACCGCACATGAGGGTCAATATGACGGTCGCGGTGTCGTCGGATTGCCAATCGACGAGTTGCAGGGCCTCATCCGCGACGTTCCCAAGCCAGTCATCGCGCGCGTTAACGGCTTTGCTATCGGCGGCGGAAACGTCCTGGCAACGCTTTGCGATCTGACGATTGCAGCCGACACCGCTCAATTCGGTCAGGTCGGCCCAAAGGTTGGCTCCGTCGATGCCGGTTGGGGCACGGCCTTCCTTGCGCGCCACGTCGGCGACAAGAAGGCGCGTGAGATCTGGTTCATCAATGACCGCTATACCGCCGAACAGGCGCGCGAAATGGGCCTGGTCAACAAGGTCGTTCCGGCCGCGGAGCTCGACGCCGCCGTCAAGGACTGGACCGATAAACTCGCGCAAAGGTCGCCCACGGCAATCGCGCTGGCAAAGCGCTCATTCAACGCCGACTCGGATAACATCCGCGGGATCAGCAACCTGGCCCTTCATGCCGTGAAGATGTTCTACGATACCGCGGAATCAAAGGAGGGCGTCGCAGCCTTCAACGAGAAGCGTGCGCCGGATTTCCATAAGTTCACGTCCTGATGCTGCGGTTCGACCATGACCTTGGGCTGTCCGTCGCTGTCTCACCGCCCTCACCGGCCCTTGCCTGAACGCGCGTTGCAAAGGAAACACCATGTCGTCCCGTAAGGTCATCATTTCCTGCGCGGTCACCGGGTCGATCCACACGCCGTCGATGTCTCCCCATCTCCCGGTGACGGCGGCGGAGATCGCGGAATCCGCATTGGGCGCGGCCGAGGCTGGTGCTGCGATCGTCCATCTTCACGCCCGCAATCCGCAAGACGGCCGGCCGGACCAGTCACCTGAAGCGTTCGAGCCGTTTCTCCGCGTCATCAAGCAGCAATCCAATGTGGTCGTTAACCTCACGACCGGCGGCTCTCCCTATATGACCGTCGAAGAGCGGATCAAGCCTGCGGCGGTCTGGAAGCCGGAGGTCGCCAGCCTGAACATGGGGTCGATGAATTTCGGCTTGTTCCCGATGCTCAAGCGATACAAGCAATTCAAGTACGACTGGGAGCCCGCGATGCTGGAAGGCTCCCACGATCTCGTCTTCCGCAACTCCTTCAAGGACATCCGTTACGCGCTGGAAACGCTTAACAGTACGGGCGCTCGCTACGAGTTCGAGTGCTACGACACCAGTCACCTTTACAATCTGCATTACTTCTGGACCGAAGGATTGGTGAAAGCCCCGTTGTTCATTCAAACAGTCTTCGGTTTGCTTGGCGGCATCGGCGCCCATCAGGAAGATGTCATGCACATGAAACGCACTGCCGATCGCCTGTTCGGCAACAATTATCGCTGGTCGGTGTTGGGAGCGGGGCGCGCGCAAATGCCGGTCGCCGCGATCGCGGCTTCCATCGGCGGCAACGTGCGGGTGGGCCTGGAAGACAGTCTCTGGATCGGCGCCGGCAAGCTCGCGGCATCAAATGCCGATCAGGTGACTCAGGTTCGAAAAATCATCGAAGGACTGGGACTGGACGTCGCGACGGCCGACGAGGCGCGCGAGATTTTGCAACTCAAGGGCGGCGACAAGGTCGCGTTCTGACCCGTCATCGATTGAAGCGCTGGTGCGACGGCCGGGTCGTCGATACGAATAAACGGGAGGCCTCGATGCTGCCCCATCGCAGGGTTTACGACGAAGAACACAATCAATTCAGGGAAACGGTGCGGCGCTTTGCCGCGTCAAAGATTGCGCCCGATTTCCAGCGATGGGAGGAAGCCGGTATCATCGACAGGTCGCTATGGGGCGCCGGTGGCGCAGCCGGCCTGCTCTGCCCGCAGGTTCCCGAAGAGTTCGGCGGCGCCGGCGGAGATTTTCGGCACAATGCGGTCGTCATAGAGGAACTCAGCTACTCCGGCTTCGCAGGCCCCGCTACCGACTTCTCCGTGCACAATGACGTGTGCTGCGGATACCTGCTCAGCTACGGAACCCCCGAGCAGAAGAAGAAATGGCTGCCGCGAATGGTGTCGGGCGAGACCGTGTGTGCCATCGCGATGACCGAACCGGGCACGGGAAGCGACCTGCAGGGCATCCGCACCCGCGCGGTGCGCGACGGCGACGAGTTTGTGATATCGGGCCAGAAAACCTTCATCTCAAACGGACAGATGTGCGATCTCGTGATCGTCGTGGTCCGGACCGCGCCGGAAGGCGGCTCGCGGGGAATGAGTCTCGTTCTCGTCGAGGCCGACCGGCCCGGTTTCCGCCACGGCCGAAACCTTGAAAAACTTGGGCATCTCTCCTCCGATACGTCCGAATTGTTCTTCGACCAGGTACGCGTACCCGTCGACAATTTGCTGGGAGCGGAAGGCGGTGCGATGGGCGCGTTGATGAGCGAACTGCCGCAGGAACGCCTGACCATCGCGCTTCATTCGATCGCCGCGGCGCAGAAGGCCTTCGACCTTGCGAAGGACTACGTTCAACAGCGCAACGCCTTTGGATCGCCGATCGGCAGTTTCCAGAATACCCGGTTCAAGCTCGCTGATCTGAAATCCGATCTCGCGGTTGGCTGGGCCTATGCCGATCAGTGCCTTCGCGAGCATATCAATCACGAACTGACAACCTACGCAGCGTCAACAGCAAAGCTGTGGATCACGGAAATGCATGGTCGCGTTGTCGACCAATGCCTGCAGTTTTTCGGCGGCTACGGTTTTATGCGCGAATATGAGATTTGCCGTCTCTACGCGGATGCGCGCGTGCTGCGAATTTACGGCGGCACCTCGGAAATCATGCGCGAACTGATTTCACGAAGCCTTTGAGTTCGAGGTATCTCAATAGCTCTTCGGCAGTTCGAGCACCTTCTCGGCGATGAAACTGAGGATCAACTGTTCGGTAATCGGCGCGATCCGCGTGATGGCGACTTCGCGGAACAGGCGCTCCACGTGATACTCCTTGGCATATCCAAAACCGCCGTGGGTCATGATCGCCTGCCAGGCGGCATCGTGACCCGCGCGGGCACCGAGGAATTTGGCGCTGTTGGCTTCGGCGCCGCAGGGCTTGTCGTGATCGTAGAGCCAGGCCGCGCGCATCGCCATTTGCCAGGCCGACTCCAGATACATCCAGTTCTCCGCGAGCGGGTGTTGGATGCCCTGATTTTGTCCGATCGGACGATCGAACACTACGCGTTCGCGCGCATATTTTGCTGCACGGCGGAGCGCGTCCTGGCCGATCCCGATCGCCTCGACCGCGATCAGGATGCGCTCGGGATTGAGGCTATGCAGGATATATGAAAAGCCCTTGCCCTCCTCGCCGATCCGATCGGACTCCGGAATGAAGAGGCCGTCGATGAAGATGGCATTCGAATCGACCGCCTTGCGGCCCATTTTCGGAATTCGATGAACGTCGATCTTCGATCGATCGAGATCGGTATAAAAGATCGTGATTCCGTCGGTCGGACGCGCGCAATCCTCATAGCGGGTCGTTCGCGTCAGCAGCATGATCTTGTTCGCGACCTGCGCGGTCGAGGTCCAGACCTTCTGGCCATGAACGAGATAGCCGCCCGGAACCTTCTGGGCGAAAGTCTTGATACGGGTCGTATTGAGCCCGGCGTCCGGCTCGGTGAAACCGAAGCAGCATTGATCTTGGCCTGCGACCAGCCGCGGAACCCAGCGGGCTTTCTGCTCCGGCGTGCCCTTCACGACGATCGGATGAGGTCCGAACAGGTTGATGTGCACCGCTGAGGTAGCGGACATTCCTCCGCCATGGCTCGCGACTTCATGCATCATGATCGCGGCCTCGGTCACTCCAAGACCGGAACCGCCATATTCTTCCGGCATCGTGATGCCGAGCCAGCCGGCATGGGCCATCGCACGATGAAACTCGAACGGAAACACGCCGTCGTCGTCGCGCGCCAGCCAGTAATCATCGCCAAAGCGGTTTACCACCGCGCGCACGCCTTCTCGAATGGCCGCGTGATCGTCCGCCGGCTCCAACTCATTGACCAACAGTGAACTCATGGTGTGACGTCCTCCCCGGCTGAGGCGAGCGCGCGTTTCGCCGCGATCAGATGCGGCATGTCGTACATCTTGCCGTCGATCCCAAGCGTTCCAGCGTCGGGCTGAGCCGCGAAGGCCGCCACCACACGACGCGCATGCGCCAGATCCGCTTCCGACGGGGTGAAGAATGCATTGATCGTCGCGACCTGATTGGGGTGAATGGCGACCCGTCCGACAAAGCCATCGCGGCGCGCGATCCTGCAGCTTTCCGCCAGCCCCTCCTGATCCCTGAAATCCGCATATAGCGTATCCAGCGCCATGACGCCCGCGGCACCCGCCGCAAACAGGCATTGCGCCCGCGCTACCTGATACGGGAACGTCCAGCTTCCGTCGGCTTCCTTGTTGGACAGCGCGCCGAGTGCTGCGCCCAGATCCTCGGCGCCCCACGTCATGGCGATGAGGCGCCGGCTTGGCGTCGCATAGCTGGCAAAGCCGATCATGGCGGCCGGCGTCTCGGTCGCGACCACAAGCAGCTTCACGTGACCCGGCGTAACTCCAGCGGCGATCTCAAGCACATCGACGTAATTCGAAATCAGTTCGATGTCCTTGATGCCGTTGACTTTCGGAATCAGGATGCCGTCGAGACCTGGCCGGACAATGGCAGCGAGGTCGTCGAGCGTCAGCCCGCTTCCGAGCGGATTGATGCGTACCAGAAACGCCCTGTCGCGCGGCGGGCCACTCAGTAAGTTTTTCACCATATCGCGCGCCAGCGCCTTGCGCGGCGGCGCGACGGAATCCTCGAGATCGAGAATCAGCGCATCGGCGCCGATGCCGGATGCTTTCGCGAACTTATGCTCGCTGTCGGCCGGCACAAACAGAAGGGAGCGCAATCTCATGCGGGACGCCTCATCATCAGCCCGGTACGGCGGCAGTATGCGATTTCCTCATTGCGCTGATTGAAACCACGATGTTCGAACGTGACTATTCCCTGAGTTGGGCGAGACTTGCTTTCGCGCACCGCCACAATCTTCGTTTCCGCCCGCAGCGTATCGCCGGCAAAGACCGGGCGCGGAAATTTGGTGTCTTCCATACCGAGATTTCCGACTGTCGTTCCCAAGGTGGTGTCCTGCACGGACAGGCCGATGACCAAGCCCAGCGTGAAGATCGAGTTCATCAGCGGTTTGCCAAACTCGGTCGATTTGGCATATTCGTGATCGATGTGCACGGCTGCCGGATTATAGGTCAGCGCCGAGAACAGAATATTGTCCATGTCGGTGACCGTACGCCTGATCTCATGAACGAAGGTTTGCCCGACAGAAAACTGTTCGAAATAGAGTCCCGCCATCTCGTGTCCTCGCCTCGGGAAGCCTGGCGATGCCGCCTCACGCCTGTGTGCGGCAGCCGCCTCGCCGGCTTCGTTTTCTTACTTGTTGTCTCTACCACATCTAGCGCACGGCGTGATTGTACACAAGCGTACGAAATGCAGGCTTTTTGACCTTCAAGTCTCTATATCCAAAGCGCAAGCCGCGGAAAGCTCATTGTTGGTCTGGCCGATGGACTCGACCGCCGCGCTATTGGCGCAGCCCAGGTGTCATGGCGCCTTCTTCAGAGCCTCCGGGAGCTTGGAACGGTGGAAGCCCTCAAAGGGAGCGCTGCGATTGTGTGACTCGAGCTTCCACGTGGTGCGCGCGTTCGGCGTGCCACCATCGACCCGGATGCATGACCCCGTGACGTAGGCCGCGGCCGGCGACAGCAGAAAGGTGATGGCCGCCGAGATTTCAGCTTCCGTGCCAAATCGCTGCAGTGGCACTCCAGCCGTAAAATCATGCAGCTTCTTCTG
>WNFB01001340.1_pt1 | contig 34074 bp, 30 predicted proteins | sample 5400501 | NCBI WGS metagenome assembly WNFB01 (sample SAMN13153341, study PRJNA577476) | soil metagenome | isolation source: 200 cm saprolite under Douglas fir tree site 2 hole 1 | place: USA:California | collected 2015-04-18
GGAACGGCCGCGGCAGCGGGAAGGTCTGGTCGCCGATGGTGACCTGCTTCTCCTGCATCGACTCGAGCAGCGCGCTCTGCACCTTGGCCGGCGCGCGGTTGATCTCGTCGGCGAGGATGAGGTTCGCGAAGAGCGGCCCCTTCTTGACCGTGAACGACTGCGTCTGCGGCTGGTACACCTGGGTGCCGACCAGGTCGGCCGGCAGCAGGTCGGGCGTGAACTGGATCCGCTTGAAGGAGAGGCGCAGGCAATCCGACAGCGTCTTGACCGTGAGCGTCTTCGCCAGGCCCGGCACGCCTTCGAGCAGCACGTGGCCGCCGGTGATGAGGCCGATCAAGAGCCGCTCGATCATGGTGCGCTGGCCGACCACGACCTGCCCTGCTTGTCCCACCAGCTGTTCGACGAACTCCGACTCCTGCTGGATGCGCTCGTTGAGCAGGCGGATGTCGGCGGCGGGCTGGGTCACGGCCAAGCGAGAACCTCCGGGGTCGTCGCGCCTCAGTGCATCCCATAACGTCCGCGCCGTCAAAAAGCGCAGCGCCGCCCTAGGGGCGGCGTCTGACACAACGTCCCGGAACGTCCGGGATTCCGCCGGCCGGCTCAATCGTCCGCGGTGAGCGGGCCCTGGACGGGCTCGTCGCGCACTTCGGCCGGGATCGAGCCGTCCTCCGGGAAGAAGCGGTCCAGCGCTCGGCGCACGTCCCCGGCGGTGTGCAGGTCGGGGGCCATGCGCCGGAAGGCGAGCCCGCCGCGCCGCCCGCGCGTGTACCAGAGGAGGTGCTTGCGCAGCTCGCGCACGGCGGCTCGCTCGGCTTCTTCCGCGTCCAGCTCGAAGTGGGCGTGCCCGCCGTTCTCGCGGTACGGCCGCGGGCGCGGTGCGCCCTGGGGGCGAACCAAGCGGAAGCGGCCCTGCTTCTCCTCCACCGCCAGGTCGACGTGCCGCAGGATCATCGCGCGCCACTCCTGCACCGTCACCCCGGGCGGCTCCTCGCCGCGCTCGAGCGCCAGCAGCTCCCGGAAGATCCACGGATGGCCGCACGCGCCCCGTGCGATGCGGGCAGCGTCGGCGCCGGTCTCCTCGAGCATGCGCCGCGCGTCGTTCGCGGTGAACAGGTCGCCCGAGCCCCAGACGCCGATCTTCACCGCCTTCTTGGTCGCGGCGATGAGGGACCAATCGGCCCGCCCGCGGTACATCTGGGCGCGCGTGCGCGGATGCAGGCCGACCGCGACCGCTCCCCCCTGCTCGCATGCCCGGGCGATCTCGGGGGCGTTGCGGTGCTCGTCGTCCCAGCCCGCGCGCAGCTTGACCGTGACCGGCAGCGGGGCGACCGCGTCGACCACCTTGCGGACGGCGCGCTCCGCCACCGAGGGTTCCTTCAACATCGCGGCGCCGGCGCCGTGGCAGCACACCTTCTTCACCGGGCAGCCCATGTTGATGTCGACCGCGTCGATCGGGCCGTACTTCTCGACCGCCACCCGCGCGCCTTGCGCCAGCACGTCGGCGTCGTGTCCGAAGACCTGGATGGCGAACGGCCGCTCGTCCGGTGGCCGCTCGAGATAGCTGAGCGTCTGGTCGCCGCCGTGCACCAGGCCGTGGCTGGAGATCATCTCGGTGTGTGCGATCGAAGCGCCCATCTCGCGGCACAGCAGCCGGAAGGGCCAGTCCGATACCCCCGCCAGCGGCGCGAGGAAGTACCGATTCGGCAGGGTGAGAGGCCCCAATTGTACCGGCTGCACGATGGACACGGCCTCAGTGTATACGGGTTCGCACACATGCAACCTGGATCTGCTCGTGCTCCCGCCGCCGCCCTTCTCCTCGCAATCGCGGCGGGATGCAGGCAGGCCCCTCCGTCCGCCCCACGGCAAGATGCGCAGCCGCCAGCGGAGGCGACTCCAACCGCGCCGGGCCGGGCAGGCGCGGCCCGCGGGACGCTGGTCTTCAAGGCGAGCACTGCTGGCCAGATCGTGCCCTGCGGTTGCTCGCCGGATCAGCGCGGCGGACTGCCTCGCGCGGCCGCGGAACTGAAGAAGCTGCGCGCGGAGTCGCCGGGGCTCGCCTATGTCGAGGCAGGCGACCTCCTCTTCGAATCGACCCTGCCGAGGAAAGGCCCCTCGGGGGCGCAGGCCGAGCTCAAGGCGCGCACGCTGGCCCGCGGCGAGGAGCTGCTCGGCGCGGCCGCTCGCGCGATCGGCGCGCGAGACCTCGCCCTGGGCGCGCGGTTCGTGGTCGAGACCAGCGGCGACATTCCGCTCCTCGACGCGGGTGGCCCGCCCGTGGTGGGCGTCCGGGCCACGCTGCTGGTCAAGGCCGGCGGGGTACCGGTGGGCATCTTCGCTGCCGGTCTCGGACCCGATCCGGCGCAGACCGTGCGCGCTCGCGCTGCCGAGCTGCACCGGCAGGGCGCGCGCGTGGTGGTGCTCCTCGCGCATCCGCGGGGCAGTTGGCAGGAGGCGCAAAGGCTCGCCCAGGCCGCACCGGGACAGATCGACCTGGTCGTCCTCGGCCATCTCGACGACCCCGCGACCGATCCGAACCGCTCGGACCCGGGTCCGCCCGTTCTGCTCTCGGTGGAGGGCCAGGGGCAGAGCCTCTTGCGGGTCGACCTGCAGGTCCCGGAGGGGATGCCGTCGGGGGTCTTCCTCGCGCGGGGCGAAGCCGGCAAGCAGGCGGAGCTGAAGGAGCTGGACGACCGTATCGCCAGGCTGGGTCAGCAGGCCCGCTCCGCGCCGGAGGAGATGCGCCCGCTGTATGCGCAGAAGCTGCGCGAGCTGGAGCAGCGCCGCGCGCAGCTCGCCTCGGCCCAGGAGGTCGCTCCCGCGGGCTCCCTGGTCGTTACCGCCACGTTCATTCCGCTGGGGCCCGGCATCGGGGAAGAGCCGGATGCCCGGGCGCTGGTCGCCGCCTACGACGAGCGCGTGGCCGAGATGAATCTGCGCCTCGCGAAGGAGCAGCCGGAGACCTGCCCGCCGCCTGCCCGGGGGGAACCGGCGTTCACCGGGGTCTCCTCGGCCGGAAAGGTGAAGGGGTGCGCGGAGTGCCACGAGTCCGCGTCGCAGTTCTGGGTGAAGACGGGTCATTCGCACGCGCACGAGACGCTGGTCTCCGTCCGCAAGCAGTTCAGCCTCGACTGCATCAGCTGCCACGTCACCGGATGGCAGCAACCGGGAGGAGTTTGCCGCATCGATCGTACATACGTGGGCGGCGCCGGCTTCGCCGGACGCGGGAAAGGGAGAGAGGACGTGCAGTGCGAGATGTGCCACGGGCCGGGCAGCGAGCACGCCAAAGATCCCCCCGGGCACATCGCGGCCGAGGTACCAGCGGCCGTGTGCATGCGCTGTCACGAAGCGGCCAACTCGCCGCACTTCAACGACAGCCGCTACCGCCCCTTCATCGTGGGGCCGGGACACGGGATGCCGCTCGGGCCCGGCGAGAAGCCCCACCCGGCCGCGTCAGGCAGCGGACCGAACGAGGCGCTCAAGGCTTCCTTGAAAGGGATGCAATGAAGATGCTCCACTCCGAGCAGGGGGGAGCGGTGACCGGAGAGCGCGAGGTCGAGCGGGCCGTCGAAGCGGCGGCGCGGGAAGAGCCGGGGCGCGCTTCCCTCTGGCTGTCGCTCGCCGCCCAGCGCCGCAAGCTGGGGATGTCGGCGCGCCAGCTCCTCAAGCGCAGCGGCGCGGAGATGCAGGCCCTCGCGCTGCTCGGCGTGCCCGATCTGCGGCTCGACTGGCTGCGGCGCCTCTCGCACGCGGCGCTTCTCGCGCAGGGCGCCGAGAGCTGGACCGGCACGCTGGGCGGCCACCGCGTGCACCGCTATGCATTCGCGGGGCGGGGCAAGGATCTCCCGGTGCTGCTCCTGCACGGGCTGGGTGGATCGGCCGATTCGATGGCCACCCTGGTCCCGCCGCTCTTGCCCATCTCGGCGCGGATCGTGCTGCTCGAGCTTCCGGGGCACGGGCGCTCGCCGGTTCCGCACGAGGGGCCGCTCGCCGCGCGCGAGTACGGCGACATCGTCACGGCTGCCGTGGATCGCCTCTACACCGAGTACGGCAAGGTGGTGTTGGTGGGCAATTCGCTGGGCGGCGCGCTCGCGCTCTACGCGGCCCACGAGCGGCCCGACAAGGTGGCCGGCGTGGTCGGGCTCAACCCGGCCGGGGCGGACTTGTCCAACGAGGCGCTGAGCGTATTGCCGGAGAGCTTCGCCGACGAGCGGGCGGGCGCGGCGCGCATGGCGCACCTGCTCTTCCACCGCACGCCCTGGCTCTTCTGGCTGGTGGCCAGGGACTTCGCCCGCGGATGGTCGAGCCCCACGGTGCAGCGCATCCTCGACGATGCCCGGCACGACCGGAACCGGTCGCTCGGGATCGACGTCCTTTCGGCCATCCGAGCGCCGGTGCTCATCCTCTGGGGCGCCGAAGACCGGCTCCTGCCTTCGACCAGCGCCGAGGATTTCCGGCGGCACATCCCTGGAGCGCAGGTCGAGCTGATCCCCGGCTGCGGGCACGTCCCGCAGTTGGAGCAGCCGGCCTTCACGCGCCGGCGGGTGCGGGAATTCATCGAAAAATTGAAGACCTGAGGGCAAACCGTCGGAATCCTTGCACAGGTCAGCGCTCACGTGGCCGGCTGCACCGGCCAGAAGCCTGGAATCCGGGCGACCGCTGGTGCATTCTTACGGTAGCTCGGTGCTTCGGGGGGTAGCAGTGTGTCGGTTTTCATCCGACAGGGGCAAACCGGTTCGGCTGTTTTGACACAGAGTAGGGGCGCCGCTACCGTCACCCCTGCTCGCGAAAGGTGGAGGAGCATTGTTGCCGCGATCGGGACGACCGCAGAAGGCCGCCTTCGTCGCCTTGCTCCTCGCCGCCGCGGGTGCGCGCGCCGAGGGAGCGCCGGCGGCCGATCCCGTCACCGCCGTCCCCGCCGCCTCGGGCGTTTCCGTCGCGCCGGAAGCCAAGCCGGTTGCGGCGCGCGCCGGGGACAAGGCTGACGCGGCCGACGCCGACGATCCCGAGTCGCAAGCCGAGGTCGACAAGGGGGCCGCCGAGCTCGAGGAAGTACGCAAGGCCGAGGAAAAGGCTGGACTTTTGCCCCAGGCGCCAGGCGCCGGCCCGCGCGACGGGCTCGCCATCGGGCTGGATTCCTGGGACCCGCTGGCCCGCGACATGGCCGCGGCGCTGGGCACCTCGATCGACGGGGCGCCGCTGGCCGATCCCGCGCCCTCGGGCCTCGCCCAGGTCCGGCTCGCCGAGCTGGCGGGGATTTCAGAGGACGAGCTGCGCGCGAAGTACGACATCCCGGTCGAGCTGAACGACGCGGTGGTCGCGTACATCCGCTTCTTCCAGACCGACGGGCGGGTGCACTTCACCAAGTGGCTCGGGCGCAGCACGCGGTTCATGCCGATGATGCGCAGCGTGCTGGAGAAGGCGGGGTTGCCGCTCGACCTCGTGTACCTCAGCATGATCGAGAGCGGCTTCAGCTCCTACGCGTTCTCCTTCGCGAAGGCTGCCGGGCTGTGGCAGTTCGTGGTCGGGACCAGCCGGCGCTACGGGCTGCACACCGACTTCTGGGTGGACGAGCGGCGCGATCCGATCAAGGCCACGGTCGCGGCCGCGCAATATCTCAAGGAGCTCAGGGAAAGGTTCCACGGCGACTGGTACCTGGCCTGGGCGGGGTACAACGCCGGCGAAGGCAAGGTGGACCGGGCCATCCGCCGCGAGTCGACGCGCGACTTCTGGCGCATGATGAGCAAGGGCCGCACGTTGCGGGCCGAGACGAAGCACTACGTGCCCAAGCTGATCGCGGCGGCGCTCATCGCCAAGCACCCCGAGCGGTTCGGTTTCAAGGTCGACTACGAGCAGCCCTGGGAGGCGGACGAGGTCTTCATCCCGGACGCGACCGACCTGCACGTCGTCGCCAAGACCGCCGGCATCACCATCGAGCAGGTGCGCGACCTGAACCCCGAGCTGCGCCGCTTCTGCACGCCTCCGGGAGGCTGGACGCTCCGGCTCCCGAAGGGATCGAAGGATGCGTTCGTCGCCGAGTTCGAGAAGCTCGACGCGGGCGAGCGGCTCAGCTTCACCGAGCACAAGGTGGAGCGGGGCGAGCCGCTGGCGAAGATCGCTCGCGCCTACGGCGTGACCGAGGGCGCCATCCTGCGCACCAACGGCATCCGGAGCTATCGCCAGATCAAGGTGGGCAGGGTGCTGGTGATCCCGATGAAGCAGTCCCGGCGCGGCCTGCTCGCGGGCAACCAGCTGGAGGACCGGCGCTTGCCACGCCTGCAGGGCCGGGCCGCCGCGAAGACCGTCGCGGCCGCGGCGCGGGTCCCGAGCGACGATCGGCGCCAGACCTACGTGGTCAAGGCGGGCGACACGCTGTGGACCATCGCCCAGAAGTTCTCCACCACGGTGGATCGCTTGAAGCGCTTGAACAACCTGACCGGGCGGCGCGCCCGCGAGCTGCAAGTCGGGCAGAGGATCGCAGTGAAAGACACCGAGAGCTGATTTTCCGGGGCCGCGTCTTGCGGCTCGCGGCCGGCGCGGTCAGGATGCCGCGCCATGAAGACCCTTCTCCCGCTTTCCGCCATTGCCACCGGACTGGCCTGCGCCGGTTCGACTCCTGCGCCGGCGGGTCCCTCTTCCGGTTCCGCGGGGCTGATGATGGAGCGTCCGAAGATGGAGGAGCACCTCATTCCGTCGGACACGGCCGGGATCCAGCTCTACCTGCGCAACAAGCGCATGGAGAGCGTCGAGCCTTCCCGCATCCTGCTGTTCGTGCACGGTTCGACATATCCGGCGGAGACCTCCTTCGACTTGCCGCTGGGGGGCACCTCGCTGATGGACTTCCTCGCCCGGGACGGCTGGGACGTGTGGCTCGTCGACCTGCGCGGCTACGGCCGGTCGACGCGGCCGCCGGAGATGGACCAGCCGCCATCCGCGAACCCGGCCATCGTGACCACCGACGTGGCGGTGCGGGACGTGTCGAGCGCGGTGGACTTCATCCTGTCGCAGCGCAAAGCGCCGAAGCTCGCGCTGATGGGCTGGTCGTGGGGCACCACCATCATGGCGGGCTACACGGTGCGCAACCCCGGGAAGGTGAGCAAGCTGGTGCTGTACGCGCCGCAATGGCTGCGGACCACTCCCTCGCTCGTCTCCGGGGAGGGGGCCTACCGGACCGTCTCGATGGACTCGGCGCGCGACCGCTGGCTCAAGGGAGTTCCGGAAGACAAGAAGAAGGACCTGATCCCGGCCGGCTGGTTCGAGCAGTGGGCGCAGGCGACGCTGGCGACCGATCCGGTGGGATCGAAGCAGAACCCGCCCGTGCTGCGCGCTCCCAACGGCACGCTGCGCGACACCAAGGAGTACTGGTCGAGCGGCAAGCCATACTACGACCCCGGACAGATCAAGGTGCCGGTGCTGATCGTCCACGCGGAGTGGGACCAGGACCTGCCGAATCCGATGCCCCGCGAGGTCTTCTCCCGGCTGACCTCGGCGCCCTACCGGCGGCTGGTCGAGATCGGCGAGGGCACGCACACCGTCATGATGGAGCGGAACCGCGGCCAGCTGTTCAACGAGGTCCGGCTCTTCCTGGACGAGCTGCAGTAGGTTGCCGAATCCGTACGACAAGATCGCCGCGCGATTCGCCGCGTCGCACAGGCCTTGGCTCGAGTAGCGATACTTCCCCGCGCTGATCGACGGCCTCGGTTCGGGCGCGCGCGCCCTTGACCTGGGCTGTGGAGTCGGGCATCCCATCACGGCGCGCCTGTCACCGGTGCGGCTGCGGGTGGTCGGGATCGATTCCTCGATCGAGATGCTGAGTCTCGCCGGCCGCCTCGTGCCCGCAGCCTCGCTCGCGATGGCCGACATGACCGAGGTGGAGTTCACGGCCGGCTCCTTCGCCGCCATCGTCGCCTGGGACCTGTTCCACGTCGACCGGCGGCACCACCGTGGCATGTACTCGAACTTCGCGCGCCGGCTCCGGCCCGGCGGCCGCGTCCTGTTCACGTCGGGTGGCACCGGCGACGAAGGGTTCACTTCGTCGATGTTCGGCGAGGAGTTCTTCTACAGAAGCCACCCGCCAGACGAGGTCAGGGCGTGCCTCCGAGAGGCGGGGCTAAGCGTCCTCACGCAGGAGCCGGACGAGCCGTTCGACAAGGGCCACGTCTCGTTCCTCGTCGTCAAATGGCAAGACACGAGCCTGAGGGCGTCAATCACCGTAGATTTGCCGGCGTTGTTCTTGCCGACGATGATCGTGTTGCGCCTCAGTGGGATTACATGGTCCTTGAAGCAGCGAAAGTTGATGAGGCGCAATTCCGTTAGCATTTATGCCCCGTGCGCCTTGCTTGTGGCTGGTACTATCGCGACGGACCAGGGCTTACGCCGACGGTCGTGGTGAGCGGCAAAGTAGGTCGACATCAAACGCACACTTACGGTTTGACCAGCCTAATGTAGGGCACGTCTGGTAGCGGACTTGAGGGTCTGCCTTCGTCCTGATTAGTCACGCCAAATCCTTCCAGTTGAGATCGGCAATCCAGAATGAACTCAGACGCAAATGCCTGACCGTCGGACACGATCCTCGCGCGCACACGAAGTTGTTCGTTGGGCAGACGCCAAGAAGGATGTCTCCAGTTGTGCTGATAGCTCTCCTGAGTCCAGCCCCATGCTGAACCATCCGCAAATTTAATAGCAACGGCGATGTGGTTCTCCTCGCCTTTCGCGAAATCCTGGACATATCCAAGACTCATTTTCGATGGATCGAAGTAGTGAATTAGCTGGATGGCATCTGGTCGCGTCGTGACTGCGTTCGTGGAAATCGGCTCTGGCGCAGAAGACCATCGACCAGGCATCTCTGACGGAAATAGTGACGATCCATCCGCGCGCAAGAACGTAAACCAGCACCGGACGCGAGGCGCGAACGCCCCATTGTTAGCGATGACAATGTGGGCAAACGAGCCGTATGGCTCGTGCGTGTTCGGATCTCGAATGCAGGCAGAGGCTCCTGGATGGAGCTCAAACCGTGTCCGTTCGTCTGCAAGGCCATTTACGAACTCGCGGAGGATCACTGAAATCGAAACGCTGCGCTCACGGGCTAGACGCTGCAATGAGGCCATTTCACGCTCATCTAGCCGGAGGCGATACACCAGAGTACGAGGAATCTGCGTGGCGTTGGGTTCGTATACGAGCGGTTCGCCAGCTGCGTCCATTGCGTCGGCAAACGAGTAGCGGTCCCAAACGCTATCGCCGCTTGACGTAGCGGTCTCGTCAATCTTTGAGTGGCGCTGCCACTGAGTCTTCTGTCCTTTCGTCATCCTTGTCTTCTTGGTTTGAGAGGTCATCGTTTTATCGTCCTTCGCCAACCCAGGTAGGATTCTGCCTCATCGTCCTCTAGGTCCCGCGCATGGATAGGGCGATGAAAGTCGTTCGGTTTCGGAACTGTAACCACCTGGAGGAACCGGCCGTCGCAGGTCCGACCGTGCACTACGCATCTCGTTTCGCCGCTGACTGTCTGGATCCTGATCGCTCGAGCAGGCGCGAACGTGGAAAAGAGCACCTCGTCGACGTCGTCGCGCGAGATATCGCGTTCGCCATGCTCTCCTTCAATGTGGGAGAGGTTGTCATCGTCCCATTCGGTTCCCGCGATCTTCACGGCCACCAACAGTAGCAAGTCTAGCGGCCGTAGTCCAGCAGACCACGCTTACGCCGCAGTGCGTCAGTCAGCAGGTCCGTGTATCGTGCGTCTCCGAGGGACCGGTGACCGGGGCCCGCTGATCTACTTTCGCTTGTCAGCTCCCGCGAGCAGCCGGGCGAGCTGGATGACCGCGCGTTTGTGCACGCCCGTCATCACCTCGCCGGCCGGGTCTTTCACCGAGACCTCGAAGGCGTACAGCTTCCCGTCGCGCCCGGTGTAGCGGGCGGTGGCCGAGACGCGGGCGCCGGTGGGAGTGGCCGCGGTGTGCTTCACGTCGACCACCACGCCCACCGACAGCTCGCCGTCCGAGAGGAGCGGCGCGAGCACGCGTCCGGCGGCGAGCTCGCAGAGCGCGATGGCGCGGGTCGTTGCGAACACTGCCGGGTAGGTATCGCCGGTGATGTGGTTGAGGGCGCTCGCCAGGTCCTGCTCCCCGACGAGCATCTCCACCTGCCCCGTCGCCCCGACCTCCGGATCGCGCGTCGGCATGTCATTGCTCCGAGAGAAGCAGCTTCAATTCTCTGATGCGGCGGGTGACGTCGTCGCGGGGCTTCTGTCGGTAGGACTCGGGGAGCAGCTCGCGGGAGGTGCACTCTGCCACCGCCACCAGCGTCTGCAACTCGACTTCCAGCGGATAGCTGGGCGGGACGAAGTCGGCGAAGGTCTCCTTGAGGTCTTCCCGGGTCACTTTTTCGCGCTTGTCGCTCACGGCCCGCAGCTTGGCGCGGACCAGCGCCGCCTCCAGGTCGGCGCCGCTCATCTTCGGCAGGTCGGTCGGGAGCACCTCGCCGAGATCGCCGTCGAACTGCACCCGCGCCTTCTTCGCCATGGTGCGCACCAGATCCAGGCGCTCCTCGTGCGACTCCGGATAGAACAGCGCCAGGTGCTCCTCCGCCCGCCCCTGCCGCTTCAAGTCCACCGGCAAGAGGTCGGGGCGGCTGGTCAGCAGGAACCAGACGATCTTGCCCCGGTACTCGGTGTTCCCCATGAACGAGGCGATCTGGCTGAATACCCGCGCGCTGGTGCCCGAGTCGCCCTGCGCGTTGCGGTTGCCGAGGAAGGCGTCGGCCTCGTCGACGATCACGGCCACCGGCCACATGGCCTTGAGCAGGTTGAAGATCTTTTCCAGGTTTCCCTCGGTCACCCCCTGCCATTGCGAGCGGAAGTTGAGGAACTTCACGCAAGGGATGCCGATCTCTCCGGCGAAGCAGGTGGCGAGGAACGTCTTGCCGGTGCCGATCGGCCCCGCGATGAGGAACCCCATCGGCACCACGTCGCGCTTGCCGGTCTGGATGGCCTTGGCCGCCTGGCGCAGGAGCTGCTTCGCCTTGGCGTGCCCCGAGACCATGTCGATGGAGTACGCGGGCTCGATGAACTCGAGCAGGCCGTGCACCTCGGCCTGGATGATCTCCTTCTTCTTCTCCTTCAGCCGTTCCGCGGTCAGCTTTGCCCCGCCCATCGCCTCGGTGAGCACCCGGTCGAGCGACACCCGGCTCATGCCGGCGGTCATCTGCGCCATCGCCTGCGCGTTCACCTCGCTCACTTCTCGCACCGGCCGGCCGCTTAGCTTCCACTCGATGTAGTCGAGCCGCTCCTTCTCGGTGGGCAGCGGAATCTCGATCCCCGAGGCGTAGGGATTGCGGCCGATGCGCGGGTTCAGCTCGGTCAGGTTCTCCGCCACCAGGCAGACGGAGAAGTCGGCGGCGAGGAACTGCGGATCCTGCGCCCACTTCACCAGCGTCACCAGCGAGTAGCGGTCCTCGCCGGGCATGAAGCCCAGGTCGCCGGCCGGGGCGACCGTCTCCGCGAAGTCGATCACGAAGGCGAGGCTCTTGCCGTCGGCGATGCGCACCCGCGCGTACGATTCCAGGAGCGGGAAGGCCCGTGCCGGGTCCTTGGGGACCGCCTTGGCGTACTCGGTGCCGAACAAGGTGTCGTAGCCGGCGACCGCCGCCATGAAGTCCTTCTGCATCTCAGGCGTGGCCAGGCGGATTCCGCTGGAGCGGTCGTAGAACGCCACCAGGTCGCGGGAGCCGAACAGCTCGTCGGAGAGGAACGTGCGCAGCGGGACGAATCTGCGCCCTCCCTTTCCGTCGTCGGCAGGCTGCAGGTCCCGCACGGCGCCGTGGAGGATGAAAGTGGAGACCGTCTTGGTGTAGTAGCGGTCGGCCAGACGCCTGGCCCACTCGGGGAAGGTGGCTAGCGGATCGGGCTGCGATTTGCTCCGTCGAGGCATGAAACGCTTTAAGTATCCGGCCATCGGCGTGGGCGCAAATCCTCCCCGCCCTCACCGCGCGCGCCTTTCCCTACGTCGCAAAGCGTGCCTTTCGGCATCTAAGCTGGCGGCATGCGCTGGGAACTCCTCTTGCTCGCTGCGCTGCTCGTCGCCCTGGCGCTGGTTCTCTTCGCCTGGAGCCGGCGCGCCCGGTTGCGCGATCGCTTTCCGGCGCGTCGCGCGCCGCGGCTCCGGCACGCGGTGATCCTGGCGCATGGGATGCTTGGCTTCGACGAGATCGCCGTGGCCGGCCGGCGGCACCAGTACTTCCGCAAGATCGCCGACGCGCTGGGCGGCCTGGACGCGAAGCTCCACACGCCGCGGGTGCCGGCGGCGGCGCCCATCTCCGTCCGTGCCGAGCAGCTCCGGACCTTGATCGACGAGCTGCCCGGCGAGAGGGTGAACGTCATCGCCCACAGCATGGGCGGGCTCGACGCGCGCTACGCCATCGCGCGGCTGGGGCTCCAAGACAGGGTGGCTTCCCTGGTGACCATCGGCACGCCGCACCGCGGGACGCCCGTGGCGGACCTGGGCGCCGGGATCGTCCCGGCCGGCGTGTCGCGCGCGCTGGCGAAAGTGATCGACGTGCGCGCGCTGCACGACCTGACCACCGAGGCGCTCGAGCGGTTCAACCGGGAAGTGCCCGACGCGCCGGGCGTCGCCTACTGCAGCGTGGTCGGGCACAGCGGGCTGGCGCAAACCAATCCATTGCTCTGGCCCAGCCATGCCTACTTGAGCGCGCGATCGGGAGCGAACGACGGGCTGGTTCCCTCCGCCTCGCAGGGCTGGGGCAAGGTGATCCGCGAGGTGGAGGCCGACCACTGGGCGCAGATCGGCTGGTCGCTCAGCTTCGACGCCGTCGGCCTCTACGAGGGCATCCTCCGCGAGCTGGCCGGCTTGGGGTTCTGATCCAACGCGGCTCCTTAACGCGGTGCGTCCCGCCCCGGGGCGACCCCGCTCCCGCACTGCGAGCGAGCGACGTCTTCATCCGCATTCGCTGGTATCCGAGGTCATCGGACAACTTACGTATGCGGTGAGTTTTCGGTTGACAGGTCTGGCGTGTCGTCTTGACGGCGGACCGTAGACGTCCTCGGAAAGCGCGTTCAAGCGCGAGCGGCGCGCGGAGAGCGATCGTTCGCCTCGGGGTCTCCTCTCGGGTTCGACTTGCCGCGCAGCGCACGTGCGCGGGCTCCGCAGAGCGCCGGAAAACGCCGTGCTACGACTGCGTGCAGAGCTCTCGATGCGTGGAAGAAAAGCTGCTCGTGCATCTCGGCGAGATCGACGAGCGGAAGCTCTACCTCGACCAGGGCTTCCCTTCGATGTTCGCTTTCTGCGTGGGCGAGCTGGGGTTCTCCGAGGACGTCGCCTACAACCGGATCATGGTTGCCCGGGCGGCACGGCGCATGCCGGGGATCCTGGACGCGGTGCGGTCCGGGCGGGTGCACCAGAGCTGGTTGCGCGTCTTTCGCCCCAACCGCCGGTTGCGACTGTCGTGCGCAAGCTTTCCGGCCGCCCCGAAGCGCCGCCCGAGGCGCCACTTGCCCTTCCGTTCGGCGCTGCCCCAACGATGTCGCCAGCGGAGCCGCCCGCTCCCGCTACCGCGCCGCCACCCTCGCCCGTCCGCGCTGAGCGGCGTGACGCGATTGCCCCGCTCGCCGAGGACTCCTACAAGTTCCAGTTCACGGGGACCCGCGCATGCCGCGACAAGCTCCGCCAGGTACAGGACTTGCTCCGGCACCGGATTCCCGACGGAGATGTGGGGACCATCTTCGAGAAGTCGCTCGACTTGATGATCGCGCATCTGAAGAAGCAGCGTTTTGCACAGGGCCGGAAGGCGCGGCAGGTCCTCCCCGGAATTCATTCAGGGTGACTTTTCCGGACGGCTACCCCTCCGACAGCGCGCGGGCCGGATCCAACGCGGCGGCGGCGCGGGCCGGGAAGAAGGCGCCGGCGAGTGAGGCGGCCACGGCGATGGCTACTCCGAGCGCCACGTGGCTGGGGCGGAAGTCGAAGAACGACTCCGGCTTGAAGGGGAACTCCGGCAGGCTGGTGCGGGTGAGCCGATCGACGAGCAAGCCGCCCGCCCGGGCGAGCAGGACCCCCAGGGCGCCGCCGAAGATGCCCGTGACCGCCGCTTCGGCGAGGATCAGCGTCGCCACGTCGCTCCGGGTGGCGCCGACCGCGCGCAAGACGCCGATCTCGCGGGTGCGCTCGCGCACCTCGGCGTGGAACGCCTGGGCGATGTTGACCGCGGCCAGCGCCGTGATCAGCGCCGCCAGGAGCGAGAGCGCGAGGGTGACCAGCTCCACCGCCGCGCCGATCTGCAAGGCCCGGTTCCGATCGCTCTCGTCGAGATCGAGGCCCATGCGCTTCACCGCCGCGGCGATCTCGCCGATCTGCTCGGAGCGCTGCGCGCGGAGCAGCACGCTGGAGTAGCTCCCTGTGTCCAGCCCGAAGCGCGCATTGATCCGGCGGACCGCCTCCAGCGGCATGGAGATCGCGGCGAGCGGCGCGCGGTCGGAGAATCCGGCGAGCTTGAGGCCCGCGGTGTATGCGCCGGCCAGCGTCTTCTCCGCCACGTAGCTGCGCCCTAGCTCGATGGGGAACTCGAACCCGATCAGCATGCTGTCGGTCAGCGCCGGCAGCCCGCGCTGCGGAGCGAACACCTTGTTGTAGATCTCGAGCAGACGCCGGTTCACCACGACCGGGATGGGTTTGCCTTCGCCCGGGTCGGCGAAGGGCACGCGGGCGTCGCCGCCGATCAGCTCGGAGGAGATCCCGACTGCCACCACTTCGAGCCCCATGCGGATCTCGCGGCCGAAAAAAGGGCCGCTGTAACGGGTGACCGCCGGGACTTTCAGGGCCAGGCGGGGGAACGCCTCCGCCACGCCCGGGATCTGCCGCAGGCGCAGGACGGCCGCCTGGTCCAGCCGGACTTCGCCGAACAGCGAACCGATCCCCACCGCCGGGACCACCACCTCCAGCTCCCGCGCCGAGACCGGGAACACGTCGCGCACCACCCGCTGCACTCCCCGACCCAAGGCGAGGAAGAACACCAGGCAGCCGATTCCCAGCGCCACGCCGCCAGCGCTGACGGCCAGCGCGCCCAGCTCGCGGGAGAGGTTGGCGTTGGCCAGCTTCCACAGCCGCGCGGGCCTCACGCCGATCCCTCCAGCCGCGGGTCGGGGAACAGGGCGCCGTCCCGCAGCACCAGCACGCGGCTGGCCGCCCGCGAGACGCGCACCTCGTGCGTGACCACCAGGAGAGTCATCCCCTCGCGGTGGAGCTCGCGGAAGAGATCGATGATCCCCTCGCCGGTGCGCGCGTCGAGGTTGCCGGTGGGCTCGTCGGCGAGCAGGAGCGGCGGGCGGGCGAGGAGCGCGCGAGCGATCGCCACCCGCTGGCGCTCGCCGCCGGAGAGCGCCGTCGGCCGCGCGGAGGCCTTGTCGGCCAGCCCCACCCGCAAGAGCCCCTCGCGCGCGCGCCGGGCGGCGTCGGGAACGCCGTCGCCGAAATAGTCGGGGAGCAGCACGTTCTCGAGCGCGGTCAGCTCGCCCAGCAGGTTGAAGCTCTGGAAGATGAACCCGATCCGCGCATGCCGCAGGGCCGCGAGCCGCGCGTCGGAGAGGCTGCGCAGCTGCTCGCCCAGGACCAGGACTTCTCCCTCGTACGCGCGGTCCAGGCCGCCGACGATGTAGAGCAGCGTGCTCTTGCCCGTCCCGCTCTGGCCCTCCACGGCGACGAACTCGCCCGCTTCCACGGTGAGGTCCAGGCCCCGCCACAGCTCCTGCGCCGCGCCGCCGGGCTCGCGGGGTGGATAGCGCTTGCGCAGCGCGCGAAGCTCGATGGCGCTCACGGCTTCCCCGGAGCGATGGCGATGTCGACCTCCGCGGAGACTCCCTGCGCTCCGGGCAGCGCGCTGACGGCGAGGCGCAGCGGAGCCAGCGGCTCCACCACCTGGCTCACGAGCGATCGCGCCACGTACGCCTGCGGCCCGGACCCGTAGGCGCTCTCGGGGAGCGCCCGTACCTTCGCGGCGAGCTTGCCGAGATCGAGCAGCAGGGCGGCGCCCGGGTCCTGTTCCAGCACCGGAGCTCGCGGCTCGCCTGGCGCGAGCTGCTCGGGCCCGATCCCGCCTCCCAAGAGGTAGGCAACCGGCTTTCCGCCCAGCTCGCGCACGCCGAAGCGCGGCCCCTCGCCGCCCGCGTAGCGCACCTGCCAGCCGGATCCGCTGCGCGAGGCTTGCGCTCCGAGACGAGGCAGCGCCCGGGCGGCGGCCTCGAATGCGCGCTCGAGGCGGCCGCGGTCGCCCACCTGGGCGAGCGCCACCACCTGGAACGTCTCGAAGGGACTGCGCCGCCGCCAGTCGATGAATCCGAAGTCGACCAGGGTTCCCAGGTTCGCGCGCGGCGCGAGCGCGACGGAGACCGCCGCGCCGGGGAGCAGCGAGGCGGCGATCTCCTGCGCGACCGGATCGCCGACCTGGGCCAGGATCTGGTCCAGCTCGGGCACCCGCCGCGCTTCCCGGAGCACCTCGGCGGGCTGCAGCCCGGCGCGGGCTACCAGTGGCGCATCGCCCGGCAGGAACCGCACCAGCGCTCCGGCGCCTCCGGGCAGGGCGGCCTGGAGGCGCTGCGCCTCCGGCGGCGGCGCCTGGAAGAACAGCTTGCTGGAGAGACCGCCTGCGGTGCCGGTGAGGCCCACAGCGAGATCTCCGGGGAGCGGCCGCGAGGCGATCCGGCGGAGCAGGCCGGAGCCCGCCGGAGCGAAAATCGTCAGGTCCTGCCCGCCCAGTTGCTTGCGGGCCGCGGCGAGCCGCGCATCGTGCGCCAGCGAATGCTCCGGAGCGCGCTCTGCGGCGGCCGCCACGTCGGCGGCGGGATCCGGGCCGCGCGACAGGACTCCGTAGCCCCTCACCACGGCGAACGCCACCCGGTCCGGCTCCCCCTCTCGCGAATAAACCGCGACCCGCGCCTTCCCCCGCGCCTCGTCGTGGCGGACGGCGAAGGCCGCCCGCTCGCGCAGGAGCCGGTCGACGGTCTGCGCGAACTGGTCCGGCTTGGTGAGCGGCAGCGCGGCCACCCATCCCGGGCGTGCCGCCCCGGGCAAGAGCACCAGCGCGGCGGCGCGATCCGGATCCAGGCCTGCCGCCAGCTGGCCCTCGCGCGACAGCGGATCGAAGCCGAGCTGCGCCGCCACCGCGCTCCGCGTGCCGCCGAGCTGCTCGCCTCCGGGCAGTGCCGCGGCTCGCTGCAGGAGCGCGGACCCATCTTGCGCCACTCCAGCGAGCGGCGCGGTCAAGAGCGCCCCCTGGGCTGCCTCGGGGAGCAGCTCCTCGGCCGACCTGGCGCTCCGCTCGCGCGCGCAGCCCACCCAGCAGAGCAGCAGTGCCGGGGCCAGCCGACGCATCCAGCGCGTCCCTAGAACCCGCCGCGGCGCGACCGCACCATCCGCTGGAAGCGCGGGCTCCGGCTCATCGACCACAGGTAGGCGCCCTCCAGCGCCGCGACGCCCAGGAGCAGGGGTCCGGTGAAGGGGAGCATCGAGGCGACCACGACTCCGACGCCCAGCCCGACCAGGTTGGGCTTCATCAGGAAGGCTTCCTTGACGTAACCCTCGCCCGAAGCCATGGCGCCTTACTGGACGCCGACCTTCTTGCCCAGCGTCTTGTCGCCGCCCGCAGCTTCGCCGCCGGGGGCCTCGAGCCCCATCTCCTGTTTGAATTGCTTGAGCAGCTCGCTCGCGCGGATCTTCTCCGCCTCTTCCTCGATCTTGAGGCCCTGCGTGTCGACGTTGGAGAGGGCCATGTCCATCCGCGCTTCGTTGACCGCGGTGGTCTCCTGGATCTTCTGCAGCATCTCGTCATGGGTCGCATCGATCCCTGCCACCTGGAAGCTCTCCATCGCGTCGGCGACCTTGCTCTGCCACTTGGCGCGGCGGGCGTCGCGCAGGGCCTGCATCGCATCGTTGGTCTTGCGGTCCTTCTCCCGCATGAACGCCTGCTTCACCTGCATCGCCTTGTCGTAGGCCTGGCGGGCGGCCGAGAGCTGCTGCTCGTTGCGCAAGAGCGCCCCGCGGAGGGTCTGCAGCTGGGTCGCGTAGGTGGTGGCGATGTCCTCGCGGCTGGCCTGCAGCGCGGCCTTCACCTTGGCGGTCAGGTCGCCGCTGTCGTTCTTGTACTTCTGGTTCTCCTTCTCCAGCAGCGTCACGTTCGCCTTCACCATGGCGATCGACTCGTTCATCTTCGGGACCTGGTCGTTCAGGTCGCGAATGTTCTGCTCGAGGATCAGCTCGGGGTCCTCGGCGGCCGAGATCATCCAGCCGAACATCGAACGCATCGCGCGCTTGAAACGCTGCCACATGGGAGAAACCTCGTTGTCTCGGGAGGCGCGAGACAGGTATCAAGACTTCCGATGGCTGGCAAGGACGGCCCGGCTCTGCAAACCGCCGTGGTTCCGCACGGCTGCGCGGCTCCCGGCGAGGCGTTCCCGGACTGGGCGCGCGATTTCGGCCGGGCCGCCCCGCTGGAGCTGGAGATCGGCCCGGGAAGGGGCGGCTTCGCGCTCGATCACGCCGCTTCCCACCCCGCCGTCGACCTCGTCTGCATCGAGACCCGGCGCAGCGACTGCGAGCTGATCCGCGCCCGGGCCGCCCGGCGCGGCCTGTCCAACCTGGCCGTCCTGCAGGGCGATGCCAAGCTGCTCCTGCCGCGGCTCTTTTCACCGGGGTCGCTCTCGGCGCTGCACGTGCAGTTCCCCGATCCGTGGTGGAAGAAGCGGCACAGCAAGCGGCGCATGGTCGACGTCGAGCTTGCCGCGCGGATGCGGTTCCTGCTCCGCCCGGGGGGTGAAGTCGACTTCCGCACCGACGTGCGCGCCTACGCCGAGGCGGCCGTGGCCACCTGGGAGGAGGCGGGATTCACGAACGCGGCCGGCCCGGGCCTTCTGTGGACCCATGTGCCCGAGGTGCTCTCCACCCGCGAGCAGAGGTACGCGCGCACCGGGCAGCCGGTCTACCGGGCGCGGTTCGTGAATCCGGGGCCGCCGGCCGCGGAGCTGCGCGCTCCGCCCGCGGGGCGGACCGGCCGCGAGTGGACTGACGTGCGCCGCAAGTGACAGTCGCCGCCGTATTCCGCGGCGCCGTGCTTTTCACAGCCCGGACATTGTGCGATGCAATCTGGTCGTGCAGCGCGCGGCCCTGCTCCTGTGCCTCTTCGGCTGCAAGGCGGCCGAGCCCCCTCCACCAGGCGCTGCGGGGCCGGTGGAAGCCGTGCAGGAGTTCGCGGCGGCGCTCCAGCGCGGGGACGCGACGGCCGCGGCAGCCCTCCTCTCCTCGCGCACGCAGCGCGAGGCGGACCGGATCGCAGCGCAGGCGAAAGCGGCTGCGGGCGACGCCGGAGGGGTGCCCGAATCGGGCCGGCAGATGCTGTTCGGCTCGGCGCTGCCGCAGGGAAAGGTCGAAGTGCGCGAGATCACGCGGCGGGACGACGTGGCGCAGGTCGGGGTGATCGACCAGACGCGGCGCGCGCGCACCTTCCGGGTGGTGCGCGAGGGCGGAGTGTGGAAGGTGGACCTGGACTTGCCCGGGACGGACGCGGGCGGCTGATGCTCGGGGCCCAGCCTTGTCGCGGGAACCCAAGCGGAGCTATCTGTCCCTTCGGAGGCGCGCATGGCCGACCTGCTGCACCCGCCACCGGACCAGGAAGAGGAAAAGGTGCAGGAAGCGCCCGAGGACCCGGGCGAGTTCGAGGTGGCCGGAACCGCGGCGGACGCGCTGGAGGCCGACCTCCTCTGGCGCGCGCTGGAGGACGCGGGAATCCCCGCCATCGTCCGTTCCCCGCGCAGCGACTTCGCCGGGAAGCTGGACGCGCCGGTTGATCTGTTCAGCCTGCTCGTGCCGACCCGCGATCTCGCCCGTGCCCGCTCCTTCCTGGACGAGCAGCGCGCGGCCCTGGAATCCGACCCCGAAGGCGCCGCCCGAGCCGCCGAGGAAGAAGAGTCCGCCGAAGAATCCCGCGAGCCTTAGCGGGCGGAGGTGACGCGGGTGACGCGGGCCTGGGCGTCCAGCGGCAGGAGCAGGGCGATGCCCTGGACGGGCCACTTCTTGTACTCGCGCTGCTTGTCGAGGAACTGACCGAGCTCGAGGTCGATCACGCGGCGCTCCGCACCGAACGAGGCGTGCCGCACGTACAGCCGCCCCTCTTTGCGCACCACGAACCCCATGTGGGAGACGCGCACCACCCGGCTGGGATCGCTCTGGCGCACGACCAGGAGGATCGAGCCGGGCTCGATGCTGGCGGCGCGCTTGCTCACCTGGTCCAGCGTCAAGTAGTGGATGGGGAAGTCGCCCTGCGGAACCTTCGCGGGCGCCAAGCGCCGCAGCCCGGGGACCTTCTCCCACTGCTTGCGGCGTAGCGTGAGCGTCGTCGACTCGGCGCGCGGCTCGATGGTCCGGGTCACCTCCCGCAGGTAGCCCTTCTCGGAGTTCGAGGGCACCCATTGCGCCTCGGTGAAGTGGTTGCGCGTGGCGAAGCTCACCCGGGGTGGGTCTCCCGCATACCGGATGTCGTCGAGGACCTTCCGGGCCCGGTCGATCGAGCGGGCATTGGCCATCGCCAGCACGGTCTCCACGAAGGTCTGGCAGTCGACCTTGTCGACCCGCCAGCGCGGCTGGGGCTCCACGCCGCTGCCCTCGCCCAGGGGGTAGTCGCCGTAGGGCACCCCGACGAACAGCGCCGACAGGCGTTCGACGCGCTCCCCGATGGCGGGGACCAGGTGGGCGTCCGCGATGGCCCGGTCCAGCTGCTGATCGGACATCTGCAGGACGGGAGCGCTGGCGAGCAGGATTGCGAGCGCAAGCATGCGGGAAGCCTAACCCCACGGGCAGGGACCCGCCAACGCGCGGAGGCCATGTGATGCGCTGTAGGCGAGGCCGGCAGGTTCTTTGACAGAGGTGAGTCCATGCTTTAGCGAAGTTGAAGTGCGCCCGAATTGCCGACCGGCTGCCTGCCTGCTCGTCCTGCTTGCCGCGGGATGCGGACCCGTCCGCGCCACGTCGGTGATCGGCGACGCCGAGGCCGCGGTCGCCAGCGCCCGCGCCGCCGGCGGCGAGAAGCTCGCACCGTACGAGACCATCTCGGCCGAGCTCTACCTGGCCAAGGCGCGCGAGGAGCAGGGCCGCGCACAGTACGGGGCCGCCAGGGAGCTGGCCGAGCAGAGCCTGCGCTTCGCGCGCGAGGCCATCGAGCGCGCCGGCGAGGGGCGCAGCAGCCGTAGCGGCGCGTCGCCCGCGCAGGCCTCGCCCGCGACGGTCACCCGGTCGCAGCCCGCTCCGGAGCCGCCCGCGCCGCCGACGAGGACCCCCTAGCATGCGCCGCGCCCTGGTCCTTCCGGCGCTCGCGCTCTGCTCCTGCGTCACCGGAGGCGCGGTGCGCGAGCGGATGCGCGTCGCGGAGAACGACGTGGCGGTGGCCCGCCAGCAGCGAGCCGACCAGTGCGCGCCCAGACAGCTCGCCGCCGCGGAAGCGAACCTCCGCTTCGCCCAGCTGGAGCTGTCGCAGGGCAACGGATCCAGCGCGGACGTGCACGTCGCCAGCGCTCAGCGGGCGGCGCGCGCCGCGGTCGCCGGGTCGCAGCAGTGCGGCGCGGTCAGCGTGCTCATCCGCGACACGGGGAAGCCCGTGACCGCGAAGGTGGCGATGAAGGACTCCGACGGCGACGGAGTTCCCGACGTCGAGGATTACTGCCCCGACCTTCCCGGTCCGGCCGAGAACCACGGCTGCCCGCTCAGCGGCGACCGGGACCGCGACGGCATCACCGACGACATCGACCGTTGCCCGGACCAGCCCGGGCCGAAGGACAACTTCGGCTGCCCCTGGCCGGATCGCGATCGCGACGGCGTGGCCGACAAGGACGACCGCTGCCCCGACGAGCCCGGGCCCAAGGAGAACTTCGGCTGCCCGCGCAAGCAGACCCTCGTCATCGTCCGCAAGGACCGGATCGAGCTGAAGCAGCAGATCCATTTCGCCCCGAACAAGGCGGTGATCCTGAAGGACAGCTACCGCGTCCTGCGGCAGGTGGCGCGGGCGCTGAAGGACGCGCCCGGGGTCATCGTGCGGATCGAGGGGCACACCGACAACGTCGGGTCGAACGACCACAACCTGAAGCTGTCGCAGCGGCGGGCCGACTCGGTGAAGGAGTTCCTCGTCCGCCAGGGCGTGCTGCGCTCGCGCATGGCCGCGGCAGGGTTCGGCCCGACGCGGCCGATCGCGCCCAACACCAACCGCGCCGGGCGGGCCGCCAACCGGCGGGTGGAATTCCGCCTGGTCGAGCCTCCCGCGCCCCCGGCAGGGCCGCCGGGCCGGAGGGTTCCTTCGGAGGCTTCGCCGCCCGCGCAGATGGCGGCGCCTGCCCAACCCGCCCAGACCGTTCCACCCGAGCTGACCGACTCGTCCAAGGCGCCCGGCGGGCAGTGACGGCGCCGGTACGCGCCGGAACCGCCGAGGCGCCCGACGGCGCCGTGCTGTCCTGGCGCGCGGAGGGCGAAGGTCCCGCGCTCCTCTGCTCGAACGGCATCGGCATCTCGACCTTCTTCTGGCGCCGACTGGCCGAGCACTTCAGTCCCACCCACACGGTGTTGACCTGGGATTACCGCGGACACGGCCGCACGCCGGTCCCGGAGCACCCCGAAGGCGTCACGGTGGCGCAGTGCGCGCGCGATCTGTGGACCGTGGCGGAGCGGGCCGGGATCGGCGAGGCGGTGCTGCTCGGTCATTCGATCGGGGCGCAGGTCTCGCTCGAGGCCTACCGCCTGCGGCCGGGCGGCGTGCGCGCGCTGGTGCCGGTGCTCGGCGCGGCCGGGGGAGCGTTCTCCGGCTTTCCGGGGGGCGCCGCGCTGACGCCGCTGCTGACGCTCCTCATGGAGGTGGCCGGGCGGAACGCGCCGCTGGCCGAGAGGGCGCTACGCGCGCTGCTCCGCGTGCCCGGCTTGTGGCAGGCGATCCGGGCGCTGGGCGTCGTCCACCCCGATCTGTGCCCGCGCGAGGAGTTCGAGCCGTACCTGCAGCACCTGCTCCAGCTCGATCTGCGCGGATACTTCGCGCTGGCGCGCGATCTGCTCTCGCACGACGCGACCGCGCTCTTGCCCGCGGTCCAGGTTCCCACGCTGGTCATCGCGGGGGACCGCGACCTGTTCACTCCGGTGGAGCGCTCGAAGGAGCTGGCCGCGCAGATCCCGGGAGCGGAGCTCCTGGTCGTCCGCGGCGGGACCCACGCCGCGCTTGTCGAGCAGCCCGAGCTGATCAACCTGGCCTTGGAGAAGTTCCTGCGCCTGAACGGCGTCTTCTAGGAACCGTTACTTCTGGCGATACGTGATCCGGCCGCGGGTCAGGTCGTAGGGAGAGAGCTCCAGCTTGACCCGATCGCCCGGGAGGATGCGGATGCGGAACTTGCGCATCTTGCCGGACGCGTACGCCAGCACCGAGTGCTTGCTGTCCAGCTCGACGCGGTAGTTCCCGCCGGCGAGCTCCTCGCGGACGGTCCCTTCGACTTCGATGCTTGGTTCCTTCTCCGACATGCCGCTCCGTCTTTACCCGAGCCTGGCGCACCCTGCCAGGATTCCCTCGGGTCCCGTGGACGCGCCGCAGTACCACGCCGATCCCCAGACGGGCAACCGTTGTGTTCAAGAGCGGTCCAGTCGGACCGGCCCTGCAGGGATCCGGTCCAGCGCGAAGGTGGCTACTCGATCGGCCAAGCCGTGGCCGGGGAGCTCTGGCAACCCGGACGCGGCGCACAGAGTAGCGACCAGCGCGCGCGGGTCGCGGCCGGCCGCCCGCAGCGTCGAGAGCGACGCGGCCCGGTCGCGCTTGGACAAGCGCTCTCCGGACGCGGAAGTGACCAGCCCGGCGTGCGCCCAGCGCGGTTCGCGCAGCCCCAGCAGGCGGTAGAGAAGGATCTGGCGGGCCGTGGACGGAAGCAGGTCGGCGCCGCGCAGGACCTGCGTCACGCCCATCGCCGCGTCGTCGACCGCCACCGCCAGTTGGTAGGCAAAAATGCCGTCCGCCCGGCGCAAGACGAAGTCGCCTACGGTCGCATGAGGATCGAACTCCTGCGGCCCCTGGATCTGGTCTTGGAACTTCACCGGACCAGGCGGGACGCGCAGCCGCAACGCAGGGACGCGCGTGCGGCGGCGACTCTCGCGCTGAGCGGCGGTCAGGCGCGCGCAGGTTCCCGGGTAGCGGGGACCGTCATCCTGCGGACCGTGCGGGGCGCTGGCGGCGGCGATCTCCGCGCGCGAGCAGAAGCACTCGTAGACGTGGTCGCCCAGACTGGCCAGCGCCTGCTCGTACAGCGCCGTCCGCTGGGACTGGCGGTAGGGGCCGCGGGCGCCCAGGTCCGCTCCGGTGCGCGGGTCGGGCCCCTCGTCCCAAGCGAGTCCCAGCCACGCCAGCTCTTCCAGCTGACGCTCGGCCAGCCCGGGGCGGACCCGCGGCAGATCCAGGTCTTCGACGCGCATCGTGAACCCGCCGCCCTCCGACCTGGCCCACAGCCACGCAAGGATGGCAGTCCGCGCGTTGCCCAGGTGTAGCTCCCCTGTGGGGCTGGGGGCGAAGCGCCCGCGCTCGGTCATCCGGAGCATCCTCGTGAGCGGACGGACATCGACAAGGTCTGGCTTTCTGAACCACGGCCCCTCCTTCCGCATCGAAACGCTCGAAACGCTCGGAGGCGGTCACCCATGAGCACCCTGGTACATGGGAGCGAACCCACCGTGAAGACCGATGTCTTGTCCACCCGGCAGGTCGCTCACCTCCTGGGAGTCGGCGAAGCAACGGTGAAGCGGTGGGCTGACGCGGGCGAGATCGACTGCTTCCGCACGCCCGGCGGGCACCGCAAGTTCCGCCTTCGCGACGTGACTGCCTTCGTGCAGCGGCGGAACTTCGAGGTCGCCGAGACGCTGCCCGCGCAGCTCACGCCCGGAGAGGAGGCGGGAGGCGACGAGGCGGTCGCGGCGGTGGAGAGGAGCGCGCTGGCGGGCGACGCATCTTCCCTGGTGGCCCAGATGGCCGCCCTGCGCCTCCACGGACACGAGCTGGCGGCGATCTTCGACGACGTGATCGCGGCCGCCCTGCAGCGCATCGGCTCCCGCTGGGAAGCCAGCAAGCTGAGCGTCGCCGAGGAGCACGTCGCCACGCAGGCGGTGGTGGACGCCATCGCGCGGGCGCAGCCTCTGGCCGAGCCGCCGGGCGAGCCGAACCGGGGCGATCGGGGGACGGCCGTGGTGGCGGCCGTCGCCGGTGAACAGCACGACGTGGCACCGCGCATGGCCGCGTGCCTTTTGCGGGCGCGCGGCTTCGAGGTCCTCGCGCCGCTCGCCGCGACGCCGGCTGCCGATCTGGCGGACCTGGTGCAGCGCACCCGCGCGCAGCTGGTCGCGCTCGCCTCCACCGTGCCGCCCGAGGGCCGGGGCCTGCAGGACCAGGTGGAGCTGGCCGCCCGGGCCGCCCGGACCAGCGGCGGGCGGGTGGTGGTGGGAGGAACGGGAATGGCGCGAATCCCGCTTCCGGACGACGTGCAGCTCCTGCGGAGCATGCGCGACCTGGAGCAGGAGATCGAGACGGTCGGTCGCCGCCGCCCCGCGCCCCGCGCTTGAAAGTCGGGTGAGCCCCGATCCCGCGAGCCCGCAAGTCGCGAGCCCGAGATCTGTCATCCCCCTGTGGCCCGTGGTATGACGCCCGGCTCTCGCCTTCGGAAGCGATCAGCGCATGCCCGACAAGTCGAAGCCGCCCTCGTTCGACGACATCATGAAGGCCGCCTCCCGGCCCCCCGAGCCCGAGCGCAAGGAGCCGAAGAAGCCCGCCGCGCCGCCTTCCGAGCCTCCCCGGCGCAAGCCGTCCGCGCCCACGTTCGCGGAGATCATCGGATCGGTCGAGCTGCGCCCCGAGGATCGCCTTCCCCGGCCCATTCCTCCTCGCCGGCCGCGCAAGGACGAGCGGAAGATGCCGGAGGTGGTGCGGAGGCCCGCCTTGGGGAAGCCCGAGGAACCGGCGCACCCCCCTGCAGAGGGCCGAGAAGAAGGGGCCGCTCCGGCCGGCGAGGCGGCGGCCGGCGCGGAGCAGCGCTCCGCGCGGCCAGTTCCCGAGTCCGCTTTCGCCGAGCCTTCCGCCGACGAGGCCGGCGACTTCGCCGCCCTCTTCGCCGAGAGCGAGAAGTCGGCGCACAAACCGCAGAAGCTGCGGCTGGGCCAGAAGGTCCAGGCGCGCGTCGCGCACGTGGGCGCCGAGATCGGGTACCTCGACCTGGGCGGGAAGGGCGAGGCGATCATCGATCTGCGCGAGCTGCGCAACGAGAAGGGCGAGCTCCTGGTCCAGCCCGGCGGGACGCTCGACGCCTACGTGCTCTCGCTGGCGGACGGAACGCCGGTGATGACGCGCTCGGTGCCCAAGGGGGCCGGCCGCGAAGTGCTGCAGCAGGCGCTCGAGTCCAAGGTGCCGGTCGAGGGCACGGTGACCGCGCAGAACAAGGGCGGGCTGGAGGTGGACCTGGGAGGCCTGCGCGCCTTCGTCCCCGCCTCGCAGATCGACGTGCGGTTCGTCGAGGACACCGCCCAGTTCGTCGGGCAGAAGCTCAAGTTCCAGGTGATGGAGATCCGCGGCGGGAACGCGATCCTCTCGCGCCGCGCGCTGCTCGAGGAGGAGCGGGCCGGGCTTGCGGCGGAGCTGCGCAAGAAGCTGGAGGTCGGGGCGGTGCTGGAGGGGACGGTCAGCTCGGTGCGCGACTTCGGCGCCTTCGTCGACCTGGGCGGTCTGGAGGGCCTGGTCCACGTCTCCGAGCTGTCGCACCAGCGCGTCGCGCATGCGCAGGACGTGGTGAAGCCCGGGCAGAAGGTCCGGGTGCAGGTGCTGCGCGTCGAAAAGGACGAAAAAGGCCACGAGCGGATCGCGCTGTCCTTGCGCGCGCTCGAGCAGGACCCCTGGGACGCGGCCCGGCCGCAGCTCAAGGAGGGCGCGAGGCTCCAAGGCAAGGTCGTCCGGCTGCAGCCGTTCGGCGCCTTCGTCGAGCTGTTCCCCGGGGTGGACGGGCTGGTGCACGTCTCGGCGCTGTCCAACCGGCACGTGCAGCACCCGCGCGAGGTGGTCAAGGAAGGCGAGCCCATCTGGGTGCAGGTCGAGTCGGTGGACGACGCGCAGAAGCGCGTGTCGCTCCGCCGCATCTCCGAGGACGAGGCGCAGGCTCCGGCCGCTCCGGAGAAGAAGGCGGGCGGCCGCCGCCCGCGAGTGGGGGACGTGGTCGACGCGAAGGTCGACCGGGTCGAGGCCTACGGCGTGTTCGTCTCCTGGGCGGAGGGCAAGGGCCTGGTCCCCAACGCCGAGCTAGGCACGCCTCGCGGATCCGACAACCACAAGACCACCCCGGTCGGCACCCAGTTCAAGGCCCAGATCATCGACCTGGACGAGCGGGGCAGGTACCGCCTCTCCCGCACCTCCGCCGAACGCGCCGAGGGCCGCTCCGAATACGAAGCGTACCGCCGCAAGGCCCCACCCCCCGGCAAAGGTTTCGGCACCCTGGGCGACCTCCTCCGCGCCAAGCTCGCCGAACAAGAACAAGAACAATCCGAAGAGTAAACGTCACCCAATCCGCCGCGAGAGTAGCCTACAGGCGTTTCACGCGGAGGAGGGGAGGAGAGGGAGATCGCGGAGGAGCCTTCTTTTTTTCAAAAACCAACTCGCTCCTCCCCTCCTCCCTCTCCTCCGCGCTCTCCGCGTGAAACGCTTTAGTCCATCTCGCGTCTTCAACGGGCGGTGCTAGCGAGCTCGACGATGCGTGTTGCCACGGCGACGTCGAAGATGGCGAGGCCCAGGGCGGTGCAGAGGATTCGTTGAGCGTGGTCCTTGCGGCGGGCGGTGCAGAGCTCGGAGAAGCGGGGCCAGCCGGGGAAGGAGCCTTTTGCGCGAGCGAGGTCCATCTGCGGGACGTCGTCGGCCAGGCGGAGGTCGAAGGCCGCGACCGAGGCGGGCGTGAAGGTGGCGTCGTAGTCCAGGGTGCAAGCGAACGCGCCCGCGCGGATCCAGTCCGGCTCGACGTAGGGCGGACCGCCGGGCCAGGGTGCCGCGCTGACGATCACGTCCGCACCGCGAACGGCCTCCTCGGCGCTGGTCGCTGCCTCGGCGCCGCGCTCCTTGGCGAAACGCCGCGCGGTCTCGATCCGCGGCGCCCATGCACGGACGGTTCGCAGCGCGGGCAGGGTGTGCCGGAGGGCCTCGAGCGCCGCCGCACCCACCCGGCCTGGGCCAAGGATCGCTGCGGCCCTTGCGCCAGGTCGCGCCAGCATGCGCGCCGCCACGCCCGCCACTGCTCCGGTTCGCATGGTGGTGATCCAGTCCGCGTCGAGCACCGCCTGCGGAACACCGGTGCTCGCGTCGTTCAGCACGATGAGGCCCGCGGTGGGCGGTAGCCCTCGCGCCCGGTTCTCCGGAAACGAGGCGATCCATTTCATGCCGATCGCGTCGCCCACCCGCGCCGGCATCGCGTGCAGCACCGCGCCCGGCCGGGGCGCGAGGCCCAGCTTGGGAGGAAGCTCCACCCGGCCCGCCGCCTTGTCGCGCAGCGCGGCCTCCACGATCTCCACCACTTCGGGCATGCCCAGCAGGGTCGCCTCGATCTCCTGTGCGCCGAGGAGCAGCATCAGAACGACGCCGCCAGCTGCACGCGCAGCGTGCGCCCGATCTGCGGCACCGCGTGCCCGGGGAAGGGGATCTCCGGACCGCCGGGCAGGAGGATGCGCTCGTCGAGCAGGTTGTACACGAAGGCCCCGTAGCTCAGGTTCCAGCGGGCGTATTCGCCGGAGAGTCCGGCGTTCCACTGCAGCGACTCGCCTACCAGCCGATCGGGCTCGCTCGAGTCCGCGACCGTGTGGCGCGGGCCGCCGTAGACGGCCTCGGTCGAGAGGGAGAGCACCTGCGGCACCAGCGGGTACAAGACCCGAACGGCTCCGGTGTGCTCGGGGGAATTGGGGAGCGGGGCGCCCTGGAACCAGCCGGTCCCGGTGTCGTCTCGCACCAGGCTCCAGGCGTACCAGGCGGAGAACAGCGCGCCCGGACCGGCGGTCCAGCGCACCTCGAGCTCGGCCCCGGCGCTGTGCACGAACCCGTCGCGGTTCTGGAACTGGGTGAGCACGGTGCCGTCCGGCAGCGTGCTCACCGGGGCCGCCCGGATGAGCTTCTCGATGCGGCTGAAATAGCCCGCGACGAGCAGCGACACCTCGTCGCCGACCTGGTGGGTGTGCTCGACCTCCAGCGTGGTCACGCGCTCCGGCTGCAGATCCTGGGCGGCGATCTGCGACGCGCCGCCGTCGTTGAAGAAGCGCTCGTAGATGCCCGGCGCGCGGAAGGCGCGGCCGAAGATCAGCTTCGACGTCCCGGCCGCGTACGGCTGGGCGATCAGCGCCAGGCGCGGGTTCACCACGGCGCCGAAGGAATCGGCGAAGTCGTCGATGCGCACTGCCGCGTCGAGCAGCAGCCGGGGCGAGATGCGCCAGTCGTCGCCGGCATACGCGCTGTAGATCGCCTCGCTGTCCGGAACGCCGGCCGGATTGCCGGGACCGTTGTCGAACGTCGGCCGGCCGGGGGTGACGGATCGGACGTGGACCCGGAACCGGTCCTGGATCTCGCCGCCCACGAACAGCCGGTGCCCGGCGACGGGTGGCAGGCGGAAGCGCAGCTCGCCGGTGGCCCAGTTCTCCAGGCTCGAGTCGTAGCCCGGTCCCGCCCCCCGGTAGAGCCAGTCGCCGCGGTAGCGCTCGGCGTCGAACGCCGCCCGGGCGTCGATCCCCAGGCCGCCGGCGAAGGTGTGTGCAAACTGCGCCTCCACGAACCCGCGCTGGTCGGTCGTCTCCGTCCCGGGCTCTCCGAAAACGGTGTCGAAGGCGGCGGTGGGGATCACCTTTCGCCGCCAGTTGTACGAGGCCGACAGCGTCGCCTCGCCGGCGCGGGCGCGCAGGTCGAGGTGGCCGGCCCGCTCCCCGTCGAGCCCGCTGGCGAAGCCCGAGGCGGGGCCGCCGGGCGCCGGCGAGACGAAGACCGGCTCGCCCGCCAGGTCGGCGCCGCTGGCCCGCGCCCACACGTACCCGTTAGGCCCTGCCCAGGAAGCGATCGCGTGGCCCGCGTTCTCGCCCAGCGCGCCGATCCGGGCCCCGAGCTCGGCGTGCCGTCCCTCCACCGGAGAGCGGTGCACCACGTTGACTACGGCGAAGAAGGCTGCGCTCCCGTACAGGACGGACCCGGGCCCGCGCACGATCTCGATCCGCTCCACGCCCGAGAGATCGGCGTCGAAGTCCCGCCCCACCGCTCCCTGGCCCACCGACGCGTCGTTGGTGGCGTGGCCGTCGGAGAGCACCAGGATCCGGTTGTTGTACGTGCCCGGAGTGGAGAATCCGCGCACGCCCGTGGAGTCGTAATCGCGGTCCGAGCTGGTGTAGAAGCCGCGCACCGATCGCAGCGCTTCCGACAGGGTGGTGTAGCCGAAGCCACGGATCTCCTCGGCGGAGATGATGGTGACCGACGCGGGCGCGTCCTGTGCCCGGGTCAGCGACTTCTCGGCGGCCACCACCCGGGGCACGGCGTAGCGCAGCTTCACGTCGACGGACCTGCGGTCGTTGGCCGAGAGCTCCAGGCGCTCTACGGCGGGCTCCCGGCCTTCCGCGAGCACCTGGATCTCGTGAGCGCCCGCGGGGACGTTGTCGATCACCCCGGGGGTGAAGCCCGCCTCCTTCCCGTCGATCCGCACCAGCGCGCCGTCGACGTTGGCGCGCACGATCAGCGTGCCGGACGGCGAAGGCAGCTCGAGCAGCCTGAAGGAGACCCGGGCGGTGGCCTCTTCCGGCACCTCGACGGCGAGCTGCTGGGCCGCGTGGCCGGGGGCGCTGACGTAGAGGACATGCTGACCCGGAGGGACGCGGGCGCGTCCGCTGGCGGTGAGCTGCACGGGTCCGTCCGGCCGATCCAGGCGCAGCTCGAAGGAGCGCGGCGACCCGTCGACCTCGATCTCTCCCTGGATGGGCGTGAGCGTCAGCTGCAGCAGGGTGATCTTGCCGGTCGCCAGCTCCGCCCATGCCTCCTTCGGCCGGTGTCCCGGCGCCTCGACGATGGCGGTGACCGTGCCTTGCGGCAGTGCCAGCGTGATGGGCGTCTGCCCTCGCGCGCCCAGGTCCCGGCGGTCGACGTAGACGGTGGCGCCCGGCGGGTCGCTGAAGATCCGCAGCAGCGCCAGCGACCGTTGCAGCCGCTCCAGCGCCGCGGCCAGGTCGCGCCGCTCGCGCTCCGGCAAGGCCTCGGGGAGGAGCTCCGAGTACCAGCGCCAGGCCTCGTTGAACATGCGCAGCCGCTCGAAGCAGCGAGCCACGTTCTGGATCACGTTGCGGTTGCGCACCAGCCGGTTGGAGGCGAGGAACTCGGACAGCGCGTCCTCGATGCGTCCTTGGGAGTACAGCTTGACCCCGCGGTGGAAGCGGAAGTCGGCCTCGTCGGCGACCGAGTCGGCGCGGGCACCGGACCACGCGAACAGCGCGCAGAGGAGCGGCGCGGCCAGCGCCCCCCGCGCAGCCATCACCGCTCCGCCTTGATGGCCGGGTCCTTGATCAGCCGCCGCCGGGAAGGTCGCGACGGAGGAGGCGCCGCGACTTGCGGCGGCGGAACCTTCTGAAGCGTGTAGCGCAGCTCCCGCGCTCCAGGCAGAAGCTGCTCGGCCGCGGAGACAGGCAGGAAGCCGTCGAGCGCAATGTCGATCCGCGCGGCCCCCGGCGGGGTCGGATAGCCCGACAGGGGCGTCCGGCCGGCGGGCTTGCCGTCGACGGTTACGGCGGCCCCTTCCGGATCGGAATGGACCGTGATGAGCGCCTGGGGAGGCGGGGGGACCGGCCCTCGCGCAGAGACGAAGATGACCCCTGCGACGGCCGCGACCGCCGCGGCGATCGCCACCGCCACGGTCGCCGCGCGCCGGCTCGCCGGGCGGGAGGCACTCCCGGTCCGCGCCAGCGCGCCCGCGCTCGGAAGCGAGATGCCGCCCGGAGTGCGTCCCGTGGCGGGAGTCGGGAACTCGCCGGTCGACTCGCGCGCCTCTCTCTCCAGCCGATCCGCGTAGATCACCTTGAGGAACTCGGAGAGGTGCGCCGGGGAGGCGCTCCGCCGGCCCTCGATGATCCAATCCTCGAGCGCGAGCCTCAGCTCCTGCGCCCCGGCGTACCGATCCGCCGGATCCTTTGCCAGCGCCTTGAGCACGATGGGGTCCAGCCCGGCAGGAAGCTCCGGCTCGAGCTGGGAGGGAGGCGGCACGCGGCAATCGCGCACCCGCGCCAGCGTCTGCACGTCGTCCGCCGCCTTGAACAGGCGCCGTCCGGTGAGCAGCTCGTGCAGCACGACGCCGAGCGCGAAGATGTCCGCGCGCGCGTCGACGGTCGCTCCGTCGGCCTGCTCCGGGCTCATGTACCCGCACTTTCCCTTGAGCGCGCCGGTGCGGGTGTGCTGCGAGCGCCCGACCGCCTTGGCGATGCCGAAGTCGATGATCTTCACCCCGCCGTCGAGCGTCACCAGGATGTTCTGGGGCGAGATGTCCCGGTGCACGATGCCGTAGGAGCGGCCGCTCTGGTCGCGCAGCGAGTGCGCGAAAGCGAGCCCTGCCGCGGCGTCCGCGACGATGCGGCAGATGAGCGGCACGGGGAGCGGCGTGCCCCGCTGCTCGCACGCGCGCTCCAGCCGCCGCAGGTCCTCGCCCCGCAGGTATTCCATGGCCAGGAACCAGGTGCCGCCGATCTCGTCGAACTCGAACACCTGGCAGATGTTGGGGTGGACGAGGTGTGCGCACAGGCGCGCCTCGTCCTTGAACATGGCGATGAACTCCTCGTCCTCACAGAGGTGGGGCAGCAGCGTCTTGATCACCAGGAGCTTCTCGAACCCGGCCGCGCCGCGCTGCCGGGCGAGGTACACCTCGCCCATGCCGCCGCCGGCGAGACGCTTGAGGAGCTCGTAGCGGCCGAACTGTGCCTGCATGGTGGCGGCGCACGAGGTGCGGAAAGGTACGCTAGCACCGCGACCTGCGGCCGACCAAGCGCTTCCGCCGGGCCGCGGCGCGGCGGTACCATCTGCGCCATGGCCATCCCGGCAGACAAGCTCGCCGCCGAATCGGCGGGCGCGCAGTCCGAGTCAGAAGGGCGCAGGTGGACCGATCACGTCGCGCGCACCACCGCGGTATTGGCGGTGCTCGCGGCGGTCGCCTCCGGCGCGTACGCGAACCAGTTCTCGCGCACCATCCTCGCGCAGGCGGAAGCCAGCGATCAGTGGAGCTACTATCAGGCGAAATCGATCAAGAAGCACATCAATACCGGCCAGCTGGAGATGGAGCGCGCCCTGGCCGCCGGGCGGCCGGAGCTGTCGCCGGCGCTGGCGAAGCTGGAGGCGGGCGCGGCGGCGGCGGCGGCGCGCTACGAGGTAGAGCTGGCGGAGATCAAGGCCCGGGCGGACACGCTCGACGCTGTGAAAACGCAGCACCAGAAGCAGGGCGACCGGTTCCAGTACGCGTTCGTGGTGCTGCAGGCGGGGGTGGTCCTGTCGACCGTCGCGGCCAGCGCCCGCCGCAGGGAGCTGTGGCTGGCGGCGATCCTCTGCGGCCTCGCCGGGCTGGCGATGGTGGTGAACAGCTATCTGCTCGTCGTTTGACTCGCTTGAGTTGGACCGCTGTACCACGTGTCCCACGCTCTTCGATCCGGCGCCTCCGGCGCCTCTACAAGGAGGGAGTCTCGCTCTCATGATTCGTCACTTCTTCCTCCCGATTTCGAGCGGGTCGCCCACGAACTCCACCTCGGAGGAAGAACGACCGTCGGTCTCCACTGCTTTCAGGGGGGAGGCAGATCGGACGTAACGCAGGCCGGCCCCGGGCCACCTCGCGGCCTAGGGTGTCGGCCGGCCGAGCAGGTCCAATTGGCGCGTGGCCTCTCTTAACGCGCCGCGTCCCGGCCCAGAACAAGTCGAGGCACGTAACGATCGTGCTCGCTCCATGAACGCGCGCCCGTAGATCTTCTCTGCCGCGTGCTGATTGTGGCTACGGCACATCAGCCGGATGCGATCTTCATC
>WNFB01000394.1_pt1 | contig 34039 bp, 36 predicted proteins | sample 5400501 | NCBI WGS metagenome assembly WNFB01 (sample SAMN13153341, study PRJNA577476) | soil metagenome | isolation source: 200 cm saprolite under Douglas fir tree site 2 hole 1 | place: USA:California | collected 2015-04-18
CCTTGCGCCAGCTGTCGTAGCCTTCGCGCGGATCCACCCCCGCGGTGACATGTCCGCCGTGCACGATCAGCCCCTTCGCGCCGACGGCCGCCGCTGCAGCCAGCTGCTGGGCAAGCAGCTTCCTGCTGGGGATCCGGATCCTGTTGTTGGGCGAGGCGACATTGATCCCGTAGGGCGAGTGGATGTAGGCGTCCACTCCGGCCGCCGCGAAGGCCGAGCGGATCTCGGCCGGGTCGCCAGGAAACGTCGGGGCCTTCCAGCCCTGCGGGTCGCCAAGGAAGAACTGGACGGCGTCGGCGTCCGCGGCGAGCGCCTCCGCCAGCGGGTCACCGTCATGGAGATGAGCTCCGATGCGCACCATGCAGCGAGCCTAGTGCGGCCCGGGCCGACTGACCCAGCGGGTTGTGCGGAGCGCCGTCAGCCGAAGCCGCCGTGCGCGATTCCGAGGCAGGTCCCGACGAAGGCCGCCACCACGCCGGCCATCAGGACGATCCGCTGCGTTCTCGCCACGGAGATCAGCTGCGTGTACATGCCGACCACCAGGCCGGCCGGGCCGAGCACCGTGGCGGCAAGGTGCTGCCGCACGATCAGGCCGGTGGCGAACGCGACGATGCCAGCCAGGAAGGCAAACGCGGTCAGTCCGAGCTGCACCGGATGCCGCTTGCCTTCGGCGCTCGATGTTAGACCGGACGGGGCGAGGCCCGACTGGCGCGCGCTGGACTTGATCGTCTCAGGCACGGCTGCCACCCCCTCGGAGGGCGTTCTGCTGTTTATCTGTCAACCGGGTGTCTTCCCGCCACTAGCGGAACGGAATCCTGCCACCGGCCACGGGCGGGGCGCACGTTCGGGCGGCAGCACGGACGAGGGCTGCGTAATAAAATGGTTGCCGGGTTTGTCCCTGGCAGCTTGTCCCTGGGTCCCTGGTAAGCTGACCCGGCCGCGCATGGCCGCCGTCCGGCGGCGCGTGGCTCCTCCTGTCACGGAGAGACCGTGACCGCGTCAGTCCAGAGGAGGCAAGTAAAGCGCATGCGCCACTACGAGATGATGATCATCCTCGATCCCTCGCTTGAGGAGCGCACCGTCCAGCCGTCCCTTGAACAGTTCCTCAAGGTCGTGACCACGGCTGGCGGCATCGTGGACAAGATTGATGTCTGGGGCCGCCGCCGGCTCTCCTACGAGATCGACAAGAAGTCCGAGGGCATCTACACCGTCATCGACCTCACCGCTGAGCCGGATACAGTCAAGGAACTGGACCGTCAGCTGAACCTGAACGAGGCGATCCTGCGGACCAAGATCCTGCGTCCCGACGCGCACTGAGCTAATGGACGGCCGCGCGGCCAGAACCCCACCTATCTGAAAGACCGGGAGCACCCCGATGGCAGCAGGCGACACCACGATAACAATTGTCGGCAACCTCGTCGGCGATCCCGAGCTCCGCTATACCCCGACCGGCCAGGCCGTGGCCACTTTCCGGGTCGCCTCGACCCCGAGGTTCATGGACCGGACCACCAACGAGTGGAAGGACGGCGACTCGCTGTTCCTGTCCTGCAATGTCTGGCGGCAGGCCGCCGAGAACGTCGCTGAGAGCCTGCAGCGCGGCATGCGGGTCATCGTGCAGGGCCGCCTCCGGCAGCGCTCGTACGAGACCAAGGAAGGCGAGAAGCGCACCGTCTACGAGGTCGAGGTCGACGAGGTCGGCCCCTCGCTGCGCAGCGCCTCCGCCAAGGTCACCAAGTCGCAGCGGTCCACCGGCGGTTTCGGTGGCGGCGGCGGCCAGGCCGGCCCTGGCGGGCAGGGCGGGTATGGTGGGGGCGGCGGCAGCCGCCCTGCCGACGACCCGTGGGCATCCGATGCCCGCGGCGGGCCAGCGGGCGACGGCGGGTTTACCGACGAGCCGCCGTTCTGACCGCGAGCCAGCCGACCGGCAAATCCGGCTCCGCACCCCCCCTGCCACCGCCGCATCCGCTGGATGAGACGACCATCCCCGCCGAGGCGGGGCTCTGCTAAGGAGCACCACGATGGCCAAGCCACCGATTCGCAAGCCCAAGAAGAAAGTCTGCCTGTTCTGCCAGGAGAAGATCGCCCACGTGGACTACAAGGACACCGGGCTGCTGCGCAAGTTCATCTCTGACCGCGGCAAGATCCGGGCACGACGGGTTTCCGGCAACTGCACGCAGCACCAGCGCGACGTCGCAACCGCGATCAAGAACGCGCGCGAGATGGCGCTGCTGCCGTACACGAGCACGGCACGCTGATGCCGAGGGAGGCCGCGGACCGATGAGCGGTACGCAGATGAAGCTCATCCTCACCCAGGAGGTCACCGGCCTCGGCGCCCCCGGCGACGTGGTCGAGGTCGCCGGCGGCTATGGCCGCAACTACCTCGTCCCGCGCGGCCTGGCGATGCGCTGGACGCGCGGCGCCGAGAAGCAGATCGAGCTGATCAAACGGGCTCGGTCGGTCCGCGAGATCAGCGGCCTTGACGACGCCAGGGACGCGGCTAGCAGGCTCGGGTCGCTGACTGTCCGGCTGGAGAAGAGGGCAGGAGGGGGCGGCAGGCTGTTCGGCTCGATCTCGACGGCCGATATCGCCGCCGCCGTGCTGGCCGCCGGCGGGCCCGAGCTCGACAAGCGCCGGATCGAGATCAAGAACCCGATCAAGACCGTGGGCGCGCACCAGGTGGCGATCAGGCTGCATCCCGAGATCAGCGCCACGCTTGACGTCGAGGTCACGGCAAGCTGAGGCTGCCGGGCCCGCCGGCCGGCGCTGGGCTGGATCAGAGTTCCCGCAGCGCGGCGACGCCCATGCGGGGCGTCCGGGCCGGTCCATCGCGGGCGGTGAATCCGGCGGCCGGTCGTCTTCGAACTTACGTTCCGCACGTCGAGCGAGCCTTCAGGCCGGATTTCGCGATGGTGGCGGTTCGGCGCGGTAGGCGCTTGCTGGTATGCCGAGCAGGGCCAGGAGTTTGCCCTGAAGCGGGCTGAGGGCCGGTTCGATCACTGTGAGGACCTGGTCGTGGCGGAGGATCACGGTGCGGGCCAGGGGGCTGAGGATCTGAAGGATCCGGGCGGCGCTGGGCGTGGTGCAGGGCCGGTCTTCGTGGTAGAGGGGTAGCTCGCGGATCCCGGCCTGGGCCATGGCCTGGCGCAGCTGTCGTTCGATGAGCGCATGGACTAGCAGCGCGGTGTAGAGGCAGAAGCCGAGGGCGTCGATGCGGGTGTCATTTTTCAGCTCGGCCGGGGTGGCGCGGAGGACTCCTTTGAAGGTGGCGTGGCGGCGTTCGAGGCGGGGCTGGCGCTTGTAGGCGGCCAGCAGCCCGGCCGGGCTGAGGTCGTTGTCGTTGGTGATCAGCGGGAAGCAGCCGTCGGAGGCAGCGTCGTGGGTGACCTTGGCGTTATCGACGGTGCAGGCCAGGGTGAAGCGGGTGCGGTTTTCCTGCTGGTAGCGGGTGCCGGGCCCGGGCCGGCCGGGGCCGAGCTGGCGGTATCTGGTGATGGTCTGCCCGGTGACCTCGAAGCGGACCCAGCGGGCGGCGTGGCCGGCCGCTGCCGCAGCGGCGTTTTCGACGGCGGCGCGGGTCTTGAGCTGGCAGCGGCCGGCGGGCAGCCGGGCGGCGAGCTCGCCGAGTGCGGTGGTGGCCGCCTGGATGTTCTGGGTGCGGGCCCTGGCGTCGAGGGCGCGCTTGGCCGAGGAACGGATCCACACGATCCGGTAGCCCTCCTGGGAGCGGGCGGGGGCGGGGGCGGCCTGCCAGATATCGGGCGGGTCTAGCTTGCGCCGGCCGGGGCGCCGGGCGATCTCGGCCCAGCCGATGGGGCATCCGCTGGCCAGCCAGGCGCGGCCGGCCTTGTCTTCGTTGCGGGAGCGGGGCAGCACGCTGAGGAACCGGCCGCCGTGCCCGGCGATGTGGGTCATGTTGCCGCGGGTGGCCAGCTTGCTGTCGGCGATGTAGAGGAAGCCCGCCCGCCCGGCGATGGCCCGGCAGGTTTCCCAGGTGGCGATGTGGGTCTTTGAATCTTCGGTGTTCCCGTCAGCCATCTTGTAGGTGAACGGCACCGCCCCGTCAGCCGTCGTGGTCAATATCCACACCAGCTGCTTGAGGTCTGGCCGGTGGTCCTTGGAATGCCCGCGGGCCGGCCGCGGCGGCCGGCGTTCCGGCCCGGCGCCGCCGTCTGGCGGGGCGCGGCGATCCCGGTAGGCGCCGTAGAGCCTCAGCGAGGTGGAGTCGTTGTGCAGCTCGGCCGGCGAGATGCCGTAGGCGCTGATCGCGGCCAGGGCCAGCGCGGTAGTCATCGTCGCCCGGTCGGCGGCATACAGCTCATCCAGCGCGCGCCCGGCCCGGTCATCGTTGAGCATCGCCGCCTGGCCGTGGGCCAGCCCGAGCAGGGTCTCATCGAACCTGGCCGCCCACGCCGCCAGCCCGTACAGGGGCTCCCTGCCCAGCGCCAGGTTGCGCACCAGCACCCCGATCACCGTCGCAGTGGCCATGGCGCAGCGCGGGTCAGGCCCGGGCAGCCAGGCGGTGAGGATCGCATCGAAGCCCAGCCGCGCCAGCACGGCGTTCACCACCGGCAGCCCGGCCATCAGCTCTGAGCTGGCCGCCATGCCCGCCCGGTCGGCTGCGAGCCGCCCGGGGGCCGGCGTCGCCGCCGTCACCGCCATGTCTTCAGTCTGCTACTGTAGAGACCCGGCAGGCACGACGACACGCCAAGATGAGCAGAAGACACGGAGGTGGCGGCATGGCCGGGCCCAGCGCAGCGGACCGCAAGGCACTGGCGGCCATCGCCCGGCGCCTGGCCCAGGCCGGCTTCGCCATGCCCGGAAACCTGACCGAGCGCACCATGCGCTGCGGCAAGCGCGCCTGCCGCTGCGCCCGCGACCCCGCCCGGCTGCACGGCCCCTACCACCAGTGGACCCGCAAGATCGACGGCAAGACCGTCACCATCAACCTCACCGACGAGCAGGCCGCCCGCTACCAGCCCTGGTTCGCCAACGCCCAGGCCCTCCGCACCCTGCTCAGCGAACTCGAAGAACTCTCCCTGCGCATCGCCAGCCAGGCCGAAGGCTGGCACTGAAAATCGGCCTGAAGGCTCGCTCGACATGCGGAACGTAAGTTCGAAGGTGACCGATGGCGGGATTGCTGTTTCCGCCGGCCGCCGCGGAAGCCTTACTGCGGCATGCTGCGGAGCCGCTGCGCTCTCACTCGGCGGCGCCGTCGGCGCTGGTGCCTTCAGTGCCGCCAGTGCCTTCGGCGGAGCTGGTGCCTTCGGCGGGGTCGGCGGTGCCCGCGTCCTTGCTTGAGCCGGGGTCGTAGCCAGGATGGTAGTCGGGCACCCGCCTGGCGAGCTCGGGATCGAGTTCCGCGACCATGTCCCAGATCCCGGCCAGCCGGGCGTGCATGCTCGCGTCAGACTCGGCGCCGCGCGGTGCCAGCGAATCGGTTGCCAGCTCGTCGATAGCCCGGCCGATCCGGGCCAGCCGCTCGCCTGGTGTCGAACACATGCTCGAACATTAGGCGGCGCTGGCGCCCGGCGCCTGCCAATTGGGCCGATCCGCCGGGCCCGGCCGGCGCGGTTACCGAGTCCGCCATCTAGCGTGCCGGTCGCCGGCTTCGTTCTGGCCGGTGCGACCTAACCTTGGTACGTTTGTCACTATTCGTGCCCTAATATCCTATTCTAACGATACTGGAATAGCGTTCCGCCTGATGGATGTGCGCGCTGGGTAGGCGCCGGCGGCTACCAAATCGACATCCATCAGGCGGAACGCTCTGGGCGGCGCAGCGTCCGGTGCTCCCTGCCGATGCTCAGTCGCTCGGCGTGCCGGCGCAGCGCGAAGGCGTCCCGTGCTCGTCGGCTGGCTGCGTCGGTCCATCAGGCAGCGGCCTGGGAAGGGCTTACCCGTGACGTTCTACGTCAAATTTCCCGTGTGGATAACTTCCGGCAGATGTGGAGCGTCACGACGCGCGCAACTTTTTCTCGCACACAAGCGGTGGATGACGTAGGCGCAGGCAGAAGCCCAGCCGAGCCGATTCACCCGGCCATTTCCACAGCCGTATCCCCATGCTGCGCACAGCGCAGGCGGCGTGTCTGCACAGGCTGTCCACAGGCCTGTGCACAGCACGGCTAGACGCCGGCGGCTGCTGCCGCAAGACTGTCCGAGCCGTCCGGTAGAACGGACGTGATCACCCGCGCGGGCCGTTGCGGGAGTGCTCACCGGCAAGGGGGAGGTGGCATCCAGTGAGCGTCACGGAGATCGCGCCCAGGGACGGAGAATTCGAGCGGACACCCCCGCACGACATTGCCGCCGAGCAGTGCGTGCTCGGCGGGATGCTGTTGTCGAAGGACGCGATTTCCGACGTTCTCGAGGTGATCCGGCCGCACGATCTTTACCGGCCCGCCCATCAGCTCGTGCACGAGGTGATACTCGACCTGTACAGCCGCGGGGAGCCTGCCGACGCCGTCACCGTCGCCGCGGAGCTGACCAAGCGAGGGGACATCGGCCGGATGGGCGGCGCCCCCTACCTGCACACCCTGATCGCCTCCGTGCCCACTGCCGCCAACGCCGGGTACTACGCCAGGATCGTCAGGGAGCGCGCGATCCTGCGCCGCCTGGTCGAGGTGGGCACCAGGATCGTGCAGCTCGGCTACTCCGGCGACGGGGACGCCGACGAACTGCTCGACCGCGCCGAGGCCGAGGTTTACGGGGTCGCCGACCGGCGGGTCAGCGAGGACTACCTCGCCCTCTCCGAGATCATGCCGGGAGCGCTGGACGAGATCGAGGCGATCGGCAGCCGGAGCGGCGCGCTGACCGGCGTGCCGACCGGGTTCACCGACCTCGACGCGCTCACCAACGGGCTGCACCCGGGCCAGATGATCGTGATCGCCGCAAGACCGGCCCTTGGGAAGGCGCTAGCGTTGGACACCCCGCTGCCGACGCCGACCGGCTGGACAACGATGGGAGAAGTCCAGGTCGGCGACTATCTCATCGGAGCTGATGGCAAGCCAACCCGTGTGTTCGCCGCCACTAGCGTCATGTACGAGCGGCCCTGCTTCGAAGTGGAGTTCAGCGACGGTTCAGTGATAGTTGCCGACGCCGAACACCAGTGGCGAACGGCCACCAGGGCGAGCCGCCGCCAGCGATCAGAGAGCCACACGGCCTGGTACTGGCCCGAGGCATCCAGGCAGCGGCTGCGGGATGCTTGCGCAACGGCACTCCAGGAACCAGACCGTTGCGTTACGAGTGCAGAAGTCATCGCGGTAGCTGGATCTGAGTTCCGGAACGTCATACACACGGTCGGCCGCGAGGTTGGCCTAGCTCTTCAAAAGGTCTCGGTAAGCGCTGCTGGACAACACAGGTCCTACACCTGGCGCGCGCCTGCATATTCTTCGCGCCACCAGCTCCTGACGGGCATGTTGCGGCGGGCAGACCGGCCGAAAAACGCAGCTACGACCGCCGTGCACCAGGAAGTCGTGACGACCGCGCAGCTAGCGGCGACGGTGCGCTCATCGGCGGACGGGCGCCTGAACCATGCCGTGGCCGTGGCGCGGGCTGCGGTCCTGCCGACCAGGAACCTTCCGTTCCCGCCGTACACGCTGGGGGCATGGCTTGGCGACGGCTCGAGCAACGCTGCGCAGCTCACGAGCGCCGACCCGGAGATCATCGCGGCGATAGAAGCTGAAGGGCTTCGGGTAGTCAAGTCAGCCACAGCCCGCTTGCGCTATGGGATCCGCCTGCCTGAGCCGCCCCCCGTCCGCGAGCGCCCCTGCGCCGTATGCGGGAAGCTGTTCACCCCAAAGACCGCTTCGGTGCGGACTTGCGGCAAGGTCTGCGGCGGCCGGTCACGCTCCGACATGTGGCGCGCCCTGCTAGGGCCTTCGCCCAAGCCGGAGTGCCCCGACTGCGGACGGGCGTGCAGTGGCCATCGGCGATGCCAGCCATGCTGGGCGCGCCACGGAACCGCTCAAGCCATCCTCCGCAGCCTGGGCGTCCTGGGGAATAAGCACATCCCGGCCGAATATTTGCGGGCATCCGTATCACAGCGCCGTGCCCTCCTGGCCGGTCTCCTCGACACCGACGGATACGCAGCCAAGAGCGGCACGGTCCAGTTCGCCGTGACAAGTCGCCGCCTTGCCGCTGACACGCTGGAACTCATCCTTAGCCTTGGTTACCGCGCCACGATGACAACCAAGCCGGTAAAAGGCCGGAACGCGGAAAGCTCGACTTGCTACATGATCACATTCACGCCGGCCGACAAGGTGTTCCAGGTGGCGCGGAAGCTGGCGCGGCAAGTTAGCAAGGCCTACCCGACGACGCGCTGCCGGTTCATTACCGACGTGCGCTCAGTACCCAGCGTGCCTGTTCGCTGCGTGCAGGTGGATAGCACCGACCAGATGTACCTGGCTGGGCATAGCTGGATTCCGACGCACAACTCAACCCTGGCGCTGGATCTGGCTCGGGCGGCTTCCGTCAGGCATGGGCTGACATCGGTGATCTTCAGCCTTGAGATGAGTAGGAACGAGATCACCATGCGGCTGTTGTCGGCGGAGGCGCGGGTGCCGCTGCACTCCATGCGGACCGGCCAGATGGGCGATGAGGACTGGACCAGGCTCGCCCGGCGGATGAGCGAGGTCGTGGAGGCCCCGCTGTTCATCGACGACTCGCCGAACATGTCGATGATGGAGATCCGGGCGAAGTGCCGCCGTCTCAAGCAGCGGCACGATTTGCGGCTGGTGATCATCGACTACCTGCAGCTGATGAGCTCGCCAAAAAAGGTGGAGAACCGGCAGCAGGAAGTGTCAGAGATGTCGCGGTCGCTGAAGCTGCTGGCCAAGGAACTCGACGTTCCCGTAGTGGCCGTCGCCCAGCTCAACCGCGGGCCTGAGCAGCGCACCGACAAGAAGCCCCTGCTGGCTGACCTGCGTGAAAGCGGATCTATCGAACAGGATAGCGACATGGTGATCCTGCTGCACCGCGAGGACGCCTACGAGCGGGAATCGCCTCGGGCAGGCGAGGCGGACTTCATCGTGGCCAAGCACCGCAACGGGCCGACGGCCACGGTAACAGTAGCGTTCCAGGGCCATTTCAGCCGCTTCGTGGACATGGCACCCGGCTGAGCGGGCCTTCGATCAGGTCATTTGAACCTGGCGGGCGCCGGACCCGCCGCCCTCGGCCGAGCGGCGGTCGGCCTATCCCAGCTCGGCGAAAGCGCCGGCGATGGCGCGCGCCGAGGCGCCCTGCGCGACCAGCAGGCGCAGCAGTATCCGGGCCTTGTACGGGTGGACGAAGCCACCGTTGACCAGGCCCCGCTCCTGCAGATCGCGCTCGGCGCCGACCGCGCCGTAAGTGGCGGCGAGGACGGAGCCCGCGCCAGTCCGCGAGGTCAGGACCACGGGCATCACGGCGGCGAGTTCACCAAGCACCGGCGCGAGCGCAGCGGGAACGTGACCGACGCCGAACCCGGCGACGACGAGCCCGTGGTGGGTTCGCGCAACCTGGTCGAGCAGCACGCCGTCGTCGTCGAGCGTCACGGTGTACAGAGCGATTCTTGTCGCCGCCAGGGCGTCCCGCGAGAACCCGCTGACCGGCGTCCGGCGGTCGACGTGCGTGAGGAATCGCGGAATGTGCTCGACGATGTGGCCGATCGGGCCCGCGTCGGGCGATGAGAACGTCGCGGTACTTGTGCTGTGCGTCTTGCGTACGTGCCTCGCGGCGTGGATGTCGTCGTTGAATACCACTAGCGCGCCGCTGCCGCGCGCCGCACCGGACGTGGCGACAAGGACGGCCGCCATTAGGTTCGCCGGTCCGTCCGCGCCCGGCAGGGTCGGATTGCGCATCGCGCCGGTGAGCACGAAAGGAGCGTCGCGCGACCAGACCGAGTCGACCAGGAAGGCAGTTTCCTCAAGCGTGTCCGTGCCCTGCGTGAGCACGATGCCGCGGGCGCCGTCGGCCACGGCGCCGCCGGCCGCGTCGATGACATCCATAATGTGGTCAACCGACAGGTCCGCGCTTGGCACGGCGGCCGCGTCGCGGACCTCGATCTCGATGCCGTCCAGCACGCCGACGCTGCCCACCAGGTCATGGCCGGTCAGGCGGGCGACCACTCCGCCGCCGTCGTGGTCGGCCATCGAGATCGTGCCGCCGAGCGCGAACAGCACGACGGGCGCTGCGGACGGGCCACGGTCAGCATTGGCGGCGATGCGTTCGTCTGTCATCGGACCTCCTGGGAACGCCTGGAGCGAGCTTCTGCGCGGGTCATCACGCACGTCCTGGCCAAGGCTGGAGAGCATACGGCGAGAGTCAGCCATGGCTGGCTGCTGACATCACCGCGGTCGCGCCGGGCAGCGGTGCTTCGCGTCAAGCTGCCGCCGGTTCGGCGTAGACTAGCGACGCACCAGCTGCGCTCGTAGCTCAACGGATAGAGCATCTGACTACGGATCAGAAGGTTGGGGGTTCGAGTCCCTCCGAGCGCGCCACCATCTCCGCAGGCCAGGGTCCTGTTCCTAATCTCTGGCAAGGCCGCGGACGACTGTCGCCGGGCCTGCCGTCTCACAATTTCTCACAGCGCTAAGCGATCTTGTTAATCCTGGCGAGTGCGGTACGGCCTTGTTGCAAGTCGTCGTCGCTCGCGTGTAACGGCACAGTCGGATATTGAAACTGTCCGAATACCCCGCCTGGGCGTCGGAGTCCAGCCACCCAAACCCCTTCCCTTCCTTGATGCGCTTGAAGAAAGCCCTCCGACCGCCTCGACCTTCCAGCGGACGGATCCTGCATCAAAAGGGATGGCTCTGCAGATGTGCCTGGTCAGACGGCCGCCGTCCGGAGGCGCGAAACGCTATTCCGGCACCGCTGTGACCTGCTGACCTGCGGTTTCTCGCCCGCCTGATGCAATTCCTGAGAGTTGACGTAGGTTTTCTGCGTGAACGCGGAGTCGTAGTGACCTGCCCACTTGCTGACGATGGAGATCGGGACGCCCGCGTGCTCCATGAGCGTCAGGGTCGTGTGCTGGAGTCATGCAGGGTGATCCGACGCAGGCCCGCCCGCTTGAGCAGCCGCCCGAACTCATCGGAGTACCACTCTGGATGGACCGGCATGCCCAGCCCATCGGTGATCATGTACTCGCCGTCTTGGTACCAGTCGAGTACGGCGAGCCCAGCCTGGTACGCCGCACCCGCCGCCGCGCTCTCCTCCATCTGGAGCTTGTGCAGTAGCGTCAGCGCGGCGACCAGTTCGCCATCGAGCGGCAGCGTCCGCTTGCCGTTCCGCGACTTCGGCTCCTCGATGCGAACCCTGTACTCGACCAGGACCCGGGCCTGATTGACGGTGAGAGTCTTGGCCTTCAGGTCGATGTCGGACCAGCGCAGGCCGAGAACTTCACCGCGGCGCAGGCCGTAGAGCGACAGCCGCCACGCGGCGTGCAGCCGGTCGCGTGACGCTTGCCGAGAAACTTCTTCACCTCGGCCTTGCTCCATGTCTCGCGTTCCCGCGGGATGTGCTCCGGTGGTGTGACCAGCTTGGTCACGTTGCGGACGAGCTTGCCCTCAAGCACGGCCATCTCCAGGGCTGCGGTGAGTCGTCCCAGGGTGTCCGGCCGGATAGCCCGGTTCCCGGCTTCCCGCCGCGCCTGCGGCCAGCGGTGAGCATCCAGTCCATCAGGTCCTCGATGTCGGCCTTGGTAATGGACTGGAGACGACGAGTGCCTAGCCGCTCGCGGACAGGCCGTGAGGCGTCGTGGTAGTTGCGTTTGGTGGATGCGCGTCGTCCCCGGGTGGCGCCCTGAAGGTAGCTGTCCAGGTAGGCGGTTACTGTTTCGCTGGACGGCTTGACGTAGGTTCCGAGGTTCGTTTCGTGGCGGACCTTGGATAGTTCGCCGCGTGCTTCCCGCTGTGTGTCAAACGTACGGGTCAGTTGCTTGCGCTTGCCGTTCTCGTCACGCCCGATGTCCACGACGCGCAGGGAACCGTCTTGGTTTCAGCGCGGCCCGAGCCCGGTCTGGCCGTCGGTCAGTTCCCTGGCGATGTCCAGGTGACCGGCATGTCGCGCGGTCTCCTCGATCATGTGCAGCACGACCCAGCGCACGGTCGGCGGTTCATCCATCTCCGGGTCGCCGTGCCTGCCGCGCGGCGGCGCCGGCAGCGGCGTCACCGCCAGCACCGCATCCGAGCGCGCGCACTGGTCACGGTAGTAGCCGATCACCTCCGCTGAGGACCGGTCAATGACGAACGCTGCCTCCGGGTCATAGGGAGGCAGGCCCTCATCCCAGGGCAGCTCGGTACCTGAGCCGGCCACGACCCCCTGGAACCAGTGCCGCTCGGCCCCGCCCAGGTGCTCGACCAGCCCAGCCGGCGTCCAGCCCGACGGCACGACCGGCCGGTGCCACGCCGCCTCGTCCAGCCCCGCCACGATGGAAAGCACCACGTCGCGCTGGGCCTCGAGGAAGGCCAGCAGAACCTGGTCCTCCGGGTCCGCAGGCTGATCGCCGGTCATGTCCATCCTCCTGCCGGGTCGATCACTGTCCCTGGAGTCGAAGTCGCGGGCCAGCAGCTTGCTGACGCGGATTCTAGATCGCAGCGGGGGGCCTCGGGAGCCGTGAACGCTTCTGTGCTCCGATCGCATGAGAGTAATACAGCCAAGTCTCGCAGCCCATGGCGCCTATCGCGGGGGACGAGGCAGACGAGAAACCACGCTGGCTGCAGGACAAGCGGGGCGTCATACGACGGCGAAGGCCATACGTGAGGCTGGCTTTTACGAACCCTCGGACTTGTCCAGGCTCTGGGCGAGTTCCCAGATGTGCCCGCCAGGATCGGTGAAGCTCGCGGTCCGCATGCCCCACGGCCGGTCCACCGGGCCGTTGAGCAGCCCCACTCCCTGATTGGCAAGCTCGGCGCAGGCCGCGTCGACGTCGTCGACCCAGATGCTGAGCAGGAAGCGTGACCCGGCGCTGGGGCTGGCGACCGCTACCGGCGCGATGACGTCGCCCGCCGCCCGGGTGTCAACCAGGTTGATGAGGGTGTTGTCAAACTTGAACGCGGCCGAACTGTCATCCCCAAACGCTGCCGTCCGCCCGAAAACACGCTCGTAGAACGACCTTGCGGCGGGCAGGTCCTCCACGAACAGCGTGATCGCGCCAACGCTTTTCAAAGCCTCGCTCACTTTGCCACTTCCTTCCGTTGGCCTGCTGTCAGGTGAGGACCATCCTCTTAGGACGGACATCACATGCTGATGTTGTTCTGAGGGTTTGAACCGGTCAGTGGCTAGTTACTCATCGGCCAAGCGCTGGCGAGTTTCCAATCACCCAGCGACAGCGGCGAGGTGACAGCAACGGCATCACACAAGCAGCCCATCGGGCTCACCGCCACCACCAACGGTGGCAAGGTCAAAGGCTTAGAACTCGGGCTTCTCCCAGAACTGACTGATAAGGAGGAGGTCCGTGGTTCCGGCGCAGGTTAGCTAGCCGATGCTGGCCGCCAGGTCCTGATAGGGAGGGGTGAGCTCGGCCCACCGCGCCTTGCTGTCGACGCGCTCACGCCCGGCGAGGTGGGCGGCGAGATTCTCGGCGTGGATCTGATACCCGGCCCCGTAGGCGGCGATCAAGTCCAGGGGCATGCCCCGGGTCTCAATGACCAGGGTGGTCTGGTCGCCGTCGGCGGTCAGCGTGGCCTCGATGACCTCGTCGTACGGCTCGTCCACGCCCCTGGTCGTCATCAGCAGCCGCCGTGGGGGCTCGCACGCTTCCACGCGCCCGGTGCCTTCCCAGAACTCAAGGCGTCCGTGGAACTCTCCGCCGGGGCGGAGGTCGCCTTCTACCTGGCCATACCAGCGGGCCAGGCGGCGGGGATCGGTGATGGCCGACCACAGGTCGTCGATATCGGTGTCGTAGCGGTCTTCGATGCGCACGACCCCCTTGCCGTCTGCTGATCGCAGGCTGCCCAGGATGCGGGTCTCCGGATGTGCGTTGCTGGTCATCTGGTGCTCCTTCGTTCGCGTTTTCCCCGGGCTATCTTGGTGCGAAGGATGCGGTCGTTCAGTCAGGAGGGCCGGGTTCCCGTCCGGCTCATTCGGTGAGGACTATCCATTGTCGGCCGTCGATGAGTTCACCTGCCGCGTCGAGGTGACCGGCGTGGCATGCCGTCTCAGCGATCACATGCAGCAGGATCTCGCGCAGGTTGTCGAGCCGCCAGCTGCCAAACAGGTCCTCAGGCCACCACGCCGGTGCGCTGTCAAGGGAAGTGGCGGCAATGATGGCGTCGGCAAGTTCTATCTCCCGCCTGTCGGGGTCCAGCACCCCGGCGGCGAGCATGAACGTCGCGCACCCGCGTCGAAGATCATGCAGGCGGAGCCAAGACAATCCGGCCTTCTCGCGCAGATCATCCCATCGGCGGTTAACGTTGCGCGGTTCGAGCGGAGTGCCCACTGATGAAGCAAAGATGAGCCCGTGGTCTCTCCAGGCCGCGCCGAGCGCGCGGCGTTCGGCGAGCTGACGCGCACGGTGGGTGGCGAGGTGACCGATAGCCAGCTTCGGAATCACGACCACCCGCAGCGAGGTACTGGTCTTCGGCTCGACGAAACGCAGTTCGCCGCCGACTCGCTGGAGTGCGCGGCGGACATGGAGTTGCCGCGAACGCAGATCGACATCATCCCAGCGCAGGCCGAGCAGCTCACCCCGACGCAGGCCCGTGGTGAGCGCCAGGACGTAGAAAGCTTCAAGCCGCTCGCCTTCGATAACTTTGAGCACATGCCGCGCGTCATCCACGGTCAAATTGGGCCTGCGCTGCCGGGCCATCGGCGGGGCCTTCACCTGCATCGCGACGTTCCGCGTGACCAGTTCCATCCGGAAGGCGTCGCCGAGCGCATTGCGGATGAGCTTGTGTACGTGCCGCTGTGTGGCGGCGCTTGGCGGACGGCCCCGCGAAGTGTGGCTGTTCCGCGTTTCGACGATCAGCCGCTGTATGTGCGCCGGGTTGAGCCTATCCAGTCGGATGTTGCCGATCACCGGCTTGATGTAGCGAGCGGCGAGCCCGCGGTAGAGCGTCAGCGTGGTAGGCCGCGTCCCGTCGTGCGCCTTGATGTCCGACAGCCAGATGTCGAGCCACTGTTCCACGGTGTGCGTAGGTGCGAGGAGAGCCAGGCCGCGGGCCTGCGCCTCCTGAAGCTTTCGGAGCTTGTCCCGCGCCTCACCCTCCGTCTGGCCATAGACGGTCTTCCGGCGGCGCTTGTCGCCCACGATGCCCAGGTCGAGCATGCCGACCCACAGGTTGTCACTTTTCCGCTGGTAAACCGCGCCGTCACCGCGCGCCCGCCGTGCTCTCCGAGCGGGCATTACGCTGCCTCGTCGCTGAGCGAAGCGACAAAGGCGTTCAGGTCATCGACCTTGATACGACGGGCACCGTCAATGCGAACCGAGCGCAGGGCACCTGAGCTGATCAGCTCGTAGACCTTCGCCCGGCTGAGGCCAAGCACCTCGGCCGCCTCGGTCACTCGGTACAGCAATCTCGCCAACTGGCCGGGGCTGCTTCCTGGGCTTGTCATGCCGCCCTCCCGGGTGCCGGAGGATCGCCGGTTGCTTCCTGGGCTCTGCGTCTGGCTTCGGTGAGGGCGGCTTGCCATCGGGCTCGGTCGGCCAGGACGTGCAGCATCCGCTTGCCGAGTGGCATGAAGTCGGTATCGGCCGGGGTGACCATCTCCCACCTGTAACGGCCGTCGTCGCCGGAGTCCCGGAGGCCGAGCATGTCCGGGAGCCAGGCTTTCCGGTCGCTGCGGTGGTCGGCGAGGGTCTTGCCGGACCATTTGCGGGAGACCAGGACGCGGCGACCTGCGTAGCCGAGGTTCTCCGCGCGGTGAGCTTTGCCCTTGCACGCTCCGGGCCGCAGTCCCTTGCGGGCGTTTTTCGGCTGGATGCCGTACCGCAGCCAGTTCGCGCAGCCCGGCGAGCAGGGCTCGTAGCGCAGCGCCTCAAGGAGCCGGTCAGCGTGGTCGCGCTGAGCGTCAGTCTCGGCCGGGTGGCAGCCGGAGATGTTCTTGGTCAGGTACTTAGTCAGGTACCGGATGCACCGGCCGGAGTCTCTTGACCCGGCCAGCACGCCCTGGGCGTCGAACTTGGGCCCGAACCGGGCCACGTGCAGTCCTGCGGGCCCATGGCTTCCAGCGCGTCATCCCAGGCCGGGAGGACTTCCCCGGTGACCGGGTCGAGGTAGTTGCCGGATGCCTCGTGCCAGACGGGGAACTGCTCGCCGTCAAAGCGCACGACATCGACGGGCGGCCACCACACCTGGTGGTAGGTCGCGGTGATGACCTGCCGCAGGTCCGCGCGGGAGATGGTGCCGCGCATGGCAATGTGGACGTGCGGGGCCAGGCGGCGCTGGGGTTCGATGGCGGCGAAGTATTGCAGGTCGTAGCCGAGGAACCGGCGCAGGTTCTGGATCAAGGCGGTGCCGCTGCGCGGCACCGCGCCCGGCGTCTGCGGCGGGCTTGGCCTTGGGGAGGCCCGCCCACCGCACGCCGGGCACATGCCAGCAGAAACACGCAGATCAAGACCGCTGTTCGTCATGCCCGCTGGTCCAGCGCGCTTAGCCGTCTTCCTCGGCCCACCATTGTCCAGCTCGCGGCCACCGCGTCTAGGCCGCCCTCCGGGCGTCGCTTCGCGATGGCTTCGCCAGCCTAGACCCGGCGCCCACTGGCAAGGGTTTGGCGCCTATCGGGAAGACGGACAGAACTAGGACAGAGGCAGTCTCCAAACTCGCCTACCGCAGCTCGCCAGGCAGCAGGCTATAGATCACGCTGTCGCGGCGGGCTCCCTTGAAAGGCACGTGGGAACGAAGAAGGCCCTCGCGGGGAAACCCGCAACGCTCGGCGACATGCTGCGACGCCTCATTGTCGGGACCGCAAGTCAGCTCCAGCCGGGCCAGTCCCAGCTCGGCGAATGCCCACCGGGCGAGCAGGCACCCCGGCCGCGGGCCTCGGGGGCGAGCCAATACCCAACCGCCGCGCAGCCCTGATCCAGGCGAACCTCCTGCAGCGAGACGCCGCCGAGCACCACGTCCCGGTCGTGCGGTTCGACCAGCGCGAAGTTCAGCTCATCGCCACGCAAGCGGGCCTCTTCCTGCTCAGCGAAGTAGTCGCGCGCATCAGTCTCGGTGTACGGAGTAGTACGCCATGAGAACCGCTGCATCACCGGATCACTGAACGCCAGCACCATGCCCGGCACGTCGGCCTCGCGCCAAGGGCGCAGCAGCACCACATCATCAGCCAGGGGCGGTACCGGGAACCAAAGCTCGGCCATGTCGAGATGATCTCCCTTAACAGCAGGCGAGGCTGGCGGATTCTGACAGCAGAAGTGACAGCAAAAGTGACAGCAACGGCGCCACGCACCAGCCCACTACAGCACGCAGTAGCACCAGTGAGACATGACACCACAGCCCTGCCACCCAGCGGAGGGCAGAGCTGATAAGGAAGGGGTCCGAGGTTCAAGTCCTCGCAAGCGCGCTAGTTAACATTGTCACTGGTCACCGGCCACTCGCCCGGTGGCCTTTCAATGCCTGGCGCGCCGCCGAGGCGCCCGCGTCGGCTCGCACCTAACGATGGCGACGTGCCACAACCTATGCATCAAGCTACGACCCGATCGGCCATCGGTCGCTGTAATAGGTATCTCCTAGCAGCCCAGCCGGGCAATCGAACCCATAAGACACAAAAGAGCCGCCTTCACTGTCGTCGATAACCTGCCCCCATGCGCGATCGCTGGTCACGTCCAGGCCGAACTCATCTTTGATCGTGGCCGCAAAGGCCTCCGGTTCACCGCCTTCGTAGTAGATGTGCCTGCCGTTTGGCCAGTAGTCCTCGACCCAAGCAATTACGTCTGCCAGTGGCTCGTTACCTCGAAGAGACCTACGAACTACTGGCCAGCGTCGGTTAGGTGGTACTCGTCGTTCGTGAATATTGATCCGGCTATGGCCGGGAAGAGCTTGGCCCTGATCTCTAGCAGGCCATCCTTTACCAAGTATCCAAGAAGCAGTTGCAGGCCGCCAGGAAGAAAGATGGTGTCATACTGCGGGTTATCCACGAAGAACTCGATCACGCGGCGTTCTAGATCACTGTACCGGCTCGACACAACAGACAGGTTGGCCTTGTACTGGCGCATTGATTGCCTCTCGATTTGTCCAGTATCAAAGCGCGTATGACACGTCGGGCACAGAGCTATCAGGTTCTCGAAACTGTTATCTTGAGTCTTTGCGTACGGCACGATGTGTACGATCTCCACGGGTATCTGCCTGCACGTAGGGATGGCATCTATGCCCGGCTTCAACCAGAACGGCTCGCTTCACTGTGGCCGGAATGTGCTCACGGCCTTCGGGCATGGCCGCACACTAGCGAGCGGCTCGCATCAGGACAAGCGCGCAGGAAGCAAGCAAGACGCCATGGCCGAAGATTGCGTGACGGCACAATGGCCGAGGTGAGCGAGCTTGCGCGGCCCAGAGTAGATCACGGCATGCCACATACGTGCCACACGCCAAGGTGACCAGCGGTAAGTCACAGTGACTCACGGGCAAGAGCACCCGCCTGACCTGCACCGAGGTTTCCGCTGGTCACCTGGCGTGGCGTGCTACCGATCTTCCAAGCTGGTGGTGGCGCTCTACGCCGTGTCGGCAGCTCCCGCCGACCTCAGCCGCCTGGATGGTGATATACCCGCGCGGCACGCCTCGCATTGAAGCCGAAAAAGAGGAAGATCGCCCCCCAAACCAGGAACGTCGCGGGAGAGAGCCACAACGACCATGTGGCGTGCGGGGCGAATGCGGTTGCCACGAGCATCCCCACACCGATCACAGCAATTATCCCTCCCACCACGGATATCCATCGGAGGTGGCGGGCATGGCCAGCAGCCACGGCAGCCTGGTGAGGTGGAACCGGGCGGCCGAGTATTACCGCAAGGTGAATCCGGCGCTGCTGCGGCTTCGGAAGGCTCCGGAGCGGGCCTGCGCCATACACCGCGCTACTATGACACGTCCCACGCGCCAGGGATAGCCCTCGACCGTTGCCAAGACTGCTGCCAACGGGGCAACCGGTGTCGGACACCTAGCGACAGGCACAGAACAGCGCCCCAGGTAAACGCTGAGCTTGGACAACACTGGACAGCGCGCCCAGTCCTACGGATCAGACGCTCCCCATCCCTAGGGATAGCCCTACAACAGCCCTACCGCACTCAGGACAACACGGGTAAATGCAGGGCAACGCAGGACGGGCAGCAGGGCCATACAACGCCAAAGTGCCAGGCCACAAGCCTGGCAGCGCTTCTCGGGCCAGCTCACCGACACTCTGGTAAGGAAGAGGTCCCTGGTTCAAGTCCAGGCAGGCCCACCCAGGTCACGTGATCCTGCGATTGCCGCAGGAAGCCCTGCCATTGGAGGTGTGCGCTGGCCCAAACAGGCGAACACCACCAGGCCGCCGGGCACGAGGACGACGCAGCATAGGCAGGCAGCCGGGACGGTCTGCCAGGAATGCGGGCGCCCGACCGCGAAAAATTGGTGTGGCAGCACGTGGGCGGGATGCCAGCATGGACGCGTGACAGGGTTTGATGCCCAGAGTATCTGCGGCAGGCCGGGGAGCGGTGGCTTCGGGAGAGCGGCAGCACCAGCCCGCCGTGGAATCCGGTGCTCGCCGCGACTGGCGCCGCACTGGTCGCGGTGGGCGCGATGACAACCGCGAGGGCTCGGGCCGTCATCGAGGACTACGAGCAGGCTCGCGCCTCGGGCGAGGACCATCAGCGGCCTCGGATGAGCGAGCAGGCGGCCCGGCCTGCCGCCTCGGCCTCACCAGGCATCGGCCTGCTGCGCGTGGTGCCGTCCGGGCAGGTCATCGACCAGCCGTGGCGGCAGCTCACCATCGGGTACGTCACCTTGACCGACCGTGCGACGACCGTGCAGGTGACTCTTCAGCCCGGCCGGGCGCAAGATCACCCGTTTCGGGCCGCCCGTTCCCGCCGCCGCGCGCACGCTGACAGTCACCGACGACGGCGGGACAACGGGGACCGCGGAGTTCTTTGGCGAGCAGCGCCGCGGTGACCCGGCCTGGCGCGGCCAGTACGAGGTCCACCCGCCGCTCGCACCGGACACGGCATGGATCGAGCTGCTCGGCCAGCGCATCGAGGTGGCCGGCGAACCCGCAGGCGTCCATGTGTGGACCGAGCCGCTACCGGCTCAGAGCCCGGCGCGGCGCCACCTGTGGCAGCGCGTGGCGACGTTGAACGACTTCCACGATCCGCACCTGGCGCTGGAGGCCACGATCGCGACCCTCATCGCCGCAAGGGCACTGCCCGAAGATGATCCGGACATCGGCAACGCCCGGGCGGTCCTGGCGACACTGCGGCCCCGCGGCGCGGCCACGACCGGCACACCTAGCGGCTTGGCCCAGCCGTGGCGATCGTTGCTGGCACGCTGGGGCCAGGCCGGGGGGTCTGTCGTTACCGTCGCCGTCGGTGCCATCACCCCGCCATTCGACGGAGTGACCGCGGCGATAGTTGCACTGACGTCCCGGGATGAGCACTTCGGCATAAGGGTCGAGCTGGCGCCAGGCGTGCATAACGGACTGCCCTGGCGCGACCTGCCCGACCAGCAGTACCTCACCTGGTGGGCAGCCGACAACCGGGACAACTACTACCTGGGCGAGCCCGGCAGCTGGTCTCCGGGCGATGACCGGTGCGGCGGAGCGATCGGGTTCTGGCCCGCTCTCGACCCTCGGGCGGCCAGAATCGACCTGATGCCGACCGCCACGTCGGCGCGCGCAGTCATCCGGGTGCCGCTTCTATGGTCTGAGCGCAAGTGAGCGCGGCTTCCGGAGCCGTGAGCGTGCCCGTCACGTGCCCGATGAGGCGGCCTCTCGCGGAGCCTCACGGTCAAGGACGGATACATAGATCGGGGCCGGACCTGCGATCGAGCAGGTGACGGACCGAGCCGATGATCCCTGATAAGGATGCGGTCGCCTGGTCAGGGCGGCCGCTGAACGCGAGCATGTCAGCCCCGTCCGGTCGGCGGCTATGGGAGCTATGAGTGCGTCAGCGGCTGAAGCGTAAACCGAACCGTAGCAAGCATTTCCTTGATGTACTGCCTGGCCTGAGCGACGGCCGGGGCTGCGACGCATGCAGACATGGCTACCAGATTCGTGGCCGGTAGCCCTCTGCCCCGGGCAATCGTGGCCTGTTCCTGCCAGGCCCCGCGGAGCTTCGCGCAGGCACCGGTAGCGACACCAGAGACCGTGCGGGCCTGGTGGCCGCCGATCCTCGTCCACCTCCCCGGCACTACGGCAATGGTGCGACCCGGCATGCCCTCGGTCATCCAGGTGATCAGCACGCCGCCGGGCGACAACCTCGACAGCGGCGACCCGCAGGAGATAGTCGTCGCCGACGCATTTCTTGTCACCGTGCACGGAGCATGCAACGGGTCAGTGCTCAAGAAGGTGATGAGATCGGTGAAAGACGACGTCTCCCGGTACCGGTACGAACGCCACTGCCGGGGATGACGAAACGACAGCCGGGCCGCCGGGAAAGTAGCCACGACCGTACTTGAGACGCCTGGCAAGGTACTCGGCACATTCGGCGAGGTGCTCACTGTCCTCGACGGTTCAGTGCACGCCGCAAGCGCCAACAGGCCGACCACCGCGACCAGGAGCAGAGTCCCGAACCTGGCCATATCACTTGGACGTACGGTGTCAGCCCCCGGTTCCAGCGCAACCACCACCGGGGCGGGCTCGGGCAGTGCGGCGAGGCTGTCACCGATGGCCGTGGCTCCCTGGCGCCTGCAGGCCCGGCATGGCCACCCGGTGGGCCACTCGCGGTGCAGGCCAGCCGGTCGGAACAGCCATGAAGCTAGCTGATCTTGCTAACGGATTTGCTAACAACACGCCTGGACACTCCCGGATGTCTGTAGACCGCCTCAACATTCGCAGGCGGCCCCAGCAGGCTAATCCGACCATCATGGACGAATCTGGACGCTTCAAATCTTGCTACGGATCAGAAGGTTGGGGGTTCGAGTCCCTCCGAGCGCGCCACCATCTCCGCAGGCCAGGGTCCTGTTCCTAATCTCTGGCAAGGCTGCGCACGACTGTCGCCGGGCCTGCCGTCTCACAATTTCTCACAGCGCTAAGCGATCTTGTGAATCCTGGCGAGTGCGGTACGGCCTTGTTGCAAGTCGTCGTCGCTCGCGTGGACGTAGGTTTTCTGCGTGAACGCGGCGTCGTAGTGACCCGCCCGCTTGCTCAAGATGGAGATCGGGACGCATCTGGCACCTACGAGGACAGCGGGGGAGACCCGGAACGCGCAGAGTGCTGCAGTCCCGAGAGTTGCAGGCATTCATGGTCAGCGCGATTTAGGACCAAGCCGGAGGTGGCGCGACCTTGACCGATTCTGACCGGCGACCAGTCACTGGTTTGTTGACCCTGGGGGTATCGCCAGTCTCTAATTGCTACGTGAAGTCGCAGCCAGTCGACGTGATCTCCGCTGATCCGCGGACTATCTCCTCCCGGGTTGCCTGGACGATGGCGGTTGTTGCGTTGCTGGCAGCGGCGCTGGCCGGGGCGATCACGGTCGCCGTCCACTACCGGGGGGAGGTGGCATCGCTGCGCCGCCAGCTGCACTCGGTCCCCGCCTCTCATCCGCCCAGCACCGTCCCGCTGATGCTATCCAGCAGGACGGTTGCGCTGCCCTCGTACGGGGCGCTAAACGGTGCGGTGACTGTCGTCTCCGCCAAGTTTTCCGGAGGGCTGGCGCGGATCGTGCTGTCCGCTCACATAAGCGGCGGTAGGCCATACACGAGCTACGCTCTGACCGGGTTTGACTGTGCGGGCAGCCGCGGCTACGAAACCTGGGCCGCCGGTGTCACCGACGCGGACGGGACCGGTAACCTGAGCGGTCACGCCTTGACGGTCTCCCTGAGTGAAGAATACTGGCTCTATCTCAGCCCGTCGTCGCTTCCGAGCGATGCCGGCCCAGGCCTGGACGGCAGCTTCACGGCCGCCGGGAAGTTCTCCGCCTCTCCTGCAGGGAATCCAGCGTGCTGAGCTGACGAAAACCGCTAGCCGTGCCCGCCGCATAGGAATCGATACAAGTGATTTGTGGATTGCTCGTACCGGTATACGAGGCTCGAACGATCTTGTGTGGGTGGGGCCTGCCGCGAATTACGCCGCGAAACTGACTGAATTGGATTCAGATTATCCAACGTGGATTACGCATCGTGTATACGATCGTATGGAAGATTCGGTTAAGCGCGCGACTTCGGGTTCTCTAATGTGGGAGGAGCGCTCTTGGACAAGCATGAAGAGTCTAAAGATTTATCGATCAAATTACTCGTGGTCGATCTCATGACGTCCGCCGAGATGTAAAGGCTTCATGGTGGCCTTGCTACGTGCCCATCCGGGGTGAACAGCGACGTCGGCCAGGGCGCGGCAACGAGTAACAAGGTAGTCAAGGCGGGCACATGTGTGACCATTGCGGCTGCCTTGCTGGTGGCCTCGTTCTTCATCGGTGTTTCCGCAGTTCTCCCGGTCGTGGGCTTCTACTTCATAGCCTTGCTGGTAGCCGCAGCCCAGATACTCGACTCACGGCTTGAGAAGCGCTCCCGCGGGCAGCCACCGAAGCGGCCAGCGCAGCGCGGCCAGGCGCTCGAAGTGAGCGCGATGGCAGGATCGGCGATGATCTGACTCTCTCCGAAGTCCGCAGAGATGTCCGTGCCCGTCGCGTGTCTGATCATCGAGCTATCCAGCGCATCTGGCGGTCACTGACGATACGTCGAGACCAGGGCCGACCTGCGAACCTACCGGTCACGGGATGACCAGTCAGCCCGTCCGGCCGCGCTCTCTTCGAGCTGCGCGGTGGGTTGCGCGGTATTCGGGACGGTACCCGGTGCAAGCCGGGCAGTGGCCGGTCACACGCGTAGCTGTTCGATCACCCGGGAGCGAGCCAGTTCAAACGCGGGTTTGTCGAAGCCTGGCGAGCCGCGTTCAGCGAACCAGTGGCGGCTGCTGTCGTAGCGATAAGTCTTCAGTCCGGTTCCTGCTGCCCGGAAGGCATCTTCGACGGCGGCGACCTCTTCGTCTGTGAAGTACTCGTCATCGGGGTACAACGTGCAGGACGACGCGGCGGGTCCGGGAAACTTCCCCCTCGGGTGGCTGCCCGCCATAGAACAGGACTAGTTCGTCGGGGCCAGCCGCTCCTCGCCCGGCGAGATGACAAGCGAGGAATCCTCCCATGGAGAAGCCCATAGCCGCCCACGCGTGCTCCTGCGCGGCGAGTTCGTCCGCGCACTGCCCGATAAGGCGGAGCGCCGCGTCGTCATCCAGCGCCGCTTGAGAAAGCGCCTCCGCTTCTTCGATCGTGGCGGCGGTCTTGCCGCCATACAGGTCCGGGAGCAGGACACGCCGGCCGGCGTTCGCGAGGTCGCTGGCCCACTCGCTGACCGCCGGCGTGATGCCCCACCAGGGGTGAAGGAGGAGGACTGGCGGATTACCCGCCAGGCCGATTGTCCTGACCGCGTCCTCGCTGGCCGATGTGCTCATGCTTCTCCCATCGTGGTAGCAGGGCCTCGGCGAAAGCTGCGCACTGGACCGTACCCGCGAATTCCGCATCGGTGATTGCTCCGCGCCACTGTCCCGTCGAGGTAGGCCAGCAGCCCCGGAGCTGGTTCACCGGCGAGCAGATAACGCGCCTTGCCCGGCCGGTCAGTAACCGGTTGAACTCCCCTGAGGTCAGCCGCCAGGACAGGCACCAGCATGTCTTGTTGCCGTCGGCGCCTAGCATGGTCGCGACGTCATCGAACAGGTCGACGGTCGCGGGTCGCACCGCCAAGGCCATGCGATGAAGGATGTCGCACGGCGGAACCGGCAGGACATCGTGAACCTGGTCACCTCCGGGCCTGTCGAGCTGAGTCGCGAAGAGGGACGCGAGATGTCAACGTGAGGACTGGCCGGGCCCGTGCCTGCGGTGGGTGCCCGGATTACCGCGCGAAGAAGTGGACCCCTATCCACGCCCAGGCGACCAGCACTCCCACCCGTCCGGTCCGGGTGCGCATGATGCGCGTGAATACCTCGCCGAGCGGCGGGATCCCGGACCGCCTCCGAACCGCGATCAGCTCAAGCAGTACGCCGGCCAGCAGGACAACCAGGTAGCCGAGCACGGTGACGTCGTGAGCGTTCATCGGTCCACCAGGAACCAGCCGATCATCAGCCAGATCCCGATCGCCACGGACCGGCCGGCGTGGGAGGTGAGCAGGGGATCGGTCAGCGCGCTGATAGTCGGGTGCCCATAGGAGGTGGTTGTGAGGCTGGGCTGCTGAAACAGGGAGGCAAGCTCCCACAGACCGCCCGCGGCGAGCAGCCCGGCCCAGAGCGCACTGCCCGGCAGCGGGAGCCTGCCAGGGACGGGGCGGTACCGCAGCGGTCCTCGCCAGCCGGCCACGACCACGACCGCGGCCAGGCTGATCACTGCCGCGGTCGCGGGCCAGGAGTAACGGGTGAACGAGCCGGCGACGGCAGCATAGAGAACCCCGAGGACCAGCCCGGCAATGACGAGCGGCAGCCTCCGCCGGAGCAGCGGCCGCCCAGTCGGCCGTTGACCGGCCGGCGGCCGTCCGTCCGCAGGCGGACCCGCCGTCCCGGCGCTGGCCGGTGCCGCGTCGCCGCGCTGTGGGCCGGCCCGGCGGCTGCGCGCGGAATCCCAGGCCAGGCTGACCGCCACCACCAGGAGCAGGACGCCGTCCACGGACCTGCCGGAGACCGCAGTGAAGAATGCGGTCAGGAGCAGGATCACGACAATCGGCTCGCGGAAGCCGGACATGGCAGTGATCGCGCTACTACTGCGGTCCGGCGGAGCAGCCGTCGCCCGGGCGACGGCGCGCTCATCCGGTCCGGCGCCGTCACGGTCAGGCTTGTCGTCTGCCACGCCACGCACCGCCCGGCGCCCCTCCCTGCTGCGGCGCCGGGTGATGCGGGTCACCCGCCAAAGCTACCGTCGCGGGATGAAGCGGTGAAGTCCGGGCGCCTCCTCGTCGCAGCAGCACGGGTGATGGTGGTAGCGGCAGGCTCGGTACGAACTCAGCGCTGGAGCGCTACTCGACGCAGCGATGGTGACCTCCGGCGCGATCGCCAGCAGGGTCGATCGCATGGAGCGCAAGGGCCTCTACCGATGTACCACCCAGGTAGCACCCAGCCCCGGGCCGGTAACGGCCGGCCAGCGGACACGGACGAACATGGACGGAGGCTGGCCCGGCCGCGGTCTTTTCCGGCCATTGACACACGCGGTCCGTACCATCGAGGCCGTGGTCACTCGCTACGACGTCTCGGCCGTGCCGCTGCAGGGCGGCTATGTGGCCAAGCAGTGCCCGGTCCGCGCCCAGTGGGACGCTATCCGGCCATGTGACCCGCTGCCGCCGTCGCCGCTGCTTGAGCGCCGGCTGGCGCGTGGCAGGCAGTTCGAGGCGGAGGTCGTGGCCCGGCTTGTCGCCCTTCACCCGGGCGCGCGGGTGGTCGCCGGTGCGGACCGGGCCGGGCGAGAGGCGGCGACGGCCGGCGCGATGAGGGCCGGGACGGCTCTCATCCTGGGCGGGCGGCTGCCCGCTGATCTGGCTGGGCGGCGGGTGGGCGAACCCGACCTGCTGGTGACCGCGGCCGGCGGTTCCGGCTACCGGCCGGTGGATATCAAGCAGCACCGTTGCCTGGATGCCGGCGCTGGCGGCCTGCCGGCGCTTTGCTCGTCGCTGAACCGCGTGAGCTGGGAGGCAGCGGAGGCAAATCCGGGCTCGCTGGCCCGCAAGCGAAAGGATGACCTGCTGCAGCTCGCCCATTACCAGCGCATGCTCGAAGCCGCGGCGATGGCTCCTGCCGGGGGTCGCTGGGGCGGCATCATCGGCGTCGACGGCGTGGTCACCTGGTACGACCTGGACGCCCCCATCTGGCTGACCCCGTCGGCGGGTGGCCGGCCGAAGCGGCGCTCGAGTATGGCGGTGTATGACTTCGAGTTCGGCTTCCGGCTGGACATCCTTGCCGTCGCCGCCGCGCACCAGGACGATCCCGGGGTCGCTCTGCTGGTGGCGCCGGTACGGATCGGCGAGTGCGCGGAGTGTCCCTGGTGGTCGTGGTGCGGTCCGCGGCTGCAGGCCGGTTCCGGTGACGTGAGCCTGCTGCCGCGCATCGGCTGGCGGGCGTGGCGCATCCACCGCGACCACGGAGTCACCAGCCGGGCCGCGCTGGCCTCGCTGGACCATCGCACCGCCACCTTGGTCTCCGCCAACGTCGACCTGCGGCCGATCACCACAGCGCTGGGTACCCGGCCCGATGACACGCCGGTCGCGGCCCTTACCGGAGAGCGGAAGCGGGCGCAGCTGGCGCGCCTGGCTGATGCGGACATCCGCACGCTACGCGATGCCCGGATGCTCTGCCTTCGCACGGCCGCCTACTGCGATCAGCCGATGCGGGATCTTCCTGAGCAGATTGACCGTGCCCGCGCCGCCCTCGGCGGCTCTGCGGCCTACCGGCGCCGCGGCATCGCCCGGGTCGAGGTGCCCCGCGGCGAGGTCGAAGTCGACATCGACATGGAGAACATCGAGGACGGCGTCTACCTGTGGGGCGCCCTGGTCACCAGCCGGCCGGGCCGCAGCTCCGTGCCCGCCGGCTACCACCCGTTCTGCACGTGGGAACCGATGACCAGCGAGGCCGAAGCCGGGTTGTTCGCCGAATTCTGGGCGTGGCTGTCCGGGCTGCGCCAGGACACGGCTGCCGTCGGCCTGGCGTTCCGCGCGTACTGCTACAACGCCGCCGCCGAGAACACGCAAATGCGGCGCATCGCCGCTGCCGCCGGTGTGGCGGACGAGGTCGCCGCCTTCACCAGGTCCGGGGACTGGGTCGACCTGCTCCGCGTGTTCGACACCCAGCTCCTCACCGGCTCATCCGCCGGGCTCAAGAGCGTGGCTCCGCTGTGCAGCTTCTGCTGGGACGTCGAGGACCCCGGCGGCGGCGAGTCGATGATCCGCTACGACGAGGCCGTCAACGTCAGCGAGCCCCTCGCGGCACGGGCTGCCCGCGACTGGCTCCTCGCCTACAACCGCAACGACGTCCAGGCCACACTCGCCCTGAGGGAATGGCTCGACCGAGCCGCCACCGGCTGCCCGTCAGTCGAAGACCTCGGATCATGACGACCGATGGCGCAGAGCCCTCAGGCCGACAGCCATCTGCTGCCGCTGGTTGCCTGGCGGGCCAGCGCAGCGGTGACGACGCCGTACCCCGCCAACGAGCATGATGGATCCATGCCAGGAACCGAGCGTGCGGCGTGCGTGGCCACGGTGCCTGCGCCGCTGCTCTTCCTGATCGCTGACACCGGCGGCGGGCACCGGAATGCGGCCAGGGCTGTCGGCCAGGCCCTCGACCGGGTCTACCCGGGCAGCTTCGCCCCGGTGCTTTGCGACCCGCTGAGCGGCCTGGGCTCGGCCCGGCTGCTGCGGTGGGTCGTAGGCCTGTACGGCCCGGCGATCCGTCTCACACCGTGGCTGTGGGGTGCGGCCTATCATGCCTCTAACTCGCGCCCGGCGATGGCACTGCTGCGGACGCTGCTCCGGCTCGCCGACGGGCCCGCAGCTGACGCGGCTGCGGCTCACCGTCCGGCAGCGATCGTGTCATTCCACCCGCTGACCGGCATGGCCGCGGTCGCAGCGAGGGATCAAGGCGCGCACCGGGCGCCCGTCGTGACCGTCGTCACCGATCTGGCCAGCATGCATGCGGCCTGGCGCTACGCCGAGGTGGACTTGATCATCGCACCGCTTACTGCCGTCACCGGGAACAGTAGGCCGCATGGCCCGGCCCGCGACCGCTGGGCGGTAGCCGGCCCGCCGGTGACCCGGGATTTCTGCGGAGGCCCGCTGCGACCGCGTGAGCGCGCGATCCTGCGGCGGTCGCTCGGCCTGAGCGAGAACAGTTTTCTCGTCCTGCTGACCGGCGGGGGCGAGGGCAGTGGTGGCATCGGCAGGCGTGCCGCCGCGATCCTGCGCCGGTTCGCCGATATCGACGCTGTGGCTGTCTGCGGGCGCAATCTGCGCCTGAAGCGCAGGCTCGACCGGCTGGCAGCCCGGTCTGGCGGTCGGCTGACGGTGCTTGGCTTCGCCCCGAACTTGGCCGACTGGCTGCGGTGCGCCGATCTGGTAGTCACCAAGGCGGGCCCGGGCACGATCGCCGAGGCCGCCTGCTGCGGCACGCCACTGCTGCTGACTTCGCACCTGCCGGGGCAGGAGAAGGGCAACACCGAATTCGTGACCGGAGCGGACGCCGGTCGGCGCGTGCCTGGCGTGCGCCGGTTGCTGGCCGAGATCGGCCGTCTGCGCGGCGACCGGACTGCAGTTGACGCGATGCGTGCGGCGTCCGCGCGGCTGGGCCGGCCCGGCGACGCGGACGCCATCGCCGAGCTGATCGCCGGCCTGGCCAGGACCGGGCCGGCGACCGGCGCTGGGCCAGGGACGGCGACCAGGCCAGAGCCCGCTGCCGCTGCTTCGGCGCAGGCGGATTCCGCTGGCCCCGCGGCTGGCCTGGCTGGCCCCGCGGTAGGCCTGGCTGGCCCCGCGGCTGGCCTGGCGGGTTCCGCGGCTGGCCTGGCTGGCCCTGCGGTAGGCCTGGCTGGCCCCGCGGCAAGCCTGGCTGGTTCCGCTGCTGGCCTGGCTGGCTCCGCGGTCGGCCTAGCCGGCTCCGCGGCGGGGCGGGCAGGCCCGGTTAGCCGGGCGGGCGGCCAGGAGGGAGGCAGACATGGGCCGGGCTGAACCGGGCGCCGGGAGGCCGTCGCGCAGCAGGGTGGCGGCGGGCGCCGGGAGGCCGTCGCGCGGCAGGGTGGCGGCGGGTGCCGGGAGGCCGTCGCGCGGCAGGGTGGCGGCGGGTGCCGGGAGGCCGTCGCGCGGCAGGGTGGCGGCGGGAGCTGGGAGGCTGCTGCACGGAGCCGCGGCAGGCATCGGACCGGCTGGCGCAGTGGCGGCGGCGAGCCTGCTCCTTCCGGTCGCGACGGAGCTGCGCCTGAAGCGGGCCGCACGCCCGATGACCGACCGCTGGCGACAGGTGCCGGTGGAGCCCCGTGACACGGTGCAGCTCGGGATCAGCTTCCGGCCGCTGCAGGCGGTGGCGCTCGGGCTGGATCCGCAGGCTGCCCTGCAGGCGCTGGTTGCCTACCCGTTCCAGCTGCTCAGGCTCGGTGCCTACTGGAACCGGCTGGAGCCCGAGCCCGGGGCCTTTGCGCCCGGCGAGCTCGACCGCCAGCTCGATGCCGCCGAGCAGGCCGGCAAGCAGGTCATCGTGTGCGTCGGCCCGGTAAAGGCGTTCGGTTACCCGGAGTTCTTCGTGCCGTCGCACTACCTGGATCAGCCCCTGCGCGAAGGCGCCCTGGTCACCCCTGATCGCCGCAGGCGGCTGCTTGACGCCGGGACCGCGTTCCTCACCCGCGTCGTCGAGCGATACCGGGGGCGTGCGGCGATCGTTGCCTGGCAGGTCGAGCACGAGGCAGTCGACCCGCTCGGCATGGAGCACTCCTGGCGCCTGTCCGAGGCGTTTGTCCGCAGCGAGGTCGATGCCGTCCGCGCCGCCGACCCGGGCCGGCCTGTCATGATGAACGGCTTCCTGCCGACCTCGACCCCCGTCCGGCTGCAGCAGTGGTGGCGCACCAGGGACCAGGGCGACTCGCTGTCGGTAGCGCAGCGCCTGGCCGATATCGTCGGCATCGACTTCTACCCGCGCCATGCGCTGGCGAGCGCCGGGCCGCTGGCGCTGTACCTGGACGGCAGCAGGGCCCGATGGCAGCAGCAGCGCCGGGAGCGGCTGCAGAGCTGGGCCGCGCGGGCCGGCCGGCGGCTGATGATCGCCGAGGGGCAGGCTGAGCCCTGGGAGGCTGTGACGACCCCGCCCAGCCCGGCCGGCCGGGTAATGTACAGCTGCCGTCCCGAGGATCTGATCGGGAACTACAGCCAGTGCATGCGGTGGATCGACCGGCGATCATCCGTTATGGATGGGTATTTGTTCTGGGGGGCAGAATACTGGCTGCTGCGGGAGCGGCAGGGCGACCCCAGCTACCTGCGCGCGTTCGAGCGCGTCCTGGAAGGTGCCTGACAAGCAAGCCCTGATAAGCAAGCAAGCACAGCTCAGCGGGTTCGTTCCCGGTAGCCGAACACCGCGGCCCCGGTGATCATGAGGATGACGAAGAGTGCCCCGGTCACCGCCGCGTCAAGCAGCGGGCTGCCGGACACCACCTGGCGGTAGCCCGGCGTCCCGGCGTAGAACGCGGCGCGGGTCAGCTCGACCACATACCGCATCGGCATCGCGTGCGCCAGCACGTCCAGGTAGAACGGCACGCCGCGCAGCGGCACGAGGACGCCGCCGAGCACGTACTGCGGGATGATCAGGAACTGGAAGATCTGCATCGCCGAGCGCTGGTTCGGCAGCGCAGCGATGGTGGCCAGCCCGAACGCACCGCCCAGCAGGCAGCAGGCCAGGCACGGCGCCAGCAGGACCGCCAGCTGGCCAGGTGAAATCCGGACACCGAACGCAACTGCGAACGCCGTGATGAAGACCCCCTGGCAGAACGCGACCAGGGTCTCCCCGGCCACCTTGCCGGTGACCAGGGTCAGCCGCGAGACCGGGGTCACGAAGAGCTCGCGGGAGAAGTCGTTCTCCCGGTCCTCGACGATCGAGATCATTCCGGCGGCGGCGGACTGGAACAAGCTGGCCGCGAGCACCCCGGTGAACGCCAGGGTCACCGCGTTCAGGCCGGAGACTCGGCCAACGGTGGGCTGCAGGATGCTGCCCAGGCCCCCGATGAGCAGGACGGGGAATGCCAGGTTGACGGCCAGCCGTGGCCGGTCGCGCAACAGCTTGATCACGTCTCGCTGGGCGATGACCAGCACCGCGGACAGCTCGTGCGCCAGGCCGGTCAGCACCGGCGGGGATCCGGTCCGCGGCTGCGCGGTCATGGCCCGGCCCGCTCAAGCAGCGAGAGGTAAGCGTCCTCCAGCGACGGCTCGGCGATCTGGAACCGGGTCAGCTCGGCGCCAATCGCGGCAATGATGCCCTGCGCGCTGCGCCCGTCCAGCGGTATCCGCAGCGGTCCGGCCGGCCCGCTGCTGGTGACCTGCAGCCCGAGCGCCTCAAGCTCGCGGCGCAATCCGGCCCGGTCTAAGGCGTCGAGTACCAGCTCCGGGCTCAGCTGGCGCGCCTTGACCTCGGCCGGGCTGCCGCGCTCGATGATCCGGCCCTTCGCAAGCACGCATACCGCGTCGGCTGCCTCCGCCTCCTCCAGGTAGTGCGTGGTCAGGAACACGGTCGTCCCCCAGCTCGCCCTGGCCTGCCGCAGGTAGGCCCACAGGCTGCGCCTGCTCTCCGGGTCGAGGCCTGCGGTGGGCTCGTCGAGGAAGAGTACCTGCGGCCTGTGCAGCAGCGCCCGGACGATCTCAAGCCTGCGCCGAAGCCCTCCGGACAGGGCACGAGCACGCTGCCCGAGGAGGTCAGAAAGACCCAGAACGCCGGCCAGCTCCTGCACCTGTTCGCGGTAACGAGCCGGCATCAGGCGGTAGCGCGGCCGCCACGGGTAGAGCCCGTAGAGCACCGCGTGCAGCCTGATGTTCTCCTCTGCCGTCAGGTTGAGGTCGAGTGAGGGCTGCTGGAAGACAATGCCGATCTCCCTGCGAACCCCCGCTTGCTCGGTGGCCAGGTTCCGGCCGACGATCCGGACCCGGCCGGAGGTCGGGGCGAGGGTCGTGGTGAGTATGGACACCGTGGTTGTCTTTCCCGCGCCGTTGGGCCCGAGCAGGCAGAAGAGCTGACCCTCCGGGACGTCGAAGCTGACGTCGTCCACCGCGTTGCTGTGCGCGGCCCGGTAGCGCTTGACCAGGTGAGCGACCTCGACTGCTGTCATCGGACGCGGTCCTTCGCGAGAAGCTGACGGTCAGGAGCCGGCCGGGTTGGCATCTGGTTCCCGCAGCCGACGGTAGCGCGCGTCGAGCCCGCGCCGCCTGGCCAGCCAGGCGAGCGGATGAGTGACGGCGCGGACCAGCCCGGCCGGGAGATACGGCGCCCGGACCTCCCGCTCGAAGTCGCACATGAACAGGGCCAGGTCGAGCGGGCTGGGCAGGGCGCGGGCCGCAGCGTGCTGCTGCTGAGCCAGCGCAGCAGCGGTTTCCAGCAGCTCCTGCATGCTCAGCGCCGGCCTGGTCTGCACCGCAACCCTGGCGGGCTGGCTTCCGGCGTTGGCGAAGTGGTGCACCGTGCCGGGCGGGATCCGCACGGTGTCGCCAGGCCCGGCCGTCACCCGCCGGCCGCCGACCCGGAATCTCATCTGCCCAGCGAGGACGGTGAAGCATTCCTCCTGCTCGGGATGGGCATGGCTGCTGGGCACCCGTCCGCCCGGGGCGAGCACGAGCTCCCACTCAAGCACGCTGCCGCCGGTCTGCGCGGCTGTCATGCGGATCGTGATCTGCTCACCGCTGAGCGGGTTCTCGATGACCTGCCCGCCGGGCGCCATGACGTGCCTCCTGATCAGGTGATGTCCTTTGCACGGTAGTACGCGCGGCCAGGAGGGACAGCATTGCCGGGGCACCGCCGGGCCGCGGGAGCCCTCATCACCGCGCAATTCGCGCATTGAGCGCCTGCGCAGGGACGTCCTTCGCTAGCGAGCTAGAAGACGGCGAAGGCCGGGGCTCGACTACACAGAGTAAGTAACCGGTACATCTGCGCAATCGATGGGTAGATCCTCCTAGGGGCGGCGCCGCACGAGTCGCTGCGACAACGGGGCAGGAAGCGCAGGCGATGTCGAAAGAAATGCTAGGGGGGTCGGCACGCCGCGTCGCCACGGTGAGCGTGGCGGTCATCGCCGTGATCGCGGCTTCGATGGGCGTGACGATCTGGCGGTACGAGGAGGCGTTGTCCCGGTCGGCCGCCGCGATCGACGGGCACAGAGACGCCGTGCTCACTCAGGCGCTCGTCGCCGCCTACTGGCACGAGCGCGAGGCGACGCAGGCGTATCTTTCCGCCCCTTCACCGGCCGCGTTCCATGAGGTGA
>WNFB01000396.1_pt1 | contig 34029 bp, 26 predicted proteins | sample 5400501 | NCBI WGS metagenome assembly WNFB01 (sample SAMN13153341, study PRJNA577476) | soil metagenome | isolation source: 200 cm saprolite under Douglas fir tree site 2 hole 1 | place: USA:California | collected 2015-04-18
TGAGGCCGGCGGGCAGGACGGTCGACGTCGGCGGGCTCGACGTGCGCCGGGCGGCCGGCCCCCGCGGACCCGGCAGGCCGGCCCCCGGTCCCTTCGCCGCCTGGCCCGGGACGATCGCCTCGTGGCCGAAGACCTCGCTGGCGAGGTCGGGAAAGCCCCAGGAGGCGGAGACGGCTCCTGCGGCGGCCAGGACGAGCAGGACCAGGCAGACGACCACCGCGGCCCGTGCCCGGTGCTTCGAGCCGGGGTCCCAGCGGGGAAGCATGCCGGAGGGCATGCGGGGCAGCTTCAATACATCATCCGGGGATCAAGGTAGTGCTTGAACTCGATGAGGTTGTTGGACGGGTCCTTCAGGACGAACGTCGAGTGCTCCTCGATCAGGCCCTCGAAGCGCTGCGACGGCTCGGCGAAGAACGGGGCGCCGCGGACCTGGGCCAGCCGCACGAGCGCGTCGAAGTCCGAGCGGTGGCGGAACGTGATGCCGAAGTGGCGGGGGTACATCGTGGGGTCCTCGTCGATGCGGTCGGACAGGTGGCAGACGAGTTGGTCCCCGAAGAAGTCGATGGTGATCCGGTCCGCATAGCGGCGGGCAAGCTTGCAGCCGAGCAACTTGACGTAGAACGCCTCCGCCTCGTCGAGGTCACGGGCCGGGATGGCGAGGTGGAAGGCGTCGTCGGTGGTTCGCATGCTAAAGGGTATCGGTCCGAATCGGCTTCAACTGGATGGGGCGGATCAACTCCACAAGAGTAGCGTGTCAGACCGCAGCCCGAGCCGCAGGGTTTCGAGCCCGAGCACGTCGCCGGGAGCGATATTGCCGAGGTTCACGTTCGAGCCGACCCGCCGGACGAACCAGGTCTGGAGCTCCTTGGTCGGGGCCTCGAAGACCATCCGCTCGACGTCGGGACCCGCGCGGAGGATGCCCTCGACGAACTCCTGTCGCAGGCCGCCGTCGGGCCGGCAGATGCCGCTGCGCCCGCTCTCGCGCGCTTCTGCCACCACGAACGCCGCGCCGGCTTCGAGGTCCTGGCGGATGAACTGGACCCAGTCCTCGGCCGTCTGGCTCTCCGAGCGGGCGGAGTCCTTCAGGCCGACCTCGGAGAACACCGTGAACTCGCCGACAAGCTTGTCCACGTACCGGGCCTTCTCGTCGTTGGGCAGGTCGATCGTGCCGTTGGAGACCTCGACGTAGCGGCAGCCCCACTGGTGACAGAAGGCCCGGAAGTCGTCGAACTGGCTGCGGGAGAGGTACTTCTCGAACAGGGTCCCCCCGAAGAAGAACGGGACTCCGAGCTCCTGGAGGACGGCGATCTTCTCGGGGAGCTGCGCGGTGACCAGCGGGGTCCCCCAGCCGAACTTGACGAAGTCGACAAGGTCGACCGCGCTCTCCAGGTGGTCGCGGAACAACCCCCTGGGCAGCCCGTTGTCGATGACCACGGTGACGCCGGTCGCACGGGGCCTGGGGGGGCGTTCGGGCAGGCGGAGCGTGTTCGGGATCAAGCGGCACCTCCAGGGTGTCGGAGCCTGGGCTCGATTGGGGGCTCCATGGGTGGCTCCATTCGGGGCTCCATTCGGGGCCGGCCGGTGACGAAGAGGCTGGCAGGCGTACGTCGCGTCCAGCGTACGACGTAGGCCGAGAACACCAGCAGCAGGGGCACCACGACCAGCAGATCGGCGAGGAGCACCAGCGCGGCGGGGATCCGCCCGGCGGCGGCCGGCGTCGCCAGGGGGGCTGCGACGATCAGCAGGCCCTGTAGCAGGAGTGGGTGGGCCAGGTACACGCCGAAGGTGGCATCCGAACCCGCCCGGATGCTGCCGGCGAAACGCCGCTGGGGGCCGCGGTCGGCCCAGCGGAGCCCCAGCGCGAAGAGGCCGGCGACAGCCGCCGCGGTCGTGACCGCGACCATCGGCTGGAAGACCTCGCCGGCGGCTGCGGGGTCCATCCCACCCACGGTGTGGTCGAGCACGTACCCGGCCAGCCCGGCAGCCAGGCCGCCCGCGACGAGGAGGCGGACCGCCCGGCGGTGGGAGCGGACCCACGCGGCCAGCTCGCCCAGATGCATGGCTGCGACCCCTCCGGCGACCAGGTAGAGGACGTAACTGCCCAGGATGGGATCGGGATGGCGCATCCACGAACCGAGCAGGCCGGGGGCGTGGACCGCCGGCACCGGGAAGTAGTGCAACGCCGCGGTGAAGGCGCACTGGACAGCGAGGGCCGCCCCGAGGAGCGCGACGTGGTGGCGGCGTGTGGCCTTGAGGAGCCACAGCAGCAGCGGGAAGACGGCATAGATCTGCATCGTGACCAGCAGGAAGTACAGGTGATAGCGGGCAGTTCCGGCCAGGAGGTCGTCGAGCAGGCGGTGCGCCGGGGCTGCCCACGGACGGTACGCACCGCCGTCGGCGAGGAAGTACAGGACGGTCCACGCGACGTAGGGCGCTCCCACGAACAGGTAGCGCTTCTTCCAGAACTTCGCGAGGGACCAGCCCTGGCGACTGCCGTAGCTGTAGGCCAGGACGAACGCGCTGAGGAAGAAAAAGACCTCCCGGTTCACGTGGAGGATGGCGGTGGCCGCCCCGGCCACGGCGTCGGTGGGGTCGGTGGTGTAGGAGACCACATGGACGGCGATGACCCCGGCGACCATGGACACCCGGACGAGGTCGACCGCGTCGAGATGGGGCAGCCTGCCGGCAGCCGGCGGGGCCTCCGGGCGGCCCTCGTTCGTTGCGACCGCGCTCACGGCGCTGCCATGGCACCGGTCTCTCGGGCCGGCACGGCGCCGGTCTCTCGGGCCGGCACTGCACCGGTCTCTCTGTCGGCCATGGCGCCGGTCTCTCGGGCCGCCATGGCCCGAAGCTCGTCGGCCCGTACCTTGCCGGTGGGCGTGGACGGGAGGTTGTCGGCGAGCAGGATCCGGACCGGGCGCTTGTGGCGGCTCAACTCCCGCTCGCAGCGCTCCAGGAGCCCGGCCTGCAAGGCTGCCGGGTTGGCGTCGCCTCGGGCCACGACGAACGCCATGGGCTGCTCCCCGAGCACGGGGTCGGGTTCCCCGACGACCGCAGCGTCCGCCACGCCGGCGTGGCCACGGAGCACCTCTTCCACCTCACGGGGATAGACCTTCTCGCCGCCGCGGTTGATGACCCCGTCGATGCGGCCCATGAGGACCACGTTGCCGCCGGCGTCCCGGTAGGCCACGTCGCCGGTGCGCAGCCAGCCGGAGGCATCGCCGGCAGGCCGCCGGTGGGGAGGCACGCCGGGAACCACGTAGTGGGTGGCGACGCTCGGCCCCCGGATCTCGATGAGACCGGGGGACTGGGCGGCGACCGGTTCGCCGGCGTCGTCGACCATCCTGAGCTCGACGCCAACCGGCTGTCCCACCGACCCGGCCCGGCGGGCTGCCGCATCCAGGGGGTTGGCACAGATCTGTCCCGAAGCCTCGGTCATGCCGTAGGTCTCCAACACCTCGATGCCGCAGCGCGCCTCGAAACTGCGCAGCGTCGCCAGCGGCAGCGGGGCGGAGGCGGAGCGTGCGAAGCGGATCCCCCGGGCGACGGAGGAGGGCGGCGGCGGCTCCTCGGCCAGGATGGCGAGGATCGGCGGGACGGCGTTGAGCACGGTCACGCCACAGCGCCCGACGGCCTCCCAGAACCCCCGGCGGTGGAAACGGTCGTCGACGACGAGGCGGGCACCGGAGACAAGCGCCGCCAGCACGCCGACCACCTGGGCGTTGATGTGGAACAGCGGGAGGCAGCTGTAGACGGTGTCGGCAGGCGACAGCCCGTGGTGGCCGGCTACCAGCGTTGCCGCGTGGAGGAGCTGCGCCTCGGTCAGGGGGACGCCCTTGGGCGCCCCGGTGGAACCCGACGTGCGCAGCACGACCGTCCCCGGCTCCGCCCAGCGCAGCGCGGACGCTCCCGGACGCAGAGGCCGGAGGTCCTCCCCGCTGGCCACGGCGCCCACCTCGAAGCCGGCGATCGCGGCCGACAGCTCGCCATCTCCCCCGTCAGGGTCCATCGGGAGGACGACCGCCCCGGCCACGAGGAGGCCGAGGTAGGCCCCGATGAACTCCAGCGGCCGGCCCGCCTTGAGGATGATCGCCTGGGCGGGGCATGCCGCCCGGGCCGCCCAGGCATCGACCACCTCGGCAAGTCCGGCCCATGTCAGCCTCCGGCCGGTCCGCCCCTCGGCGAGGGCGACGTCGCCGCCCGCGCCCGCGGCGCGCTCGGTGATCAGCGCTCCTACGCCGTTGCGCATCGCGGACGACCTCCCGGTTGACCGGCTACGGACGAGCCCATACCCACCATCGGGGACGTCCACGTCCCTGCAGGCAGCTTGGGGCGCCCAGCTTGACAGGGCCTGTCGCTCACTTGTGCCCCGGCTGTGCGTGACGTGATTTTCTACGACCACTGGGTGACGGGCCGGGGTTGAAGCTCACCGTCCACGTAGATGTCCACCTTCTCGTTGAAGAAGCAGACGAGGTTCTCGATCCTGGGGCACTCCGGGATTGGGAAGGGGTAACCCCAGACGATATCGCGCGGCCCGTCGCGCATCGTCCAGTAGACGGCGATCCCTTTGTACGGGCACTGGCTGGTCGTCCGGGACGGCTCGAGCAGATCCATGCGGACGTCCTGTTTCGGTAAGTAGTAGCGGGTGGGGAGTCCGGTCTCGAAGAGCAGCGAGGGCCGCGAGCTCTCGGCCACAACCTGCCCGGCGGCCTCGATGCGAACCGATCGCGAGCTGCGGAGGACGTCGACCCGGTGGTAGGGATCCCGTGGGTGGACGAACACCTCGTCGTCCTCCTCGTACCAGGCGTCCATCTCCTTCCAGTAGAAGGCGATGTGGTCCGCCAGGGCCTCGAGGCCCGGGCCGGGCTCCGGGTAGGTCCAGGCGGACTTCTCCGCCCGCCGGCCCCCGACCACCACGTCGAAGCGCGCCGCCCGCGACGGCGACGAGCCCACGTGGGGGGCCGGGATCACGAGGTCCATCCGGACGTCGGCGACGGGGAACCAGTAGACGGGCAACCGCCTGGGCTCGAACGCGAGCATGACGGCCCGGGAGTCCGCAACGGCCACGCCGTTGAAATACGCCCGCACCCGGCGGGGGGAGGGCTCGACCCAGGGCCCCTCGACCAACCGTCGCCGGGAGGACTCCACGATTTCGCGCTCCTCGATGCGCTCGCTCCCGGCCATGGCTCAGCGGGCCTCGAAGAACTTCTGCAAGTTGCCCACGTGGGGGGACAGTGCATCCTGCAGCCCTTGCAAGATCTGCCGGAGGTGCAGCAGATCGTGGCAGCCCCAGTAGTGGATGAGGTCCCGGGCGCTGAAGATCCCGGCGCGGTCATGGTCCCCGTGCTGGTCCAGGGCGCCGTCGGGCAACGATCGCAGCCAGGTCACGTCGGCCGCGCGCCGGCGGTGCAGCTCATCGAGGAGGTCGTCAAGGCTCCGATCGGCGTACCCCCCCTCGACGAGGCGGGCCGGCGGGTCGATCGAGGCGATCTTGGGGTGTCCTCCCGCCACAATGCGGCGGACCCGGTCGACGAAGGCGACGTCCTCGACGTCGAGCAGGTGCTCGGCCACCTGCCGGGGGGCCCAGCCATCGGGGGCCCCGCCCCCGAGCACCGAGGGGTCCAGGCTGCCGATCAGCCCCCGGAGCACGGCCGGCGTCCGGTCGATGATCGTGAGCGCCGCTTCGAGGGAGGCCCCAGGGGCGTCTGCGTCGGCCATGACCACAACGGTAGCGCAACTCCGGGTGCAGACCGGGCGTCGGGTAATAGATGATGCTCACCGTGAAAGGACTCGAAGATCCCGACGCGCTCCTCCTGCACCAGGTGCACCCCGTCAAGCTGGCCGTCGATGCCGGCGCTGCCGCAGTGTCGCTCTGGTTGTTGTGGCGGGGCCGCACCAAGACCGGCTTCGCCGTCCACTACCTCGTGCCGCTCGCAGCCTCGGCGTTCGTCCTCACCCGGGACCTCTCGTATCTTCGGGCAACCTCCCGGGGCCAGTACGTGCTCGACCACATGCCGCCACCGGCGCAGGCGGTGCGAGCCCTCGGCGACACCCTGATCGTGCGGGGGGCCCGCAAGCACCAGCCTCGCTGGATCGCCGCCGGGGCCCTGGGCGTCGCCGCCGGGTGGGCGCACGGTCTCCTCCCCCGCCGGCCCGGGAGCCCCGACGCCATCCTGAGCCCCAACCCCAACGGGAGCCTCCTGAGGAGCGCAAACTGACCGCTCTACACTGGATCGCCTGCTGGTGACCTTCTGACCCACGAACGCCAAGGAGAGACCCTGAAGACCCGCGCCCGACGACGGATGGTGACGCTTGTGCCCGCGCTCGCCCTCGTCCTGCTGGCCTCCGCCTGCCACAGCAAACCTGCGCTCAAGGTGGGGGAGAACGACCTCAATCCCGTCCCCCGCGGCACCCTCCAGGACGGCGGCACCCTGAACTGGCCGATCTCGGCGATGCCGATCAACTACAACTTCAACGGTGCCGCAGGGACCAGCCTCGACGAGTTCTCCATGGTCAGCGCCCTCATGCCCATCCTGTTCACGTTCGACGCGTCGGCGCAGGCGACCCCCAACCCGGCGTACCTCACGTCTGCCGCGGTCACGAGCGAGAGCCCCCAGCAAGTCGTCACGTACGAGATCAATCCCAAGGCGGCCTGGGGGAACGGCACCCCCATCACCGAGGCCGATTTCGAGGCGCAGTGGCGGGCCCTCAACGGCACCAACCGCGCCTACCAGACCCCGTTCACCCAGGGTTACGACCAGATCGCGTCCGTGGCCCAGGGCAAGGACGTCCGGGAGGTCGTCGTCACCTTCCGGCAGCCGTATGCCGACTGGCGGGGGCTGTTCAGCCCCCTCTACCCAGCGTCGCTCAACAAAGACCCGCAGACGTTCAACGACGGGTGGGTCACCGGGACGGTGACGTCCGCCGGGCCGTTCGTCTACCAGGGCTTCGATACGGCCAGCAAGACGGTGACCGTGGTCCGGAACCCGGCGTGGTGGGGCCAGACCCCCCGGCTCTACTCGATCGTCTTCCATGCCCTCGGCAGCGACATCAACGTCCAGCTCGACGCCCTGAGCAAGGGCCAGATCGACTTCGTGGGCATCCCTCCTGACGCCGGGCAGCTGAAGAAGGCCCAGGCCATGCCCGGCGTGGTCGTCCGCCGGGCCGCCGGACCCACCTTCCGCCAGCTCACCTTCAACGGCACGAGCCCGACACTTGCCAACGCCAACCTCCGCACGGCTATCGCCCTCGCCTTGGACCGGGCTGCCATCGCCAAGGCGCTCCTCGACCCCCTCGGGGCGCCCACCACCACCCTGGACAACCACATCTTCATGGCGAACCAGCACGGCTACCGCAACAACGCCGGCGACTTCTCCACGGCCAACCCCGCCAAGGCGGCGGCGCTCTTCGACCAGGAGGGATGGAAGGTCACCTCGACGGCGGCAGGCGGCGTGCGGAGCAAGAACGGGCAGCCGCTGAGCGTCCGCCTCGTCATCCCCGACGGCACGCCCGAGGCCGCCACGGAAGCGGGCCTCATCAAGGACCAGCTCGAGGCCGTCGGCGTGACAGTCCAGGTCCAGACCGTCCCGAGCCAGCGGTTCTTCGACGGCTACGTGACCGTGGGCGACTTCGACCTCGCCCTGTTCTCCTGGCAGGGCACCGTGTTCCCCATCACGTCCAGCCTGGGCATCTACAAGAACCCGACGACGGAAGCGAACGGCACGGTCACCATCCGCCAGAACTACGCCCGGATCGGGTCCGCCGGCATCGACCAGCTCTTCGCCCAGGCCTCGGCGGCGACCGACCCTCAGAAGGTGATCGACCTCGGCAACCAGATCGATACCGCGATCTGGCGGGAGGTCCATTCGCTCCCGCTGTTCCAGCGGCCCCAGCTCGTGGCCGAGCGCACAACGCTGGCGAACTTCGGCGCCTTCGGCTTCGCCTCCACCAACTACGAGGACATGGGCTTCACCAAGTAGCGGTCAGCCAAAGGTGCCTTTACGCGGCCTCGGACCGGGCTGCCGTCACTCCAGCGTCGCCACGTTCTGTGGTCGCCGTCGAACCTGGTGGGAGGGAGCCGACGCATCTTTGGCTGTCTCGCCGCGCCAGGCGCGGTCAAACAGCCAGAGTTTGGGGTCCGTGGCTTCTGCAAGGCAACCTGAACCGGTGTTATGGGAACATGGGTGGTCCCAGTGACCACGGAAAGTGGTCGATCTTCCCCATGGCCACCGCCATCTGGGAATTCTCGTGTCAGAAGCCTCCAGCTTCGGCTCCGTTGGTTGAGGACCAGGTGAGCTCGATGTGCACGTTGTTGAAGTCGGGGTCCTCGAGGTGGCCCTGGTGGCGGGCCGCGAGGCCCTCCGCCAGTCCGGGGAGGTCGATCGGCTTGCCGTCGGCGATGACTTCGCCAAAGGCCTGCGCCTCGATCAGCCGGTTGCAGAGCTCGGACGCCGCCGGGAGGGCATCGGCGGGGACGTTGCGGATGCTCAGGTCGGGCCGGCCGAAGGCCCGCAAGCCCCGGCTGTGGACCCAGACGGCGCCGCCCTCCTCCTCGCCGTGGAAGACGTTGACGTGGAGGCGGGGCTGGGGCGTGTCCGGGGCGAAGATGACCGCGCGCCACTGCTCCGCCGTGAACATGCCGAGCGACTGGACGTTCGCGGCGGCCCGGCCCCCCGCCTCCAGGATCGCCGTGACGACCCCGACGCAATTCCGGAAGTAGCGAAGGTCCTTCGGGTCGGGTACCTCGGCCCGCATGACCATGCAGCCCTCGGCGGCCAGCGTCGCGGCGTCGTCCCCCTGCCACCCCAGTAGGAGGCTCTGCCCGAAGGGGGACACGAGGAGGCCCGACGCCACCTGCGGGTCCTGGTACTCGAGCTCGAGGGCCAGGTCCATCGGCACGACGCGGTGCGCGAGCGACGTCACCCGCAGCGGGTTGGGTTTGGGCCCGAACACGATGAAGAGCACCGAGGCATCGCCACCCCCCGGTGCGTACTGCGGTCGTTCCCAGTCAGCTTCCATCCGGCCTCCTCGCCTTGACGTCCTGCATGTGGGTACCGAAGCTGCTCTGGAAAGCACTCCGGGCAATAGCCTCGGTTCGTTCCTCCGCCCGCAGCCGAGCGAGTTCGGCACGGTAGATCTCGTCGCCCTGGGCAAGCGCCGCGGCGAGCCGGTCCACGGACTGCTTGAACGCGGAGACCGCCGCCCTGATCTCCCTGACCCGCGGCTCGAGCTGCCACGGGTTGGTGGCCTCTTCGGCAACCGCCCAGCCGGCGCCGCAGGACTCGACCGGGACGTGGTACCTGCCGGCGAGGTTGACCGGCAGATCGCCGAGCCAGTCCAGCGTCGAGATGCTCTCGTCGACCACCCACAGCCGCCTCGGGTAGGCGAATTCGGCCCGGTAGCCCAACTCCGCCGGGATCACCTTGCCCCACAGGGCCACCTCACCCACGACCAGGGGGGACTCCAGGTGGGGCTGCACGAGCTCCTTCAGGGTCTCGAGGTCGATCGCCGCGTAGATCCCGCAGCCACACTGCTCCCCCGGCAGCGGGCCGTGATCCATGCCCAGCGGGCACTGGGCGACCAGCGGCTTGCCCGCCGGCCAGGTCTTGAGCTTGTTCAGCGAGCAGAGCCATCCCTCGTCGGCCCGCCAGTATCGCCAACCGGCGAGCGGATCGATCCCGTCGGGGATGCCCAGCCCGGCAATCACGCCGGCAGCGGCTCGGGAAGGGACGCCGGAACCGGCTCGGGAAGGGACGCCGGAACCGGCTCGGGGAAGGGATCCGGATCGGGGACCGGAGACGGTTCGGGGAGGGGGACGGGCTCGGGGACCGGGCTCACGAGCGGCTCGATGGTGATGGGCGGGCCCTCCGGACCTATCTCCACCCCCCGATTCTACCGGGCTCTAGATCGTCAGATCTTCTTGTGCGAGGAACATCGATATGCGATGTTTTTCATACAAAGCAACTTGGCAAGCCTGCTCGACGGGGAAATCAGTGGAGGCGGCCCACCCCGACGATCGGTGTGCTGGGGCTGGCGGTCCCCAACACGGCGGCGTCGCCGAACGAGAAGCTCTGGCCGCCGGAGGTGACGAGCCAGTAGCCACCGCCCGTGGAGGTGGCGGCCATGCCCACCACCGGCGCCGGCGTGACGCCGCCCGTCGACCCCTTGAAGGCAGCGTCGCCGTAGTTGAACATCCCGCCGTCGGCGGCGACCAGCCAGTAGCCGTTGCCCGACCGCGTCGCGGCCATGCCCACGACGGGTTGGTTGAGGCGGATGGACCCGGTCGAGCCGAGGAACCGTGCGTCGCCGAACGAGAAGATCCCGCCGTCGGAGGCCACGAGCCAGTAGCCGTTGCCCGAGGGGGTCGGCGCCATGCCGACGATGGGCTGGTTGAGGCGGATCGAGCCCGTCGATCCGAGGAACCGCGCGTCGCCGTAGTTGAAGATGCCCCCGTCGGACGCTACGAGCCAGTAGCCGTTGCCCGAGCGCGTCGCGGCGATGCCGACGATGGGCTGGTTGAGGCGGATCGAGCCCGTCGATCCGAGGAACCGCGCGTCGCCGAAGTTGAAGATGCCCCCGTCGGTCGCCGTCATCCAGTAGCCGTTGCCCGAGGGCGTCGCGGCGATCCCGACCACCGGTTGGTTCAGGTGGATCGAGGCGGTCGACCCGAGCAGCTTCGCATCACCGAAGGGGAACACGGCGCCGGCGGACGAGGCCATCCAGAAGCCCTGGCCGGCGCTGGGGGGGGCCGGCGGGGGCGCTGGCGGCGGGGCGGCGGGAGGGGGACCGGCTGGCGGGCCGGGCGGGAGTGAGGCCGAGGGCGTCACGGCGTCCGAGGTGGTGGCGGCACCGCTGCCCGCCGTGTTCGTGGCCTTGACGGCGAAGGTGTAGGAGGTGCCGTTGGTGAGTCCCGGGAATCCGGACTGTGTCGTTCCGCCCCCCACCGTCACCTTGGCACCGCCCGGCGAGGTGGTGATCGTGTACGCCGTGATCGCCGCCCCCCCGTTGAAGCCTGGCGTCCAGCTGACCTGCGCGCTGCCGTCGGCCCCTGTGGCGTGCGCGGACGCCGGCGCGTCCGGCACGGTAAAGGGCGTTCCTGGCACGGGTGCGGAGGCGGGACCCTGCCCGGCGCCGTTCACTGCCGAGACGGTGAAGCTGTAGGAGGTCCCGTTGGCGAAGCCGTCGACCGTCGTGCTGGTCGAGTTGCCACGGACCGACTGGGTGTGCCCGTCGGAGGCCCGGGGCGGCGAATACCCGATGACGTAGCCGGTGATCGGGGAGCCCCCGTCGCTCGACGGCGCCTTCCAGCTCAGGCTCACCCCGCCCCCGTACGGCGCGACCGTCAGTGCCGTCGGTGCCCCCGGGGGTGCGGCAACCGGGCATCCGGTGCACGACGCGTCCGTGGCCGACCACACCGGGTGGATCTCGTTGGGGCTCGAGTTGAGGGCCTGCGAATCGATGACATACGGGCCGACGAGGCGGACGTGGGTGCCAAGGGCCGGCGGCGTGATCGAGTCCTGCGGGACAATCTCGGCGTGCATGGTCGTGCCGTAGGTGCTCTGGAGCTGGGCGTCGACCTGGATGTCGAAGCTCCAGTCCCCGTCGGTCTCCTGGGACCGGGAGCTGTTGCGGGACACGATGGTGCCGGTTACGACCGCACAGCTCGACTGGATGCTGAGGCGCCCCGGATTCTGCACGCCGGAGCTGGGGTCGGACCGGCAAGCCGGGTCCTGCCCGGCGGAGTCACCGGCGGAGAAGCCGCCCAGCGCGACGGCGAGCACGGCCAGCAGTGGCAACGGCGTGAACCACCGGCTCCGGCGGCGGCGCCGGCTGACGCTGTGCTGTCCCCCCAAAGCCCTGCCCACCCTTTCCATCCGCTCCATCCGGCTGGGAGGGTCGGGCGCGCGGGCGCGCGGCTACCGTACGGGTCCCCCCCCGGGTCCCCGCCCTAAGGATGACCCACAAACGTCCCGGTCAATACCCGCGACCGGGTTAAGGTTTTCTCAGCTTCCGGCGGCAGGCGTCGGCGGCGGCCAGCCCTCGGGATTGGGAAGGTTGACGACAATTGCCTCCTGATGGGAACGGGCCACGGCCATCCTGACCGGCTCGGTGTCGCTCCGGTTGGCCTCGACGTGCACGACATGCGGGGGGACCCAGACGAAGTCGCCGGCCTCGGCGTCGTGGCACTCCTCGAGGCCGGACGGACCCAGCCCGGCCCAGAAACGGGCGTGGCCCGAGATGATGTAGATGGCGCTCTCGCACTCGCCATGGTGATGCACGGCCGAGACCGCCCCCGGCGCCAGCTCCACGTGGCCGAACCACAGCGCACCGGCACCGACGAGGCCGCTGGAGATCGCCGCCTCCCGCCGCATGGCCCCGCTGGCCGCGTCGGGCGTGCGCTCGGAGGGACGGATCACCCGGAAGCCGCTCACGCCGGTACCTCCGGGACGTCGGCCGGGGGCGAGCCAGCCACCGCGGGGTGCGGGCGGGTGTCAACGGTCAGCCCGAAGACGTCGCGGCGGGCGTAGTGGCCCACCGGGTCGAACTCGAGGCGCGAGGCCCGGGCCGCCCCGGCGTCGATCTCCGCATAGAGGATTCCCTCCTCATCCTTCAGCGGGCCGGCGAGCAGAGACCCGCCGGGCTCGACGATGGCCGACCACCCCGGGCACATCGAGTCCTCGTCACCGCCGTACAGGCCCTCCCGGCCGGGAAAGTCCTCCGGGACGTCGCTGCCCCGGAGCAGGGAGCCGACCCCGATCACGTAGACCCTCCCCTCCCGGGCGTTGTGCCGGAGGGTGCAGATCCAGTTCTCGCCGTTGTCCCAGGTCGGCGCCAGGAGGATGTCGATGCCCTGGGCGTACATCGCGTACTTGGCCAGCGGCATGTACTGCTCCCAGCAGGTGAGCGTGCCCACCCTCCCGAACGGGGTATCGAAGGCTCCCAGCGTGGACCCGTCTCCCATCCCCCAGACGAGGCGCTCGCCGCCGGTCGGCATGAGCTTGCGGTGCCGGCTCACGAGCTCCCCCTCCGGCGAGAAGCACAGGACGGTGTTGTACAGGGTGCCCCCCGCTGCGTCCAGCTCGTTCACGCCGACGCAGAGGTAGGCGCCGGCATCCCGGGCGGCGCCGGCGAGGGCGTCGGTGGCCGGCGATCCCACAGTGACCGAGTGCTCCAGGAGGCGCCGGTAGCGGCTGGTCGCGTCGTTCCAGGGCGCGGAACGCCAGACCCAGTCCGGGTAGCCGGGAACGAATGCCTCGGGCAGCACGATGAGCTCGGCGCCGTGGCCCCCTGCCTCTTTGGCGAGGCGGCATGCCTTCTCAACGGTCGCCTCGCGGTCGAGGAAGACGGGCGTGGCTTGGACGGCTGCTGCCAGCGCGGTGCGCACGGCTACACCCTACGCCCGGACTCGGCAAGGAGTTGGGTCTGGGCGTCGGCGCCGGGGGCGGTCTCGACAGCCGGGCCCAGGGCACCGTACCGACGCCAGAGGTCGGCCTTCTCGGCGAGCACCTTGCGGGCGACCTCCACGAGCTCGGGGTCGAGCCGTTCGTCGGCCCCGATGGCCCTGGACAGGTCCCAGGCGTGCATCACGAGATCGAGGATCCGCTCGGCGACGTAGTCGGAAGCCGGGGCATCCCCGCTGGACAGGTGCACCAGGCGATCCATCGCCCCGTCCTCCCCGCATGCTCCGACCGCCGCAGCGGCGGCACGGTGCCAGGCGCCCACCGGGTCGTCGCCCAGCAGGTCCCCGTCGAAGCGGTCGCCGACCTCGGCGATGGTGGCGCCTTCGACCAGGGGAGCCACCCAGCTCGTCCCGGAGACGACGTGGCCGACCAGGGCCCGCACGTTCCATTCGGTGCAGGGGGTCGGCAGGTCCCACTGGTCGGCGGCGACGAGCGCGATGCGGGTGGCAACCTGGTCGCAGGCCCTGCTGTGCAACTCGGTCATCTCAGCATGCATGGTGTTCTCCTTCCATGGTAGGAGCCGGCAGCACGTCGGCCGCCCAGCTCTCCTGCTTCCAGTCCGGCACCGGTGCGGGCCGAGCCGCCCGGGGGACGAACCGCGAGCGCTCGACCAGCTGGTAGCGGTGGATATAGCGGGGGCAGTTCGGGAAGACGTCCCGGATCGCCACCCGTACGATGAACTGCGCGCCCGGGTAGGCGGCCAGCAGACCGTCGTTGCCGTCGATCGTTGCCGTGCCGTTCACCCGCATGCGGTGGCCCCGCTCGAAGTCGATGAACAGCAGCCCCACCTCCGGGTTAGCGAGGGCGTTGCCCCAGGAGAGGAACATCCCGTTGCCGTCGTAGTTGGGGAAGGCGATGGTCTGGGCGTCGACGACCGTGACGAAACCAGGGTCACCTCCTTTGTAGGAGCACGAGGGGCGGCCCTGCGCATCCGCCGTAGCGAGGAAGAACATGTCCGCGCCCTCCACGAAGGCCGTGTCGCCGTCGTCCAGGTGGTCCTTGAGGAACTTCTCGGCGATGCGGTCGGCGAGCGGCCTGGTTCGGAACCGGTCCTGCAGCGTCCGGCTCCCGGGCGGGAACCAGTCGGTGTGCGGGGAGTCCCCCTGGAGGGTCCGGCTCGCCCGGTCGAAGTCGTCCAGGAGGCGCTCCAGCTCCCCGGTGGTCTCCCCCGGCTGGGTCGCCAGGGCGTGGGCCGCAACCCTCGCCCCGGCGACCAGCGCCGCCAACTCCTCGACCTTCACCGTCATCCGGACCACGCCCCGGCGCTCCCACTGCAGCCGCACGGCTATGCCGCCGCCTGCGCCGTGACGTAGCCGACCACCCGCCGGACCTCGTCCGCGAACGCGTCGTAGTCGACCTGCAGCCCGTTCAGGTACACGCTCCAACCGCTCACGAGCTTGGCGTAGTGGACGGCCTCCTCGATCTCGGCGGCCGTCGCCCCGTGCAGTTTCGCCGCCTCTGTGTGGAACAGCGAGCAGTACCGGCACCGGGTCACCGCCGCGACCGCCAGGCCCATGAGCTCCTTGTACTTGTTGGGGATCAGCGTCTCGGCGAACTGCACCCGCTTCATCAGGTCCCACTCGGCGTCGATGAAGGCGTCGGGGATCTGATCGACGAACGAGATCGTCGTACCGAACATGCTCTGCATCTCGTTGTGGACGTCCTGCCTGCTCATGCGTTTCCCCCCATGTCCGGGGCTGCGGATCAGCCCGTCGACGCCGAATCTAGGAGGGGGGCATTGCCGTTTGGTTGCCGATGGGTTGCAATGGGAGGCGGGGGGAGCATGACCATCGAGATCAAGCTGTTGGGCCGTTTTTCGGCATGGCGCGACGGCGAAGAAGTACCGGCGGCCACGTTCCGTGGGCGCCTCGTCAGGACCCTGGTGCGGATTCTTGTCACACGGCGCGGATCGTTCGTCTCTCGCGACGTGCTGACGGAGGCGCTGTGGCCCCAGGGCACACCCGCCGATCCCGACCTCAACCTCAACGTGCTGGTCACCCGAGCCCGCAGCGCCCTGGGCGATCCCTCGCTCATCGTCACCGGAGCGGGGGGATACTCGTTCGCGCTCGGCGATGCCTGCACTGTGGACGCCGAGCGATTCCTCGAGCTGGTGGGGTCTGGGCAGATGCGCCCAGCCCTCGAGCTCTGGACCGGCGAGCCGCTCGCCGAGGATGCCTACGAGGACTGGGCCCAGGCGTACCGCAGCCGCCTCTGGCTGGCGAACCTCGAGGCACTGGAGGGTGCGGCGGCGGACGCCCTCGCCGCCGGCGATCCGGTGCGGGCTGTGGCATGGGGCCGCCTCGCGGTGGCGCGGGAGCCACTGCGCGAAGCGGCAACCCTGCTCCTGGCACGCGCCCTGGCGGCGTCCCACGACACCGCGGCCGCGCTCGACGCCCTGGCCGGGCTTCGCCGCAGGCTGGCGGATGAGCTCGGCCTTGACCCCTCGGGCGAGGCAGACGACCTCGAGGGCCGCATCCTGCGGGGCGAGGCGACCGCCCCCCGGGCGCCGAGACCGGCGGTGCTCCCGTTCGGCGGGCTGGCATTCGTCGGGCGGGAGCGGGAACTTGACGAGATCCTCGGCGTGGCGGACGGCTTTGCGCTGGTCGTCGGGGCGTCCGGCTCCGGCAAGTCGCGGCTGCTTGCCGAGGTGGTCGCACGGTCGGCACGACCGGCCCTTGCGGTCCGGGCAACCCCGTCCGAGCGGGACGAGCCGTGGCATGTCGCTCGGGCGCTCGTTCGCGCCGCTCTCGCTGTGGCCCCCCGGGCGGCCGAGACGCTCGAGCCGCGCTCCGCCGAGGCTCTGGCCGAGGTCGTGCCGGAACTCGCCGGGCGGGGCCATCCCGGGGCCGGTCCCCTCGACGTCGAGAGCCGGCGGGCACTCGCGATGGAGGGCGCGGTCCGGCTCATCGAGGCGGCGGCGGGCGGCGACTGCCTGCTGGTGGTGGACGATCTTCAATGGGCGGATGCCAGCAGCCTCGGCATGCTCGACCGCGTGGCCGCCCGGCTGCCCTCGGTCGGGCTGGTCCTTGCCTTCCGGCCGGAGGAGTTCACCCCGGCCGGCCCGGCCGGGCGCTACCTGGACCGCCTCGGTGACCTCGGACGGCCGCTCGCGACGGTGCACCTCGGGCCGCTCGCCCCGGACTCGCTCGACGCCGCCATCGCGGAGCCTGGGCTCGTCGCCTGCATCGTCGAGGACACCGATGGGTCGCCGATGGCGGTCGCCGAGTTGCTGCGGGAGCTTGCGGCACGGGGCGCGATCCGTCGGGGGTCGGACGGTCGGTGGGCCGCGGTCGTGCGCGACCTGCGTGACGTCGCCCGGGAGGCCGCACGCCGTGGCCAGGCCACGATGATCGGGGCTCGGGTGGACCGCCATCCCCCGGGCGCCGTCGAGCTGCTCTGCCTGCTGGCGCTGCTCGGCCGCCCGGTCTCGGCTCGCCTGCTGGCGGAGGCGGCGGGAGCCTCCCTCGACCGCATCCTCGACGACCTCGACGCCCTCGGGCGTTCCGGTCTGGTCCAGGCCGGGCCGTCGGGGTGGACGACCGCCCACGACCTCATTGCGGAGGTCGTCGCCGCCCGCCTCCCCGCCACCGCGGGGGCCCGCCTCCACGAGTTGCTGGCAGGGGCGCTGCGCAACGACGGGGCAGACCTTGCGGAGGTGGCTCGGCACCTTGCGGGAGCCGGCGACACCGGAGCAGCGGCGATGGCCTTCGCCGAGGCCGCCGCCCAGCGCCTGCAGCGCTTCGCCCACCGGGAGGCCGAGCAGGTGGCGGAGGCTGGGCTGGCGCTCACCCCCAAGCCGGCAGTGGCGTCCGCCCTCCTCGAGGTCCGGGCGGAGGCGAGAGCCCGGACCGGCGACCTCCCCGGCGCCCGGGAAGACCTGCGCGCCGCGCTGGCGGGGGCGGCGTCCGGCCCCCGGCGGTCCCACCTGCTCACCCGGCTGGCGCTCCTGGCCTCGGGTGCGGAGGACCTCGCCACGGCGGACGGGTTGGTGGAACTGGCGATGGCCGAGGCCGGCTCCGACAAGGGAGCCCGGGCCGGGGCGCTCTCCGTCGCCGCCATTATCGACATGAACGCCGACCGCCGCGACCGGGCACAGCGACGAGCCGACGAGGCCCTGGAGCTGTTCCGCCGGACCGGCAACGCCAGAGGCATCGCGGACGTCCTGGACGGGCGGGCGATGGCCACCTTCCTCGCTGGCGACATCCTGGCGGCCGCCGGCGCCTTCGAGCGGGTGGCCCGCCTGTTCGAGGACTCCGGGGACCTCCTCAGGGTGGGGACCCCACGTTCGACGCGGGGCCATGCCCTCACCTTCATGGCGCGGCCCGGCGAGGGTCTGACCGACGCTCGCCGGGCCCTGGCGCTCGCCCGGTCCCTCGGCCACTCCGAGGGCGAGGCCTACGCGCTCTGGCACTGCAGCGAGGCGCTGTCGGCGCTGGGCCGCCCGGACGAGGCACTGGCCTCGGCGAGCTCGGCCCTCGCCATCGCGGAGCGGATCGGCCACCGGGAGTGGACCGCCGCCTCGCTCCGCGCCGTTGGCATCGCCCACCAGGCCGCCGGAGCGTTCGACCTGGCGGAGGCGGCGTTCCGCCGGTCGCTCGCTGCCTCGGACCACCTGTCGCTCTTCGCCGGGTGGGCGGCGGCCAGGATCGCCCTGGTCCTCATCGCCCGTGGCGACGCCCCCGCCGCAGCGCCGTTCTTGGCCCGGTCATTGGCCGAGGGCCCCGAGCTGAGCCGCTACGAGGCGCGCCTGGCCGAGGCGGAGCTTGCCGTCGTCTCGCGCGACCCTGGGGCCGGAGAGCTCGTCGGCACGGCCATGGGCCTGGCCGAGCAGGGGGGGCACCTGCAGAGTGCGGCTCGCCTCGCCGAGCTGGCATCGATGTTCCCCGCATAGCGGGCACTTTTGCTGCCACCCTCCTCCCGCCCTGGCGTCAGTGCCGGGTGTCGGCGGCAGGGATCGCGGGAACGACTAGTCATATCGAAGGATGTATGTGACATCGAACGGTGATACATGCTACGATGCCGATGTTCTGGGTGGGTGTTCAGGTGGGTGGTACGAGAGGAGGCGGGGCCATGTTGCACCCGATGTTGCATGTGGTGGCACAAGCCGTGGCGACAACCGACGGGAAGAACGAACACTGGCCAAGCACCTACTGGTTGGTCCTCGGGGTGCCCCTCGCCTTCTACATGGCGTGCTCGCTGCTGCTGAACGCCTTCGGCCACAGCGACCACAAGAACCCCATCAGGTACTTCTTCGACTCGATCAGCGACGCCCTCGAGCGCATGACCGGCGTCGCCGGGTGGGCGATGGCCGGCGTGCTGACCGGGCTCCTCTTCCTCCTGGTGGCGGCCATCGGCCTGTACTGGGACGTCTCATGGCACGTCGACTTCGGCCGTGACATCGGCACCCTCTTCACTCCTCCGCACGTCACCATCCTCTTCGGCCTGGGCGGCTTGATCTTCGCCTCGGTCATCTCCATTGCCTTCGCCACCGCCCAGGAGGCGCCGACCAAGCTGCGCTACGGCAACCTGCGCATCCCCTACGGCGGCCTGCTCCTCGGCGTCATGGGCTTTGCCGCCATCGCCGCCTTCCCGCTCGACAACCTGTGGCACTGGGCGTACGGCCTGGACGTCACCCTCTGGAGCCCCACCCACCTGCAGCTCGTCACCGGTGGTTCGATGGGCACCTTCGCCGTCGTCCTCCTGCTCGCCGAGGCCCTCCCCTTCTCCAAGCCCAAGCCATTCGGGCGCTTCTGGATGGTCGTGGCCTGCGGCGCCCTGCTCACCGCTGCCACCACCTACACGGGTGAGTTCGACTTCCGGGTCCCCCAGTTCAACCCGATCTACCTCCCGATCCTCACGATGGCCGCCGCAGGGTTCGCCCTGGTGTTCTCCCGCATCGCCCTCGGCAAGTGGGGCGCCGTCAAGGCGGCCGTCGCCTTCCTGGTCATCCGCACCGTCGTGAGCGGCCTCGTCGCGAGCCTCCACCACGAGTTCGCCATGTTCCCGCTGTACCTCCCCTCGGCCCTCGCCGTCGAAGCAGCCGCCTGGTGGATCGGCACGGAGAACCGCCTGAAGTTCGGCCTGGCCGCCGGCGCCCTCGTGGGCACGGTGGGCCTCATCGGCGAAACCATCTGGTACAGCGTCTCGGGATGGTTCCCGGCGGGGCCGAACTCGGCCCAGCTGATCCTCCCGACGATCATCCTCGCCACGCCCGCCGCCATCGCCGCCGCCGTCCTCGGCGCCGGGTTGGGCAAGGCGTTCCGGAAGGGCACCGGCGGCTCGATGCCGGTGGGGGCGCTCGTGGCCGCCGGTGCGGTGCTGCTCACCGCACTGTTCATCCCGCTGCCCCGCAACGTCGGCAACGTGCAGACCGACATCAAGCTGACCCCGTCCGCCGACGGAAAGACCGGCACCGTCACCGTGGCGGTGACGCCGGCCAACGCCGCCGACCACGCCATCTTCTTCGGCGTCGGGTCGTGGCAGGGCGGCGGCACCAAGCGGGTGCTCCTCACCGAGACCTCGCCCGGCATCTGGTCCGAGTCGACGCCGATCCCGATCACCGGCAAGTGGAAGTCCATTGTCGCCCTGGTCAAGGGAAGCTGGAACATGGCATCCCCGATCTACCTCCCGGCGGACCCGTTCATCCACGCCCCCGAGATCCCGGCGGTCGCCGAGCGCAGCGTGGCCATGGTCCGCAACACGAAGCTGCTGCTCAGGGAGACCCACTACGGCCCGGCGTGGCCGTCGCAACTCGGGTGGTCGGGCCTCGCGCTGTCCGTCGCCCTCCTGGTCGGCCTCATCGCCTACTCGGCCAGCAAGATCGACAACGACGACAACGACGACCAGTCGTTCCGGCCCTCCGACACGGGGCATCACCAGCCCGTGTACACCAGCAACCACAACGGCGCCACCAACGGCCATGGCTACAGCAACGGCTCATGGAGGCCACCGCGCGAGACGGTGCCCGCCACCCGGTGGAACCCGGGGGGTCTCACCCGCTACTGACCCTTCAAGAACGGACGAGCATTTCAGGCGGGGCCTCCGGGCCCCGCCTGACGCGTCCGGAGCCATTTCACGATTGCAACAGCCCGCTGAGCTGGGCATTGCATACAACGATGTAGGCAACGTAATCTTGCCAACGCCCGGAGCCACCCTCTCCGGCGTAACCGGCCAGCTGATCCAGGAGGTGGAAATGGCAGAAACGCCCAAAGACGTCCTCGCGCTCGCCAAGGAGAGCGGAGTCAAGATCGTTGATCTCCGATTTTGTGACCTCCCCGGCATCATGCAGCACTTCTCGATGCCCGTCAGCGAGCTCACCGAGGACGGGTTCGCCGAGGGCTACGGCTTCGACGGCTCATCGATCCGTGGATTCCAGGCCATCCACGAGTCGGACATGCTCCTGATGCCCGACCCGACCACCGCGGTCATGGACCCGTTCCGGGAGCACCCGACCCTCCTGCTCAACTGCTTCATCGAGGACCCCATCACCCGGCAGCCCTACTCACGGGATCCGCGCTACATCGCCAAGAAGGCGCAGGAACGGCTCATCTCGACGGGCATCGCCGACACGTCGTACTGGGGCCCTGAGCTGGAGTTCTACATCTTCGACGAGGCCCGTTTCGACCAGAACCAGCACGAGGGCTACTACCACATCGACTCAGCGGAGGGGATCTGGGGGTCCGGCAACCCCGGCGCCCGCGGCTACCGTCCACGGTACAAGGAGGGGTACTTCCCCGTTCCCCCCATGGACCAGAACCAGGATATTCGCAGCGAGATGATCCTCACGATGATCGAGATGGGCGTCGACGTCGAGATCCAGCACCACGAGGTCGGCACGGCGGGGCAGGCTGAGATCGACATGCGCTTCAGCCCACTGCTCGCCATGGCGGACAAGGTGATGATCTATAAGTACGTGGTGAAGTCGACCGCCTGGCTGCACGGACGGACAGCGACCTTCATGCCCAAGCCGCTCTTCGGCGACAACGGGTCCGGCATGCACGTCCACTCGTCGCTGTGGAAGGACGGTGCCCCGCTGTTCTTCGACGCCGCCGGCTACGGGGGCCTCAGCGAGACCGCCCGGCACTACGCCGGCGGCCTCATCGAGCACGCTCCGGCGCTGCTCGCATTCTGCGCTCCCACCACCAACTCGTACCGCCGCCTTGTGCCCGGCTACGAGGCACCGATCAACCTCGTGCTCTCGCAACGCAACCGCTCGGCGTGCGTCCGGATCCCGATGTACTCCAACAGCCCCAAGGCCAAGCGGGTCGAGTTCCGGTGCCCGGACCCGTCTGCGAACCCCTACCTGGCATTCTCGGCGATGCTCCAGGCCGGCCTGGACGGCATCCTGAACAAGATCGAGCCCCCCGAGCCGATCGACAAGGACCTCTACGACCTCGAGCCCGAGGAGGCGGCGGCCGTGAAGCACGTGCCGGGCTCGCTGGAAGACGTGCTCGACGCCCTCGAGGAGGACCACGCCTTCCTGACCGAGGGCGGCGTCTTCAGCCAGGATGTCGTGGAGACCTGGATCGACTACAAGCGCTCCAAGGAAGTCGACGCCATCCGCCTCCGGCCACACCCGTGGGAGTTCATGCTGTACTACGACCTCTAGACCGACTGTCGCAACGGAGCCGCCGGGCACGTAACCCGGCGGCTCCGCGCGTCTACCCTTCTACGCTGGGGGCAGACACCCGTTCAGTAGTTGTCGACGCAACCGCCTCCCGCGTTCCAGATCGAGGGGTGAAGAGACGTCCGTGTTGACCCCACGCCGCCCACCCACACCGTCGGCCGGACCCGCCAGTCGCCCGTCGGCTGGGACATGCCCCCGCAGATGCCGACCTGGTACTCGATGACGAACTGGAAGGGCGTACATCCACTGCCCGAAGTGCGGGCCGTACCAGCCGGTGGTCGAGCTTGCCCCGATGTCGTTGCCGATGTGGTAGCTGCCGGACACGCTCCAGCTACCACCCGGCGGTGCGATCGAGATCCCGAAGTCACTGTTCGCGCTGGTCCCGTACGTGCCTTGCCCTTCATGCCACCCGTGGCGTGGAGTTCGGTGACCGGCTCGAAGGCTGTCGTGTAGGCATACGGTTGCCAGTAGCTGCCGCAGGCTGCGAACGGCCGGATCGCCGATGTGCGAGCGATGGCCGGCATGGCCGTGTCCATATCAGCGGAATAGGCTGGTAACGACAACACCACTTACTCGGATGGAGGGTCTGAACCGTCCGGACGACCCAAGGCCCCGAGAGTAGAGAAGGCATCGTTACGTCACAAGATACCCAGAAAAGAACAGCCAACAGAAGTTACGAACTGTAACGGAAACGTTATGAGACAGAAACAGGATGGAAATCCTGTCAAGTACCCTGACCTTCTCCTCCCGCCCCGCCGTTGAAACATTGGATCGACGGCACCTAAGGAGAACGTTAGGAAGCGTTACAAAAACGTTACGCGAGAGATACAAGAACGAAATCCCTCCCCCCTATCTTCGGGACGGGCCGGTATGGGCCGGCTCGGCCCTTCCATGAGCGTTCGTTGCCTGTTGGAGGGCTGCACGGTGTGAAGTCCTGGTGGCTTCCGGGGGGTCCGTGAAGCCACCACCGAGCAGAAGGGGAGCAGTGGATGGCTGATATCGAAGAGGTGGCGATGAAGCGGAGCCTGACGCTCGCGGGCATCACCGTGAACGCCATGGCGTTGATCGCGCCCGGGGCGTTCCTCTGGACCACGTTCCAGGTGCAGGCCTCGCAGACCGCGGGTGGCAACTCGACAGCGGGCGAGATGTGGACGGGGCTGCTCTTCGCCCTGGTCCTGGCCTTCCTGACCGCCTACAGCTACAGCGAACTCGCCCGGATCTACCCCGACGCCGGCGCCGGCTCGAGCTACTACTTCGCCGAGGCCGCCCTGCTGGACAAGGAGAAGGCGCAGCACAGAAAGCTGGCCCGCTTCATGAAGCTCACCGTGGGCTGGATCAGCCACCTGTACTACTGGATCTATCCCGGGATCATGGTGGCCTTCGGCGGCATCCTCGTCTCGTACATCTACACGACGATCACCGGCAAGACACTCGGCTACCTCGAGCTCTCCGTCGTCGCCATCGCCTTCGCCCTGGTCTGTGGCTACATCGCCTACCGGGGCGTGAGCGGTTCGACCACCGCGGCAATCGCCGTCAACGTGATCCAGATCACCACCCTCGTCGCCTTCGGCGTCGTCGCCATCCTGTTCCGCCTCAACCACCCGCACCTCGGCACGTACGCCCAGTCCAGTGCCATCCACATCGTCTTGCCGCACAACCTGCTGTACGTGCTGTACCAGTCCACCATCGCCATCCTGCTCCTGGTCGGGTTTGAGTCGGTGACGGCCCTCGGGGCCGAGGCGCTCCGCCCGGAAAAGGACATCCGCCGGGGCATCCTGCTGAGCCTCCTCATCCAGGGCGGCATCTGCTACCTCTTCGAATACTTCGCCACCAACTTCGCCATCAGCGATGTCACGAACGCTGCGAGCGGGAGCGGATCGAGCGCCGTCGCCGGGGGGTACGCATCGGCAGGGGCGAGCGGGGCTCCCATCGGGGACATGCTGACAACCATCGGCAACAGGATGCTCGGCAATACCGGCACCACCCTGGCCCTGATCATGGCCGCCACGGTGCTGCTTGCCCTGATCGGGACGACCCTTGCCTGCCTGAATACCGGCGTCCGGATCACCTATGTCATGGGCCGGGACAAGGAGATGCCGGGCATCCTGGGCCTCCTCCACGGCAAGTACGCCACCCCCCATGGCGGTATCTGGATCCTCACCGCCCTCTCGGCTGCCCTGGGCATCTACGGCGTGCACAACGTCGACAACCTGACCCAGATCACGCTGGCGTCCAACACCGGCACGTTCCTTGTCTACGGCATGTCGTGCCTGATCGCGATCATTGCGTTCGCCAGCCGTCACGACAAGCACATCGTGAAGCACTTCTTCGTCCCTGGGTTAGGGCTCCTGATGAACATCGCGGAGCTCCTCGGGGTCGTCTACCTGTCCATCAAGGCCGGGAACACACCCGCGGCACACACCCAGACCGACACGATCAAGGCGCTGGCGATCGTGGGCCTCTGGATCGTCCTCGGTCTGGTCTGGGTCCTGGCGAACCCGAGGATGCGAGGGACGAAGCTGTTCCACCAACCCGAACCGGGGTCCCCTTCCCCGTCTCCGTCGGTCCCCGGCGAAGAGATCCCCGCGGAAGCCTGATCCCCTCCGGCCGGCGGCCACCGCCCGGGAGACCGTGAGGCACAATGAGCGCCATGTGTCCCACGGACCAGGCAGCATCGCCGGGTGAACCCCCGACCCGGCCCCCGACAGAACCCGGGGGCGAACCCTCGGAGGCCAGCAGTCGCAGGCTGGCCTCCGAGGGCGCTTCGGGCACCGTCGCGTGGGCCCTCCTCTCGGACCCCGGCACGGGGCGGGACAACAACGAGGACTACGCCGGGGTTCTCGCCCCGGACGACGCGGAATCGGTACCCGTCTTCGTGGTTGCGGACGGCATGGGGGGCCACGCCGCCGGCGAGGTGGCCAGCAGGCTTGCGGTCGAGACCGTGCTCGCCACCTGGCAGTCGGGAGGAACGGCCGCTGCCCACCAGCGGCTGCGGACCGCAGCCCGAGCCGCCAACGTCGCCGTCTTCGACGCCGGGACAGGCGCCGAGCGCCGAGGCATGGGCAGCACCCTCACCGCGCTCGCGCTGGCGGGACGGGAGGTGGTCATCGCCCACATCGGGGATTCCCGTGCGTACGCGGTGCGGGGCAATCAGGCCTCGCAACTGACGGCCGACCACTCCCGCGTCGGCGAGATGCTGCGGATGCGGCTCATCACCGCGGAGCAGGCCGCCCGCCACCCCGCGCGATCGATGCTCACCCGTTGCCTGGGGACCGAGCCGGTCGTGCAGATCGACCTCATCCGCCAGCCCGTCGAGGTCGGCGACACGTTCGTCCTGTGCTCGGACGGGCTCTGGGACACCGTGGCCCGCGCCGAGATCGCTGCCATCGTGACGGGCCCGGCGCCCAGCGCCGACGGGGCGTCCCCATCCACCCCATCCCCGGCGGGGGCGGCCGCCGCCCTGATTGAGCTAGCCTTGAAGCGAGATGCCCCCGACAACGTCACGGTGGTCGTGATCCGACTCCTCGCCCACAGCGTGGGCCCCACGCGGCGCCTGTTCCGGCGCAAGCCCCGGCAAGAGCCTGACGGGGGGGCCTGAGCGATGGCCACGGAACCGGGCCGGCGACCGCCGGCATACGGCGGGGCCCACTGGGGCAAGATCCTCGACGGCCTGTCCTGGGTGCGGCTGACCTTCGTCGACGTCTTCGGCGGGGGCCACTCGTTGCAGGTGCCGGCCCGCCTGTTCCTCGACGCCGTTGAGCACGGCCAGCCCTTCGACGGCTCGGCGCTCGAGGGCCGGTCCCGCCTGGTCGAGAAGGACATGCGCCTGAAGGCCGACCCCTCCACGCTCCGCCGCCTCGACGACCGCGTGGGGCGGGCCGTGTGCAACGTGATGACCAGCGACGGGCGCCCCTGGCTGGGCGACCCGAGGACTGCCCTGCAACGTGTCGTGGACGACCTCGGTGAGTTGGGCTCCTCGTACACGGCGGGGGCGGAGGTTGAGTTCTACCTCCTCGACGGGACCCGACCCATCGACGAGGCGGGCTACTTCAACGACGCCGACAGCGCAGGGATCTCCCTGGTCCGGGAGGCCGCCGACCGGCTCGCCGCATTCGGCGTCGAGGTGTACGGCTGCCACCTCGAGTCGGGCCCCGGCCAGTACGAGCTCGACCTCGGCCCGCATGGACCGGTCGACCTCGCCGACGCCCTCGTGCTGGCCAAGCGGGTCATCCGCGGCGTCGCCTCCGCCGCCGGCCTGCGGGCCACGTTCATGCCCCGCCCACTCGCCGGGGAAGCCGGTTCGGGCCTGCACCTGCAGCAGCGCCTCACGGGCAAACTCTTCGACGAGGACGGCACCCTGGACGACGACGGCCGGGCCTTCGTCGCCGGGCAGCTCTACCACGCCCGGGGCCTCTCGGCCCTGGCCGCGCCGACGGTGAACTCGTACAAGCGGCTGTCTTCCGGGGCCGAGGCCCCCAGCGCCGTGGTGTGGGCACACGTCAACCGTGGGGCACTGATCCGGCTGAGCTCGTACAAGGGGGCCGAGGCCTCGATCGAGTTCCGGGCCTCCGACCCGCTGGCGAACCCCTACCTGCTGCTGGCGGGCCTGCTCGCCTCGGCCGCCCACGGCCTCGACAAGCAGCTCGAGCTGCCGCCGCCGACGGAGGAGGACGTTGCGGGCTTCGACCCCGCCGGGAGCGACTCGGTGCGCTTCGAGTCCCTGCCCCGCGACCTCAACGAGGCCCTCGACGCCCTGCTGGCGGACGACATCCTCGTGGACACCTTCCAGGACCAGCTCCTGTCCCTGCTGGTCGACGGCCGGCGGGCCGAGGTGGTTGCCTACGAGCGGCAGATTACGGGCTGGGAGCTGGACCGCTACCTCGACGAGGCGTAGCAGGCTATCCATTTACGAGCAGTCATCACGCTCAGTGACGGGCCTAACCCTTGGCCTAACCCCAGCGAAGGGCCTCCGGGAAATCTGTGAGTAAAAACCGTTGCTCTACAACGGATCGTACTCAAAGAATTCCGCGCCGGACACGGGAAATCGGCCTGCTGGAGCATCCGGAGCTGAGCCGCGCATAGCTCCGCCACAGAACCTTCTTTATCCCCCAGACGGCGTTGCACACCGGATCAGGGCCAAAGAAAACTGGGGCCGTGTTCGCCCCGCTTGCCGGGGGCGCGTCGGCTAGACGCTGGCGGGGACCCTCCCAGGGGCCTTGGCCCCCGGGTCGCTCTCGGTCCTCGCCAGGAGGTCCAGGCGGTAGGGCACCGCCGAGACGACCACCGAGGGCTCGAACAGGAATGCCTGCTTCAGCACGAGGGACGTGTGGTTGTGCAGCAGGTTGTGCCACCACTTCCGCACCACGAACTCGGGGATCACGATGGTGACGTAGGTGTGCGGGTCGGCGTCGAGGACCGCCCGGACCCACTCGAAGGCGGGCCGGGTGATCTGGCGGTAGGGCGACCCCAGGACCTCAAGCGGGGTCCTCGGGACCACGGCGTTCCAGTCGGCGACGAGCTTCTCGGACTCGACGGGGTCGGTCTCGACGTGGAGGGCGTGCAACTCGTCGGCCCCCAGGGAGCGGGCGTAGCGGAGCCCTCCCAGGCTGGCGTTGTGCACGGCGGAGACGAGCACCACCGCCACGTGGCGCCAGGGGCGGCCGGACGGGTCGGTGGAGGAACGCGCGGCCCGAATGCCTGGCTCCAGCTCCTCGTAGCCCGCGTGGTGGGCGATGTTGGTCACGACGACGCCGGACTCCGCCAGCAGCGCCTCCTTGAGCCGCTGGATCCGCCGCTGCCGGATGATGTGGCGCACCCCCAGTTCGGTGACGGTCTCGGGGATGATCACGTTGAGGATCTCCCCCGTCCCCACCTCCTTGCGGACTTTCCGGACGTACGCCTTGAGGGCGTGGATACGCGTCCCGGCCGCGAGGACGACCTCCCTGACCTCGTCGCCGATTGGCGGCCGCTCCAGGAAACCGGCGTAGTCCGATCCCTCCTGGGCGAGGTGGACGATCCGGACCTCGGTCGGGAAGACCCGCTGGGCGTAGGCGAGGGCCGAGTTCATGCTCGCCTGGTCGCCGGTGTCGGGGATGATCACCCGTTGCCGCGGGAAGTCCATTGGGCAGCGGCGGGAGTCGAGGCGCAGCAGCTCGGCGGCCTCCTTGTAGTGGTGGTGGACCGACAGCAGCCCTGCCAGGGCCAGCGGGACGACGATGAGGATCACCCAGGCGCCTTCGCTGAACTTCGTGAGGGCGATGATCACCGTCATCACGGCAGTCACGACGGCGCCGAAGGCGTTGATGACCACGCCCCGGCGCCAGCCGGGCTCCTTCTCACGCCGGTGGTGCACCACCATGCCGGCCTGGGAGAAGGTGAACGACGTGAACACCCCGATGGCGTACAGCGGGATCAGCCGGGTCACGCTCGCCTTGAAGACGATGACGAGCACCGCGGCGAGGGCGGCCAGGACGACGATGCCGTTGGAGAACACGAGGCGGTCCCCGTAGCGCTGCAGCTGGCGGGGCAGGAACCGGTCGGCGGCGAGGAAGCTGGCAAGCCGGGGGAAGTCGGCGTAGCTCGTGTTGGCGGCGAGCACGAGGATCAGCATGGTGGCGGCCTGCAGCAGGAAGTAGAGCAGCGTCCCGACTCCCGAATGACCGAAGACCGCCTGGCCGACCTGGGCGAGGATGGTCTTGGCGCCCTTGGGGTCGGGGAAGACCCGCAGATGAGCGGTGAGCACCGACAGGCCGAGGAACATCACGCCGAGCAGCGAGCCCATCCACATGAGGGTGGTCCGCGCGTTGCGCCACTCGGGAGACTTGAAGGCCGGCACGCCGTTGGAGATCGCCTCGACGCCGGTGACCGCCGCCCCGCCGGAGGCGAAGGCGTGCAGGATCACGAACAGACCCACGGTGCGGGTCTGCTCGGAGACGAACGTGAGGTTCGCTGCGACCGGATGCAGCCCGCCCGTGGCGAACCGGAAGAGGCCGACGCCGATCAGGATCCCCATCATGGCGATGAAGAAATAGGTGGGGACAGCGAACATCCGCCCCGCCTCCTTCAACCCGCGCAGGTTCCCCCACGTGAGGATGACGATGAATGCCAGCGAGATCGGCACGCGGTACGGATAGAGGCCCGCGAACGCCGAGGTCAGCGCCGCGGTGCCCGCGGAAACCGAGACCGCCACGGTCAGGATGTAGTCGGTCAGCAGCGAGACGCCGGCCACCTGCGCGGGGAGAAGGCCGAAGTTGTCCCGGGTGACGATGTAGGCGCCGCCCCCCTGCGGGTAGGACTTGATGGTCTGGCGGTACGAGAAGAGCAGGATCGCCAGGACCCCGAGCAGGGCCAGGGTGATGGGGACCACCAGGGCGAAGATCCCGACCGCCGCCGCCTTCACGAGGACGTTCAGGATCTCCTCGGTGGCATAGGCCGACGAGGAGAGGTTGTCGCTGGCGAACACCGCCAGGGCGGTGGGCTTGCCGAGGCGCTCGTGGATCAGCCGCTCCGTGGACAGCGGCGTCCCGACCACGAGACGCTTCAACCGCCGGAACCGGTGCGGCTGGCGCGGGCGGAGCGTGGACCGGGCGGAGATCCGCGGCTTCGTGTGCTCGAGCCCCGGCGCCACCTCGGACTCGTCGAGCTCGAGGTCGTCGGTGTCCTGACGGATCTTCATCGCGGCCGTCCATTTCGGCCGTCAAATACAACCCGCGGCGAGACGGCTCGATCCGGCCAATGACACGCGAAAAGTGGGCTCATCTCCTGAACCCAGTATATGGAGTTGGTAAAGAAGCTGTAAAGGTTCGAGGGGCTGGCCCTTAGTGCACTCCGGCCACCTCGGACTGCAGGGATTCGGGGATGAGATCGAGGCGGTAGGGCACCGCGGCCACCACCACGGAGGGCTCGAACAGGAAGGTCCGCTTCAGCACCAAGGGGGTGTGGTTGTGGAGCAGGTTATGCCAGGCCTTGCGGACCACGAACTCCGGGATCACGATGGTGACGTAGGTGTGCGGGTCCTCGTCCAGCTTCGCCCGTACCCACTCGAAGGCGGGGCCGGCGATCTGGCGGTAGGGCGATGCCAGGACCTCGAGGGGGACCCGTCCCCCGACCGCCTCGTCCCACTCCGCCAGCAGCTTCGGGGTCTCCTTCGGGTCCGTCTCCACCGTCACCGCGTGGATCTCGTCGGCACCGAGGGAGCGGGCGTACCGCAGACCGTTCACGCTCGCGTTGTGGGCACCGGCCACGAGCACCACCGCAACGTGGCGCCACGGCAGTTCTGCAGCAACCCCGCGCCTGGCCCGCTCGCCCGGTTCCAGGTCCTCGTAACCCTGGTGGTGGGCAAGATTCGTCACCACGACCGCCTCCTCCGCCAGCAGCGCTGACTTGAGCCGCTGCAGGCGCCGCTCGCGGATGATGTAGCGCAGGCCGAGGCCGGCCACGGTCTCGGGGATGATCACGTTCAGCACCTCGCCGGGACCTACCTCACGGCGGACCTTGCGGACGTAGGCGAGCAGCGCCTCCTTCGGGCTGCCGTCGGAGAGGGCCACCTCCCGGACTTCGTCGCCCACCGGCGCCTCGCCGAGGAAGTCTGCGTAGTCGGCACCGGCCCTCGCCAGGCGCACCAGCCGGATCTCGGTCGGGAACACCCGGTGGGCGTACGCCAGCGCCGAGCGGAGGCAGCGCTCGTCGCCGCCCTGGGGGAAGAAGGCGGGGATGATGACCCGCTGGCGGGGGAAGTCCAGTGGCGGGCGCCGGCTGGCGTCGCGCAGGATCCTGCCCGATTCCTGGTAGTGGTGGTGGACGCGCAGCAGGCCCGCCAGCATCAGCGGGATAGCGATCAGGATCACCCAGGCCCCCTGGCTGAACTTGACCGCCGCGATGATCACCGTCATGACCCCGCTCACGATCCCCCCGAGACCGTTGATGAACATGCCCGTCCGCCACCCCGGTTCCTTCAGGCGGATGTGGTGGACCGCCATGCCCAGCTGCGAGAACGTGAAGGAGGTGAAGACCCCGATCGCGTAGAGGGGGATCAACGCGCTGACGCTCGCCTTGAACACAATCACGAGCAACGAGGCGACGGCGGCGAGCGCCATGATGCCGTTGGAGAAGACGAGGCGGTCCCCGTAGCGGGTGAGCTGCCGGGGAAGGAAGTGGTCCCCGGCGTGGAAGCTGGCCAGACGGGGAAAGTCGGCGAAGCTGGTGTTCGCCGCCAGCACGAGGATCAGCATGGTGGATGCCTGCAGCAGGTAGAACAGGATGCTGCCGGCGGCCGAATGCCCGAAGACGCCCTGCCCCACCTGCGAGATGACCGTCTTGGCTCCGGTGGGGTCGGGCACCACCCGCAGCTTTGCGGCCAGGATCGACAGGCCAAGGAACATGATGCCGAGCAGGGAGCCCATCCACATGAGGGTGGTGCGGGCGTTGCGCCACTCGGGGGGCTTGAAGGCGGGGACGCCGTTGGAGATCGCCTCGACGCCGGTGACCGCCGCCCCCCCGGAGGCGAAGGCCTTCAGGATCACGAACAGGCCCACGTACTTCAGCTCGTTGTGCGGGAAAGAGGCGATGGGGTGGATCCCCCCGGTGAAGAACCGGTACATGCCGGCCATGAACAGCAGCCCCATCATGCCGATGAAGAAGAACGTGGGAAGCGCGAACATCCGGCCGGCCTCCTTGACGCCGCGGAGGTTGCCCCAGGTGAGGATGACGATGAAGGCGAGCGATATCGGCACCCGGTACGGGAACAGGCCCCCGAATGCCGATGTCAGCGCCGCCGTCCCCGCCGAGACCGAGACCGCCACGGTGAGGATGTAGTCGGTCAGCAGGGCGACGCCGGCGACCTGGGCCGGCAGCAGGCCGAAGTTGTCCCGGGTCACCAGGTAGGCACCGCCGGCCTGCGGGTAGGCCTTGATGGTCTGGCGGTACGAGAACAGCAGGATGCCGAGCACCGCCAGGAGGGCGAGCGTGATCGGCACGACGAGGACGAAGACACCGATGGCCGCATACTCGACCAGGACGCGGATGATCTCTTCCGAGGCATAGGCCGAGGAGGACAGGTTGTCGCTGGCGAACACTGCGAGCGCCGTGGGCTTGCCAAGGCGTTCGTGGACCAGGCGTTCCGTGGAAAGAGGGCTCCCGACGATCACGCGCTTGATGCGGCGAAACCTCGTAGAAACAACAGGTCGGTCGGGACGGCGGGGAGGCCGGTCGATCAGGGACGTCGCCGGCGTTGCCGGCGCGCCATCGTCCTTTGCCTGCGGCTCCCCAGAGTTGCTCATCTCTCTTTTGTACTCCCTGACCTACCCCTTCGCGCGTATGGATTTCGTCAAGAAAACCGCGCCGTCTATTTGGGAGGCATAAAAATTGGCGGGCCGCCGTGTATCGTTTCTCTCGTGCACGCCGTCATCGTGGGCTGTGGAAGGGTGGGCGCCGAGTTGGCGGACGCCTTGACGCAACGCCACTTCACCGTGGCCATCATCGACAAGAACCCCGCCGCCTTCGAGCATCTCCACCAGGGCTTTTACGGCAAGACGCTCGTCGGACCGGGCTTCGACCGGGACATCCTCGAGGAGGCCGGCATCAAGGAGGCCGACGTCTTCATCGCGGTGACCAACGGCGACAACTCCAACATCGTCTGCGCCCGGATCGCCAAGGAGCACTACGGCCGGCGGACCGTCGCCGCCCGGATCTACGACCCCCGCCGAGCCCAGATCTACGAGCGCCTCGGCATACCCACCGTTGCCACCGTCGCATGGACCACCGACCAGGTGCTCGCGCGGGTGATGCCGCCATCGGAGGCCATCCTCGGCACGATTGGCTCCGGTGCGGTCGTCGCCATCGGGGTCGAGGTGCCCGACTCCGCCGCCGGTGCCAAGATCGGCGACCTGAACGTTCCCGGTAGGATCCTCGTGACCGCCGTCACGCGATTCGGCCAGACGGAGGTCGCCGAGCCTAAGATCCTGATCCAGGAGGGAGACTTCCTGAACCTCGTCGTCATCCGCAGCGAGCTGGGGAAGCTGGACGCCCACCTCGCCAGTAGGGGAAAGGTGCTCAGGACATGAAGGTCGCCATCGCCGGGGCCGGCAAGGTCGGCCAGTACATCGCGGCGGACCTCGTCCAACACGGCCACGAGGTCATCATCGTGGAGCAGGATTCCGATGTGATCCGGCGGGATTCCGGCAAGGTGCCCTGCACATGGATCCACGCCGACGCCTGCGAACCCTTCGAGCTGCAGGGCATCGGCCTCGATACCTGCGACGTCATGGTGGCGGCCACCGGCGACGACGAGGACAACCTCGTCGTGTCCCTGCTGGCCAAACAGGAGTATGCGATCCCCCGAGTGCTGGCCCGGGTGAACCACCCGAAGAACCACTGGCTCTTCAACGAGTCCTGGGGCGTGGACGCCGCGGTCAGCCCCCCGCACCTGCTCACCGCCCTCGTCGAGGAAGCCGTCTCCGTCGGCGACCTGGTGCGGCTGCTGCGCCTCGAGAAAGGCAAGGTGTCGCTGGTCGAGGTGACGCTCAGCGACCGGTCCCTGGCCGTCGGCAAGCTCATCGGGGAGCTCGGGATGCCGCAGGACTGCGCGATCGTCGCCGTCGTGCGCAACGAGCACGTGATCGTGCCCCGGGACGAGACGCCGCTGATCGCCGGCGACGAACTGCTGTGCCTCGCTGCCGCCGACGCCGAGGCGGCTATCGAGGAGCTGCTGAGCGGAAGGCCTCCGGCGGAGGGCACGACGACGCCGGAGTGGCCGGACGAGGTGGGCCCGTCCTCCGACGGGGCCTAGACACAATGCCGTTTATTTGGAGGGCCGGGAGGGCAGACGGCACTTTTGGCGTCCATTGGAACCCGTTGCAGAACATGGTCGAGGGGCGGGTTCGTGAGGCACGTTGACTGATTCCCGGACGTCGCCACTGTGCGTGGTGGCTTCCCAGCCTGAGCGAC
>WNFB01000397.1_pt1 | contig 34028 bp, 38 predicted proteins | sample 5400501 | NCBI WGS metagenome assembly WNFB01 (sample SAMN13153341, study PRJNA577476) | soil metagenome | isolation source: 200 cm saprolite under Douglas fir tree site 2 hole 1 | place: USA:California | collected 2015-04-18
AGCAAAAATGTAGTGCGCTATACGTTTCTTAAGAACTTCCGGTAAGGTTGAGCCGGGCGTCAGAGAGTGGAAGGAAACGCCCTCGGAGGGGTTGTTTCATGAAAAGACTAATCGTCGCACTCGCGGCAGGAATTGCACTCTGGTCGTGCGGGGGCTCTGGTGGCAGTGGCAGTGGACTCAACCCGGCGTTCACCGGGGCCTGGAACGGCACAACTACCGTGACGCTCCAGGGATTCGCCCCCTACTCGTACTCAGCTCACGTCAATATCGCCGTCTCAGGATCGACGGGTAACATCACTCAAGTTTGCACGGACGGCTCAGGTTCCATTTCCTTCCAAGGCAGTGGCTCTTCGGCTCAATGGACTGGAACCGCGACTTGCCCGCCGGTGGCAGTGCCCGGCATTTGTTCTGCAGTCACCCTGACCTACCAGTCTGGTAGCTTAACTCTCAATACCGCCAACACTTTGACGGCGCAGGGCACCGGCATGGCCAGTGGCTGCGGCACGTCGAGGCCGGCAACGCTGACATTCGTCGGCAGCAAATAGCCGCGACCGCTTTGCGCATGGGTGCAGTGCGATCAGCGATCCGGGCCGCGATCTCCGGGACTCGCGGCCCGCAGCGTCCGCGGTACACTACGTTCATGCACCCCCAAATAGAGCAGTTCTTCCAGACCTACAGGGATGCAGTCGCGCTCGGAGCCGACATGGAGCTGCGGCTTCGGATGCTCGCCGACAAAACGCCACCGATCGCTGCCCTCTCGACGGCTAAAGAAATGGGGAGCGTTGAGAAGGCGATCCTGGAGCACTTTGGGGAAAAGATTTCCGACTCAGAGCGAAGACTGCTCTCTGTGGCGCGCCAGCTCAGGAATAAGCTCGTGCACGGCGACTTCACCGCAGCGGTGGCCAAGCTGGACGAACTCGGTCATCCACCGCGACCGGCTGCAATGTATGCGGTCAAGATGCCAGACAATCTCACCCCGCAGAGCTTCGTAGAGGCTGTTGGAAAAGCCAAGCCGTTCGCAGTGAATGAAGCCCCAAACAAGGGACATCTAGTCGCCTGGCACATGCAGCTCTGTCGCGATGGCTCCCTTACCAGGGCGGCCGAAATTTTCCGCCAGGGCATCAGCCTCATCGATCGGCTGGCCGGCGCCTGATCCAGTCTGCACTGAGCTGGCTTGCGGGTTTTGAAAAGGAAACGCCAGAATGCACCGTGCCGTCGTTCTGCTTCACGTTGTGGACAATGGTGTGGATTCCTCAGCTCGTCCAGCGCGCCAAAACTGAGGCTAACGCAGAGTACTTGTCGCCGTGCACCCGTCCTGCCAAGCGCCGTAGAGGAGGGCGAGCCCAGAGGAAACTGGCAGTAAAAAGGCTTGGTAGTTGGTAATCCCGTAGGGAGAGCTTGAACGTGGCGATCACCTCGCTTACCCTGCTTCGCGGAGGTGCCCGTGAAGTCTTTGTCTGCGTCTCTTGCTTACCTCTACGTGCCCGAGGGTCGGGTTTTCGAGGTACAGATACTGCTCTCACTCCCCACGGAAAAGATCCGACAGACAACCGAGGCGATTCGGTCCAGCGAGACGCTGAAGAACCTCCGAGAAGACGACGAGCCTGTGAAACGCATCGCAAGTGCTGCGAACCTTTCTTTTGCGCAGGCTCTCGCGGTTTGGTACGCAGTCAGCAACCTCTCGCGCCAACGCACAGCGCAGAAGATTGCCGATGGGGATTTTTTGAGTGATCTTCATTTGCTCGCACCTGAAGGGGCTCCACCCTTTGACGAGGTGAGACAGAAGGTTCTCCTTGATCTGTTCGCTAGAACCAGCGAGGGCACTCTCCTTGAAAAGGCAGAATTCCTCAAGAGAGCGTACGCGCCATCTCTCGTTTCCTGCCGGTCTGTTTGTGACATCAGGCCATTATTTGACGAAAAGCGGGAGCGTATCGAAAGCGCGGCGCTCGTGGTCATTCTCGGATTAGAAACGCACACCGACGACCATGAGATGAAGACGGTTGTAGTACAGGCAACGCGCTCCAAGCTGGCGGATCTGAAGAAATGCATTACTGAGGCCGAGAACAAACTCGCGGTTATGGAGCGCGTCTTCGGTGGAAACGTACAATTATTCTAGAGGAGATCCATTGAACATCTCGCAAGCGTATCTTCTCAGGGAAGATTGGTCGTGTCCGAAGTCCTGGAAATTGCATCCAATCTGGCCGGCTACACAGCGGATACGCGTGTTGTATGAGACGGCCAAGCCGGTCCCCGAACAGGACGCGATGCCTGAATTGTCGGAGGAGGGGGCTGCGCGCCTCGTCGAAGCGCTCACCAGACCTGGACGTCGTATTCCGACGCTCGCAGCCGCACTCGCGCGAAAGAAATAGCGCTTGCTTTGGTGGCGCGTCCACATCGTGCCCCTCCTGGGGGGGCTGCGGCCTATGCTGGCCGAAGATGCAACCGAAGATTTCAGGACCGAGCGCCAGCCGGAACTCGCGGAATTTTTCCAGAAGAATGCTTGGCAGAACGAGAGTGCCGGTTTCGGCCGGACGTTCGTGTTGAAGGGGCGCAAGAAGAAAGACCCGCCTGTTCTCGGCTACTACAGTCTCACCATGAGCAGGCTGCCGACGGAGCACTTTCCCCCTGCTCTTCGGGCCAGCTTCCCAGGGCCGCACTCGGTCCCAACGGCATACTTGACGAACGTTGCACGCGACGATCGGGTTCAGAAGGAGAGGAGGCTCGGCGTATTACTGGTAGCCGACGCGCTTCGACGGGTGCTCCGTGTAGCGGAGGACATAGCCTGCGTTGGGGTCATGCTCTACGCCATGAACAAAGGGCTGGAAGGTTATTACGAGCGCGAATTCGGCTTTTTCGCACTCGAGTTGAAGCCAAATAAAAAGAACCCTAGTCAGCTGATGTTCCTGCCGCTTACGGATGTTCGCGAAAATAAGCCGCGGTAACCTACTCGGGTTGTGCTCAACGGAAAACCGGGACAGGTGCTCAAATAGTCGTCGGTGGGCTGCCCCTTGAACGGCGTGGCGGCGATGGTCACGACTTGAAAGCGCTGGCATCGTCGGCACTCTTGGTTAGAAAGATTCATTGCGCGGGCACGGGTAGCTCCCGGCCCTGGTCCTCCAGACTTGGCGGCCCGCGCTTGTTTCAGCTGGAGGGCGTCTGGAGGCGTGATGCAGCAGAAATCAGAAACCGAAACTCCCTCTGAGGACCGAGGCGATGAACTGAAGGCCCTGGAGCAGGCGCTCGAGTTGCGTGACTTTTTGCTGCTGCCGAAACTTGCCCACTCGTATCGCGCCCAGAGAAAGAGGACCGGCAAGGATACCGATGGCACCTATAAAATCGTCCTCGCGTTCTCGCCGAAAGAACTGCTCGCCCTTGTCGATGCGGAAATCCAGCGAGTGGAGGCCTATCGGGCGGAGTTGGCCAAGGATGTCAGGAAAGCCGATGGGTTTGTGGAGCTCAAGAAGCACATTCAGCGGGCGCACCACGAAGGACGGGCAATCGAACCGTTACCCGGCCACGAGCCGGAGGAGATCCAGAAAGCCCGCGTTGCCAACGCTCGCGATAGATGGATTGAGCGGTGCACAGAGCAAGTCTGGCCGCCGGATCTCAACGAGCTGACGCTGACAGTCGAGAAAAGCCTATCGACGCGCGACGAAAGGTTTTTGAAGGGTGCTCCAGCCATCGAGGCGCAGTACAGTGACCTGTTTGACCATCGCGTTTCGCGCGCAGTGGGCGATCGTCGTTTCGAGCGTGACTGTGCGGCGGAGGACTGTGGCCGTTCATTCTTCGCCTCCCACGGGAACAAGCGCTACTGCTCAACGACATGCAGTGGCCGTGGCCGCAAGCAACGTCATCTCGCGAAAAAAGCAGCCAAACTTGAAACTCAAATAACGCAACTCAGGCGCGAACATGAAATGAAATGTTTGATCTGCCGCGCGGGCGAGAACTGCTCGCAGTGGGTGAACATCGAAGAGAGAGCGCGGAGCACGGAAGCTCCTCGGAGCGTCCGCCTGAGTCTAGTGGGGACGTGCGGCCAAGATTAGCGTGCCCGAGGGGAGCGGTATTTCTCCACCCCTCACAATCCGCGGACATCATTAGGCATTTGGGTCGTAGCACCGTCCTCCACGCAAGCGGAACGCCAGAAGTATGGAGGACGTGAACATGAATCGTTCATCGTTGACGTTAGACGCGGCCACAGCGCGGCGTCTTGCCGTTGAGGCGAGTTGCGACACGCGAACCGTAATTCGCGCGCTTCGCGGCGAGCACATTCGGGGCTTGGCCGGCTACCGCGCCCGCGAGGTCCTGGTGCGTCATGGACTTATCCCGCCATCGGAGCGGCCATTTGAGGCGCAGATAGCACGGGAATCCGCCACCTAAAAAACGAACGCCGCCTCGGTCGACGCCGGGCGGCGCTTTTCGCGACCGTCGCTCTAACCAGCGCGGTCGCCAGCATCACGTGAAAGGAGCACGCAATGCTTTTCAAGTATGACACAGAATTTTTTTCAGCGGTTAGTTTTGCTGCGCGACTAATCCGAGATGGGACTCCCGGAGGCTTGGCGGTCTATCTTGCCGCCAACGACTACGGCGTGGATTCCGGCGATATCGCGCGGGAACTTGGTCGCCGCGGTGGTCGAGCTGCGGCACGTCGCAGGCGATTCAGCTACCAGCCGAAGCGAACAACGGGTGTCATGCAGCGCGCCGCCCGCCGAAAACAGGAGGATTAGGCGTGTCGATCCTTTTGTCACATCACCTAGAACACCTGCGCGTCAGCGGCCTTACCGATGCGACAATCGAAGCAGCGGGCATCTATTCGGTCGAGGACGCTGCCGAGGCCGCTCGACTCCTCAACTGGGATGGAGATGCCGGGCCGGTGCCTGCAATTGCGTTTCCATATTTCGATCGTTCTGGGAGCGCGGTGCTCACCATTCTCCGGCCGGATAATCCGTTTATTCGCAGCGACGGTACCGCGCCGAAGTACGAGTCGCCTTTAGGACTCGCGCCGCGCCTCTACTTCCTGGCTCCAACTCTCGTCAGCCCAGATCAGTGGACCGATAGCAGTCGACCGCTCTTCTTGGTGGAAGGAATTAAGAAGGCGCTGGCTGCCGTGCAGGTCGGAACTAGCGCCGTGATCAGCGCGCAGGGCGTTACCGTCTGGCACGACATCGAGCACAAAAAGAAAACCGGGCAATACCGATTGCATCCCGACTTTGGAGGTATTCCGCTCGGAGGGCGCGTCGTTTTCATCGGATTTGACGGCGGAGATACCAGCTCGAACGCGCCCGTCATTGCGGCTGAGGCCCGGCTCGCGCGGATGCTTTTGGACGCAGGTGCTCGCGTCCGCCTGCTTCGAATTCCTTCTCAGGTTGGAGGCCCTAAGGTCGGGGTAGACGACTTCCTAGTTACGCAGAAGGACCCGCGAGCGGCCTTCCAGCGGCTCCAAGACGAGGCGATCGAGGCGGATCCGCTCCTTCGTGCACGTGCGGCGAAGGCTTCGAACGACCGCGCGATCGCCATTCGCGACCTGCTCAGGGACTTGAGCTTCGCCGCGTCCTTGTACGTGGCTGATGCGGCTCTGTTGGATATCGTCGCGGCCGACCTGAAGGTAGCCGTAACCAAGCGAGCGGTGCTCGACGCCGTCGAGGGGTTCCGTCGATTGTTTGCGCCGCCACCTGCGCCAGCAGCCTCCGACGGCAATGAGAAACACAATCGCCAGGGCACGGCGCTGGTCTTTGCAGAGCCACTGCCGTGGCACGAGAGCGTAGACGGATTGGAGCTTTTGGAAAACTTACTGGCAACGCTGAAATGCTACGTCGTATTTGCAACCGAAGCTGCCGCTGTGACGGTTACCTTGTGGATCGCTTTCACCTACGTCGTGGCCGAAGCCGGCATCGCCCCCATGCTTGCTGTGCTGTCACCACAAAAGCGTTGCGGCAAGACGACCCTCCTCCGGCTCCTATCTGAACTTGTCGTGCGGCCACTCTCCACGTCGAACATCACGCCTGCGGCCTTGTTTCGCATCATCGAGATGGCGTCCCCAACGCTGCTCGTCGACGAAGCGGATACCTTCCTGCGAGACAACCAAGACATGCGGGGTCTGCTCAACGCAGGCCACACTAGGGAAACTGCATTCGTCATCAGAACCGTTGGCGACGACTTCGAGCCGCGCCGTTTCAATGTCTTTTGCGCCAAGGCCATCGCGGCAATCGGCAAGCTCCACGGAACTCTAGAGGATCGGTCTCTGGTAATCCGGATGCGACGCCGAGCGAAGGGCGAAGCGGTGGAGCGCGTGCCACGCACTCTGCAATCCGATTTGGAGCCTACCCGTAGGAAAATATTTCGCTGGGCGCAGGATCACCGCAACGACCTGACCGCGGCCGACTCAGCGATGCCGGAAAAGCTGAGTGATCGAGCGGCAGACAACTGGCGACCGCTCATCGCGATCGCGGAGCTTGCGGGCGGTCGATGGCCTGAACTCGCGCGTAGGGCCGCTGTCGAGCTGTCCGCAACCAGCGACGACGAGAGTGAGAGCGCAGGCATCCAGCTCCTTTCGGATCTCCGGGACCTCTTCCGCGAACGAAAAGCCGAACGGATCGCAACCAAGGAGATCCTCAAGTACCTCACCGGGTTGGAGGAGCGTCGATGGAAAGAATGGAAGGGGAAGGGGCTTCAAGCACAGGGGCTCCGGTCACTCTTGCGGCCCTTCGAGATTAAGTCGTCCAGGTGGAAGACGCAGAACGGGCAGGACGTCAGGGGCTACCTGGTGGCTGATTTCAACGATGCGTTTGGCCGCTACCTAGCCGCAGAAGCAGGTGCCAATCCGCCCCATCCGCCCGCGCCGCGAAATGCCTCGGAATTTAGGCAAAACGGATCCGCCCCCCGAAGCAGAGCTAGCGCCGGATCAGAAGGTCAAAATTCCCAGTGCAATCAAGAGTCGGGGCGGATGGGCGGATCAAAGGGGGAGTCCGCGCAGTCAACGTCAACAAAAAAGGCGCGTATCGGACGCGAGCGACCGCCGAGGTCGGCTGAATGAGCGCCCTGGCGGACGAGATAAAGGCGGCGCTGCGCGAAGTGCTGCGCGAGGAGCTGCCCCGCACCGAGCTGGGGCGCCTCGCGGCTGAGATTGAATCCTTGCGCCGCCAGCTACCCCCCTCGCTAGTCACAATGACTCACGCGGCGAAGGTCCTCGGCGTGTCGCTTTCAACTGTGCGCCGCAAAGTTAGGGACGGTTCATTGCCATCCCGCAAGATCGGCCGAGCCGTGCGCGTGGACCTCGCGGCCCTCCGCCCAATGACCCCTGACGACGTGGATGCTGAGGTCCGACGCCTCCGCACCGTCCCGAACTAAGCGTTGACAGCCGTCGTCGCTTGATGGTATACGTTGTCACCTACTGGTATTATAGAGGAGTGGGGGTTAGCGATGAAATCCAGAAAGCGCCCGCAGACTCAGACCGCGTTCCGTTTGCCGCCTGACCTGGTTGCGAAGCTGGACCGCATTGCCGCGCGCTTGGCCGCGGAGCGCCCCGGCATTCCAGTCACCCGAGCCGACGTAGTGCGGATGCTTCTCACCCGCGCCGCCGCAGAAGAGGAGGCCCGCCATGGCAAGAGCTAGACGCAGACGGCAGAAGGGAAGGGGAGAAGTGTTTAAGCGCCCCACCGGCTGGGCAGTGCGGTGGCGCGAGGGCGGGAAGCGGCGCTTTCGGGCTGGCTTTGCGACTCGCGAGGATGCGCAGAAGGTGCTCGAAAAGGTGCTGGGCGAGATTGCACAGGGCCGGGCAGGCATGCCGCCGAACATGCGCGGGGTCCCAACGCTAGCGATTCTTGCGGAACCATTCCTTGATCGCAGGAAGCTGACCCACCGTACATCCGCAGAGGACCGCTACCGGTGGCGCAAGCACCTTTGTCCTTATTTCGGCCACCTGAAACCCTTGGATGTGAACGCCGCGCGGATTCGAGAGTTCATCGAGACGAAGCGCGCCGAGGGACTCAACCCCGCCACGGTCCGCATCTTGGTGGCCCTGCTTTCGGCATTGCTCACTGACCTCGTGGAACGGGAACTGACTCCGGTGAATCCATGCCGCTCTCTGCCGCGCGCGACTCGGCGACTAATGCGGCCCACTCACGATCCGCGCACTACGCCATTCATCGAGAAGCTCGACGACGTGCGCCGCATCTACCTCGAGCTACCCGAGCCCTTGAACGTCGCTTATGCAATCGGGGCGCTCGCGGGCTTGCGGACAGGGGAAGTATTCGCGCTCAAATGGGAGCACGTTGACCTCGCCAGGCGGCGCATCCACGTCCGAGAGTCAGTCGCGGGTCCGCTCAAGGACAAGGACTCGCGCGTTGTCCCTATTCTCGATTCTCTCCTGCCCATCTTGGGGGAATGGAAGCTGAGGACGGGTGGATCGGGGCGCGTCGTGCCGTCCCTTCGCTGCGATGGCGAGACAATCAACAAACACACGCCTGGCAAGTACTTGCGCATGACGCTGAACAAGCTTCGGTTGGTGCGACCCGGCCTCGGTTGGTACGAGGCAACGCGGCACACCTTCGCCTCACAGTGGGTGCTGTCCGGGGGCTCGATCGAGAAGCTCAAGGAGGTCCTTGGGCACTACTCTGTAATCGTAACCGAGCGCTACGCCCACCTGCGGACGGACCTATTCCCCACGGCTGACCTTGGCCTGATCGCGCTCGACTTAGGGCCGGGGAACGTCGTTGAACTGAGGCCCGAAGCCGCTGCGGTCACAACGCCGCAGGGGGCCGCCGCGCGGGGCAAAGACGGTACGATAGGCCACGCATTGGCCACTGGCGCCGAATCTGCTGCCCTAAGTTACCGAGAGGACGAAGAAAAAGCCGGAGTGACCCTGTAAGCCGAGTTCTGTTCTCGCCCTACTGAGCGAGCGGCGAACATTCGTCTAGGGCCCTGGTTGCCCAGGAGCCTCATCAGCGAGCGAACCCGGGAGCATTTGGGCGGGCCACCCATTCCCCGAAGGGAACGCTCCCCTATTAGCTCTTGCTCCAGGTGGGGTTTGCCCTGCCGGCCAAGTCGCCTTGGCCGCGGTGCGCTCTTACCGCACCGTTTCACCCTTGCCGCTCCTTGCGGAACGGCGGTTTGTTTTCTGTGGCACTTTCCTGCGGATCGCTCCGACTGGCCGTTAGCCAGCACCTTGCCCTAAGGAGCTCGGACTTTCCTCCCGTCGGCCAACTCAGCACCGACCGGCGTTCGCCCGGGCCACTCCGGACAAATAGGTATAGCGCGCGAGCCAAACTCCGTCACTCGGCGGCCAAACTCTAGAGGCGCTCGTCAATCGCGCGGTTGCTCATTTCGTCCGCCGCCGCGTTCATCTTGCGCGGCACGTGGACCAGTTTCACCCGCGAAAAGTCGTTGAGCAGCCGCAATGCCTGCTCATAGAGGGGCCGTAAGCTGGGGCTGCGCACTTGGTATCTTCCCCCCAGCTGCCGAATCATCAGTTCGCTGTCGGCGAAGACCTCTACCTCGCGGATCCCGAGCTCGCGCGCCCGTTTAAGTCCCAGCAGCAAGCCCATGTACTCGGCATAGTTGTTGGTTTGAATGCCCAGATACTTCCCCAGCCGATCCACGACGTTGCCGGACGAGTCCACCAACACTGCTCCCGCACCCGAAGGTCCGGGGTTTCCGCGCGCGGCGCCATCGGAGTAGACCCGCACCTTTGAGGGGGCCAGGGCGGCGTCCGTCAGCGCCGAGCCACGACTGTTGCCGGGTGCGATGATTTCGGCGACTCGCTCGATCAGCCGAGCCAGTCGCTCGCGCGTGAGCCCGGGAAACGCCTTCAAGGTGATCGAAAGGGGCTCCTCGCGAGCGACGTGTCGAAGGATATCCGCGTCCCTATAGGTCGCCATCGATCACCGAAATTTCTACGAGTTTTGCGATTCGAGCACTTCGGCAGCGTAAATCAGACGGTGGCAGGAAGGGCACATGTCAATGCCCAGCCGGGAGCGAAGGGTGTTGTACAACTGCGGCGGGACATTCATGTTGCAGCCCAGACAGGTGCCCGGCGCCTGAACGGCCACCAGAGCAGGCATTCGCTTGCGCTTGACCTGCTCGTACTTGTGAAGCAACTGCTTGTCGACCAGCGAAGCGACCTTGGCTCTTTTTTCTTCCAGCCGCTTTGCCTTGGCCTCGCTGTCGCGCATCTTTTCTCGAAGCTGCACCGCCTGGCCTCCGGTCGAATCCTGCTTGGCGGCGAACTCTTGCTCTTTGCCCTTGAGCCCCTCTCGCGCAGCGGCCAGCGCCTTACTCAACTCCAGAAGCTCCTCCGCCATCGTCTGGTTCGCCTTCTTGGCGATGTCGATTTCCCTCGCCAGGGCGGCGTATTCTCGGGTGGACCGCTGTTCAGATAAGCGGGATTCCCATTTCTTCACCTTCTCTTTTTCATCGGAGATGTTCTGCTCCAGCGAGCGTCGGTGCTGCTCAATTTCGAGAACCCTGGCGCGCTCTGCTTCCAGCGCGTTCCTCGCGGCCACCTGTTCCTTTTCCAGCTCAGCAAGTTGCTTGGGGTGGATTTCTGCGGCCTTTCGAAGCGCTGCGATCTCCAGATCAACCTTCTGGAGCTCAGCCAAAGCCTTCAATTTTTCCTGCAAGTCAGGAGCCTCCAACGATGATGCGCGGCATCAATCCTTCTACCAATAAGAACAGGATGAATCCAACGCTCAATTGGATGCTCGCGCAGGCGCTTCTCTTGTGTGTCGCCTGTCAACGCGCGCCGCAATCGGCGTCCGCAGACGCGGCGCAAGCGCAAATTACGCCCGAGTCCTCGCGCACTCTGACTTTCGTTTCGATCACCGGGCATGCCAGATTGAAGGGCGCTGCGCCCGTGTCTCGATCGGTTCGGCCCTCGCCCGAGCTGCAGCGAACCTGCGGCGAGGTGATCCCGGATGAGACACTGCGTACGAATCAGGACGGAGCGATTGCTGATGTGGTGGTCTATCTGGAAGATGGCCGCATGCTTTCGAAGGAAGGGAGCTCGACGGATCTTCGTCAAGCGATCATCGACCAGCGCAAGTGCGCATTCAAGCCGCCGGTCACGTTGGCCCCGGCCGGCGGACTGCTCGAAATTCTCAACTCCGACCCGCTCCTACACAACGTTCGCGCCGACCGCGATTCCCAGTCGGTTTTCAATTTCGCAATGCCGATCGAAGGAATGCGATCGCGGCAGCAGTTGCCCCCTCAACCCGCAATCCTGCGCTTGCACTGCGATGTCCATCCCTGGATGCAAGCGGTGATTCGAACTTTCGACCATTCCTACTTCGCTCTCAGCGATGAAACCGGGGCGTATCGCTTGGGGAAAGTTCCTTCTGGACAGCACAAGCTGATCTTCTGGCATTCACGGCTTCCACAGCAAAGCGTGGACGTGGAACTCTCTGACCGGCCAGCAGTTCAGGATGTACTCTGGTCGGCGACTGAAGTCACTGGGCGGTAATTGTTCCAGCACCCGCTAACGTGTAAGTTCCTTGGCGAGGAGCAAGCTTTCCCTTACCCCGATGGCCTTCTACATCATTGAAACCTGTATTGGTTGTACCGCCTGCATCGCCCGCTGTCCCACGGACGCGATTACCGGCGAGCGCAAGGCGCTACACGTCATCGATCCGGATCTATGCATCGACTGTGGCGCCTGCGGCGTCGTTTGCCCGGCCGAGGCGATCTACGACACCTTCGGTAACCTCACCGAGATGCTGAAAAAGAATCAGCGGCCCTATGCGTTCGTCGACGAGAAGGCCTGCACTGGCTGTGACAAGTGCGCCGAGCGGTGCCCATTCGATTGTTTGCATCTCGAAGAAGTGGACGATCCACAATCGCCGTATTTCAGCATGATGACGGTGGATGAGGCGAAGTGCACGGGCTGCCGCGAATGTGAAAAGGCCTGTCCCTATGACGCGATCTTCGTTTACCGCAAGGATCAAATTCCGGATTGGTTGGCCCCCAATATCCGGCAAGAACCGACCGAGAAGGCCGCAGAGAAAGCTGCCTAAGTCGCTGTCAGCGTTTCAGATGTCTTCGTCATCGGGAATCTCAGGCTCCTCGTCTTCGAGGGTCTCGAGTTCTTCCTCTTCGATCGTCTCGATTTCGTCGGTCTCCACCGGCTCGACGACTTTGGGCACCGGCGCCGGACGACCCCGTTTGCTTTCCGCAGGGGACCTCAGTGTGGGACTCTCACGCTGATCGGTGCCGCACTTCGGACACACTGGATCTGGCTTCTTCAGATCGTAGAACTTCGTGCCACATTTGAAGCAGATATACTTGGTCCCAAGATCCTTCGCGGGCATTCGTATCAACCCTTTGTCAGCGGAGTTGGAAGGCTGTCGATTGCGGACGATAGGGTCTCCCGCGCTAAGGTCAAGATCCACCGTCGAGGTTGCGGTCAGCGAGTTCGTAATCAGTGCGCCAGGGGCGATCCATTGTCGAAACGCAAAATAAGGTCCTGGTTTGTCGTGCTCAATGGGTTTTTGGTGGTTCTCTCGCTGATGTTGTTCTGGCTCCTATTTCCGGTACGGGACCCGGTTCCGGCCGTTCCGGCAGTTCCGGCCGTAGTCCGGCCTTCCCCACCCGAAGCCGAGAAGACCGTTCCTTGGACAAGGGAAGCTTCTCCGGTCGGAGATCTCCTTTTGGGTCATAAACCGCAACCCGACCCTCCGGGTCCCCATTCGACCCACCACAGCGTGGCCCGCCATCCCGAGATCGGGTCCCGAGTTCCCAGGCGAATCGCCGAAAGAGATAAGGACGCCACGCAGACGGGGCTAGGCGAAAGAGAGGTGGCTCGGGTGGTGGCTCAATCCCAGCCGGCATTTCAGTTTTGCATCGAACAGGAGCTGAGAAAAAATCCGGCCTTCCGCGGCGGCAAGGTTTTCATCACTGCGACGGTGGGCTCTTCAGGGCTTGTCAAGTCGGTGAGAATCGGCCGGCGGGATATCGAAATCTCCCCACTAGGAAGCTGCCTCATCGCCAGGACCAAGCGAATGGTCTTTCCGGCCTTTAGCGGATCGGACGCCGAAGTCCAGGTCCCGCTGATTCTCGCCGCGAACGTCCCCTAGGGATCGTGTATGAAGTGGCCCGATTGAGCAACGAGAAGATCCGCCGCGAAGCCGAGACCTGGTGCCAAGCCGATCCGGACCCCGAAACGCGACAAGAGATCGAGTCCTTGTTGGCGATCAACGCCTATCCAGAGCTGCGGGATCGCTTTTCCGGTCGCCTTGAATTCGGAACGGCCGGCCTCCGAGGATTGATCGGCGCAGGCCCAAACCGAATGAACCGCGCGGTGGTTCGCGCCACCACTGCTGGGATGGCCCGCTATCTGAAGTCTGTGGCGCCGCAGTCACTTGATCGAGGCGTGGTGGTGGGTCGGGACGCTCGGCGGATGAGTAGAGAGTTCGCCGAAGACGCGGCCGGGGTTTTTGTCGCCGAAGGCATTCCGGTCTGGTTCTTCGAGCAGCCGGTCCCTACTCCGTTGCTGGCGTTTGCCACTTTGCACTTGGGCGCGTCCGCCGGCGTGATGGTTACCGCAAGTCACAATCCCGCGGCGTACAACGGCTACAAGGTTTACTGGGCGAACGGCGCGCAGATTGTGCCTCCGCACGATCACCAGATAAGCAACGAGATTTCGCAAGCTGCAAAGGGCGCTCAGCCTTCTTTGCTACCCTCCACCATCGCCCGCCAAGTTGGGCGATGGTCTCTGGTTGCTGATGAAGTCGGCGAGGCATACCTCAAGGGGTGCCTCGCCCAGCGAAGGCATCCGGAGGTCCCGAATCGTCTCAGAATCGTTTACACTCCGATGCACGGTGTCGGTGGACCGTGGGTGGGTCAACTGATGCAGCGCGCCGGGGTGGCCGACTTCCGAGTGGTCCCCGAGCAGCAGCAGCCCGATCCGACGTTCCCGAGGCTACCATTCCCCAATCCGGAAGAGCCCGGAGCGTTGGACCTGAGTTTGGAACTGGCGCACAAAGTCGGCGCCGACTTGATTTTCGCCAATGATCCGGACGCCGATCGCCTGGCAGTCGCCGCCCGGGATTCGCACGGAAAGCTGCGGGTTTTGACCGGCGACGAAGTCGGGACGCTGCTCGGCCACTACCTGCTGACCCAGTCTCGCTTTTCGAGGCGGCCATTGGTGGTTTCCACCATCGTTTCGTCCGGACAGCTCGGTGAGATCGCGAGGGCGGTTGGCGCACTCTATGAGCAGACGCTCACCGGATTTAAGTGGATCGCCAATCGGGCCCTGGAGCTTGAAGGAAGCGGCGAGGTCCAGTTCGTCTTTGGCTACGAGGAAGCGTTGGGTTACTGCATCGGGACTCACGTGCGGGACAAGGACGGCATGGGAGCGGCGCTGGCGGTGGCCGACATGGCAGGGTGGTGCGCATCTCAAGGACAAACGTTGATCCAGTATCTAGAGCAGTTGCAGTGCGACTACGGTTTGTACGTCTCACGGCAAAAGAGCTTCACCTTCCCTGGCGCTGAGGGTGCGAAGGTGATCGAACAAATCATGGAAGGATTTCGGCGCCGATCTCCCGATCAGGTCGCTGGTGTGCAGATTGAAGGAGTCCAAGACTATCAGCATCCGCCGCCACAATCTGGTCCCCACTCGAGCCGTCTGCTGCCGACGGCCAACGTACTGGCCTACTCGCTTGCGCAGGGCGGACGAATCACGCTTCGGCCTTCCGGCACCGAACCGAAGATTAAGTACTATTTCGAGTTACGAGAATGTGTCACAAAGCAGGAAACCGTGGAGGAAGCTCGCGAGCGCGCGATCCAAAAGCTGAACCGAATTGAAGAGGCGTTCATTGAGGCGGCAAGGCAGCGCGGACAACCCAGATAGTTGGCTTCAAGAGCGACGGTTTTTTCGGACCCGCTCAGTTTCGCGGAACCGGCGGTTTCTAGCCCAACCCCTGCTGGTGGCGCTCGGCCTATGGTTCGCGGCAGATTCACCGGCGATCGCCTCCGCGAGCCCCCCAGGCTGGTCCACCCTGTCCGGCAAGACCGTAGGCGCGGGTCAAACCGCCATCTTGGGTCAATTGGGTTGGCCTGGTTTTTCCGCCACGCTGCTTCATGGGGTCGCACCCACCATGGACTTGGGTGGGAGACTTACCTTCAATTATGGAGAGGAAGGTATCGTCACCCAGGTGGTGCCGGGAATCAGGCTCCAGGGGGTTGCGCGGCTCACCTTCTTCGACAACGGGAAGCTGAACTTTGGAATGCAGTTCGAGCCTGGACCGGTGGTCTATTTCACAAGCTTCCAGACAACCGTCGGTCTGGTTCTTCCGGTCGGATTGCGGTTGGGTGTTCCGCTTAGTGACGCCTTCCTCCTCAGCTTTGGAGTCGAGGCGCCAGTGTTCCGGATCTTCGGGAGTTCTGGCGGCTGGATTTTTCCGGTTCTGTTCGGAGCCGGGCTGGAGTACTTCGTGGCACCCAATCTCGCCGCAACCCTCAACGGCCGTGCAGGTCCTTCAGTGGATACACGCGGGTTTCGCCCGGTCAGTAATCTCGCGTTGGAGGCACTGTTCGGCGTGGCTTACCGTTTCTGAAAGGAGACTGTCTCTCCCTCAAGTCGCCCAAGAAAGCCGTCGAGATCATGAAACGTCCAAGCGTCAACTTCGTTTCAGGGGTTGGGCCTGAATGCGTTGAGCTCGGCGATCGTGGAAGGGACGCGAATTTCGCCCGACGCCACCCGCCGCCTGAGCCCCTCCAGCCGATCCAAGAGTTGTTGTCTTCCGGAGAGCTCCAGGCGGATTGGGGCATATCCGACCGCGTCTTCTTTGACGCCTAGATTCAGATCGTCCCCCGAGAACTTCCCCTCCACCCAGTCTCGCACTGCCTGGTACACCACCAAGTCCACCCGCTTGATCATTGACGTCAAAACGGCATTCGGCGCCAGTTGCCACTGGTCCGAGTCCACGCCGATCGCGTACAGGTGGCGGCCGCTGTCGCTGCCTTCTTTCACCGCCATGATTGCGCCCAGACCGCCGGACCCGGCGGCGTGAAAGATGACATCCACTCCCTTGGACAGCAATTCCTGCGCAACTCGCTTGCCGACGGTGACGTTGTCGAAGCTGCCGGTGTACGCGACCAGCAACTGTCGGGCGGCGTTCGGGTTGGCGACCATCACGCCCGCCCGGAATCCTGCCTCAAATTTCTTGATCACCGGAATCTCCATTCCGCCCACGAAGCCGATTTTTCCGCCAGTGGTGACCCAACCGGCAAGCGCCCCGACCAGGAAGCTACCCTCTTGATCCCTGAATTCAATCGTACGCACGTTCGGCAGCGAGTACGCTTTGCCTTGAGAGTCGATCAGTTGGCTGTCGATCAACAGAAATTGGACCTTCGGATTTCTTCGCGCCACCGACGCCAGTGCGTTCTGGAGCAGAAAGCCGGTGGCGATCGTCAACCCGGCCCCCTGCTCTACCAGCAGTTGCAGACTCGGCTCATAATCTTCTTGACCTTTGGCCTGAATCACCAGCGCCGTCACCGGCAGCTTTCGGATTGGCGGTCGAAGGCTGGCCAATTCGGCGGGAATGGACCGTTGCAGCTCGTCTCCAGAAAGGTCTCGGTAGGTGTGGTTGGTGTATTTCTTACCCGCTGCCCAAAGCTCCAGCCCGCGAAGCGCGGAGTCATTGAAAGACTGATCGCCGCGTCCAGCAACATCCATCACCAGACCCACTTTGCGAGACGCATAGGCGATTGATTCTTCCGCCTTCCTTTTGCAAGCGGTCGAGAAAAGCAAGGCAGCAATGATCGGAACCGATCGCAAAGCGTCACGGTGTGCGCCCGCGGGCCAACCGCCGGTCCTGGGTCGCCCCCCTGCACAAAATTCTGACATGCGATTCATTTACCAAAAAGTCACGCTCGAGGTGCCCGAAGTGGGGTCTTGCTGCTATGGCTTGAGCGCGGTGAGAGCTTCCGAGCTAATCAAAGCCAAGCGCGACGGGAAAAGCCTGAGCCCCGAGCAAATTGAGGAATTCATCAACGGGTATACCCGGGGCACCGTGGCCGACTACCAGATGGCCGCGATGTGCATGGCGGTGTACTTTCGCGGACTGTCGGCATCCGAGTTGGCGATTTGGACTCGAGCGATGCTGCACTCCGGAGAGGTGCTTGACCTCTCGGATATTCCGGGCGTGAAGGTGGATAAGCACTCCACCGGCGGAGTGGGCGACAAAGTCTCACTTTGCCTGACGCCGCTGGCCGCCGCTTGCGGGGTGCGGGTCCCGATGGTTTCCGGCCGTGGTTTGGGACATACCGGCGGCACGCTGGACAAGCTCGAGTCGATTCCCGGTTTTCAGGTCAATCTTTCCACCGGGGAATTTCGAAGGCTCGTTCGGGACGTCGGTGCCTGCCTGATCGGCCAAACAGATTCCTTGGCGCCCGCGGACAAGAAACTGTACGCGCTGCGCGACGTCACCAGCACGGTCGACTGTATTCCCCTGATCGCCAGCTCGATCATGAGCAAAAAGCTCGCGGAGGGGATCGATGCGCTGGTGCTCGATGTGAAGGTGGGTTCGGGAGCCTTCATGAAGGACATCGCCAGTGCGCGCACGCTCGCCCGGACCCTGACCGAGATCGGAAACCAGATGGGTAAGCGCGTTGTCGCGCTGCTGACCAACATGGACCAGCCACTTGGAAGAACGGTAGGCAATGCCCTCGAAGTGGTGGAAGCGGTGGAGGTGCTGCAGGGTCGCGGTCCTGCGGATTTGGTCGAAGTGACCTATGCGCTGGCGGGGGAGATGCTCCTGCTTGCAGGGATCGCCGCCAACCCGCCGCAGGCCCGTGAGAAGTTGAATGCGACCGTTCGCAGCGGCGCGGCTCTCGAGAAACTGGAAGAGATCATCCGCCGACAAGGAGGCGATGGTGCGATCGTGCGGGACTTCACTCGCCTTCCACAAGCGCGCGGACGCGCGGAGGTTGCCGCGCCGTGTGACGGCTTTGTGTCCGAAATTGACTCGGAGTCGATTGGAGTCGCGGCCATGGTGCTGGGAGCGGGTCGGGAGCGCATGGAGAGCCAGATCGATCCAGCGGTCGGCTTGGTGCTGCGGCGGAAAGTGGGGGAGGGGGTAAAGGCCGGCGAGCCCTTGGTGGATATTCATTACAACGACGGGCGGAGCGTGGAGGACGCGCAAGATCGCATCCTCCACGCTTACCGCATCGAGCCCTCACCACCGGCTCCTCGTCCGCTCATTTATGAGCGGCTTGGAGCAAACCGGTAACAAGTTAGCTCTTCGGCATTACTTTGGTGTCGGCCTTCGGGGTCTTTGCCTTCTTGCCCCGCTTGGCATGCTTCGCACCTTTGGTGTTGGCTTGAGCCACCACCGCCGGTTTGTTTTTGCCTTGAGCCGTAGCGTGCTTCAGATCCGCGGCGGACGCCGAGAGCGGAATCGCCGCAGCGAGAATCAGAGCAGTCAACCAGTTGCTGTTCATTGCTTCATTCCTTTCGAATCGCGGTGAATTCCGCGTCGGCAGATCTGACGCAGCTGACAGCAATTGATTTAACGGTCACTTCGCCAGGAGGGCCTACCGGCGCAAGTTTACGCAATTCCTAAATGAAAACGGCCGATGCTCCGAGTGAGACATCGGCCATTCCATACTCGCTTACCGAGCTGAGCAGAGCAGCGAAGCCCCGCTGGTGACCTGGGCTCGCCACTCATGCTTGATAAATCGACTACTGCATCATCGGCTTCTTGGCCTTCTTGCTCTTCTTTCCGGTCTTGCCCTTGGTCGGAGGCTTGGGGGCGCTCGGGTCGTTTTGGGCGAGCAGTACCTGAGAATCGTCGGTTTTCTGGGCCTGAGCTTTTTCGGAACAGGCAATCGCAGTGGCGGGCACCGCCAACGCGAAGATAACGGCTGCAACGAGCTTACGGGTCATGGATCCTTCTTCCTTTCCATAGGTAGGTGCTGCCGACAACGAGGCCTCGCTGATTTGGATTCTCAGCGCCGTAATAGAAAGCCATAACTGCGGTTGATTGCAAGTTGTAAACCATTTTGGGCGCTATGATGCCCCAATGCCGCTCTATGAAGAGTTGCAGCAGGCTGCGGCGCTGATTCGCGAGCGGGCCGGTACCCTTCGACCGACGGTGGGCATCATCCTTGGCAGTGGGTTGGCAAGCTTGGCGGATGTACTGGAGACGCCGATCGTCGTTTCGTATCAGGAGCTGCCACACTTTCCACAGACTTCGGTGATCGGCCATCCAGGCCGACTGGTGATCGGAAAGGTCGGGCCGGTAACGGTGGTGGCGATGCAAGGTCGGGTCCACTACTACGAGGGTTTTTCTCCCTCGCAAGTAGCGTTTCCAGCGCGCGTCTTGGGCCTTCTAGGCATTCACGCGCTGGTGGTCACCAATGCCGCAGGCGGAATCCGGGCCGACTTTGTCGCCGGCGATCTGATGGCAATCGTCGACCAGATTAACTTCGCGGGATGGAGCCCTCTGATCGGTCCCAGGGATGAACGCTTCGGTCCAGCCTTTCCGGACATGAGCGCCGCTTACGATCCGGGCCTCACCGCCACCCTGCTGCGGGTTGCGCGAGAACGCCAGCTACCTCTCAAGCAAGGCGTTTACGCGATGGTCACCGGCCCCGCCTATGAAACGCCAGCAGAAGTCCGCGCCCTTCGCACGCTTGGCGCGGATGCGGTGGGGATGAGCACCGTGCCGGAAGTGCTGGTGGCCCGTCAGCTGGGAGTTCGGGTGGTCGGAATCAGCTGCATTACGAACATCGCGACGGGAGCTCGAGTGGTGACCCACGAAGAGGTGGCAGCGACCGCGGCGAAATCCGCCGGTGCCCTCTCGGAACTGTTGCGCGCCTTCCTTCCCGCGGTTGCGCGGTCATGAAAGTGCGGCGCTCCGCTGAACGCCGGGCGATCCCCTGGAAGGACCTGTTCGCCCTGGCAGCGAAAGTCCGGATCCGCGCCTACGCCCCCTATTCGGGATTTCGAGTGGGTGCGGCGGTGCTGACCGCGAACGGTTCGATCGCCGGAGGTTGCAACGTGGAGAATTCCTCATTTGGGCTGTCGACTTGCGCCGAACGCAACGCGATTTGCGCAGGGATCTCTGCTGCCGGGTTCGGGAGGATCGTCGCGGTGGCGATTGTGACGGCAGCCAGGCGCCCTTGCCCTCCCTGCGGAATCTGCCGGCAGATGATGGCGGAGTTTGGCGGAGCCAATCTCCTGGTCCGAAGCCGCACGCTTCGAGGAACTCAAGCGAGTTATCAGCTGGGTCAGCTTCTGCCGAACGCTTTTGGCGCACAATTCCTATAGGAAAGCTGGCGTGCTAAGGCTGCCGTCCGTTGGAGGCTTTCATGTTTAAGCGTCTGAGAAGGGCGTTGCGAAGCTTCATCGGTTTCTTCGTCTCGTCGATCGAGGATCCAGAGCTAATTCTTGAGCAGAACATTCGAGACCTTAACGATCAAGTTCCGAAGATGAATGAGTCGATCGCGATGGTGCGGGCGAATGTCACGCTGCTGGAAAAGGAGAACGCGAAATACAAGCAGGACATCGCTGACCTCACCGCGAAGGTGAAATCGGCGATTCAGGCAGGTCGCGATGATTTGGCCGCTCAGTACGCGACTCGGCTGCAAATGGACCGAGGCGCACTGGCGCGCAATGAGGGCCAACTCACCACCGGCCGTGCGGCCCATGAAAAAGCGCTCAACGTAAAGAAAGTCTTCATGCGGGAAAAGGAAAGAAAGACCCAAGAAGCGATGAACGTCATTCGGGATGCGCGCCGCGCTCAGTGGCAGGCAAAAGTTGCCGATGCATTGGAGTCTTTCGAGGTGGGCGGGATTGACGCCACTCACGACGAGATGATCCGAAAAGTGGAGGAACAAACTGCGATCAACGAGGCGCGCATGGAAATGGCGCTCGAATCGGTCGACCATCAGGCGGTTGCGATCGAGGAGCAAGCCGAAAAGATGCAAGCCGAGGAGTTGGTCAAGCAGTTCAAGGTCGAAATGGGGCTGGCTACCCCCGGTCCAGTGTCGGACTCGGTGGCCGGGCCAGAGAAAACGATCGGCAAGAAAGTTGAGGTAAAGTAGCCGAACCGGATGGCAATTCAACGCCGTTGGGGATTGGCCCTGCTGACCGCTTTGTGCGTAGCCGCCGGAGCGTATGCCGCAGCGTCCCGGCTCGGCTACCTCGAGCCGCTGCGCAACCGGTTCTTTCCTCGTGCCCGCGCCTCCATTCGCCTCTCCGCTGGGGATTTTCCAGCTGGTGTTTCTGCACCGGTGGGCGATATCGCCTCCATTCCTCTACGCGCGGCACGAGTTGGGTTTATCCCTCGCGGCTCTTCGGTGGCGCTGCTTTTGGCAACCGGTGGGGTGAGGTCCTCGGCTCTCGACGCGAAGGAGCACTTCTTCGAGGGCTTACTCAAGAGCGGGTACGCGATGGACGCCAAGGCGGTGGTCTTCGGACGAGAGGAGGAGTTGCGTCAAGCCCTGGCGGCCGGCGCCGAGAGCGGGGGAGTGGACGTTGCCGCACTCTCCGTCGATCGACTGGCGCAATGGGCGGATTCGCTTCGCGATGCGGCACCTCGAACGGTTCTGATGCTGGGACGCAGCCGTGGCCAGGATGCTTTGGCGGGCGTCGGTGTGGAACGACTGGCGGACCTGCGCGGGAAGAGGCTGGGAGCCTATTTTCAAGGCTCCGCCTATTACTTTGCGCTGTGGGCGCTCTCGCGCGGAGGCCTCTCTCTTCAGGACGTCAAGTGGGTTTCGCTGACCTCATCTCTCGAGGCAGGCGCAGCGCTTCGAGAGGGGAGGGCCGATGCGGTCGCTGGTTTGACCGGGGACGTAGAGCTGGCCGCACGCGATCGGGGAGGAAAGGTGCTCGCCACCAGCGCCGACGCTCCCCATTTGATCGCCACCGTTCTGGTGACTCGCGGCGAGTTCGCAGCCCGTTACCCGGATGCGATCCGAAGGATGATTCGCGCGATTTTGGATGGAGCCTCGAACGTCGCAAGGGACCCCAATGAGGGGGCGCGGCTGCTGGGAGAGGTGGCCCCCTACCTCGGGGATCCGCTCGAGGCGATCCGAAGCGATCCTCCAGCCACCCTTCGAGACAACCTGGCCTTCTTCGGGCTCTCCGGCGAAGCGCCCGTCACTTACGACGAGCTTCTTCAAAGCTCCGGCGCCCTGCTGCTAAAGATTGGAAGGGTGAGGTCGATCCCGGTGCCTGAGGACACGCGCGATGTCGGCGCCCTGAGATACGTCTCAGAGATGCGGAAGCCGTAACCAGACTTTGCGCAAACTCCACCCCACCGTCGCCTCGCTGCCGCTCCTCGCGATCGCCGCCTGCTCACTCTGCGGCAAGCAGCCCCCCGCCCGCCTGGATCTGAGTGAGCTAGCGCGTCGGCTTCCTGGACAGGCGAAGATAACCTTGTTGATCCCCAAGCTCGGTAGCTTTGGCGAGAAGCTCAAGCGTCTGGAGCAGCTCAAGGCAGCATCCCTGGCCGCGCAGCTTCAGGGTTTCGACAGCAGCTCGGAATACGTGACGGCGATCACCAATCAAATTGGAATGGATTTCCGTTCGTCCTCCGAAATTGCGAGAACGGGTATCGATCCTGACCAGGGATTCGGTGTCGCGGTTGTTCCCAACGGAAGCGTCGCGATCGTCGTAGCGGTCAAAGATCCCGCCAAACTTCGCGAGGCCGTGGCAAACTATGCTCGCGACCATTGGGGGACCGTCGTCGCGACCTCCAGCCAGAAGGGAGGCGTGTCGTGGACCCGCCTGTCCAGTAAGCCGGGGATAACTCCGCAGATCAGCTATTCGATTCGCGATGGAGTTGCCTCGATCGTGCTCGACGTGCAGGCGTCGGCTCCAGCTCCACTCGAGCCGGCTGGTGCGCGGGACCGCTTGTCTGAAGATCCCTTTTGGTCCGCCACGGTGAAAGAATTGCCCGACGGCGACCTCTACTTGCGCCTCCCGAGCGGATGGCAGCTCGGTCGGTGGTTGTCGGTTCCCAACTCGACGGTTGCGGTGGATCTCACGCCTAAAGCGGTGAAGTTTCGGGGAAGGATCAGCTCGACGAGCGAAACTTCCTTGGCTTTGGAAAAACAGCCCGCCGAGGTTCTGAGCGGCGCGCTGCCGGACGATGCCTTTCTGCTTGCGCGATTTGTCGGCAAGCCGCTGCGCCTGGGTTCGGTGCTGAAAGCGATCTGGGGCAGCTCACTCGAGGACGCGTTCCGCGACTCGGGAGTCGATTTGAGATCGGATGTCCTGGGCAACCTGAAGCCTGGGGTCATCGCCTCCCTGTCACTGGCGCCGACGGCGATCCTCTCCTCCGCGCCGGTGCTGGACGTGCGCCGTACCAACCCGTTTCGCTTCGTACATCTGGTGGCAATTGGATCGGTGAAGAATGTGGAGCAAGCGAAGATCGCTCTTGGCCGGATCGGTGCGCTGGCGCCCAAGCTCGGAGCAACGGTGCTGGAGAAACAAGTGGCGGGAAGAAAGGTGTTTGTGACGTCCTATGCCCAGGGTGAGGGTGCTGATTTCGCCCTGATCGATGACAAGCTGCTGGTCGCGGCTCCGATGAAACGTCTGGAGGAAGCCTTGAACCGTCTCAGCGAGCCTTCTGATCTCCGCAAAGCGTTTGCGGCTCGCTCCGATCTTGGCTCGCATCTGGAACGGGGAGCCCTCGATGCGGTGGTGGACGTTCCTCGATTTTGCGAATCGATCAAAAACCTGCCGGGGTCCGCATGGGGCGTCGGTGGATTTGCGGTCAAGGCTGCGATGCTTCGCTGGCTGACGGCTTTGGACGATCTGCGCGCGTTGACCTTGAGTCTTGACGCAGGCCGGACATTCGGAGTGATTGACGTCGAGCTCGACGTTCTGCTTGCCGAGCCATGATTTCAGCGCGCCGCGTGATCAAGTCGTATCGAGGCGCCGAAAATGGCGAACTCCGTGTGCTGGACGGTCTGGATTTGCACGTGGAGCGGGGCGAGTTCGTCGCCGTGATCGGCCCTTCCGGGAGCGGCAAGTCGACATTGCTGCACATCCTGGGGGGCCTTGACGTACACTACGACGGAGAAGTGGAGTTGGCGGGCACCAAGCTGCGAAGCCTGTCCGATCGCGAGCTGGCGCGATTTCGAAATCGCCAGGTGGGTTTCGTGTTCCAGTCCTTTCACCTGGTACCAAACTTGCGGGTTTTCGAGAACGTCTTGCTGCCTGCCTTCTTTGGGGGAGAGTCGATCCGAAAGGCAGATCGGTCTCGAGCAGAAGGGATGCTGGAGAGGGTAGGGCTGCTCTCAAAAAAGGAACGAGTGCCAAGCCAGCTGTCCGGTGGTGAGCGCCAACGGGTGGCGATCGCCCGAGCGTTACTCCAGCACCCGCAAGTGCTGCTCTGCGACGAACCCACCGGCAATCTCGATCTGCAAACGGGGGATGAAATCATCGCGTTGTTCCGTCAGTTGCAGGGTGAGGGGCTCACCGTACTGGCAGTAACCCACGAGGAGCGGATCAGCGAGGCGGCTGAGCGGGTGCTGCAGCTGCGCACCGGCGTTTTGCTCGACGATGGCGATTCGAGGGAGCCTGGCCGGTGATCGTTGGTTCGCTGCTCCAACTGATTGGGATCAATCTCAGGCGGGAGGCCCGCTCGGCGGTTTTTTCCTCATTGGGGGTGGCATTGGGAGTGGGATCCTTGGTTTTTTTCGTCTCCCTGGGTCTAGGCGTGGGCAAGGTGATTCGCGAGAAGGTCTTTCCGGTGGACCAGATTCTGATCGAGGTTGCGCCGGCAGCAATCTCGCTCGGCTCGTTTGGAACCTCGCTGAACCAAGGCACGATCGATCGTCTTTCGGCACTGCCCGAAGTGTCGGCGGTATTTCGAAAAATGAGCGTGCGGGTGCCTGCGATCAGTCGCTACGACGGAGATTTCTTCGGGTCCCCGCTCCGGGTGCGGCTCGAGGTCCTGGCGCTTGGCGTGGATCCCGGTCTGTTGCGAGATGACATCCGGCTTGGGAACTTCGCGGATCCCGCGCCTGGCCTGCCCATTCCGGGAGTGATTTCGAGCCGGATCCTTGAAGCCTACAACAAGAGCTTTGCCCCGACTCGCAATCTGCCACAGCTTTCCGGCGCGCTGGTGGTGGGCTTTAGCTTCCCGGTTGAGTTCAACAGCTCGATGGTTGCGCCTTCGGTCCGTGGTTCGCCGATCCCCTCGCAGGTCCAGGTGGTTGGCGTCTCCGATCGGGCATTGCTCGCCGGGATCACGATTCCGCTGTCCACCGCGATCCGACTCAACCAGGGGGCGGGCGTCGATTCGCAGACCTTCACCGGCGCAACCCTGGTGGCGAAAAGCGCAGAACTGGTTCCGACCATCGCCGCGCAGGCAAGGAGGATGGGCCTGAAAATCGATGACCAGGAGCGCAGGATGGCGGAGAACGTGGGCTTTGCGGTCACGCTGACGACCTCTGCGTTGGCCTTGCTTTCAATCCTGATTTGCGCGCTGGCTGCCGCGAACATTGCTCAAACCTTGTTTGCGTCGGTGCGCGCTCGCGCCAAAGAGATAGGAATCATGCAATCCGTCGGAGCTTCGCGGTCGGATGTCCGAAACATCATCCTTGGCGAAGCGGCGGCAATCGGCATGGTCGGAGGCGCGCTGGGGACGATCGGTGCTCTGGTGGCGGAACACGCGGTCGATCGACTTTCGCTCTCGTATTTGCCCTCGTTTCCCTTCAAGCCCGAGAGCTTCTTCAGCCATCCTTGGACCATTCTTCTCGGCGGTGTCAGTTTGGGCATCGTGGCCGCGGTGCTCGGAGCGTACGCACCCAGCCGACGGGCAGCCGCGACCGACCCCGCTCAGACGCTCTCCGAATGAGACTGCCGCTTGGGCTTGGCCCGAAGATGCTTGAGCGTCCTCCAGCAGGCTATACCAACGGATGATGCCTAAGCCACGGACAGTCAACAAAGTCGATCCGCTTGCCACTCTGCCAGCGTGGGCGAAGAAGCTGGCCGAGCGCTATTACACCAAGACCGTCAGCACGTTCTTAGTCTATGGCGCGGTCCGGGACCTTCAGCCCGCGGTCGGCGCTGACGGCAAGCCTGCCTATGTCGATCTGAGGTCTTTTTTCGCAGACGAGTTGTTCGGAAGCCGCGACTTGGTCTTATTCTACGATCGATCCTCCGGAATCCGGGGCGCCTCTCCCGAGGTGCAGCAAGACCTGAGTCGCGGAATTGCAGGCTACGATGCGCTCTACGGCACGGATTTCGCCCGTTCGATGCCTCGAGACCCAGGACGTGCGCTTCAGCTTTTGGAGAACTACTTGCGGATGCGTCTGGCGGACGGACGCTCGCTCGCGCTGGTCGTTGATTTTGCCGAAACGCTGACCCCCAACAGCGACGTGGCCCAGCTCTCGAGCGAAGATCGTTTTGCCCTGACGACTTTGGAGAAGTGGTCGCACGATCCGCAATTTCTCGCAGGCAATCTGTCGATCGTGCTGGTAGCGGAGAACCTTGCGGACGTGACCGCGCGTCTGTCGCGTAACCCCTACGTCTCGCTGATCGAGATCCCCTTGCCCGATGAAGAGCAACGCTTCGAGTACGTCCGCTACAAGCTCAGCGGACGGCGAATCGACTCCATCTCCGATGTTCCGCTGGCTGGGCTTGCCAAGCTGACCGCGGGCTTATCGCGAATCCACTTGGATCGGGTGCTAACCGAGGCAATCGAACGGCAAGTAAGAATCACCAACGAGCTGATCAAGGACCGAAAGAAGGAAATCCTCCAGGCCGAGTGTCATGGCCTGCTCGAGTTCATCGAGCCTTCGCACAACCTGGATTCCGTGGCTGGACAGGACAAAGCGAAAAAGAGACTGCGCGATGCCGCCGCGGCGCTGAAGAAGGGCCAAATCGACGTGATGCCGATGGGATACCTGATCTCGGGCGCGGTCGGCACCGGCAAGACGTTCCTCGCCAGCTGTTTCGCCGGCGAAATTGGAATTCCCTGCGTCAAGTTCCTCAACTTCAGGAGTCAATGGCAGGGAGTCACCGAGGCCAATCTCGAAAGGATCTTCAATCTGCTTAAGGCGCTCTGGCCGGTGGCGGTGATGATCGACGAAGCGGACGCGTTCTTGGGAAACCGGGAGGCCTCTGGCGACTCCGGCACCTCGAACCGGGTGTTTGCGGCGATCGCCTCTTTCATGGGGAACACCGAGTACCGCGGGAAGATCATTTGGTTCCTTCTCACCTGCCGTCCGGACCTGTTGCCGATTGATCTCAAGCGGCAGGGGCGGGCCGAGGAGCATCTTGCGTTGTTCTACCCGGAAACGAACGAGGAGCGCGATCAGCTCTTCAAGGTCATCTCCAAGAAGAACAACCTTCAGCTCGCGCTACCTTCCTTTTCAGCCCTGCTCGGCGAAAGCGCACTCGGATTGAGCGGAGCGGACATCGAAGCGATCCTGGTGCGTTCGAAATTCCGCGCCCTTTCAGAGGGACGCGACCTGACCCCGGAAGACGTGCAATTCGTAGTCAAGGATTTCGTTCCACCCTCGTATCCGCTCGAGATCGAGCTTCAAAACCTGGCCGCGGTTCGCGAGTGCACCAGTCGCGAACTACTGCCGGAGAGGTTCCGCAACATGGACCAGAAAACAATCACCCGACGGATCGGCGAGCTCAAGCTGCTGCTCGAGCAGCATTAAGAAGGCGTCGTCGAGCTCCAGATAATCAACACCGTCCCAACCTGAAGGCCTCGAGAGCGTTTGGGAAGGCGGTTCCACTTGCGAAGGTTGTCTACCGAGCAGGAAAAGCGCTGGCTGATCGCCCATAGCGTGTCGCCGCTCTGAACCCCGTACTGGATTCTCGTCTTGCCGCCGATCACTTCCGACTTCACCTCGGCGATCGCGGGGCTGATTTGCGGCTTGCTGCCGGCTGGAATCTCCAGCTCCGGCCGTACCGGAACGAACCCGCTGCGGCGAGCGCGGGTCACTTGCCGTTCGAAAGCGTTGTCCGTGCGTCCCTGGACTGCGGTGGCTGCGTTCGGGACGGGAATCACGAGATCGGTGTTGACCCGCAAGCGGCGAAGGTTGCGCAGTCCGTTCATCCGCAGAATTGCCTCGGGAGCGCTGTGGTAGTCGGCGGCAATTCGAGAGAGCGTATCGCCTCGTTTGACGCGGTGGATGCGAAACGCCAGGCGCTCGCGCGGGGCAATTTTCGCGAAGTTTTCGGTGAACTTTTCCCGGCTCCCCTTGGGCAGGCGCAGGGTGTACGGCCTTCCGGCGGTCGCCGGAGGAGTGCACCAGCGCTTCAACTCAGGATTGAGCTCTTTGAGGTCGTCGATGCTGACCTCCGCAGCCCGGGCCACCACGTCCAGGTCGGTGGCGGCCGCGAGGGCGACTTCCTCCGTCTCAAGCGGGGTGAGGAAGTCGAATTCTTCGTCCGAGAAGCCGAAAGCCTTTGGATACTTCGCCACCAGCGCGCAGGCGATCAACTTCGGGACGTAATGCTTGGTTTCCTTCGCCAGCCCTCTTCCATTGGAGAGCGCCCAAAAGTCGGTGGTGCCTTTTTTGGCAATCATCCGCTCGAGCCTTCTTCCACCGGCGTTGTAGGCGGCCCATGCCAGGTACCAGTCGCCCAGGCTCTGATGGAGTTGGCGAAGGTAGCGAGCCGCGGCCTCAGTCGCCTTGACTGGGTCCCTCCGCTCATCGATCCAGAAATCCTGTCGCAGGCCGTAGAGGCGCGCGGTGCTGGAGATGAATTGCCAAGGCCCCGCGGCGCGAGCCCACGAATACGCCTGCGCTGAAAACCCGCTCTCGATCATCGCGAGGTACACCGTATCTTTGGGAAGCCCTCTCGTTTCGAGAATCGCCTGCATCATCGGAATGAAGCGGGTGGATCGGGACATCCACTTGCGGAACCACTTGCGTCCCGCTCCCTGAAAGAATTGGACGTATTGCGCAACCAGTGGCTGCATTTCAATTGGGATATCGTACTGACCCTTCAGCTTGGTCAGGTCCAGGCTGGCCAAGTCGGTGATTCGCGGCAATTCGAATGCCACCGCCTCACCGCCCCGGTCCGGCTCAGAAAAATTCTCCGCAATTTGCTCGCGCAACGGAGTGACCGCGCCAAGCCGACGCACCGCTTGGAGTAGATCCGCGTTCGGCTTGGTGGATGGATTGAGCGCGACTTCTTCCAACGCGCGCAACTCCTCCATTTCTTCGGACTGCTGCTTCGCTTCCTCCGAGAGCTCTTCGTCTTCGGTCCCGGTGCGATCTACCGCCTGGGATGCCGATGGAGGGCGAAGCTCAGCGAGGTAAGTGGAAGCCGAACCAAAATGGGTGAGCAGAACAAGTGTTGTTAGCTGCATCGCCGACTATCGGGATCCTTAGCTCAGGAGGTTGAACGTCGAGCCAGTCTACACCGGCTTCGGCGTGCTTACACCAAGAACTTTTCCGCGGGAAGTAGTCTGGAAGTGTCAATGTAGCGAACGCGCGCCATGGCCCGGGCCGAGAATCTGAGGAAGGTAGAGCGCGAAATCGAAGTGCGGGGAGTTTTCCGGGTTGTGGCAGGAGGTGCACTCAGGTTCTGAGGGCTTGGCAATAATGTTGCCTTGCGCAGGCTTGTGCACATGGAGCGACCCCGGTCCGTGACAACTTTCGCAACCGACGTTCTTTCGGCCCTCCATCTTGTCCAGCCGACAGACTCCACCGGGTCGATCTGGACCCGTCACGTGACACTTCACGCAATCCAGATCGTACTGCTTGCCGCGCTCCTCCAGCGTCCAATAGGCATGCGCGTGCTTGGAGCCGTCCCAGGTGGGAAAGGCCTGGGCGTGGCAGGTTCTGCAGGAATCGTTGCCCACGAAGGCCGCCTCCCCCTTCTTGGCCGGTGGACAGTTCTGACCATGCGCCTGCGCCCAAGCAAGATTGAGCATTCCCACGTCGCGATCGTACCCCTCGACGATTGACTCGCTCTCTCGGTCGCGCGGCAGAGTTGATTCCAGCGGAATGAATCGGACGCTGAACGCATTGGTTCCACTCACCGGCTTCGTCCCGGAGGCGGAGATCTGATCCCGCCTCACGATCAGCTCGGCCAACTTGGCCTCTTTGAGGGTTCTGAGGCGATCGCTGATTGCTGGAACGTTGATCTCTCGCTTCAGTAGCTGAATCCGCAGCTCCAGCGTTTGCATCTCGTGCTCAGCATCGCTCAGGGTCTTGAGCAATTCGAACTTCGAGCCGGAGCGAAAACCATACAGATCGATTCGCGCCAGAGATCTGCCCTTGCTTTGAAGCCGAACGATCGGCACCCGAGTACGAACGAGCCGGTTTTCCTCGCTCGCGAATACCCCCTCTCCATGACCTGCGATCAGGAGATCCACCTCCAACTCGGGTTGGGTGGCCAATTCTTGGACCCGCTCCAGACTCTGGTGAACCAAGGCCAGCACGAAGTCCGCCTTTCTTCGGGCCTGGCGAGCAGCGTTGAGCAGCTCACCATCTGTCCGCGCTACCACCACCGCGATCTGAAGACCGTTGGCGGCGAACACCCGATGAGTGCCGTCCTCTTGGTCCGGCAGCCCGAGGCTTTCTCGAAACTGAAGCCCGCGGGCGTTATCCAGCTCACCGACCGCTCGGGTCTGGACCTCCATTAACTGCAACACCTCCGCGATCGCCTGCGCTTTTCGCTGCTGTTGCGGGATTTCGGCCTGCCCCATCTCGGTGCTTCCGAAAAGAGCGTCACCGGCATCGAAGTAAAAGACCGGCGCCGCCGATCGGCGGGCCTCCCGCACTTGAAACGCAGACTTCTCGATTCCGCCGAGCATCGCCTGGGCGCAGCCGCAAGGACCGAGATAGCCGCGAATCTCGGCGGAGACGAAAATCACCGCACTCGCTTTTGGTGGATCTGGGTTGGGGCTTGCTTTCGCCGCGCGCGAGGGGTCTGGCGCGGGCGTGCGTGAAAGCGAACGAGCGCAGCTCAGTTGGAGGGCTGTGCACCCGATCAACCACAGCAGATGGCGGTCTAAGTCTCGCGAGGTGACGCTCCGCTCGATTATCAAACGCAAAACCTTACGGCTATCCGTTGACCGCCAACCCGGCCGGCGATAAGACGCGCGCCTCCAATCCATTCACAGCTGATTTGCCGAGGAGGGGAAGGATGGATCCGTTCAAACTGCCGCTCGAGCAGTTGCTTTACTTGCGGCTTGGACATTTTTTCGACCAGCTGAATGGCCGGAGCGTGCCTGATCTCTATCGGGTACTGCTCGACCAGGTCGACCGCGCTGTGTTGCGGCAGGCGCTGGAGCGGGCGGAGGGACAACTTGGGGCGGCCGCTCATTTCCTCGACGTAGATCGCAATACCCTTTCGCGCAAAGCCAGGCGTTTGAAGATCGGCATGCAACGAGCCAGTAAGTTCAAATAGGATGGTGCGGTGCGTGGATTTGGCCTAGCGGCGATCCTTTTTTGCATTCACGCAACCGGTCGACCGGTCGTTCCACTAAACCCAGGTCTGGGAGAACCTCCCGAATCGGTTGACCGCGATTCGCCGTCCGCTACCGTCCAGGGTTTTCTCCAGGCCGCTCATACCGGACATTACCCGCTAGCCGCCCATTACCTGTGGCTCAATCATCTGCCGAAAGCGTCTCAGGCGGCGGAAGGTGCTCGGCTCGCTCGTCGATTGCGATACGTGATCGACCGCAAGCTGTATCTGGATTTCAGCCGCGAGCCCAGCGTCGATAGCCCGGCGAGGCTGGATGAGCTCGGCACCCTGCCGCTGGGCAATACCAACCAGCCGATCCGCTTGATTCGAGTGGATCTGGGCGATGACCGCCACGCATGGGTATTCAGCGAGGACACGGTTCGGGCCATCGATCGTCTCTACGAAGAGTACGGTCCACCGTTCGGCGAGCGCCTTCCCGAGTTCCTGATCAACCGCCAGCTGCTGGCGCTCGAGCTGTGGCAATGGCTCGGGCTGATCCTGATTTTCCTCGGCAGCACGGTGCTGTCGCTTCTACTTGCACGGCTCGCGCTCGCGATTGGCCGAAAGGCTTCCCAGCTGACCTCTCTCAAAACCCACTTCAAGTGGGGCGAGATTCTTGGCACCTCCGCGAAAGGTCCGCTCCGGCTGCTCGTGTGGGCGGTGAGCTTCGTCGCAGCGTCGCGGCTGTTGCTGCTTCCTCCCAAGGTCCAATGGTCGATTGACGTCTTAGTCAAGTCCTTGTCGATCATTACCGCTGCCTGGTTCCTGCTTCGCGTGTTGGGACGGGCAGCGGATCGGTTTCAGGAACTGGCGGGCGGCGGTGAGCCGGAGGGAGCAAGAGCGCGGTCCGCCCGCACCCAACTCGCAATTTTGCGGCGGGTATTTGCGATCGCGATCTACCTGATCACCGGCGCTCTGCTGCTGCTTCAGTTCGAAGTGGTGCGCCATATCGGAGTCTCGATCCTCGCTTCGGCGGGAATCGCTGGGTTGGTGATCGGCTTGGCCGCGCAACGCCCACTGTCGGCGCTGCTAGCGGGAGTTCAGCTTTCGGTCAGCCAGCCAATCCGAATTGGAGACATGGTGGTGGTGGAGGGAGAAATCGGAACGATCGAGGAGATCCGCCTTACTTACGTGGTGGTGAAAATCTGGGATTTGCGTCGGCTGGTTCTTCCGATCACCTATTTTCTCGACCGGCCTTTTCAGAACTGGAGCAGGGGGGCGCAGCAGATTCTGGGTGCCGCCACCCTGGTCGTGGATTTCTCAGCCGATGTCGATGCGCTTCGAGCCGAGCTGAAGCGAGTGTTGGAGCGAGAGGGTGGATCGCTTTGGGACGGACAAGTGCAGAATCTCATGGTGACCGATGCGACCAACGGGGGCATGACCTTGAGAATTCTGGTGAGCTCTACCGATTCCGGAAAAAATTTCGACTTGAGGTGCCTGCTGCGCGAGCGGATGCTCGCCTTCATCCGATCTCATCCCCAGTGGCTGCCCGTCACTCGCGAGGAAAGCAGAAACGCGCCGCCAATGTAGGCAGTTGACGGGGCGAGTCCGCCCAGGTACCACTCATCGGACCTGCTTTCGAAAAGTTGCGCCACCGTGAGTGGACGTTGAATATAGGCTCTCGCCTGTGCGTCAAGCCTATCGCGCAACCTTGGCACGACCGTGAGGGATGGATGATCCGCAATAAATTGGCGATCCGCGTCCTAGCTGGCCTGGCGATCGCCCAAGCTGGGACACCTGCCTTCGGCCAGGGCCGCGGCCGAACCGACGGGCCGGAAGGCTCGGAATACGGAAAAGGGGGTTACGAGAGAATTGGAGGACTCAGCGGTCGCTTGTCGCTCCAGGTGGATTGGGGCGGGGCGGTCGAAGGAGAAACCACCAACCGGTATCCGACCAACGGCTCACCACTGTTTCTCGGCGGTACGGTGACCTACTGGAATACCGACTGGTTCCTCGTGGATTTGTCGGGTGCCTACATCTTCACCTCCCAAAAAGGCGAGGTTTTGGTCGGGCCTCGATTTCGGTTGCCCTACTACCCGGTGGGGTTAAGCGTGGGGATCAAGGCAGGGCCTATTTTCATTCCCAATCTCGGCACGCGATTTGGCATTTCACCGATCGTGGGCGCGGATCTCTCCCTGATCGATCACCTGGTGCTTGGGTTGAATTACGCCGCGGATATCGCAGTTGGGAGCGGCGGCGTCACGCATCGCTTCTATATGAGCGTTGGATACCGGTTTTAGCCATGAGCATCGCTGCAATCATCACCCCGGTGTTGCTGCTTGCCGCGGGTCAAAGCAATGTGCCGAGCGTGTCTACCTCCGGCCAGGTGAGCGGACTTCCGACCGCACATTTCCCGGCGCAAACTCAGACCATGAACGTCGTCAATTGGGATTCCAACTCGTTACCGCGAATTTTTCAGCGCTCGGACCAGCTGCCGTTGACCGACGAAGACATCGAAAAATTGGCGACCGCGGGTTTCGACCGCGGCGAGCTGGTGAAGATGATTGAGCAGCGCCGCTGCGCCTGCGACGCTTCCGCCGATGGACTGATCCGCCTCAAAAAACGGGGCGTGCCGGACGAAGTGATCTCCGCCATCTCGCTCCACGGGCTTAAACCCAATCGCAGCCTCACCCTC
>WNFB01000398.1_pt1 | contig 34023 bp, 38 predicted proteins | sample 5400501 | NCBI WGS metagenome assembly WNFB01 (sample SAMN13153341, study PRJNA577476) | soil metagenome | isolation source: 200 cm saprolite under Douglas fir tree site 2 hole 1 | place: USA:California | collected 2015-04-18
ACGCAGCGGCGAGAGGCGCTCGAAGCGCCGAACGACGAAGCCAGGCTCCGGCAGGAATTTCGCACGCCGCTCGAGATCATCGCCGCCAACCCCGACGTCTTCCGGCTTGCCATGCGCGTGCGCCACCACCCCGGGTCGCCGCTCGGCGACTCGAGCCGGCGCCTGACCGGCAACACGCGGCGGGATATCGTGGCCGAGCTGGTCGCGCGGGGCTACCCGGCGGATACGCCGGCCGAACAGCGCAGGCTCGAGATGATCGCCGACATCCACATCTCCGCCACCGAGGTTCTCGCGCTGGGCCACATCAGCGGTCGCTATCCGGACCTGGACGAGCTGGCCGACATGCTGGTCCTCGTCACGCGTGGGACGCGCATGGCACGCGGTTGGCGCGACTCAGGAAAGACGGAACGAGCCGCTGTCGGGAATCGCTCCGGATAGTATCGACGCGGTGTCACTTGCTCGGCTGAGGCCGTACTGGCTTCACCTCTACCTGCTCGTCTACACGCCGGTCGGCCTGTTCGCCGACAGTCGCGTCACCGCACAGTGGCAGCAGTACGTGCTCGGGCTGCTGACGTTCGCGGTGCTCTACCTCGCCGCCCTCAAGGCGCCGAGGGAGCAGCGCGTGCAGGTGTGGACGTGCGTCGCGGTGGCGACCTGTTTCGAGATCTTCGGCTCGCTGGTCTGGGGCGTTTATCGCTACCGGCTGCACAACCTACCGCTGTTCGTGCCGCCCGGACACGGGATCGTTTATCTGTTCGGCTTGCTCGCGGCGCAGACACCGGTGGTCAGGCGTCACGGCCGTCGCGTCGCGTATGCAGTGCTCGCGGTCGCCGGCACGTGGGGCCTGCTTGGGGTGACCGCGCTGCCGGCCGTGACCGGAAGGATGGACGTCCAGGGCGCCCTGTGCTTTCCGGTCTTCGCGTACTTCCTGCTGCGGTCGCCACGCTGGCCGCTCTTCGCCGCGATCTTCATCATCGTGAGCGAGCTCGAGATCTTCGGCACGTCTTTCGGCAGCTGGTCCTGGATGCCGCTCGCTCCGTGGACGCACATCCCGTCTGGCAATCCGCCGTCGGTCATCGCGGGCGGCTACTGCGTGATCGACGCGTCGGTACTGGGCGCGCTCTGGTTCTACAGGGTGGGTTTGAAAACCATCATGATGAGGATCAGCACGGCGAGCAGGCCAAGAACGGGGCCCACCATCGCGCTCCTGCGCGAGAGCCGCTCGAACTCCGGCGAGCTCGTGTCTCCTGCGTCGACCAACCTGATCTGATTCCGCAGCAGGGGCGAGTAAACCCGGAACGCGAGCCCCGCCAGCGCTGCAAAAAAGATCAGCGCAAGGATGATCCACAGCGATCCGATCGGCCAGCGCTGGATGAAGACCATCAACAGACCGGTGATCAGCAGCACGCCGTACGCCGGGTTGGCGATACGGTCGTCGATGAACTTGATTCCTTTGAGGGCGAATCCGAGCTGCGCCGGATTGCTCTGGGCGCGGACGTTCCACACGCCGTACGTGATGTTCGCCCCCACGGCGGTGATCGCCGACGCGATATGGATGAATTTGAGGACGAGGTAGAAGGTGACCATCAGTCGCGCAGTCTTGCGGTGGCCGTACCGACGGTGGTGCGTTTGCCGGCCTCGTCCTCGCCCCACACCTCGAGCTCGACGTCGTATCCCTCCACGCTTGTGACGCGGCCGCGACAGCGATACGGGTGGCCGGGCATGTCGACCCCGCGATAGCTGACGTCAAATGTCTTCAATGTCCCGCGGTCACCCAGCCAGTCCGTGACGAGCTGGCCGAGGAACGCCGCCTTGAGCAGCCCATGCAGGATCACCCCAGGCAGCGCGACCCGCTGCGCGTAGGCCTGGTCGTAATGGATCTCGTAGAAATCACCCTGCGCGCCGGCGTACTGCACGAGCTGGCGCGTGGTCGGGTTTTTGACCAGGTCCGGCAGCTCCTCGCCGACCCTGATGCTCATCGCCGGATCGTCGTCCCGCGCAGGCGCGCCACCAGCTCGCCGCGCTGGTTGACGTAGCCGGTGTCGAAGACGATGAACAAGAGTGTTCCCGTGGAACCGGATTTCTCGTAGACGTCGGCGATCCGCCCTGTGGCAGTGATCTCGTCGCCGACCATCACGGGTGCGAAATACTCGAAACGGTTGCCGCCGTTGAGCCAGCCGTGGCCGTACTCCTCCGCCTCGGCGAGGTGCAGCGAGACGGGCGCCAGCGCGACGAGAAACGTGGGCGGGGCTTCGCGGGTCCAGCGCGGATTGGAGTCGCCGATGGCCTCCGCGAAGCGCCTCACGTGCCCGGCTTCGACCACGGCCGTCACGGGCGGTCCCTCCGCACCGATGCGGGACCTCAGCCGGTCGATGACCGCCGTCGTGGTGGTCACCGTCCGCGCGGGAGACCGAGCACGCGCTCGGCGATGATGTTGCGCTGGATCTCCGAAGAGCCTGCGTAGATCGTCTCCGCCTGCGCCCACATCCAGCCGTACTGCCAGCGCCCGTCCTCGATGGCGAGCGTGGATTCCGGCGAGAGCGCGCCGTACATGCCCTCGACACCGATCGCCGCCTCCTGCAGGCGCTTGTCCATCTCGCTCCAGTACAGCTTGGTCACGCTCGCCTCGGGTCCCGGCGCTTGCCCGTGCTGCGTTTTGGTCAGGTTGCGCAGGCCGATCAGCCTGAAGACATGGGCCTCGATCTGGGCCTGCGCGATCTTCTGCCGCGTCGTCGCGTCGGACCCTGCTCCGCGTTCTCGGGCGAGCGCTGCGAGCTCGGCCACGGCTCGCTCGAATCGCGCCGCCTGCGCGAGCCCTCCGCGCTCGAAGCCGAACACCGTCATCGCGATCTTCCAGCCGTCGCCCGGTTGCCCCACGAGGTCGCGCTCCTCGACCTCGGCGCCGGAGAGAAAGATCTCGCAGAACTCGCCCCCGCCGGTCATCTGCTTGATCCGCCTGACCTCCACGCCGGGCTGGTGCATGTCGACGAGGAAAAAGCCGATCCCACGATGGGGCTCGGCGCCTGGGTCGGTGCGCGCGAGCAGGAAGCTCTTGTGAGAGTAGTGCGCCCCGCTGGACCAGGTCTTCTGGCCGCTCAGCACCCACCTACCGTCACGCCGCTCGGCGCGCGTGCGGAGCCCGGCGAGGTCGCTTCCGGCGTCCGGCTCGCTGAATCCCTGGCAGAAGATCAGCTCGCCGCTGAGGATCTTCTCGACGTACGTCTCCTTCTGCCAGTCGGTGCCATGGGCGAGGAGCGTCGGAGCCAGCAGGGTCACGCCCAACCGGCCGAGGATGCCGGGTGCACCGGCCCGCGCCATCTCCTCCTGGTATATGGCCTGCATCACAGGCGTCGCGCCGCGGCCGCCGGCATCGGTGGGCCAGCCGAGCTTCAGCCAGCCTCCCTCATGCAGCCGGCGCTGCCAGTCGCGCTGGATGTCGGTCTCCTCCTCCTCGCGGTACCCGCCGACGCCGCGGTGCCCCCACTGCGCGGGGAGGTTGGTCTCGAGCCAGCCTCGGACCTCCTGCCGGAAAGCTTCCTCCTCGGGAGTGAATGCGAGATCCACGATTCGGAGACTACTAAAAAGGGCAAACTGGCAGGGATGGCGGCCGAGGTGCTCTGTGGGCGCTGCGGAGCGCTCCTGACCAACCCGAACGCACCCTGCCCGCGATGCGGTGCACCGGCCTCAGGGGCGTATCAGGCCCAGGTGGTTCGATCGCACAAAAGCCCGGCGCTCGCGGCAGGACTGGCCCTCATCCCGGGATGCGGCCACTTCTACCTCGGGCACACACTCAAGGGAGTCGGCTTTGTCGTGGGGATCGTCGGCTTCCAGCTGTTCGACTTCGGACTTGATGCGAGCGTGATCGGACTGTCGCTCGGTGTGCCCCTCGAGCTGGGGCCGGGCGCCCTGTATCTCTTCAGTATCGTCGACGCCTACCGCACCGCCAAGCACATGGAGACGCTCGGCCAGTAGGCGGCTAAGACTTCCTCCGTCTTCGGGTCGCCGTCTTGCGTCTTCGTCCGTTCGCCGGAGCCGCCGCCTTGCGCCGTCGCGTGGTTTTTCCACCAAGCGCGCGCTGCACGCGCCGCGAGATCGTGCGCAGGCCGCGCTCGACGCTCTTGCTCGCGGTCGTCTTGCTCGCGCGCTGCGTCAGCTTGGTGACCTCACGCTGCAGCTGCTTGTTCTTGCTGATCAGCTGCGCGACCATCGCGTTGAGCCGATCGACGAGCTCCCCACCGACTTCTCGCTTCCCCCGTGTGCGTTTCGTCTTAGAACCAGGCGGACGTCCTCGCCGGCGCGGTGCATTCTGCTGTGCTTCCTCAGGTGCCATCTCCACTCCCTTGCCAAGAAATAAATCGAGCGCAGCAATTCTAGCTGCGCCCGATTAAATCGCTCTGTGAGTGCTTCTAGGCCGCGGCGAGGATCGGTTGCTTGGAAAGACTCTTCAGTCCCTCGCGCGCGAGCTCGTGCGCGGGATTTGCTTTACGGCTGACGTAGCGCACCACGCGCCACCCGCGGCGGCACCGTTCGCGGACTTCGTGGACTGCAACGCGAAAGCTGTCGCTCGAGGGCATTCGGCTGCGCACGACTGGAGCGCAATCCGTGCGCACGATCACCCGGTGGTAAGGCCATCGCGCGGCGGCAAGATCCAGCGCGCCGGCGCAAACGTGCGCCTCCAGCTGAGCCGACCCACCAATGTGCGAAAAGCCGAAAGACTCCGTGTAGACGGCCCTACCTCTAACAAAAACGGCCAGGCCACATCCGGCCCGGCCGTGCCTGTCCAGCGCGGCGTCCACGTAGATCACCAGGCATTCCCGCAAACTGCATTCCTCCCGTATGGGCCACCTCACGCCAGCGGCGCGGGGGCCCCAGTAGGTATTTCGGAAGAGCCTAACACGATGTTGCGCGCTTGTCGCCAAGCGAGCACAACATCTGGTGTCAGTCGGCTGGAGGCAGCTCAGCTCCTATCGCGTGGTACCCGCCGTCGACGTGCAGGAGCTCGCCGGTGGTCATGTCCAGGCGGTCGGAAAGCAGGACGGCGACCGCCCGGCCGACGGGTGATCGGTCCTGCAGGCTCCAGCCGAGCGGAGCGCGTTTTTCCCATTCACCCTCGAAATCCTTGAAGCCCGGGATGGAGGTCGCAGCCAGCGTGGCGAGTGGCCCCGCGCACACGGCATTGACGCGAATCTTGTAGCGTCCGAGGTCGCGCGCGAGATATCGGGTAACCGATTCCAGCGCGGCTTTGGAAACTCCCATCCAGTCATATTTCGGCCACGCGGTGGTCGAATTATCGAAATCGAGCGTGACCATTGATCCGCCGTGAGCGCGCATCAACGGCAGAAATCCTCGGGCCAGCTCTTTGAACGAAAAAGCACTCACCTGCAACGTGGTTGCGACACTTTCCCACGGCGTAGTCAGAAATTTCCCGCCGAGCGCGTCGGCCGGCGCGAAAGCAACCGAATGCACGAGACCGTCGAGACGATCCCATCTTTTGGACGTTTCCTCGACTGCGCTGTCGATATCGGAGGCCTTGGTCACGTCCATCTCGAGGATCTCCGGCACGGGGTCGAGCTTTTTCGCAGTCATCTGCGTGATTGTCATCATCCGGCCGAAGCTGGTGAGCAGCAGCTCGGCGCCTTCTCGCTGCACCTCTTGAGCGATGGCGAAACCTATGCTGCGGCGATCGGACATCCCCGCCAGCAGGACTCGTTTGCCTTTCAGAATCACGGCGGCAATAACTTTAGGGCTCGGGGCCGGTGGCAACCGGAGCGTCTCGACTCGACCAGTCGCTCCAGGAGCCGGCGTACAGGCGCGCACCGGCAAGTCCCGCGACCTGCATGGCGAGCAGGTGGTGGGTCGCGTTCACACCTGAGCCGCAGTAGAACACCGCGCCGTCCTGCGCGCCCAGGTCCTCGTACCGTCGGCGCAGCTCAGCCGGACTTTTGAAACGCCCGTCCGGGCCGAGGTTCTCGGTGAGCGGCGCACTCAGGGCTCCCGGTATGTGACCGGCCTTCGGATCGATCGGTTCCACCTCACCGCGGTAGCGCTCCGCGGCCCGCGCGTCGATGAGCGGCACGCCGCGAAGCGCGCGCACCGCGTCGAAATCGAGCACCTGCAAGCGATCCGGCTCGCGCGCGTGAAAATCGCCGGGCGAGACCTCGGAAGCACCGACCTCGAGCGGCTCACCCCATGCCTGGAGGCCTCCGTTCAGCACGGCCTGCGCCGCGTGGCCGAAGTAGCCGAGCAGGAACCAGAGCCTGGCCGCCACCGAGCCGCCGGTGTCGTCGTAGACCACGACCCTGCTGTGGGACCCGACGCCGGCTCTGCGCATCTCGGCCTCGAACTGAGCTGCCGTCGGCATTGGATGCCGGCCGGCCCCCTTCCCCGTCACCGTCTCGAGGTCGACGAAGACGGCGTGCGGAATGTGGCCGCCCAGGTACTCGTCGTGGCCGTTGCGCCGCAGCAGGTACCACCGAAAGTCGATGACTCGAAGGTCCGCGTCGTCGATCTGATCGCGCAGCCAGCCGGCCTCGACAAGAGGGCCGAAACTCACTAGCCGGCGGCCACGCGGGTGTCGTGGCAGAAGTGGACCGCGCTCGGGTGAGATGCGTGAACCTTCTTCAGCGAGCGGGTCCAGTCGCGCCGGTTGGCGTGCTGCCCGCGCCAGGCGGAAAGGTCTGCCTTCTCCACGTCGCGATAGATGTCAGAGGTGTACGCGGCGTCGCCGATCATCACCGCCACTCCGTCGCCGCTTTCGACGAACACGCTCTGGTGACCGACTGTATGCCCGGGCGTCGCGACGACTCGCACGCCATCGGCGATCTCGGCGTCTCCGTCCAGCAGCTCGAACCGAGCGCCGGCGAAGTCGAACCACTGCGCAGTCACCGTTTCCTGCTTCCGCGCGCGCTCGAGCTCCGAGCGCTGGATGTAGAACGGCGCGTGTTTGAAAACCGCGTTCTGTCCGCAGTGGTCGAAATGGAGATGGCTGTTGATCACGATCTTGACGTCGGCGGGGCTCAGGTCTTGCTCGGCCAGCGCGTCCGCGGCGTGCTGGTTGACCACCTTCCAATCCTTCACCAGCTCCGTCGGCCAGCCCACGCCGGTGTCGACGAGGATCGCGCCGGCGCGCGGATGCTTGATGACGAACCCGTGCACCGGTATCCCGTTCAATGCGTCGATCCGCGCGAGATGGAGACGGACGATCTCCACGGCGTTTACGGCAGGAAAGGTGAGGCCGCGAAAAGCGCGAACAGAAGAGCGAGGTACACCATCGAATACGTCCACAGGCGCCGAGTCCAGCGCCGGCCTTCGAGGTCGAGGACGGTGATTCCGACCAGGCCCAGGCCGAGAACAATCGCCCCCGCCAGGTAGGTCGCGCCGGCTGACCCGGTGAAGAAAGGAACGACGCTCACGCCGGCGGTCAGCGCCGCGTAGACGATGCTCTGCCGCTTGGCCGACTGCTCACCGGCCACGACCGGCAGCATCGGGATGTTGGCGCGCGCGTAGTCGGTCTTGATCATCTGCGCGAGCGCCCAGAAGTGCGGTGGGGTCCAGAAGAGGATCACCGCGAAGAAGGCAAGAGCGGTCAGGTCGAGCCGTCCAGCCGCCGCCGCCCAACCAACCAGCGGCGGCACCGCACCGGCCGCGCCCCCGATGACGATGTTCTGGGGCGTCGATCGCTTGAGCCAGATCGTGTAGACGAACACATAGATGAGGGTTCCGGTCAGGTCGAGCACCGCGGCCAGCAGGTTGGCGCCCGCCCAGAGCACGGCAAACGCGACGACGTTGAGCCCGATGCCGAGCACCAGCGCGTGCCACGGCGGGATGCGACCCGCAGGCAGCGGCCGGCGCCGAGTCCGCGTCATCTCCGCGTCGATGTCGCGGTCGAACCACATGTTGATCGCGTTGGCGCCACCCGCCGCGCAGGTGAGGCCGGCGAAGACCGCAGCCACGGCAGTCAGTCGCGGGTGGCCGTGGGCAGCGGGCAGCATCACGCCCAGGGCCGTGGCATCGAGAAGCGCCACGATGCGCAGCTTTAGGAGGCTGAGGTAGTCGCGAATCAGCTCGCCAGCGGTTCGTGGGTGCGGCAGTGCCTCAGCGACGCTCACGCGGGCCGCTTCTCCACGGCCAGGCACGACAGTGCCTGCACCCGGTCCACGCGCGGCAGCGTCAGGAGGGCGACGGAGAGCATCCCTGCCCAGACAAGGGTCGCGATCGCAACGTGCATCCCATTGAAGAATGCCGCGTCCGTCAACGCGGCGCCCGCTCCAACCGCGACCTGCAGGGCGAACACGGCGAGCGTCGCCACCGCGGCCCGACGGAGCGCCCGCTCGCGCAGCGCCGCGATCGCCACGTAGACGATCAGGACTCCGATCACCAGGACCCCACCGCGATGAAGCATCGTGAATGCGTTGGCGCCGCCGAAGTCAAGCGAGAAGCCGCCGCCGCAAAGCGGCCACGAGTGGCACCCTTCGTCCGCGCTGCTCGCCACGACCGTGGACCCGGTGAGCAGCAGGACATACGTGGCGGCCGCGGCCAGTCCCGTCGACCGCACAAGGCCTGGTACGCCTGACGACCGCGGCAGCGACATGACCGAAGTCGCCAGCAGGAAGCCCAGGATGATCATGGCCAGGCCGAGGTGGATCAGGACGAGCCAAGGCGCCAGCTCGTGCGCCACCACCACTCCGCCGAGCGCCCCTTCCGCGGCGATCGCCACCAACGACCCGGTCGCCAGCCAGGCGACCAGCGGGCGCTGCTGACGAAACACGATCCACGCCAGCACGACCGTGGCAATCAGCAGCAATCCGGTCAACCAGCCGACGGTTCGGTGCGAGTACTCGATGATCGAGTGGACGTCCGCGGGCGGGTAGGGGCGGCCATGGCAAAGCGGCCAGTCGGGACAGCCAAGCCCGGAGCCCGTGACCCGCACGACGCCGCCAAGGGCTATCTGTAGGTAAGCAAAAAACGCGGTCGTGAAAGCGAGGCGGCGGAAGAACCCGGCGGAGAGCAACTCGGGCCCAGTCTACTGAGTGGTCAGAATCGACAGCTCGGAAGCCAGCACGCCCTCATCGACCTGGCCGACCTGGCGCCGGTCGATCGTGCCGTCGGCACGGACGAAGATGGTCATCGGCGTCACGAAAATCCCGTAGGCGCGGCCGACACGCAGGTCCGAGTCGAGGAGCGCGGCGCGATGAATGCCGAGGTTTTCCAGGAACGCCCGCGCCCCGTCGCGGCTGTCTCCCTCGTTGACCAGGAGCAGGCGCGCACCTGACTGGGGACCGATCGACCTGTCGAGCAGCGGCATCTCCGCCTTGCACGGCGGGCAGTAAGTCGCCCAGAAGTTGATCACCAGCGGTTTGCCCGCGAAGTCCGCGAGGCTGATCCTTGTTCCGTCAGTCGTGTTCAGCGTGAATGCGCTCGCCCTGCCCCCGCCGGACTGCGCGGTCGACTCGGGCCCTGCGATGGTGAGCAGGGCCTGCAGGATGTCCGGCGCGCCCCAGCCGTCCCCTCCGGAGCCTAGCTGGGCAAGGCCCTGTGCACTGAGCGAGGTCAGCAACGAGGGTGCGATGTCGTGGCCGACCTTCGGCACGCCGCGGTAGACCAGCCGCACATACCCGTGCCTGTCGACCAACACGAGGGTCGAGGTGTGTGTGTCTTCGGCCGCCAGCTCGACGCCGAACGGCTTCCAGAAACTCACAACGTCATCCGGCGATCCGGTGCCGAAAGTCCAGTTCGCGCCGATTTGCTTGGCGTAGCTCGAAAGCGCCGCGGGAGTGTCCACTGTCGGATCAGTCGTCACCTCCAGCAGCATCGCCGTCGCGGGAAGGCGTTTTGCCAGCTGCAGAAACAGCGCGGTGTACAGCGGGCAGGTCTCGTGGCAGGTCGTGTGAAACGCCGCTATGACGACGTCTTTGCCCGCGATCGTGCTCAGGTTGATCGGGCTGGCGCCCTGGTCGACCAGGTTGAAGGCCGGGAGGGCGACGAACTTGCTGGAGAGCTCGCCAAGTCCGAGGTTCACGTCGTCGTTGCCGGCGTAAACGGCTCCGGTCACGAGCCGACCCGAGTCGATGCCGAGCAGAAGCTGTTCGACCTGGCCGGCGGTGATGCTCAGGGTGACTCGCTGCGTTGCGCTGTCAAGCCCGACACCGTCGTACGGGCCGGTGCGCATCGGGACAGCCAGGATCCGGCGCAGATCCGGCGCAGCCGGCACGTCGCCCGAGACGATTCCTGCGGTCACCCAGGAACCGCCCGACTCGTGCAAGGTCAGCCTGGATGGGGGCAGCACAGTCGCCGAGCGTCCCGCGGCGACCACCACCAGCGTCCCGGTCGCGGGCACCAGCCGCGGCAACGTCCAGAGCACGACCACGGCGAGGATCGCGACTCCGGCAGACGCGAGCCAGAGGATTCGCGGGCGGGTCGTTACGCCACCCGGGCCGGCGCGCCGCCGTATCGGGCGGCAACCTTGTCGATGTAAGCGGCGCAGAGGTCGGCGACAGCGCCGCTCTCCACCTGGACCACGTTCTCTGCGTTGCTTTCGCCGCTGTGCGAGAGGTTGAAGCTGCCGGCGTAGACGTAGTCGTCCGCGACGAGGATCTTCGCGTGCATGAAGTCGTGCACCGTACCTTTCGCGTACGGCGTTGAGCGCTTACCGCCGAAATGCACCGCGGTGATGATGCTGTGAAATGCCGCGATCTTCCAGGCGGCGCCGCCCTGGCTTGCCCACTGATGCTGGACTTCGTCCATCTGCGTCGCATCGTACACACCGGCGATATCCACCTTTCTCTGGGCGGCGACCTCGGCGAGTGTCCCCAGGACTGGACCTGACGTGATGACCGGCGAGCAGATTCGGATCCGCTTTTCCGCGGAGGCGATTGACCGCGACATCGCGTGCACGAGCTTGAGGCTGCGACCGGGACAGAAGTACGGACGCAGGCGAGTCCCGTCAGCGAGCGACGACCAGGGTGAGGAGATGCGGCCCGAAAGAGCGACGACCGGTTTTTCCCACAACCCCTCGAAGTTGACCGCGAAGTCCGCCGCGATCTCACCTGAGGCGATGGTGAACATCACGTTCTCTTCACGGTTCCAGGAGTCGTTGGTCCAGTTGGTCGAGCCCGTGAGGACCGCCGGGGCGGCCGTCCCGGCATCGCGCACGACGTACTTGTGGTGCATGAGGTCCGGCACGCCCGGGACCGGCTTGACCTGCACGCCGGCTGCCCGCAGCTGGTCGACGAAGGCCCAATCGATCTCGGGCGGCGGTGGCACCGGGATGGCCTGAGCATGGTCCTGGTTGAAGATGAGCCGGACGGCGACGCCACGTTTCACGGCCGCCTGAAAGGAGTTGAGGATCGTGGCCGAGGGCGAGTCGTCCAGCCGCAGGTCGTATATCGCGACGTCCAGCGTCTTCGTCGCTCCATCGAGGAAGACGGCCACCCTCTGTGCGACCGTGTCGGCGGTCTGCCCGCCGTCGGTCAGGAAATAGAAGTCGAGCGGGGTTATTGCGCGTCCGCCTTCGGTTCGCCGGTCTGTTCGCGTGGCACATCGACCTGCACCGGAAGCGGCCTCGTCGCCATCTCGGCAGCCTCCTCGGGGTCGTCGGTGAGAGTCATCAGCTTCAGGTCGTCGGGCGCGATCGCGCCGGCCGAGAGCACGTGGTCTTTCAACCAGTCGAGCAGCCCTTTCCAGTAAGGCGTGCCAAAAAGCACGATCGGGAAGTGCTCGATCTTTCCTGTCTGGGCCAGGGTGAGCGACTCGAACAGCTCGTCCAGCGTGCCGAATCCGCCGGGGAAGATCACAAAGCCGCGCGCGTACTTCACGAACATGTTCTTGCGCACGAAGAAGTAGCGGAACTCGACGCCGAGGTCGACATATTTGTTGAGCGACTGCTCGTGCGGCAGCTCGATGTTGCAGCCGACCGAGAGACCGCCGGCCTCGTGGCAGCCGCGGTTGACGGCTTCCATGATGCCGGGCCCACCGCCGGTGATCACCGCGAAGCCGCGGTTCGCCAGCGCCTCGCCGAGCTTCCGACCCGCGATGTAGTAGGGATCGTTGGGATGTGAGCGGGCCGAACCGAAGACGGTGACCGCGGGGCCGACCTCGTTGAGGGCGTCAAACCCTTCGACGAACTCGGACAGGATGCGCAGCACGCGCCAGGGGTCGGCGTGGTGGCTGAGCTCCTCGATGGCGCTGCGTTCCAGCAGCGACCGGTCCGCCGGCGCCTGCTCTGACGGGACGACGAGGCGACCGGCGCGACGGCGAGCAGCGATTCCCCGGCGTCCCGGCTCGTCCATCAGGCGTCTGCGGGCGTTTCTTCGCGGGGCTCGGCTTCGGTGACCGTCTCGGTTGGGGCAGCCACGGCGACCGGCTCAGTTTCGCTCACGGGCAGCGAGACGCGTTTGCGGGCCTTCTTCGCGGCCTTGTCTCCGCCGTTCGACGCCATCGGTTCGGGGAGCGCATCCGGGGTCGTGATGTCGCCCGGAAGCGGCGTGATCTCGGGGGTGGCCGGCTTGTCGGCGGGCCTATCGGCCGGCCTGCCCGTCGCGTGGTCGGGCATCTCGAGCAGCTGGTCCAGGTGCGCCTTGAGCGATGTGACCTCGGCCTCGAGCTCGTGGACGCGGTGGCGGTGCCGCATGTGCTCCGTGAAGTGGTGGAAGCTGTTCCACCAGTGATACAGGGTGCCGGCCAGCAGCACCAGCACGAGGGGGACGACGGCGACGGTCCACAGAGGGATGTCGTGGAGCCGGAAGACCGACCAGCTGATGTTCACCGTGGCCGTGTTGCTGTACCCGAAGACCGTCCCGGCCACGCCGAGGAGAAGGCCAAAGATCAGGGCGGACGCGAGCAGAAAGCGCTGAAAGAAATGGCTCAAATTGGGCACCCGGCGAAGGTTACTCCGGTTTCTCGCAGTCCAGTACTTGGTTAACCGACTTCAGCCGCTAGCAGAAAAGGCACCAGGTTCAGCCCGCGGACAGGCGCCGGCCGCAAACCGCTGTCGCAGACCTGGATCGGCTTCAGGCGAGCTGAGGTCGGGCCGGCCCCCCCAACCATGCGATCAGGCGCGCCGCTTGCCTGCGCACTCGAATCGACAGTCCCGACCGCGCCGCGTAGGAGTCGGCGCACTGCTGGCAGCCGCATCCATGTTCGGTATGAGGAAGGGGATTGCCTTCCTTGTCGAACCGTGCATTCATAGGACCCCCGCTGCTTTCAGCGTATACCACGCCTCAGGTCGGCGTGGGCGAGGCCGATGGCGACGGCTTTGGCGAGGGCGATGGACTCGGCGAGGGCGAGGGCGAGGGCGAGGGCGAGGGCGAGGACGACGGTCTCGCCGATGGCGACGGACATGCTGATGCAGAAGGCGAGGGCGACGCACCTGCCGGGATGGACGGCGACGCACACGGCGACGGCGACGGCGAAGGTGAGGGCGTCGGGCAGGCGGCCAGGAAAGGATCCTGCGCATTGCTCGGGCAGCCGTCGACCACGCCCGGCGGGCGGGCATACCAGTTGCGCATACCCGCGGGCAGCGCGTTGACGAACCTCTTCATGATCGTCAGGCCGACGTTCTCGCCGTAGGCTCGGATCCGTCCGCCACCGCCATTCGGCGCTGTGTTGCCGACCCAGACGCCGACGACGATGTTCGGGTTGTAGGCCATGATCCACGAGTCGGGAATCCCGCCCTTGCCGTCATCGCTCGTGCCGGTCTTGCTTGCCATCTGCGCGTTCCAGCCGAAGCCCCACTGGTACTGGTACCTCTTCAGTACGTCGGTCATGAGGTACGCCTCCGCCGGCGTGAGGACGGTGGTGCTGGCCGGGTTTTCAAATTTGTACAGCGAGTGGCCCGTCAAGTCGGTGACCTCGAGGATCGCGTGCAGGTCGACGCGCTGGCCGGAGTTGGCGAAGGTCTGATAGCCCTGGACGTGCTCGTAGAGGGTCACGTCACTGCCTCCGATCGCGGTCGACAGGTTTGGCTGGAGCTGGCTTTTGATTCCCATCGCGTGGGCGAGGTCGATCACGTTGTTGATGCCTTCCGTCTGCCCGACCTCGACCGCCGGGATGTTGCGCGAATAGAGGATGGCCGTGCTGGCCTTGATGTCGCCCATGCCGCCATTGTCGAAGTCGCGGGGCACGTAGCCGTTGAAGTTGGTCAGCTGGTCGTGGAGGATGGTGTCCCACGTGATCCTGTGGTCGCGCAGCGCGGCCTCGTACACGTATGGCTTGAAGGATGATCCGGGCTGGCGCACAGAAAGGACGACGTCGAACTGGCCGCCGATGGAATCGTTGCCGTAATCCGCCGAGCCCACCCACGCCCTGACCTCGCCGGTCTTCGGATCCGCCGCGAGAAGCGCGGAGTTGTTGACGTTGAACACCGCGAGGTCGTGCACGCCGTCGGCGACGGCGTCCTGGGCCGCCTGCTGCAGGTCGAGGTCGAGCGTGGTCCGCACCGTGATGCCGCCTTGCTGCACGGCAGCGGAGCCAAACGTCTTCTCCAGCTGGGTCAGCACGTAGTCCACGAAGTGCGGGGCCTTGCTCTGCCGCGCGGTCGCCTGGATGTGCAGCTCGGACTTGACATCCTCGTCGGCCGCCTTGTCCGCCTCGTCGGACCTGAGCGCGTTGGTCGAAACCATGCCCTGCAGCACGTACAGCTCGCGCTCTTGTGCCAGACCGTAACGGACCGCGGGGTCGTAGGCGCTGGGCGCCTGGATCAGTCCGGCGAGGAATGCCGCCTGCGCGGGTGAAAGGTCCTTTGCGTCCTTATTGAAATATGTGCGGGCCGCGGCGCCGACGCCGTAGGCGCCATGTCCGAAATAGACGCGGTTCAGATACATGCCCAGGATCTGGTCTTTCGAGTAGCGCTGCTCGAGCACGATGGCGAGCACGATCTCCTCCGTCTTTCGGGAGATCGACTTCTCCGGCGTGAGGAGCTGCATCTTCACGAGCTGCTGCGTGATGGTGCTGCCACCCTGATTGAGCCCACGTGAGGTGACGTCGACCCACGCCGCGCGCGCGGTCGCCATCGGGTCGATCGCGCCGTGGTTGTAGAAGCCGCGGTCCTCCGCCGCCAGCACGGCCTTCGGCGCGTACAGACCCATCTCCTTGAGGGTCAAGGTGACGTGGTAGTGGCCGGCCGGGCTCCAGTCTTCGATGAGCTTGCCGTTGTGGTCGACCACGACCACGTCGCCGGCCGCGAGCACGTTCTGGCTCGGGTCGGGCAGGTCCCTGATCACCCACAGCACGTACAGCGTCATGGCGATCAGCAACGCTCCTAGAACCCCGGAGATCCACGCCTTCCTGGCCCACAGCCAACTTATCGGTCGTAGCCAGAAAGCGTGCTTGTCGCCGTTGGAGGACGGTCCAACAGTCACCCACAGACAACGTTCACACGGCGTGACCTAACCAGGAAACGGTCTGTTTGAACTCGAAGCGAGGCGTGCCTAGCCTGCCGAGCGAGCTTCGAGGTGGAGGTCGTCCATGATCGTGTTCAGCCAATCGAGCCATGGTTGCTGGCGTTGTGCGGGAACCATCACGAGACCGTGAACGGTGCGGACGCGCTGACAGGGTTTCCGGCCAGCGTGCACGTGACCGTGTGCGTCCCAGTACCCGGCTTGGTGGTCGACACTGTGCCGTAGCTCCATGACACTGCGCCGTCCGATCCTGCCACAACAGTCACCGCCAACCCCGCCGCCGTGCTGATCCGGCCCGAGGGCAGCTTCGCCTGGGCTGTACACGACGCGAACGAAACGGTGGTGGCCGCAACGTGGCCGTACGTCGAAGCGGTGACGGTCACCGTCAGCACGACTGGCGATGTGGTAGTTGATGGGCTGGGCGACTCGACTGGGGTCGGCGCCGGCAGTACCGCAACCGACTCCAGCGGATGAATCTCGTTCCAGCCGTGGTCGGTGTCGAGCACAAAGGGTCCCATCACCTTGACGTGGCTACCGACCGGCGGTAGGACGAGTGGGTTGTGGTAGCCCTGGCAGGCAGCCATGGCGTCTGCCTGGGTGATCGGGTTCTCGCACGCCGGCTCCAGGACTAGATCACCGGCCTGCTGGCTCAAGTTGTCGGCGTCGAGGCAGGGCAGGCCAGCGCAGGTTTGGCCTGGGTCAAGGTGGAGGCGGACGTGATAATCGCCGTCCGGCTCGGCGCGCTCAAGCTCGATGGTGCCGGCTAATTCGACGCAGGGGGCGAGCAACCGGAGGCGGTCGGGGCTATAGACGTGGGCGTGTGGATCGGCGCTACAACCAATGGATGACGAGGCGGAAGGCGATGGGGAGGGCGCTGTTTCGGGCGAAACGTTGGCGGTCGGCGTGTTGGAGTCCGAGCCGCAAGCCGCCAAAACCACACAGAGCATCACCATGCTCGGGAACGCAAGGCTGGACCGGAGCATCGAGGGTGTCATTCTGTGTCGGGTGATCGTGCCTTGCGGATCTTCCCCACCGCGATCTCAGCGGCGGGCGGCCGGCTTGGTGGAGGCGGCGGGAGTTGAACCCGCGTCCGAAGCAGTGTCCCCCGGGATCTCTACGAGCGTGTCCGGGATTCTGGTTCTCGCTTGGCGGCTCCTCCCGACGGGATCCGCTTCTGCCAGCCGCGGTGAGTGTCCCACCTCAGGGCCGTGGCGCCCCTGAGGTGGCGATCCGGTCTATGTAACGCCGTTCCTCCGTCCGCCGGATTGACGGGGGGCGACGCCCGGGCTCAAAGGTCCGGGGCTTCAGTCCTTACTGCTTACGCAGCGAGGGCGAAAGCGGTGTTCTTGTTGGCGTTTGTGAACGCTGCGCTGTAACGCACGCGGCTCTCGGCTCGCAATCCCGAAGCTCAACTGCCCCGTCGAGACCGGACGCCCCCACGAAGCTGAACCTGGTGCAGTTCTGATTTTACCCGGCCGGACCCGTGAGGAAACCCTTGAGCATTGGCGGACTATCATCGGGACGCCCGCCGCCGGGCCGGGCGGCGCAGCTCTCAAGCGGAGGCCGTGGAGGGTCTCGCCAATGGTTCGTCACCGCATGCACGTGGTCGCTGAGCTGGGCAAGTATCGCGACGCATTGGCCTGGGTCGCGGAGATCAATGCAGCCAGGCGCAGGCTCGGTCTTTCTGAGCTGACTGCCTGGGCTCCGCTCGCGGGCGACTTCAACTACATCATTCTCGAAAGCGATTACAAGGATCTCGCCACGTTCGACAGCATGATGTCCAAGTTCCAGAACGATCCCCAGGCAATGGATGTCTTCCGTCGGGGTAACGCCTGGGGCTCGTCCTCCCACTGGCCGAAGGACGAGGTGCTGGAGACCGCTCCGACGATCGCGTAAGGCAACGCGGCGTTCTGGTGTAATGGACGCCATGGCAGTCGACCTCGAACGCATCGGCCGGGCGAGCCTCAAAGAGCTGGGCGACATCCGGATCGACGACGTCCTGTCGTTCATCGACCGCGGGATCGAGCGCATGCCGAGCTACATGGACCTGTACCGGCGCTGGGAGGCGCAGCAGTGGGCGGTCGCCGACCTCGATTTCAGCCTGGATCGTCAGGACTGGCTCGAATCAAGCGACCTGGACCGCAAGGCGACTCTCTGGTCACACCGCCTCTTCTTCAACGGCGAGGAACGCGTGACGGCGACCCTCGCGCCGTTCGTCTGGGCGGCGCCGACGCCGGAGATCGAGATCTTCCTCTCGACCCAGATGGTGGACGAGGCACGGCATACGGCGTTCTTCCAGCGCTGGTGGCACGAGGTCGTCGGCACCGGTGCCAAGAACATGACCGAGCTGCTCGCCGAGATCCGTCCCGAGGCCAACGAGGGCTACAACACGCTCTTCTACGATCGGCTGCCGGCGACGGCGCAGCGCCTGGCCAGCAACCCAAAGGATTTCGACGCGTTTGTCGAGGGCGTGACCCTCTACCACATCGTCATCGAAGCGACGATCGCCTTGACAGGTCAGCGATTCGAGCTCGAGGCCATGCGCGAGCAGGGCCTCACCGATCGCGGCTTCTACCGAGGCTTCACGGCGGTCGCGCGCGACGAGTCGCGACACGTGAATTTCGGAATCAAGGTCCTGCAAGAAGCCGTGCGCGACGATCCCCAGCGTTTCGCACCGATCATCCAGCGCACGCTCGTCGAGTGTCTCCCATTGATCGCCGGGACCCTGGACCCTCCCGATCCGCGCTATATCACCGAGTACGGCCATACGGAAAGTGAGATCGTCCAGTTCGCATTCGATTCGCTGAACAAGCGACTGCAAGCCATCGGCATCAACCTCGCCGCTTAGGCCGCATTTCGCATCCACGGCGTCTCGGTGACGCCGACGAGCAGTCCTTCAGGGCTGATCAGCCTCGTCACGACCTGGCCCCAGGGCTCGGTCCGATTGCGGACGAGGAGGTTGTAACCACGTTCTTCCAGCTCCCGCGTGGCGGCGCCGACATCATCGACGTCGAACTCGAGCCACGCCTGCGGCCTGACGGTGTTTGACGGCCAGACGTCAGTGCCGAAGCAGGATTCGGCAGCCTGGCTCAGCGGCCACACGGCGAACGCGTTGGCGCCCTTGACCTCTTCGGTGTGGAGGTATTCGCCTTCTTCGACCTTGAAGTGGATGCCGAGCGCCTCCTCATACAGCCGCCGCGACTCACCCACATCCGCGGCGATCGGGCCGAAACCGGCGATGAACAGAACTCTCATCGTCTAGCCGCGCCGGACCGCTCGCGCGATCTCCCTCTTCGCCTCGCGCTCGGCGATCGCCTCGCGCTTGTCATACTGCCGCTTCCCACGCGCCAGTCCGACCTCGACCTTCGCCCGGTTGCGCACGATGTACATGCGCAGCGGGATCAGCGTGTAGCCCTTCTGCTTTACCTTGCCGATGAGGCTGGAGATCTCCTTGCGGTGCAGCAGAAGCTTGCGTGGGCGCACCGGCTCCTGGTTCATGACGTTTCCTTGCGCATAAGGCGAGATGTGCACGTTCTCGAGCCACGCCTCCCCGTTGTCGATGCGCACGAATCCATCGCGCAGGTTGGCGCGCCCGTTGCGGACCGACTTGATCTCCGTTCCGGTCAGCATCATCCCCGCCTCGTACTTCTCGTCGATGAAGAAGTCGTGGTATGCGCGCCGGTTGGCTGCGACATCACGCTCTACACGGTCTCGGTCAGGCATCGCCCAGCACCTGCTTGGCCGGAGCCGGCTTCTTGCCCGGCAGCTGCACGAGGTCGGGTACGTAACGATCGCCCTCGACGTGCCCGCGCAAGATCTTCACGCGGCCACGCGGGGTCGGGAGTGTCGCACCGGGCCAGGGCTGCTGCGCGCGCACCCGCCTATCGATCTCGACCGCGCCCATGTCCCACTCCAGCTCGCCCTCATTCTTGTTCAGTTTCGACGCGACAATTGCGCGCGCGTGGTCCTGCGCCTCGGCGCGCACCTCGTCGAAATGCTGGAGTGTCTCCACCAGCATCTGGGCGCCAATCCCTGCGAGGCGGCGAGTCAGCTGCGCGGCGTCCTCGCCTTCCTCGATCGGCGTCGCACGCGAGGCAAGCACAGGACCGTGGTCGAGCTGTTCATCCATCTTCATGATCGACACCCCTGTCTCGCGGTCGCCGGCCAGGATTGCGCGAGCAACGGGCGCCGCGCCCCGCCACCGCGGCAGAAGCGACGCATGCACGTTGATCGCGCCGAGCCGTGGTATCGACAGGATCGAGGGCGGAATGATCTGACCAAATGCGACCACCACCAGGAGGTCCGGCAACAGGGCGCGCAGCCGCTCGACCGCCTCGGGGTCGCGTATCCGTTCCGGCTGATAGACCGACAGCCCCAGCTCATGCGCAGCGACCTTGACTGCCGAAGACTTCACCTTCATACCGCGACCGGCGGGACGGTCGGGCTGCGTGACCACGAGCAAGATCTCATGCCCTGCGCCATGCAGCGCTCGAAGTGAAGGCACGGCGAACTCGGCAGTGCCTGCGAAGACGATCCTGTAGAAGGTCGCCTTACCCCGAAGCGGCCGCGACGGCTTCTTCCCTCTCCTCACCCTCCAGCTCTTCCACCCGGCGCAGCGTGTCCAGGCTCGTGAGCCTGTCGGTGAAAAGGACGCCGTCGAGGTGATCGAGCTCGTGCTGGAAGGCGCGAGCGGTGAAACCGGACGACTTGATGCGGATCTCCTTGCCGTGCCGGTTGCGACCCTTGACCACCACCGTCTCGGCGCGTTCCACCTCGCCCACCCAACCTGGATAGCTCAGGCAGCCCTCGTAGCCGATCTGCACACCGTCCTTCTTGACGACCTCTGGGTTGACCAGGCCCCAGATCTGCTTGTCGTCGCCCTTCACCACGCAGACGCGCAGCGGGACGCCGATCTGGTTGGCCGCGAGGCCGGCACCCGGAGCGGAGAGCATGGTCTCGGTCAGGTCGTCCAGCAAGCGCTGGATGGACGCGTCGACGCGCGCGACTTTCTTCGCCTTTTCGCGCAGGACAGGCTCTTCGAAGGTGAGGATTGGCCGGACCATCGAGTTCGATTCTACCCGCGGGGTGTGAATTCCCAACCCTGGCAGGCCGACAAAACCGGTTCTTGGCGGCCTGCCCGTTAAACCAGCCAGCGGGAGCGGACCATCACGTCCCGATCCTGGATCTCGTCGTAGCCGCGGAACGCCTGGATGCGGGTGGGCCGGAGCCGGAAGAACATCCACCCGCCCATCTCGCGGGGATCCCATCCCATCGCCGCCTTGAAGCCGGTTGCCAGCTCCGGCGAATCCTCCACCGCGCTGCTGTCTATCACCTGCGCCTGGATCACGACGGCGTCCGACGGGTCACCCCCGGCGAGCGTGACCAGGGGGTTCATGGCCAGGTTTCGCGCCGTCTTGCTCGTGCCGAGGGTCGTCACCACGAGCTCACCTCCGTCCCACCACCCCGACACGCCGATGACGTGGGGCCGGCCGCCCACGTCCGCGGTGGCGAGCCAGTAATGGCCCTGCTTCTCCAGCGCCGCCAGCACGTCCTTCTTGCGAGTTGCGCGATCTCTCATTCAGCTGACCGGGTCGACGTCATAGCTCCAATCCTTACCCCGTGGCGCGAGGTGCCGAGCGCGCTCGAGGCGGTCGCCTTTTAACGTGACCTGCCAACGGTACTCGCCGCGGAGCTTGTGAATGAATGCCGGCGACGGTCCCATCACGCGGACGCCTTCGATGCCTTCCTTCAACATGCCGGCGGCAATCGACTCCACAGCCTCGCGCGCTGACGCCGCGGCGCGGGCGTCGTCGCGGTCGGTACGCGTCAGCACGGCAAGGTCGGCATAGGGTGGGAAGACAAACGCCTTGCGCGCAGGCAGCTCGGCTGCGTAGAAACCTTCGTAGTCGCCGGACGCCGCGCAGCGCAGGCTGTAGTGCTCTGGGTTGCTCGTCTGCACGATGACCTTCGAGGGACGCCCATCCCGTCCAGCACGCCCCGCGACCTGCGCGACCAGGGCGAAGGTGTTCTCCGCCGAGCGATAGTCCGGAAAGTGCAGCGGCAGGTCGGCTTCCACGACTCCCACGCACGTCACCGCCGACAGGTCGAGACCTCGCGTCACGAGCTGCGTGCCGACAAGGATGTCGGCGCGCCGCTCAGAGAATTCTTCCCAGATGCGGAAGTAGGAGTCCGGACCGCGCGCCGCATCGCTGTCCAGTCGCAGCACGCGGGCCTGCGGCCACAGCCGCTTGACCATCGTCTCGAGGCGCTGCGTGCCCAACCCGAGCGCGCGGATGTTGCGGCTGCCGCAGAAGTCGCACACCGACGGCATCGCCCGCGAGTAGCCGCAGTAGTGGCAGACGAGCCCATCAATTTCGGCATGCTGCACCAGCGCCACCGAACACCCGAGGCACTGCACCGACCGCCCGCAGTCGCGGCACATCACAAACGTGGCGAGGCCGCGTCGATTCAGGTAGAGGATCGTCTGCTCCTCGTTTTCGAGCGTCCGCGCGACCACCTCGACCAGACGGCGCGACAGCGGTTGGCGGTTGCCTTCCGCCGCCTCGTCCCGCATGTCGACGAGCTCGACCTCGGCGTCACTCCCCCGCACCCTTCGAGTCAGCTTCGCGAGGCCGATCTCGCCTTTCGCGGCCTCGTGGTACGTGGCTACGCTCGGCGTGGCCGAGCCCATGACCAGGCGAGCGCCCGTCACCGAGGCCAGCTGCCGCGCAACCCATCCCGTTTCGTAGCGCGGCGTGCGGTCTTGCTTGTAGGCCGCCGACCCCTCCTCGTCGAGGCAGATGAGGCCGAGACGGGGGATCGGCGCGAAGACCGCCGAGCGGCTCCCTAGCACCACCTGTGCCTCGCCTCGCCGGGTGCGCCACCACTGTTGCGCACGCTCGAGCTCGGTCAGCTGCGTGTGCAGCACCGCGACCGGCGCCTTGAGCCGTCCGCGCACCCGCTGCACCAGCTGCGACGTCAGCGAGATCTCGGGCACGAGGAGCAGCACACGCAAGCCATCGTTCAGCGCGCGCTCCGCGGCGGTGAGGTACACCTCGGTTTTGCCGCTGGCGATTACGCCGTGGAGCAGCGTCACCCGGTTGGCCTGGATCACTTCGAGCGCCGCCCGCTGCTCGCTGGTCAACGCCAGCTGCTCCGCCACGGATGCCGGACCCGTCGCAAGTTCGAGCAAACGGGTGTGGCGGCGCTGGCGGGTCGATGCTCCCGCGCCCGCCGAGCCGGTGCCACGGACGCGAGGCGGCAGCATCGCCCGGATGCACTCGATGAGGGGAACCCAGTAGTGGTCTGCCACGAGCCGAGCGAGCTCGACCTGGTGGGGCAGGAGGAGCGGCTCGCTTCCGGCGGTCGCGATGGGCTTGGTCTCGACGTCGGGCTGTTGGGTGCCGAGCGAGACGACAAAACCGTATGTGCTGCGCCGCCCGAAAGGCACCGTGACGCGATGGCCCGGGACGACATCCATCCCCTCTGGGACGGAGTAGGTGTAACTTTCGCGGGCGATGCCGCGGGCGGCGTCGACGGCCACCTCCGCGTAAAGGGCCAACTACCTCTTCTTCAGGTGGGGCAGGACGAGGTCCAGGATCCGGTCAGACATCTCTCGCTTGGTCGTCTTCTCCAGCTCGTAGCGCGAGCCGTCGGTGAATAGGAGCACGCCTGCGTTGTAGTCGCTGCCGAACCCGATGTCCCGGCGCGAGATGTCGTTGGCGACGATTGCCTGCACGCCCTTTCGTTTCATCTTCTCGATCCCCTTCGCGTCGAGGTCGGAGTCTTCCGCCGCAAATGCGATTCGAAACACGCCCGCCAGCGCCTCGTCGCCCGCCACCGAGGCGAGCAGGTCGGCAATGGGTTCGAGCTCGAGGGTGAGGCTCGGCGTCTCTTCGCGGCGGATCTTGCGCGTGGCGGTCCTGGCAGGCCGGAAATCGCCCACCGCCGCGGCCATCAGGAGCAGGTGGGCGCCGCGGAGCTCCGAGTGCATCTCGGCCAGCATCTCGGCCGACGTGTCCACGCGCTGCACGCTGACGCCGTGATGCTCCGGGTGGTTGGCCGTGGTGATCAACGTCACCTTCGCCCCGCGGTCGGCTGCCGCCGCGGCCAGCGCGAAACCCATCTTGCCGCTCGAGTAGTTGCTGATGAATCGAACCGGGTCGATCGGCTCGCGCGTGCCTCCCGCGGTCACGACCACGCGGCGGCCGGCGTAGTCGTAGCGCGAGCGGACGGCCTGGACCAGCGCGGCCAGAATTGCCGCAGCGCCGGCCAGCCGGCCGGCGCCCTGGTGCCCGCTCGCCAGGTGTCCCGTCTCGGGCTCGACGACGGTGACACCGCGATGGCGCAGAGTGGAAACGTTTTCCTGTACACCAGGCTTGGCCCACATCGCGTCGTTCATCGCGGGTGCGACCACCACTGGGCATCGCGCGGCCAGAAGCGTTGCCGTGACGATGTCATCGGAACGCCCACTTGCGGCCTTGCCGATGACGTTGGCAGTCGCCGGCGCGACCAGGATCACCTGGGCCCAATCGCCGAGGAAAACGTGTGGCTCCGGGCTGCCGTCGGCGGCCCAGATACCGGTGAGGACTGGGTTGCCGGTGACGCCCTGGAACGTCGGCGGCCCCACAAAGCGAGTCGCGGACGGCGTCATCGCGACGCGCACCTCGCATCCTGCCTGCGTCAGCGCGGACGCCAGGTCGACGACCTTGTACGCAGCGACACCGCCGGAGACCAGCAGAGCGATGCGCAGGCCGCGCAGCTCGTCCGGTACCGGGGTCGGATCCAGTGGCATTCGGCCTAAGTTACGCGCTGGCGAGCGCCGTCGATTATCCGGAGGATCTCCCGCACCGCCCGCTCGACGTCGTCGTTGGTCACCACATGCTCGTAGTGGGCCGCGTGGGTCATCTCGCGCTTGGCTATCCGCCGGCGCGAAGCCAGGTCCTCCGCAGACTCGCTGCCTCGACGTTTCTGGCGCTCCTCCAGCTCCTGCTCGGACGGCGCGACCACGAAGATGGACACGGCGTCGGGCACCATCGTGCGCACCTGCTCGGCACCCTGGACGTCGATCTTGAGCACGATGTCGTGCCCTTCGCTCCGCGCCTTCTCGACGCGGTCGCGGAAGGTGCCGTACAGGTGGCCGTTGTAGTTCGCGTGCTCGAGGAAGGCGCCCCTCGCGATGAGCTGCTCGAATTCCTCGCGTGTCAGGAAGGTGTAGTTCTCGTCCGGCTTTTCCCCCGGCCGAGGTTGGCGCGTGGTTCCCGAAACGGAGTAGACGAGCCGCTTGTCGAGCTGCAGGAGGCGGCGGATGAGAGTGTCCTTGCCGACCCCCGACGGACCGGAGATGACGATCAGCAAGCCCTGTCTCATTCGACCGATGACCAGAAGCCTTGAAAGTCCGGGGGCGGCGCTGCCTCGAACGTCATCTCGGCGCCGGTGCGCGGGTGACGAAGTCGCAGCCGCCACGCGTGGAGCATCGGACGTTCGACGCCCGCCTCGCGCCCGCCGTATTCGGCATCACCCGCGACTGGGTGACCCATTGCGGCGAGATGCACACGGATCTGGTGGGTTCGCCCCGTGTCCAGGTCACAGCGCAAAAGCGTATGGGTTCGCCTTCTTTCGACGACCTCGTAGCGCGTCCGCGCGAAGCGCCCACCCGCCACAATCGCCATCCGTTTTCGGTCGCGGGGATGCCGGCCGATCGGCCCCTCGAGCTCACCTGACTGGCCCTTGACCCACCCGCGCACGACAGCTAGGTAGGTTCGGCTCAACGTTCGCTCGCTCAGCTGGGCGGCCAGTGCGCGATGGCTGAGGTCGCTGCGGGCGGCGACGATCAGACCCGACGTCCCTTTGTCGAGCCGGTGCACGATCCCGGGGCGGGTTTCGCCGCCGGCCGCGGACCATTCACCGCCGAGGCCGAGCAGTGCGTGGACGAGTGTGCCGGAACGATGACCCGCGGCGGGGTGCACGACCATCCCCGCCGGCTTGTCGATGACGACGAAGTCGGGATCCTCGTACACGACCTCGAGCGGGATGGCTTCGGCCGAGGCATTCGTCGAGGCGTGGCGTTCCGGCAGCGAGTACTGGACCTCGGCGCCCGCCGCGACCCGATCCGAGGCACGCGCCGCCTTGCCGTTGAGCAGAACAGCGCCATCGCGGATCAGCCTCGCCGCGGCCGAGCGGCTCAGCTCGGGTGCGTGCTTGGCGAGAAATCGATCCAGCCTGGGCGCCGCGGCCGGCGCGATCACCTTGCGGCTGTGTAGGGGTCCCCGCGAACTCACGGCGCGCCGCTCCGCAGCCCGCTTGGCGGCCAGCGTCGCGGGTCCTCAGAGTTCGTGGGGATTCTTGCGTATGAGGTAGCTCCCGATCAGCAGCACCACGCCGATCGAGATCGCCGAGTCTGCGACGTTGAACACCGGCCAGAAGTGGACGTTAATGAAGTCGGTGACGCTCCCGTAGACGATGCGGTCGAAGCCGTTGCCCACCGTGCCGCCCAGGACCAGGCCGAGCACCGCATCGTTCCACGGGCTGGCGGGGTTGCGCGCAACGTATACGACCAGCCCGACCGCGACCAGGATCGACGCGACCAGGAAGATGCTTGCCGCCGCCGGCGCGACACCGAATGCCGCGCCGGAGTTGCGGACGTTGGTGATGCCGACGAGGTGCCCAATCACCGGAACCTCGGTGCCGTAGTCGATCTGTGCCGCGACGATGCTCTTGGTGATGCGGTCGAGCACGAACACCGCTGCCGCGACAACGACGAATAGAACTCGCCCGGTCGCTACTGATGTCGCTTGATGCCGATCCAGATCTGCTCTCCTTCGAGCATCATCTGCTCGCCGTCGAAGCCGTCATCACGTCCGGCCGCGAGCGTAACCGAAAGGGTTTCGGACTTGATGTAGTCGGCGTGCCGCAGCATCGTCCGGTCGAGCATGCCATCCGCGACGAACCGCGTGTCAATCCGGTCCTCCACGTTGAGGCCGAGCTTCTTGCGCCGGTCCTGGACGGCGCGGACCACCTCCCGCGCCAGGCCCTCGAGCTTCAGCTCCTCGGTGATAACCGTGTCCAGCCGCACCTCAGGCGCGCCGAAGGTCACGCTCTTCACGTTCAGCTCGTCCCGCACGATCGACGCGATGTCGTCAGGGAGCGGGTCGCCGGGAAGGGCGATGGCGGCGAGGGGCTGGCGGACCTTGAGCCGGCTCGCGTCGCGCGCGGCGAGCCCGGCCTCGACGGCCTGCCGAGCCCGTGCCATGTCGGTCTCGACCTGCGAATCCTGGACGGCCATCGGGTTCGGGAAATCGGTCAGGTGCACCGATTTGCCGTCCGACAGGTTGCGGTAGATCGCGTCCGCCACGAAGGGCGTGAAGGGCGCCATCAGGCGGCAGAGCGTGGTTAGCGTCTCATGGAGGGTCTGGTAGGCGGCCAGCTTGTCGCGGTCGGATTCCGGCTTCCACACCCGACGGCGCGAGCGGCGGATATACCAGTTCGACAGGTCGTCGACGAACCGCTGGATGCGCCGCGCAGGTTCGACCGGCTCGTAGGCGTCCAGGCCGCCGGTGACAGAGGCGACCAGGGCGCTCAGCTTGGACAGCAGCCAGCGATCGAGCACGTGACGCTGGTCGATGGGCACGGCGGGCTGGGACGGATCGAAATCGAGGCGGGCGTAAAGGACGAAAAACGTGTAGCAGTTCCACAGGGGGATGAAGAACTGCTGCACGGTTTCGCGCAATGTGTCCTGACCCGTGCGGTAGTTCTCGCCGATCTGCGTCGAGGTGTAGAAGTACCAGCGCACCGCGTCGGACCCGAAGTTTTCGAACAGGTAGTTGGGGTCGAGCACGTTGCCCCGTGACTTCGACGCCTTCTTCCCCTTCGGATCCACCACGTGTCCGAGACAGATGACGTTGCGATAGGAGTTCTGTTTGAAAAGCAGGGTCGAGATGGCGAGCAGCGTGTAGAACCAGCCCCGCGTCTGGTCGATCGCCTCGGAGATGAAGTCCGCCGGGAACGTCTCCTCGAACAGGTCGCTGTCGTGGCGCGGATGACCGCGCTGCGCGAACGGCATCGAACCGGAGTCGAACCACGTGTCGAGCACTTCCGGCACTCGTCGCATGACGCCGCCGCACTTCTCGCACGGAAGAGTCACAGCATCGATGTACGGGCGGTGCAGGTCGGCGTCGTCCTTGAGCCCGATCTCAGCCGCCGAGCTTATGCATCGCTGCTCGTCGCATGCTTCGCAGACCCAGATCGGAACTGGCGTGCCCCAGTACCGGCTGCGCGAGAACTGCCAGTCGACGTTGTTCTGCAGCCAGTCGCCCATTCGGCCGGTCTTGATGTGCGCGGGCACCCAGTTGGTCGCGTTGTTGTTGGCGATCAGCTCCGCCTTGCGCTCCGTCGTGCGGATGTACCACGCGTCGAGCGCGTAGTAGATCAGCGGCGTCTTGCAGCGCCAGCATTCCGGATAGGTGTGGAGAATCGTCTCGGCCCGGTAGAGAAGGCCGCGCGCCTTCAGGTCGTCGATGATCAGCGGGTCGGCTTCCTTCACATGGAGACCGGCAAACAATTCCACGTAGGGCAGGAACTTGCCGTCGAGCCCGACCGTGTGCTTGAACGGAATGCCTTTCTCCTGGCACAGGCGCAGGTCGTCGACGCCGTAAAGCGCTGACGTATGGACGACGCCGGTGCCCTCGTCGGTGGAGACGAAATCCGCGTCGACGACGTACTGGGCCCGCCCCTCTTCTGGAACCGAGTATGGATAGAGAGGCTCGTAGTCGAGACCGACCAGGTCTCGGCCCTTCATCCTCTCGACCAAGTCCGGGGGAGACTTGAGCACGGTGAGCAGAGCCTCGGCGAGGATGAGGTACTCGTCGCCCTCTTTGACCTTGATGTAGTCGACGTCGTTGTCGACCGCCAGCGCGACGTTGCCCGGCAGCGTCCACGGCGTGGTGGTCCAGGCGAGGATCGACGTTTTCGGATCCTGCTTCAGCCGGAATCTGACGTAGACGCTCGGGTCCGGTACGTTGTCGCGGTACCCCTGCGCCAGCTCGTGGCTCGACAGCGGAGTGGCACAGCGCGAGCAGTACGGCGCAACCCGAAAGCCCTTGTAGACCAGGTCCTGCTTCCACATCTCGCTCAGCGCCCACCACACGGACTGGATGTAGTCGGAGGTCAGCGTCCAGTACGCGTTGTCATAGTCCTGCCAGAACGCCATGCGCTCGCTGAAGGCGACCCAGTCCTCGACGTACTCGTACACGCTCTGCCGGCAGAGCTCGTTGAAGCGCTCGACACCGATCTCGTTTTCGATCTCGAACTTGCCCGAGATGTTGAGCTTCTTCTCGACCTCGATCTCGACCGGCAACCCATGGCAGTCCCAGCCGGCCTTGCGCTCGACGTAGAAGCCCTGCATCGTCTTGTAGCGGCCGAAGAGGTCTTTGAAGGCGCGGGCGAGGATATGGTGCGTGGCTGGCTTGCCGTTCGCGGTCGGCGGACCTTCGTAGAAGACAAAGCGCGGCCTGTCCTTGCGCAGCTCGAGGGATTTCTCGAAGGTCCCCTCCGCCTTCCACCGCTCCATCAGCTGGACCTCCAGCTGCGGGAAGCTGACCTTCGAATCGACTTTCTCGAACACTCTCACTCCACCAGAGATACAAACGGGCGATCTCTGGGACGAGCCCTTCGGCGGACTCGCGGTACCACCCAGATTCCCGAGGCAAGCACCTCGGACTCTCATCGGGTTACGGCTCGGGAGTGATCTCGGCTCCGCCATCGGCCGCCGGGCTCTCACCGCGCCTGGCTCTCTGTCGGCCGCTCAAACGGACCTAACTGTCTCCGTCAACGCCGAGCAAACTCGAATTTTACAATATGAAGCGAACCAGACCGATCAGGATGCCCGCGGCGACCCAGACCACGATCGGCGAGAGGTCGAGGCCGGCGACGAGTGGCAGGCGGCGCCGAATCGGTCCCAGGACGGGCTCCGTGATCTGCCACAACAAGCGGGTGAGTCCGTTGGACGGGTACGGCCCGGACACCCACGAGAGGATGACCCGGATCAACACCAGTAGGACAAAGAACTGGATGAGGAAGATCAGCACGCTCCCGATCACGAACACGACGTTGGCCAGTGTGCCCTAGGCCGGCCGCGGCCCGAAGAGGATCTGCCCCAGGCGCAGCATCGTGCTTCCTGCCGCGACCGCCAGCTCGAAATCTCCGCTCATTCCCATCGAAAGGATAGGTAGAGCTCTTCCCGACCGTTGCTCGGCGGCGTCGCGCAGCGACTTGAGTTCATGGAACGCCGGCGTTGGATCGCCGTGCGACGGGCCCATCGCCATCAGGCCGCGCAGGTCGAGCAGCTGCGCGGTTTCAACCACCAGGTCGAGCACGTTGTCTGCGGCGACCCCGGACTTCTGCGGCTCGCGCGCCACGTTCACCTCGATGAGTACCTGCTGCGTGGGATCGACGCGGGCGAGCGCCTCAGCCAGGTGCAGGGAGTCGAGTGACTGGATGAGCGCGAAGCGGCCGCCGGCAAGGCGCACCTTGTTGGTCTGGAGGTGGCCGATGAGGTGCCACTGCGCGCCCGACACCTCGGCCATCCTCTGGACGGCCTCCTGGACGCGGTTCTCGCCGAGGATCGACAGCCCGGCGTCGAGCGCCTTCTGGCAGACCTCCGCGCCGAAGCCCTTCGTGACCGCGACGATGGTGATCTCGTCTGGATCGCGCCCCGCCCGCGCGATTCGCTCGCGAACCGAGGCGAGGCTTTCCGCGACGTTCACCGCAGGGCGACGAGGGCGCCGAACCGCGTGCCGTCAGGGTGGCGGCGATGCGAGGGGAAGAGGTAGCTCTCCTTGGTGCACATCCCGATGTCGTAGACCTCGTCGACATCTGCTGCTTCGAGCTGCGCGCGGTTGGCGGCAGCCAGGTCGAGCAACAGACGGTCACCCGTGCCGTGCTCCGTGTATCGACTGTCGAACCTGGAGGCGACGTCCTCACCCACCTCATAGCAGCGGCCACAGATGCCCGGTCCGATTCCGGCCCGGATGTGGCGGCACCCATACTCGTCGCGCATGAAGTTCATCGCCGCCGTCGCGACCCCTGCTTCGGTGCCGCGCCAGCCCGCGTGGACGAGACCAGCGACATGAGCCTCCGGATCCCACAGGACGATCGGATAGCAGTCCGCGTACGTCGCGAACAGGACCACCCCAGGCCGGTCCGTCACAAGCGCGTCGACGTCATCGACCGAGCTCGCCGGCTCGTCGACACGGGCCACCGCCGCGCCGTGCACGGAGCCAACCGCCGTCAGGGTCAGACCCTCCAGGCCCATCACCCTCATGAACGTCTGGCGAGCAGCCAGCACCGCCTCTCGGTCGGTCGCCTGCTTCAGGCCCACGGAGCCGATCGCCAGGGTCGAGAAGCCGTGGACGAGGCCCGGTTCGTCCGCCAGCTCCGGCACATGCAGCGCCGCGGGAGTCGTCCTCACCTCGAGAACCCTACGGACGGCGCGAACTTAGAACTTGTTCGATCTCCCGCTTGACCTGCTGGAGGTCCATGAACTCGCGATACACCGACGCGAAGCGGATGTAGGCGACCTCGTCCAGGTCGCGCAGCCGCTCCATGACCATCTCGCCTATCTCCTGGCTCGGGATCTCCACCCGGCCTGAGCGGCGAAGCTCCGCCTCTATGTCGTCCACGATGGCACGCAGGCGCTCGGGCGAGATGTCGCGTTTCTCGGTTGCCTTCTTCAGGCCGGTGAACAGCTTCTGGGGGTCGAAGTCCTCACGCCGCCCGTCCTTCTTGGTGACGTAGAACGGCACGGCCTCGATGCGCTCGTAGGTGGTGAATCGCTGCCCGCACTGCAGGCATTCGCGCCTCCGGCGAATCGCCTCCCCCACCTCCGAGTCGCGGGAGTCGACCACCTTCAGGTCGTGGTGACCGCAGTACGGGCAACGCACCCAAAACTCCTTTCTGGCTACATCCGGTTGCGCAGGAACGCCGGGATGTTGATGTCGCCGAGCTCTTCCAGACCGAACTCCGGCCGCTCGATCGTACGACGCGTTGTTTCCTGCCTGGCGTCCTGCTGGGTCTTGCCGCCGAATCCGGTGGCGATGACCGTGATCTTGATCTCCCCGGCCATGGTGTCGTCGCGCACGACGCCGAAGATGATGTTGGCTCCCGGGTCGGCCGCGGACCGCACGATCTCCGCCGCCCGCTGGACCTCCTGCAGGGTGATGTCCTTGCCCGCGGTGATGTTGAACAGGATGCCCTTGGCGCCGTCGATCGACGTCTCCAGCAGCGGGCTCGAAACGGCCTGCTTGGCCGCGTCTTCGGCACGCGAGTCGCCCGCGCCGTGGCCGATGCCCATCAGCGCCTCGCCCGCGTTCTCCATGATCGCCTTCACGTCGGCGAAGTCGAGGTTGATCACCCCAGGCTGAGTGACGAGGTCGGAGATGCCCTGGACGCCCTGGCGCAGGACGTCGTCCGCCATCCGGAAGGCCTCCTCTAGGGTGGTCTTAGAGCTCGCGACCTGGGCCAGGCGGTCGTTGGGGATGACGATCAGCGCGTCGACCTGCCCGCGCAGCGCTTTGATCCCTTCCTCGGCTGTGTCGTTGCGGATCCGGCCTTCGAAGGCGAACGGCCGGGTGACCACTCCGATCGTGAGCGCGCCGGCCTCCTTGGCCAGCTCCGCCACGATGGAGGCTGAGCCGGTGCCGGTGCCGCCGCCCATGCCCGCGGTGATGAAGACCATGTCGGATTCCTGGACCACGGCCGAAAGCTCGGTGCGGCTTTCGTCCGCGGAGTCGCGGCCGCGCGTCCAGTCACCGCCGGCCCCAAGGCCCCGGGTGACCTTGCTGCCGATCTGGACCTTGACGTCGGCCTGGCAGCGCTCGAGCGCCTGCTTGTCCGTGTTGACGGCGATGAACTGGACTTTGAGTGCCTTCGAGATCATGCGATTGACGGCGTTGCCGCCGCCACCACCGCAGCCGACGACCTTGATCCGCGCTCGCCCTTCGTGCAACTCGCTCTCTTTCATGACGATCAGGTGATCCTCCTTCGAATTTGCTCTGGCCATGGCGAGCTCAAGCTGGTTCTTGGTGTGTTCTCTAGAAAAAATCTCGCAGCCACCTCACTGTTTTTTGATACGTGTTGCCGAAGGTGACCGGCTGGCGTGCGTTGCTGTACATCGCACGGGCGCGCGCCCCCCACTTGACCAGCCCGGCCGCGACGGCGAACGACGGTCCGTGTGCTTTATCCGCGAGGCCGGCCAGACCGAGGGGCTGGCCGAGACGGGCGGAGGTGTTGAACACCTCCTGCGCGGCGTCCATCGTGCCCATGAGCCTCGACCCGCCGCCGGCGACGATGACGCCGGCCGGGAGCAGCTGGTCGAACCCGGACTTACGCACCTCCTCGCGCGCCATCTGAAAGATCTCGACCATGCGCGGCCCGATGATCTCGGCCAGGAAGCGCCGGGGCAGCGCCTGGATGCGGTCGCCGCCGACCTGCCGGACCTCGACCTTCTCCGCGTGGTCGATGACGTCGGGCAGCGCGTGGCCATAGTTGAGCTTCAAGTTCTCGGCTTCGTCGAGGGTGGTGCGCAGCCCGATCGCGATGTCGCTGGTCACATGGTTGCCACCGACCGGCAGCACGGCGAGGTGCCTCGCGCTGCCGTCGTTGTAGACGACGACGTTGGTTGTGCCCGCGCCGATCTCGACCAGGCAGACACCGAGCTCGATCTCCTGCGACGTCAGCACGCCTTCGCCGCCGGCAAGCCCGGCACACACGACGTCTTCGACGTCGAAGCCCGCGCCGTGCACACACTTGATCACATTCTGGATCGACGTCTGGGCGCCGGTGATGATGTTGGTCTCGACCTCGAGCCGGTGACCCGTCATCCCCACCGCGTCGCGCACGCCGTCCTGGCCGTCGACTGTGTAGGCGCGGGGGATGACGTGGATGACCTGGCGGTCGCTCGCGACGCTGACCGCCCGGCTCGCCTCGACGACACGGTGCACGTCGTCCTCGCCGATCTCATGGTCGGGATGGGCCACCGCGACGACACCGGTCGAGTTCTGACTCCACAGATGTGTGCCACCGAGCGAGACGACAACCGATTCGATGCGCTGGCCGGCCATCCGTTCCGCGGCCACGGTCGCCGCCTGGATGGAGGATATGGTCTTCTCGAGGTTGACGACCACGCCTTTGCGCAGGCCTTCGGAAGGGCTTTCGCCCACGCCGAGGATGGTCACAGGACCTCCCGGCTCGTCAGACTCTGCTATGACCACCGCGACCCGGGATGTCCCCAGGTCGAGACCTACGGTTTTCTTCCGCCGCGGCAAAACTGTGCTGGAACGCCTCCTGAAACGATGGGATGATGTGAGGGCGGGTTGCCGGGATTATATCGGCTCCAGGTGGGTTGCGGGACTAGATTTTGTGGGTCGGGCCTTCACCGGGCCTAGGCGTTGTGGTCAGATGGCGCACGGCTGACGCCAAACGCGCGGAATTCAAACCTTGAGTTCAGGGAGTCGTTGCAACACCAACCCGAATAGGAGGCGTTGCATGCGGTTGCCGAAACGTCAGGAGAGACGTCGATTCTGGGAGCTCGTGAGAGCCGGCGCTGTCCGGACCGACGCGGCAGTCGCAGTTG